>Ga0326727_10027711_pt1 | contig 10376 bp, 6 predicted proteins | sample MB2enrmetagenome_FD_207643 | JGI IMG/M metagenome (GOLD analysis project Ga0326727, IMG submission 207643) | Lab enriched peat soil microbial communities from McLean, Ithaca, NY, United States - MB29MY | ecosystem: Environmental > Terrestrial > Soil > Wetlands > Peat | place: USA: New York...
CGTGCGGGGAGCCAACGCCATCCTCGCCCTTCGCTGCGCTTGTCTCAATGGCCGATTTGAGGATTACTGGGAGGACCGTCAGCCAGCTTTGGCCGCTTAACCCCAACTTCTATGTCGCACACCCATTTTGTCCGCTTCGATCGCGACAAGACACTTGGCTACGCTATTTAACCCCCCAGGGGCTATTGTCAAGTTAAAAGGGCCCGGCGTTAGCGCCGGAACCGAATACGCGCCCTGCCCATTCGAGGTGAGGGTAAAAGTCGCGGCGATTGTTGGGCTCCTTTTGTCCACCCGTCGAATGATCTTTCCTGCCTTCCTTGCGAAACGACCGCCCTTCGCGCGGGACATTTGGTGGCGATTTCCATGCTTGACACTCAAGTATGGCGTACACTGTGACGCTTAGTTCTCCGCCTGGTTTGCAAGGCAGCACCGATGCATTGGCGCTCACAACCACGGATCCCCTGCCGATGCCGCGGCGGCGTCTGGCACACCAAGACATACAGGACCATGTTTAACGACCTCGCTTCTCGAATTGGGGGATATCGGTTGCGTGGATGGGGCGCCTCGCTGCTCTCAGCCACTTCGTTCTTCCTTGTTCCTTCAGTTTGCTACGGGCAAAGCACCACCGGTACCATATTTGGAACGGTCACCGATAAATCCGGAGCGGTTATAGCCGGGGCGGTCGTCTTGGCTACCAATGCCGAGACCGGACTGAAGCGCCAAACTTCCACCAACGACACCGGCGATTATCGGATGGAGTTTTTACCCGTGGGACAGTACAGGGTAGAGATCGCTGCGCCCGGCTTTTCCCAGTTCGAACAAACCGGCATTGTCATCGCGGCAATCCAAAGCACCAGGGTCGACGCGACACTAAATCCCGGCGGCCTGACGGAGAGCTTCGAAGTGACCGGCGCCGCGCCGCCCGTCAATACCAATAATGCCGAAGTGGATACCACGGTCGAGCATACGCTGATCACCGAACTGCCGATCGTGAACCGTAACGTTTACACCCTGCTCGATATCACGCCCGGTGTGCAGCAGAATTCCAACCAGGTCGGACTGGGATTGCCCGAGCAGCACACCTCGATGAATGGGGGAGTGGAAGCCGGATACTCAGCGTCGGTCAATTATTATCTGGACGGCGGCTCGAACGTGGGCAGTTTGCGCAACTCCGGCAACATCATGCCCAATCCTGACGCCATCGAGGAGTTTCGTATTTTGGAGGATAACTACAGCGCCGAGTATGGCCGTTTCTCCAGTGGCGTGATTTCGGTGATAACCAAGTCCGGCACCAACGGCCTCCATGGAACGTTGTTTGAATTTCTGCGCAACAACAAGCTCAATGCGAATAATTGGGGGTCCACAATTCCCCTGGCGCCCCTGCACCGCAACCAGTTCGGATTCACGGTAGGTGGACCGATTCGCAAGAACAAGACCTTCTTCTTCGGATCCTACGCGGGCCTGCGGCAGACTTCCTACACGTTCGTCAATAGCGCCATCCTGCCGACCGCATTGGAGCGCACCGGCGACTTCTCGAATTCAACCAACAAGCCGATCGACCCACTGACGGGGGCGCCGTTCCTGAATAACACCATACCGGTTCCGCGCATGGATCAGGTGGCGCTGAAAATCCTCTCCACCTACGTGCCGACAGCAGCCAATGGCCCTGGCAATACGTTCCAGGCCAACATTTATACCCCCAACAACTCCGACGAGGTGCTCGCCAAGATCGATCATCAGATCAGCCCCACCCACCTGTTGAGGGGCAGCTATTATGAGACCAGCGGATTTCAGTGGGTCGATTCGGGCAGTTCACCCCTTCCCTATTCCCGGCTTCAATACTCCTGGCGCCAGCAAAACCTCAATCTCAGCGAGACTTGGTCAAAGAGCAGCAGCGCCGTGAACCAAGCTTGGCTCGTTTATTCGCGTGCCTTCGGGTCGCGCGTGAGCTATCCGCAGACCTCGCTGCAAGACCTGGGTTCGACCTTCGAGATGCAAGGCGCGCCGAGCCTGCCGAACATCGCGGTGACGGGCTGCTTTACCCTGGGCGAGCAGATTTCCGGTCCGTTGGCCGGCAATAATTACTACGCCCTGCGCGACCTCATGAGCATGTTGAAGGGTAAGCACAATCTGCGTTTCGGCGGTGAGCAGTCGCTCAACGAAGATGAACAATTCACCAATCTGAACAATTTCGGAATTTTCTCCTTCAACGGGTCGATTACCGGCAACGGGTTCGCTGATTTCCTTCTGGGGATTCCGAATTCGGTCGAGCAGGACAAGCCGGTGGCGCCACAGACCAACTCGTCGACCACGTCAACCTTCGTGCAGGATGACTACCGCTTCACCCCGCATGTGACGCTCAATCTGGGCTTGCGCTGGGATATCCAGACCCCGCCCACCGATCCCGAGAATCGCCAGGCGGCCTTTGTTCCCGGGCAACATTCCATTGTCCATCCGCAAATGCCGACGGGCCTGGTGTATGCCGGGGACCCCGGAGTACCGCGCGGCATTGCGCAACTCAGCTTTGCCCATCTGGCCCCACGCGTGGGCTTTGCGTGGGATGCCTGGGGGGATGGAAAGACATCAGTCCGCGGCGCGTTCGGCATTTTTTGGGGAACGGTGTCTGGCAACGGCTGGAATCAGCCGTCCAATTTCGTGCCTTTTACGGTCAGCCTGTCATTCCCCAACGCGGGCAGCGTCACGGGCGCCACGCTTTCGGATCCCTATCGCAACTATCCGGGCGGAAACCCCTTCCCGTACACCGGCGGGTACATCATCGGGAGCAACGTCAAGACCATCGCCCTCAACTACCAGTGGCCGTATTCCGACCAAGCGAATTTTTCCATGCAGCACCAGTTTACCAGCAGCTTTTCCGCGATGGCGGCTTACGTCGGATCTTTCGGGAATAACCTCCCCTTCCTGGTCGACTTGAATTATCCCAAAGCGAGCGCCACGGCCACGGACAGTGGTCCGAACGTGCTCTCCCGGCGTCCGATTCCGACCCTAGGGCAAGTACAGAACATGGAGTCGATCGCGAATTCGTGGTACAACTCGCTGCAGCTTTCCGCCACCGAACGCCTGACGCACGGGCTCATCCTGACAACCAACTACGTTTACGGTCAGACGCTCACCAGCGCGGGCATCCAGAACACCACGCTTTCGGCGGAAGATTACGATAACGTGGGACTCGAAAAGGGCCGCGCTGACACCGACATGCGGCAGATGTTCAACCTCGCGATGGTTTGGCAGTTGAACTACTACGGGGGAAAGAGCCGATTCCCCGAACACGTACTGAACGGCTGGCAGATTTCGCCAATCGTCAAGGTGCGCAGCGGACTACCCCTGACGATCTCGAATGGTGTTGACGCCAATCTCGACGGCAACAACACGGATCGCGCCGAGCTGATCGGCAATCCTCAGCTAGCCCATCCTTCCGCCGGGGAGTGGTTTAACACTGCGGCGTTCGCAGAAAACCCCATCGTCCCCGGACATCCGGTGGACGGCAATTCGGGCCGCAACATTCTGGACGCTCCCGGGCTGCGCGACGTGGATCTCGCGCTGGCCCGGACCTTCCACCTCACTGAAAGAATGAACCTGCAGTTCCGAGGCGAAGGCAGCAATGCTTTCAACATGGTCAGCCTGGGCACGCCGGGGACGACGGTGCCGGCGGCGTCGAGCTTCGGCAAAATCACCAGCGCACAGCCGATGCGACAACTTCAGTTCGGTATGCGCCTGCTGTATTAGTACACTCCGATTCGGGTATACCGAGCACTTGGCCGGCTACCCGCTTGGAGTGTTTTTCCAAAAGATGGTAGAATACCGCGTGTTCACCTGTGTTAGGAGTGCACCATGGCCACAACCCCAGTCGTGACGGTACGCTTGGAGCCCGAGCTGCGGCAGCGGCTGGACCGTTTGGCGAGGGCGCAGCGCCGCAGCCGCTCATTTGTGGCGACCGAAGCGATCCGCGAGTACGTGCAAGTCAATGAGTGGCAGATTGAGGAAACGCAGAAGGCCCTGGCGGAAGCCGACCGGGGAGAGTTTGCCACCGCCCAAGAGGTCCAACGGGTGCTCGCTAAATATCGCCGCCGAAAGCGAGCCTCCCGTGCCCGCTGATCGCCCACCCCGGCCGCTGGAGATCCGCTGGCTGAAGCGCGCCAGCGCCAGCCTGGAAGTGGAGGCCGACTACATCGCTCGCGACCGTCCCGAAGCCGCTCAGCGCCTTCTCGACACCATTGCCCGGGCCGTCCAGTTGCTCGCCCAGCATCCCGGCCTGGGCCGCCCCGGGCGCGTTGAAGGCACCCGCGAGCTGGTCGTCCCCGATACCCCCTACCTCGTCCCCTACCGTGTCCGCGGCAACGCCATCGAAATCCTTCGCGTCTTCCACGGCGCCCGCATGTGGCCGAAGAAGCTCTGAGCGTTTTGCCTTTTGACTTTCTTTTCCTTTTCCTTCTGACTCCTGACTCCTGTCTCTTTCTTCTGATGTAGAATGATGCCGGAATGGAAAGGGCATACAAGTACCCGCGGGCTATTATCGTGCTGGGCGTGCTGCTGGCGTCCTGCCCCGGCGTTTTCGCATTAGACCCATCCCTCGCCATAAGTCAATACGGGCACACCGCGTGGACGATTCGCGAAGGCTTTTCCAAAGGCACCATCAACGCAATGGCGCAGACGCCCGACGGGTATCTCTGGCTGGGCACGGAATTCGGCTTGCTTCGCTTCGACGGCGTTCGGGCCCTCCCCTGGCAGCCGCCGGCGGGTGAGCATCTACCCGACAGCGATATTCGCAGCCTGCTCGTCTCACGCCATGGAACACTTTGGATTGGGACTCTTAAAGGGCTGGCGAGTTGGAAAGACGGCAAGCTGACTCAGTACCCGGAAATTCCCGGACAGCTCATTGATACGCTCATAGAGGATCGTGAAGGAACCGTGTGGGCAGGCGTCGAGGTGATGCCCGCTTGGAAGCTCTGCGCGATTCAGAGCGGCAGCGTCCAGTGCTCTGGAGATAATGGCAGCCTCGGCCTCGGAGTGGGCTCGATATTTGAGGAGGGAAACGGCAATCTCTGGGCTGGAACGGGGACCGGGCTGTGGCAATGGGAGCCTGGTCCTCCGAAGGTCTTTCCTCTGTCCCCTCTGATGCGCGAGATCCACGCTTTTACCCAGGGCGACAACGGCACACTCTTGATCGCCATCCGCGGCGGAATCCTACAACTCGCCGACGGGAAAGCCGAGGCGTACCCGCTTCCCGGCGGCGGGTGGCAATTCAATCCTTTTAGTTTGCTTCGGGACCGCCATGGCGGTTTGTGGATCGGCACGAAGGACCGCGGGCTTTTACATGTACACCGGGGAAGGACCGATGTGTTTGCCCAATCCGATGGTCTCTCCGGTGATCGCATAACAGCGCTCTTTGAAGATCGCGAAGCAAATGTGTGGGTTGCCACTGTTAATGGCCTCGACCGCTTTCGCGACTTTGCCGTCGCCACGATTTCTGTTAAGCAGGGTTTGTCCAGCGCCAGCGTGGAGTCAGTCCTTGCCGCCGGGGATGGCAGTGTTTGGCTCGGCACACGTGATGGACTGGACAGATGGAAGGACGGGCAGATTACGATCTATCGGACTCGAAGCGCCGGAACCGAGCGGATACGAGAACTTGGCGGACTTGGCGCGGCGGGGGAATCGGTCGCACGGGGGGCGGTTCGCGAGATAACCAATAATGGATTGCCCGATAATCAGATGGGGTCCCTCTTCCAGGACGATGGCGGGCGAATCTGGGTCTCCACGCCTCGCGGGGTTGCCTACTTTGAGAATGGCGGGTTTGTTCCCGTAAGCTCCGCGCCACGCGGATTCGTGCATTCCATCGCCGAGGACAGTGTTCGGGATCTCTGGATGAACCCCGACCAGGGTCTTTTTCATTTGGGCCGGGGGTAGTTTGGTCGAACAGATCCCCTGGGCCAAGCTGGGACATTCGAGCCTGGCTTTCGCTCTAGCCGCTGACCCTTCGCAGGGCGGTCTATGGCTGGGGTTTTCGCAGGGTGGCGTGGCGTACTTCAAGGACGGCCGGGTGCGCGCGTCCTACACAACCGCCGACGGCTTGGGAGAGGGCCGTGTCAGCGCCCTTCAAGTCGATCGGGATGGTACGCTTTGGGCCGCGACCGAGGGGGGGCTAAGCCGTGTGAAAAACGGCCGTGTGGCCACGCTGACCAGCAAGAACGGCTTGCCCTGTGATGCCGTTCACTGGGTGGTGGAAGACGACGACCATGCATTCTGGCTGAACATGGCTTGCGGCCTGGTGCGGCTTGGGCGGCCCGAGCTGGACCGATGGGTGGCTGATCCGCTGCGGACGATCCAGGCCACGGTTTTCGACAGTTCCGACGGTGTCGGAGTCCATTCAAACCTCATTAGCGCCTCCAGCCCGCGTGTCGCCAAGTCCCAAGATGGAAAATTGTGGTTCTTGGCCGGAGACGGCATCAGCGTCTTCGATCCTCGGGACCTCTTGTTCAACGAACTGCCGCCGCCGGTCCACATCGAGCAAATCATCGCCGACCGCAAGACTTACTGGCAGAACTCGTCCGGTGATGCCTCATCCCGGCCCCCGCGCCTGCCCCCGCGGGTTCGCGATCTCACCATTGATTACACCGCGCTCAGCTTTGTCGCGCCGGAGAAAGTGCGTTTTCGCTATAAGCTGGAGGGCTGGGAGAGCGATTGGCAGGACGCGGGGAATCGCCGGCAAGCGTTCTATGACAATCTTCCTCCCGGCAACTACCGCTTCCGCGTCGCCGCCTGCAATAACAGCGGGGTTTGGAACGAAGCCGGCGACACCCTCGATTTTTCCATCGCCCCGGCCTACTACCAGACGATCTGGTTCCGTGCGCTCTGCGCGGCAGTCGCTCTCGCGCTCGTTTGGGCGCTCTTTCAACTTCGTATCCGGCAACTTCAGAACCAGGAAAGGAAGCTCCGGGAACTGATCGAGACAATTCCCACGGGAGCCTGGATTACTGGGCCTGACGGATCAAATGAATTCGTGAATCAACGTTGGGTGGAGTATACCGGCTTGTCCGCGAAGGACACGGCAGGACTTGGCTGGCATGCCGTAATCCACCCGGAAGACCTGAACCGACATATGGAGAAGTGGCGGGCCAGCCTGGCAAGTGGCCAGCCGTTCGAGGATGAGGCGCGTTTCCGGCGCGCCGCCGACGGGAAATATGGCTGGTTCCTGAGTCGTGGTGTGCCCCTGCGGGACAAGCACGGAAGCATTCTGAAGTGGTATGGAATCATCACGGACATAGAAGACCGCAAGCAGGCGGAGCAAGCACTCGAACGCAGTGAGGCTTATCTGACGGAAGCACAGAAACTGAGCCACACCGGCAGTTTCGCCTACAACCCTGGGAGTGGGAAAACGCTTTACTGGTCGGAGGAATTGTTCCGGATTTTTGCATTGGATCCTCGGCGCGGTGTCCTCGAACCTGACGAGTCCTTTCGACTTGTGCATCCCGACGATCGCAACAGAGTCTCTGAAGAGTGCCTGCAGGGATTCCGTGCGAAGGGTCAGTTTTCGCAAGACTACAGGCTGCTCTTGCGGGATGGGACCGTCAAGCACCTCCACGCGATGTGGCATCCGGTCCTCGATAAAGACGGAGAAGTGGTCGAATACGTTGGCACCGCGGCGGATGTGACGGAACGCTGGCGCGCCGAAGACGCCCTGTGGCGGAGCCAGGCCTATTTAACCGAAGCGCAGTTATTAAGCCACACGGGCAGCTTCGGCTGGAAGCCTTCCACCGGCGAAGTCTTGTGGTCAGAGGAAACCTACCGCATCTATCAATACAGCCCAACGGCCAAACCGACTGTGGAACTTGTCCTCGAACGAGTTCATCCGGAGGACCGGGCCCTCGCGCAACAGATCATCGGGCGCGCCTCCCAGGAGGAGAAGGACTATGAACATGAGTATCGCCTGCTGATGCCGGATGGTTCCGTCAAATATCTCCATATTATGGCACATGCCCTACGTGACGAATCGGGCAGCGTCGAGTTTGTGGGCGCAGTGATGGACGTCACCGCGGCCAAGCAAGCCGAGGAAAGGCTGCGGCAAAGCGAGGCGGAGCTTCGACAGTTGGTGGATGTGATTCCGCAGCAAGTCTATGTCTTCGACGCGGATTTCAATCCTCTTTTTGCCAACCGGCGGGAACGGGAATACACCGGCCTTACTCCGGAAGAGGCGCAGTCAAAAGATGCAGTTGCCAAAATCTTTCATCCCGATGATCTGAAGAGGTTGGAAGTCCTTCATGAGCGCGCGATTCGAGAAGCTGCTCCATTTGAGCTGGAGGCACGAATCCGGGGAAAAGACGGGCAGTATCGCTGGTTTTTGATCCGCGACAACCCCCTGCGGGATGAGCAGGGACACGTCCTGCGGTGGTACGGTACGCGTACCGACATCGAGGACCGCAAGCGGGCCGAAGAAGCATTGCGCCAAGCACAGACCGAACTCGCGCACGTCACGCGGATTATGACCCTGGGAGAGTTGGTAGCCTCCATCGCCCACGAAGTCAACCAGCCGCTTTCGGGCGTAGTGGTCAACGCCAATGCCTGCTTGCGTTGGATGGCGGGGGATTCGCCCAATCTTAAGGAAGCCCGGGAAGCTGTCCGGCGTATCGTCCGCGACGGGAAGCGGGCGGGAGACGTGATCACCCGGATTCGGGCTCTGGCGACGAAAACGGCTACCGCCAAGGAGCGGCTGAACCTGAACGAGGCCATTAAGGAGGTCGTGGCTCTTGCCCAGGACGAGGTCCGCAGAAATCGTGTGATCCTGCGGATGGAACTGGGGGATGCTCTCCCTCCGGTACTGGGCGATCGAGTGCAGCTTCAGCAGGTGGTCCTTAACCTGGTGATGAATGGGATCGAAGCCATGAGCAGCGTGGAAGAGCGGCCGCGCGAACTGATCGTCAGAACGCGAAGCGATGATGCCGGCCTGGTGCGGGTTATCGTCCAGGATTCGGGGATCGGTCTTGACGCGCAGAGCATGGAACGGATTTTTGAGGCTTTCTACACCACCAAGCGCGGGGGCATGGGAATGGGGCTTTCGATCAGTCGTTCCATTATCGAGAATCACGGGGGCAAGCTCTGGGCGGTGGCGAATGACCCGCCAGGCACCACCGTTCAGTTTACTATTCCCAAGTGCCAACCCTAGGAATCCTTTTTAACGGAGCCTGGAACGAGGACGGGGATAGGCACCACGTTCCCCACCTCTGCCCAATTACCCTCGCCCAAGCTCACTCCCTTACGAACTCGACAGCTTGCCATCTGTGTTGCCTGTTATAATAATGTCGCTTGGGGCCCGGAGTTTTTCCTGACAACACAAACGAGAGAGAATTCTATCTGGCGGGGATTCATGCCCAGTCCGACATTCCCTCGTTATTCTGGAAACTGGAGGATTGTTTGTGACTCAAAAGCATAGCAAGAGCGAAGAACACAATTTGCCTGAACCAATCCGCGGAGAAAAGGGCGCACTAATCATCGGCCCGACGAACCCCGCGCGTGAGGCCCAGAGCCGGGACAGACTGGCGCCGCCGAGCACGGACAACGGCACGCTGCCCAACCTGAAATGGTCATTCGCCGATTGCCACAATCGGTTGCAGCCCGGCGGATGGGCACGACAGACGACTGGACGAGAACTCCAAATTGCCCAGGCGCTGAACTGCGTCAACATGCGGCTCAAGGCCGGCGCGGTCCGGGAGCTGCACTGGCACAAGCCGGACGAGTGGGGCTTTGTGATCAAAGGCCGGATGCGGATCACCGCCGTCGACCAGGATGGTCACGCCTTCCAGGACGATATGGGCGAGGGGGATATCTGGAATTTCCCGGGCGGCATTCCCCACTCGCTCCAGGGACTCGAGGGCGACGGGTCTGAGTTCCTGCTCGTCTTCAACGATGGAAACTTCAATGAGGATGAGACCTTTCTGGTCACGGATTTTCTGGCCCACATCCCGAAAGCGGTTCTCGCCAAGAACTTCGGCGTGCCCGAAAGCGCCTTCGCCAATATCCCCAAGCAAGAGCTCTACATCTTCCCGTCGGAAGTGCCCGGCCCGCTCGCTGCGAATCGCGTGGTCGGCGCGGGGCCGGTGCCCTTTCCTTACAGCCACCGGCTAATGGCCCAGGAGCCGATCCGTACGAAGAGCGGCACCGTCCGCATCGTGGATTCCTCCAATTTCGCGGCGGCCAAGATGATCGCCGCGGGGCAGGTCGAGGTCGAGCCCGGCGGGATGCGTGAACTCCACTGGCACCCTAACCCAAGTTCGTCACGGAAGGGGCAAGAAACAGGGTAAGTATTTTGGAATCAGTTCAGGCTATCTTCGAGTCTGCACTACATTCTTGATCGAAACTGAGGCGGT
>Ga0326727_10027712_pt1 | contig 10376 bp, 12 predicted proteins | sample MB2enrmetagenome_FD_207643 | JGI IMG/M metagenome (GOLD analysis project Ga0326727, IMG submission 207643) | Lab enriched peat soil microbial communities from McLean, Ithaca, NY, United States - MB29MY | ecosystem: Environmental > Terrestrial > Soil > Wetlands > Peat | place: USA: New York...
CGCCTGGGGTCTGGCAACGGTCGGCTGCATGGGGCTCTGACCTTCACATGATCCGCTCAGTCGGAAGCGGGAACATCCTGAACCCCTCGGGCAAGTCGAAAGTGGCGTGTCCGGTAGCCAGCAGAAGCGCCTCGGCGTCATCCAACGCCTCCTGGAGGTCTGCCGGCATCCGAGTCGGGCCAGTCGGTTCATCCAGTTCAGGCCCAAGATCGGGTTCTGGTGCCTCGGCCGGGGCCGCGGCAAAGACAACCGCCTCGTCCAGGAGAGCACCGATCTCCGGGTCATCGAGACCCATGCCGAGCGGGGATCCACAGCCGGGGCAGACCGGCTGGGACTCGTTCATTTCGTCAAACTCAGCACCGCACTCCAAACAGCGCATGACTCGTACTCCGCCCTCAGTCTAAGCCGGACGAGCGGATTTATGCAAAAGTCACGAATCAATATCGACTGATCTTCGATAACGGGTTCATTTCCAATGAGTTACGTGGATGATGACCGTCATGTCGGTGTTGTAGTCGTCTGTTAAGGCGTGTTTGCAGGAGCACGTTTTGGGCTGCGCGACTTCCCCGCAACGCGCCCCTTCACTTCCACGCAACGCGCGTTATACGTCAAGTTGACGTGATCGCGATCACGGGACTGATCTCCCACAACGCCGTATCTGGACCGCCAGACCAGATTGGTGGCGGGAAGTCATGTGTGTTACCACCAGCTACCGTCAGGTCATCTTGGTCCGGTCGAGGCCACACCAAAAAGAGACTCCGGCCAACGGCACGGGCGCGCCCCACGTGAGTGCGCAGTATGGTATGGTGTGCCCGACCGGCACACCTTGTGGGACGTCTGTGGAAAGGTAACACGACAGGATTTGGATATGAGGCCATCGCCTGTTTCGAACGCGGCTTGGTGTGGGATGGCCACGAACCCGGGTTTGATTATCAGGCCGTGGCGTCCTACGGAAAGCGCCGGATTTGGACCGGAGCCAACAAGGGATTCAATTATGAAGCGATAGGCTGCTATGATAACGAGCGCATTTGGAACGGGCATGATCCGGGGTTTCAGTACGAGGCCGTCGGATATTATTCGGAAGGGCTGATCTGGGAGGGCAACAACGAGGGCTTCAACTATGAGGCCGTCGGTGCTTATGAGGGATCGCCCGTCGGAGCTGCGGCAGCGGCCCTTATTTACCTGCTCGGGGGCGGTCAAGCCTCCGACACGTCATCTTCGTCTGACGAAGAATCCGAGGAATCCGACGACGACTTTCATGACGATGCCTCCGATGATGACGATGATTACGATTACGAAACCGAAGAAGATGATGATGACGATGATGCTCCATCATACGTAAGCGAGCCGTACACCCCTCCAATCGTCGAAGACCCGCCCGAAGTCGTGGCCGCAAGACGCTTCGCCGCCGCCACCACACTTCCGCAGGTATACGAGATCAGAGACCAGTTGGTATCCGCAGGCAAACTCTCGTCCGACGCCATAAAGCGGCTCTATCAAGGACGGGCTGAGGAGGTTGAGACGCGCAGGATCGATGGTCTGTTCAGCAAGATGAAAGGGAAGACGGTCGAACAGTTGCACGAGGAGTATAACAAGGAATTCAAGGCGCTGAACTTAGAGGAGCTTGAGGCTCAGAAGTACCTCGCGCTGGAGAGCTATGAGATGTATATGCTCGCCGAGGCACGACACAGGATTTGGAACGAATGGAAAGACTTGGAATTGCGAGCGTGGGCCAGGTGGTGGAGCGACGAGTTCCCGTATTTATCGATTCTCGCGGCGAGAAGACTTAAAGAGATCACGGAAAGGGAAACCGAGGAACAGGCCACAGCCGCGCTGGCGAAGCTGGAGCCGGTTGAGCGGGTTCCGAATGAACAGATCGCAAGCTTTTTCTACTTTCATTGGCGTGCGGAAATAGCGCTCAAGGTAGTACCGCGGGTGAACGACAAGTACGCTTTAGGGATTGCGTATCGGGAGTGCCGCCGCTTTCCGATTGGCGAAGCCCTGAAGAGGCGATATTTGGAGATTCTTGACGCGGAGTATGCCCGGTTGGGCTTCTGGGAGAAGCTACTCTACAGGTGGTTTGGATTCGGCGCGCACGAACGCAAGGTCGTGCAAGAGTAAAGGACACAGGTTCACCCCACGGAGGTGGAGGGTGGGGTGGTAGGTCGGCCAACGAAATGATGCATCGGCTCCACTTGGGGTGCCCTGGCTTGATAGAATCTTCGATCGAGCGCAGTCTTATGCAAAAGAGTTCCCTCAAGAAGCTCGAATGGAGTACGGTCCGCATTCGGCCCGTCGCCAAGCGCTTCGACGGCCGAGGGGGTCCGAGGCTTCCGGACATTGATGATGACTGGCGTATCCAGCAAGTTCTGGACGAAGGCGTCAGCATCCAGAATACAAGGACCGATCACGGAACCGTGCTCGGCTATGACCACATCCACCACTGGACCTCGGACCCGGCGCGCGGGAAACGGTACGGCTTCCTGACCCTGAACGTGCAGATCCACATCGGCGGAAGTCATCTCTGGATCGAGCCGACGTCGCGTCCCGGCGAGCCGCTCCCTTAATCGCCGGATTCGAGGGAAGTGACTATCTGCTCGCAATCACGCCAAACCTGAGCTGGTGGGCTTCCGAGAGGTAATGCTCAGTCACGCTCATGAGGGCCGGTTGGCCGTCAGTGACGTTCGCCTGGGAAGCACCTGGCTGGACAATGTAGATGCTCAAATTGACCGGGAGCAGGCGGCTCATTTCCCGTATCGTCAGCAGCAGTTCCCCGTCACCGGTCCCAAACCGCGTCGCGGCGCCGGCGTCGCGGCGCTGGGTCTCCCGTCGCACCAGGTGGGTGAAGATGTTGCCTTCGGTGAGAATGTGATCGAAATCTTGTGGTGCGCCGCACCGAAGGCGATATCCTCGGAAGACCAATGGGTGGCAAGTTGCCAATTCCGGCGAATCATTCTGCAGCAAGATTAGAGAGTCCTCCGCCGCAACCAGCATCGCCCAAGCCGCCCTAGTTTGGCGTGAACCGCACCGAGCAATCAGGGAGAACAAGGTCTATCATACTCGTATGAGCGCTCCTGATCTTAAGTCGATGTGCGTCCGCGAACTTCTCCAGACCTATTGCGACGTGGTGGGCGAACTCCGCAGACGGGAAATCGTGAGATCCTCGAACAACCCAGTGGCGGACTACAGCGAGCTGCTTTTCTGCCGCGCATTCGGTTGGAGCAGAGAGGGCGGGTCCAACTTGGGTTTCGACGCAGTCTGCGCTAAGGGCCTTCGCTATGAAATCAAAGGGCGGCGCCTGACCCGCAGCAACCAATCCCGCCAGTTGAGCTTCATTCGAAAGCTTCCAGACAGGCAGTTTGATTTTCTGGCAGGCGTTCTCTTTCACCACGGCTTCGCGATTAAGCGTGGAGCTTTGGTCCCGCACGCTAACGTTGAAGCTCGTGCTCGGTTTAGCAAGCATGCTAACGGTTGGCTGTTCGAGTTGAAAGACGAGGTTTGGGGTGAGTCGGGCGTGATCGACGTGACAAGAGAGCTGGGTTTGGCTGCCGAGCAACTGGGCTAGACTCGATCCGCGCTGTGATCATGGTAGGTCTCGGTCGGCTGGTCGGACAACCGGAAACACTGGCCCGTAGGAAGCGGACTCTGGTGGGCTCAGCTCGCGATACCGCCAGTGATTCGACCGCTGGGTAGGAAGCCCTAAAGGGTCTAGCCCGTCGTGGGTGAACCATGCTGCTGGTAGGCAACTCGCATTCTGGCAAGTGCCGCCAACGTCTGCTGGTATTGAGGCTTGGCGCGTTCCGGTGACGCGTTCATCATCTCGGTTACCGCGGTGACGAGTTGGTTGTACGCCTCGTCAGTCGTCTGCGCCCCGCCGGTTCTCGGAATGAAATCAGGGGCGCGCTCGATGTAGTTCAGTTCGCGCGTTACAGGACTTTGCAGCTTTGGTTGCGGTGTATCGTCTGCCACTTCGCACAAGTCGCCCGGCCAGTCTTCCTTCATCTCCGAATCCGGGTGAATGAAGATGCGAAGTCCTTTCAGTCCGCACGACTCCGCTTGGTGCGCCCGGATCACGCCGGTTCCGAGGAACTGCGAGCTATGGCGCCTGACTTCGTCAGAAATGTCGGTGGTCAGGCGAAGACCACGAAAGGTGCCGGGCCCGATCCCCATCCTGACGGGGATCCGGAACGAGATCAGGTCGCGCATGAATGCCTGCGCGAAGTATATCGCGGTGTTTGGGTCGCGGAAGACGACGAAAGCGGAATCAGAGAAGACGATGGATTGCAGAGGGTCTGCGTTCACAAGTTCCGAGACGCGAATGTCCAGCGCACGGTGGAACGCAGCGAACGTCCGCGTTAACGCATCTGGGACAGGCTCCTCGGCGAACGAAGCCCGAAGCTGCGCCAGCGACATAGTCGAGTAATAAAAGCCATCGAGCACGTCGATGGTGTCTGGCATGGACATGACTAAATCCGAAAACCCCAGGATGTCTGCGTACACGACTGTGGCTTGTTCCTTCACAGCACCAGTGTACGTGAGGAATTGTGTCTGGACCACGGTGTATCCGTAAACAATCCACTTGGCCGTATCACGCTCAAACCGCGGAACTGGACGCCCAAACACCCCCCAGTGCCGATCTGGGGGGATAACGATCCCCGCCGCGCAGCGCCGCTGACGGCAGCTGCCGGCCACATGAGCGGAAGGTCGCCGGCCTGCAGAACCGTTTCCGAGCGGCACGCGCCGGGAATCCGCGTTCCGAGATGGACACGCCCGGTGGGGCGATTCTCGATCAGGATCGCGGCTCTGTCTCAACGCCTATGCTCGGTCCGGAGCGGCCCGAGCGGCGGCCCTCACCCGCCGCCCGCGTGCTATTCAAGTAGAGTACCCATGGCAACCGCGCCCATTCCACAGGTCACGATCGAGGAGTTCGAGACTGAGTACCGCGGCCGCCATCTGATCCACGCGGCGGTGGATTGGTGGGCGGCGCGCAAGCCGGACGAGGCCGCCATCGTGAACGCGACGCGCGGCGCCACGCTCACCTGGCGGGACCTGCAGCGCGGCTCGCTCGCCCTCGCCGCCGAATTGGCGCGCATGGGCTTCCGGCACGGCGACTTCCTGGCGGCCTCGCTGCCACTGCTCAACGAGCATATCCTGCTCGAATTGGCGTGCTTCCGGCTGGGCGTGATTCACGCGCCGCTGGATCTGCGCCTGCCGCCCGCGGAAGCCATTCGCTGCCTGAACCTGATCCGGCCGAAGGGGTACTTCTTTTTGGGAAAGACGCCCGCGGCCGATTTCGCGGCGCTGGGAGAGATGGCGCGCGCGGGCTGCGATTCCATCGAGCTGCTGGCGCAGTTCTCGCCCGCGGGCCACTGCATCGCGGGCGCGCAGAGCGCGTTCGACCTGCTGGCGCGCGCGCATCCGGCGGCGGTGGAATCGCGCGTGACGGAAGGCGACGGCGCGCAGGCGATCTTCACCACCGGGAGCACCGGGTCGCCCAAGCCGGCGCTGCTGTCGCACCGCGGCATCGCGTGCCAGAATCTGTGTCTCGGCACGGCCTTCGGGTTCGGACCGGGGCAGCGAGTGCTGTGCAATCTGCCGGCGTCGCACGTGGGCGGGCAGGCGGAGGTGCTGCTCACCTCGCTGTTCATGGGCGCGACGGCGGTGACGCTGGAAGTCTTCGATGCCGCCGCGAGCCTGGACGCCATCGAGCGGTACGGGGTGACGCTGATCGGCCAGATCCCGGCCATGTTCAACCTGGAGTGGCGCACGGCGGATTACGCGCGGCGCGAACTGGCGAGCCTCCGGACGGCGGTCTATGGCGGGCAGGCGGCGCCGCGCGCGTTTCTGGACCGCATGCTCGAGATGGCGCCGCGGATTGCCACCGGCCTGGGGCTGACCGAGTCCTCCGGCTTCTGCACCTACACGCGGCTGACGCCCGATGCCGCGGAGTTGGAGGACAGCCTGGGGTGGGCGATGCCGGCCTATCGCCTGTCGATCCGCGAGCCCATGGACGCCGCGGGTGCGGCCGGCCGCGAGATGCCCGAGGGACAGGTGGGGCACATCTGCTTCCAGGGTCCGCAGACGTTTCTGGGCTACGTGAACGATGCCGCGGCCACCGCGGCCACCCTGGCGCGCGACGGCTGGCTGTACACCGGGGACCTGGGTTTCGTGGACGCGCGCGGGCTGCACTTTGCGGGCCGCGCCAAGTGGGTGTTGAAGCCGGCCGGGCACCAGGTGTTCCCCGGCGACATCGAGAATCACCTGACTGCGCTGAGCGGCCGGGTGGCGAACGCCGGGGTGGTGGGGCACGAGCACCGTCTGTGGAGCGAAGGCATCGTGGCCTTCGTGGAGCGCCAGCCGGGCGCGGACCTGACCGAAGCGGAGTTGCGCAGGCATGCCCGGCGCCTGGCGGGCTACATGCGTCCGCTGCACTACGTGATTCTGGAGCCGGGCACGATGCCCTTGAACCGCAGCGCCAAAGTGGACGTGACCAGCTTGCAGGAGATGGCGCGGGTGGAGGTGGCTAAGCTGCGGGAGCGCGGGCGGTGGGATGGGTAGCCGGCTGGGCGGGCGAAGCGCGGGCGGGGGAATGCGGCGGAGGACTGGGCAGCGGTCAGGATGCCGCTTCCAGGCGATCCTTGAGCTGTTTGGCTTCGAGCAGCGAGGAATGGGTGCGGCGGAACTCTTCCTCGAATGCGCGCTCGGCGCGAATTTCCTTCTGAATCTCTTCGATGTGGTCGAAGTAGTAGGCTAGGGCGACGCGGACATCCGAGCGGGAGATGGTGGGATAGCGGGAGACAATCTCGTCGGGCGTCAGGCCCTGGTGCTCATAGCAGATCACAACGTCGAGCACGCGCACACGGTGGCCTGCGATCCAGGTCTGACCGTCCACGCCGGGACTCCTACTTATACGCTCTTCACTGGGGACGAGCATCGACTCCAGTATAAACCGGATGTCAAGGGGATGCCGAGTTCTCCACGGATAGCGGGCACCGTCAGCGGCGCCGTCCCGCGAGACTCTATGCCGCGCTTCGGAGTACGCTCCAAGTAACTGATAAGAGTGAAATTACAGATTTGGACGAGGGACATTGGTGCGCCAACCATGGGGCATAAGCTGGAACTGGCGCTGGCCCCAAGAACCTCCAAACGGCGGCGGTCTAGTGGTACTAGAACCGAAATTTGAGAGAGATATCCCTAATAAACCCGATGGGTAACGGGGCCATCCAGCACGAGGCGTTGGTGAAACGCGAGCGGCGCCGGGCGGGTTGAGTCAGCGGCCGGCGCTGGGTAGTGGCGGCCGGCGCGCTGGCTCGGGGAGGACGGCCGGGCGAGATTTCCTCGGTTGCGGAAGAACACAACGTCAGATGTCTTGCGCGCGTCGCGCAATCCGATTATCTTGAGTATTCCGCTATGCGGACCAAGACTCCCATCACGGTTGCCCATGGAGATGGCGACCATTGCCTCATGCTCGAGGCCATCCACGGTTCGGCGCCGCGGCGGGCCAATCGGAACCTGGCGAACCCCTCGGGTTCGCTGCTGGGCGCGGTGCCGATGCTGGTGCATATCGGCCAACCGGGGGTCGTCGAGAGGGTGCACAACGCGTGGCTGCGCACCATCGAGGACGGCATCCATACCTACGACATCTTCACGGAGGGCGTGAGCGCCGGGAAGGTGGGCGCCCGGGAATTCGCGCAGCCGGCGATTACCCGGCTGGGGCAGAAGCCCAAGCGCCTCAAACCGGCGGAATTCGCCAGGCGCGCGGGCGGCGCCGCTCCGGCGGCGGCGGGCTCGGCCGGGATCAACATCGCCATGACGGAATCGCTGCGCACTTTCGACGGCCGGCCGGGGTATACGCTGGCCCAAGGACAATAGACTCGCCATGAATGCCGCTCCGCTGGTATCGGTGATTATGGGCAGCAAATCGGACTGGGAGGTGATGCGCCAGGCCGGCGAGCTGCTGGCCAGGTTCGGCGTGCCGCACGAGTGCCGGGTGCTCTCGGCTCACCGCACGCCCGCCGAGACCGCGCAGTACGCCACCCAAGCCGAAGCGCGGGGCATCCAAGTGATCGTGGCCGCCGCCGGAGGAGCGGCGCACCTGGCCGGGGTGTGCGCGGCCCATACCCTGTTGCCGGTCCTGGGCGTGCCCATGGAGAGCGCCTCGCTGAAGGGCATGGACTCGCTTCTGTCGACGGTCCAGATGCCCGCCGGAATCCCGGTGGGGACGCTGGGGATCGGCGCCGCCGGCGCGCGAAACGCCGCGCTTCTGGCGGTTGCCATCCTGGCCAACAGCCGGCCGGAGCTGCGGGAGAAGCTGCGGAGTTTCCGCGCCGAGCAACGCGAGAAGGTGCTGGGCGAAAGTTGCCAGTGAACCGCGGTGCGCCGGCCGGGGCCGCGGCGGGCGCGGAGCCGGCCGCGGCGGGCGCATTCACACCTGCGGCCAGCTTGACGGGGGGATCTTCAGGGCGTCCGTGGTTTGCGGCGTGTTCGGGCTGGACGCAGGCGGGCGACGGGTGTTAGCTTCAATTTCGGGACCATGCAGGCCGTCCAGTTTCCCCCATCGCCGGAGACGAAGAAACTGCGGACCATCGAGCGGCTGGGCCTGACCGCGGCGGCTCTGGCCCTGGCGATGGCGGCGATGCTGGTCGTTCCCCTGGGAGCGGCGGGGTTCGTCACGGTTTCTTTTGCCGGCTCGGCGGCGATGTTCTTCTACCTGTGGCGGAGGGTGGACGACTGGCTGGCGGCGGCGATAGTCGCGGCAGGGCTGGGCGGGCTCTACAGGGTTGCGGGCGCTCCGGTGAATCCGGGATTCGGCTGGGACGTCACGTTCGCGCTGGCCCTGTTCGGGTTGGCGGCCCTGCTGGTGCTGTTCTACCGTTCGACGGGCGAGGCGGGGGTGGGGCAACGCCGCCTGCTGGCGCTGCTGCTGAACGTCGGGCTCATTCCGGCGCTGTGCCTGGGCTCGACCGTGGCGGTGCTGCTGGACCCGCGGCTCACGCCGCGCACCTACGACGGCTACCTTTACGTTTTCGACCGGAGCTTCGGCTTCAATCCCAGTTTTCTGATGGGAGTGGCGTTCCACGACCATGCGGCGCTGCGCTTCCTCTCGGTGGTGGTGTACAACAACCTGCCGATCAACCTGTGCCTGTTCTGCGCGCTGTGGTTGCGGCGCAGGCCGGCCGGCGCGCCCGACGTGCGCCTGATCTTCGCGGCGCTGGGCATAGTGGGCTTCGCTTTGTATCACATCTGTCCGGCGGCGGGGCCGATCCACCTGTTCGGGGACGCGTTTCCGTTTCATCCGCCGGAGGTATCGGCGGTGCCCATGAAGACGGTGGCCATCCCGGACGCCCGCAATGCCATGCCCTCGCTGCACGTGGCCTGGTGTCTGCTGATGGTGTACAACGCCTGGTTTTACCGGTCGCGGCTTTTGCGGATCTACGCGGCCGTCTGCCTGATTCTGACGGCGGTGGCGACGCTGGGATTGGGAGAGCACTACGCCATCGACCTGATCGTCGCGGTTCCCTTGAGCGTGGCCATTCAACTGGGGTGTTGGGGAACCAGGCGGAGATGGCTGGCGGCGGGGATATCGATGGGCATGGTGGTGGCGTGGCTGGCGGTCCTGCGGACCGGCCTGGCGTGGCAGGCGCGGCCGCTGGTCTCGTGGAGCGCGACGGGCGTCACGCTGCTCGCCTCCGCCGCCCTGTACCGATACGCGGGAAGGGCGGCGGAGGGCGTGGCGGGACCGGGCGAGGTTTAAACATCGCGGGTAGCGGAGGCGGGGTGCGGAATGGGGCGTGGAGCCCGCATGCTATCATGGCTACGTAGATCATGATGGAGGACCGCTAGGATGTTCGGAACTGTCGGAACACAAGAGCTGGTCTTCATCTTCATACTGGCGCTGGTTCTGTTCGGTCCCAAGAAACTGCCGGAGATCGGACGGACGGTGGGCAAGGCACTGAGAGAATTCCGCCGCGCGTCGAACGAGCTGAAGGCCACCTTCGATCGTGAGTTGAGCAACCTGGAAGCGGAAACCAGAGATTTGAAGGAAATCGGGACCTCGATTCAACAGGAAACCCAGAATTACAACTACGACTACTCTTCCTACGAGTCCGCCTACGAGGGCTCGCTCGCGCCGGAAGAACCCAACACCCAGGTTGCTACCACAACCACCGTAAGCGCATCCGCACCTCAGGACGCTGAATCGACGCCGGCCGTTCCGCCAGAAGGAGCCATTGCCCAGGGCAGTCAGGTATCCGTCCTGGAACCGGGCGTCGGAGGTCCTTTAGGGCTCTCCGCCGCGGAACCCGTATCGGAAACGCATCCGGTACCGGTTCCCACCCTGGCCGCCGAGCGCAATACATAGATAACGTGAGATCTTG
>Ga0326727_10027713_pt1 | contig 10375 bp, 12 predicted proteins | sample MB2enrmetagenome_FD_207643 | JGI IMG/M metagenome (GOLD analysis project Ga0326727, IMG submission 207643) | Lab enriched peat soil microbial communities from McLean, Ithaca, NY, United States - MB29MY | ecosystem: Environmental > Terrestrial > Soil > Wetlands > Peat | place: USA: New York...
CGCTCGGCGGCATCAAGTAGAGCTGGTCACGCTGGGCGGGCAAGAAGTTGTAGGCCATTGCCCCGATCATCGTCCCAAAAGCGAAACGCGGGCAGGATAGTCAGGTTTGTGCGACAGGCTCTTCAGGCGGTGGTCGTCGACACTCTCGGGGCGGCCTTGCCTCGCGGAGCTAGACCCTCCTACTTCACCCCTTTCACCAGTGACGGGGAGTTCGGCTCTCCGGTCGAGGACGAGGCGACGGATGTCAGTATCGAGAGCAGCGCGGCGACCGTCGCCTGGCCGAGAGCGGAGGCCCAGCCGAAGGTTATGTAGTTGAAGCCCTTCGCCGCGGTCACGATCCCCGCGAGGGTCTCACCGAAGGTGAACACACACCTGACGCCCGCGTTGGCGGCGAACGACTGCATGGCCCCGCCGACACCGCGGTTGCCGATCGTGACCGTGAAGGGGGACGCGGCGAACGTCCCGAGGCCAGCGAAGAGGGCGACGACGGCGGCGTTTCGGAACGTGGTGAAGGTGATCATGGCCAGCCCCATACCGATAAGGCTGGTCGCCAGTGTCTGCGCCACGGTTTTTCCCGACCTCTCGAGGGCTCCTTTACACCACTTCGAGAAGGTCTGTGCCCCCGCCGCTGGAACGGTTTGCGCCCCTTGTACGCTCATATCCAACCCTCCAAGGAAGTCCGTCAGCAGGCCGTTCTCCTCGGGATGGGCCACACAGGTTTTGGTGGAGGCTCTCCAACTTGGAGCGTTAGCCTGCCTGCTCTCTTATAGCAGAACGCGTGAGGGTTCAAAGCGCGTACCCTGAGGAGCCTGTCGCACAAAGCTGACTATCCCGCCCGCGATTCGCCCGCAGGACGGTGATTGAGGGCGATGGCGTACAACTTCTTGCCCGCCCAACGCGACCACATTTACCTGATGCCACCCAGCCTGAGCGAGTGGCTCCCGGGTGACCACCTCGCCTTCTTCCGGCTCGACGTGGTCGACCAGCTGGACCTGTCCGGGTTCTACGAGCACTACCGAAGCGACGGCCTCGGCTGCCCCGCTTACGAGCCTTCGGCCATGGGTTCGGTCCTGCTCTACGCCCATTGCGTGGGGGAACGTTCCAGCCGGGACATCGAGCGCCGCTGCGCCGAGGACGTCGCCTTCAGAGTGGCCTCGGCCAACCAGGTGCCAGACCACGCCACCATCGCCCGGTTCTTGAAGGCCAACGAGGTCGCCCTGTCGTCCCTGTTCTGCCAAGTGCCGGCGCTGTGCCATGCCGTAGGGTCAGTGAAAGTCGGGACCGTGGCCCTCGACGGCACCAAGATGGCGGCCAACGCGTCGGCCCAGGCGAACCGCACCAGGGAGCAGATAGAGAGGGTCCTGGCCGAGGCCATCGCCACCGACCAGGAGGAGGACGCACGCTACGGGGCTGCCGCGGTGACGAGCTCCCCCCGAGCTAGCCGACCCGAGGTCACGTAAGGCCCGGATCGCCCAGGCCAAAGCGCTCTTGGACGAACAAGACGCCCAACGCCAAGCCGAGCACGAACAACGCCTGGCCGCCATGGCTCTTACCGACAAAACGCGCACGACACGAGGTGGGGGTAGGCCGCTCATGCCCAGGCGCCCAAAGTCCGAGCCCAGGGTCAACCTGACCGACCCCGACAGCCGGGTCATGCGCGACGCCAAAGGCTACCTCCAGGGCTCCAACGCCCAGGTCGTGGTGATCACGGGACAGGTGATCATTGCGGCCGAGGTGGCCCAGGACCCCTCCGATAACCACCAGCTGGTGCCGATGGTCTCTGTTGCCGTGGAGGCCCTGGCCAGCGCGGGCGTAGAAGAGAAGATCGGCGCCGTCGTTGCCGACGCCGGCTACTGGAGCCCAGAAAGCTGCTGACCAGCCCGTATGCGTGAGGACGGGCTTGCCCTTGAGGCACCTGCCGGCCCATGATCTGGGCTGCTCCGCGCGATCTTCTGCCTCGTGTAGCCAACCGGGCGGGCTCACGGCGGCGACGAGCATCACACTGCAGGTGGCGCGAGCGCTGGCATCGCCCGGTTTCGTCAGGCGCATAGCCTCCCAGCACCTTCCCCGGCTCCTGGGCGACTTCGACCCTGGTGCTATCCAACGGAGGCTGAGCGGCATCATCGCCCCTCTGGGTGCAGTCGGCGTCACGTGGGCCACCACCGAGGCACACCTGGCGGAAGCGGGCTTGCGCAACCAGGTCGAGCTGCTCACCAGCCTGCTAGCCGACAAGGGCACCGGTCTGCTCATCACGCTCGACGAAGTCCACCGCAACCAGATCGGGGAGCTGAGGGACCTCGCTACCACCGTGCAGCACGCCTTCCGGGAGGAGCGGGAGCTGGCGTTCGCCGGAGCAGGCCTCGCCTCGGCGATCAGCGATGTCACGACGGACGAGGTGCTCACTTTCCTTCGCCGTGCCGAGCGCCACACTCTTGGCGCGGTCGGTCGCCGAGACGTCGAGCGTGCCCTCAAAGAGCCGATCGAAGCCTCGGGGCGCCAAGTCCGGGAGGCTGCCCTCACGGCGATGGCGGCGGGTACCCGTGGTTACCCGTTCCTGATCCAGCTGGTTGGCGCCCAAAGCTGGCGCCTGCACCCTTCATCGCCGGAGATCACGATCGAAGACGCTCGCCAGGGCGTCGCCAACGCTCTGCGCCGCCTCGGGTCGCTGGTCCATGAGCCGGCCCTCGCTGATACCTCGGCGATCGACCGCTCCTTGCCTCTTGGCAATGGCCCAGGACAACGGCCCCTCCAAGATGGCCGACATCCAGCGCAGGCTCGGGGTGGACGTCAACTACGCCAGTCAGTACCGGTGCCGGCAATGACCGCGGCCAACACTCGGTTCGCGGCGTCCCTCTGGGTAGGCACGTCCGCCCAAGCGTAGCGAGTCAGGGTCGTCAACGGTGTCCCGTGCCCCAGCATGAGCATTACGTCTCGGGTGCTCGCGCCACGCTGTAGCGCCAGCGTGGCGGCAGTCCGCCCACTCACTTCTACCGCCGTTCGCCTGACATGCAGCAGCCCAGCCTCTGCGCCCACGTCCCCTACTCCAACCCGGCCAGTTCACCGAACCTTAGGCCGATGGTCCCTGCGAGCAGGTAGACCGGTCCATCGGTGGCCCCAGCTGCCTTGATGAGCCGGTGCGTACGTCGCAAACGGCCCGCCCATCAGGCCCTTCGGCCCTGGCACTTGGGCCGTTGACGCCAAGACAATTGAGAAGTTGACGCCAAGAGAATCGAGAGGAAGCGTGGCGGGCCGCGCGCCTGTTGCCGCGGTCGCACGCGCAAGGGACAGGAGAGTTTCGATGGAGCACGAGAAAGGGCCGTTGGCCACCGCTCGGGCACGCCAGAGCGCCGTCACCGTTCGCAACGACGCTTGCGCGCCCACAATACCGCCATGGGCAACCCTCGCTGTCCTGTGTTCCTCGCTCATAGTCGTCAACCTCGACACGACGGTCCTGAACGTCGCCCTGCCGACGCTTGTCAAGGACCTCAATGCCACCTCGAGCCAGCTGCAGTGGGTTGTCGACGCCTACGCCCTCGTTTTCGGTGGCCTCCTGCTGGTCGCCGGGAGCCTTGCCGACCGAGTTGGCCGGAAAAGGACGTTCCTTGTCGGCTTGTTGGCGTTTGCGGCCGGTTCGGCTTGGGCGGCCTTTTCGGGCTCCGTCGGGATGCTCATCGCTGCGCGAGCCAGCATGGGGATCGGCGCTTCGCTCCTGATGCCCTCCACCCTGTCGATCATCACCGATGTCTTTCGCGACCCGGCGCGACGGCAACGTGCGATCGGCGCCTGGGCAGGCACGAGCGGCCTCGGGTTCGCGCTGGGGCCGATCATCGGCGGGGCGCTGCTGGCGCATTTCTGGTGGGGGTCGGTGTTCTTGATCAACGTACCAATAGCGCTCCTGGCCGCGTTGCTCGCGCTCAGGTTGGTCCCTGACTCGAAAAACCCGTTCGCCCTGCGGCCCGACATCGTCGGTGCGCTGGCATCTGTCGGAGGCATTGGCCTCGTCCTCTGGGCGGTGATCGAAGCCCCCGTCGATGGTTGGTCCTCTCCGATGACGATCGGCCCAGGGGCCGGCGGTATCGCGCTCCTGGGGGCTTTCGCCGCCTGGGAGCGCGCGAGCGCACACCCAATGTTGAACTTCGAGTTCTTCCGCGTTAGGAGCTTCTCGATGGCGGTTTCGTCCGTAGGACTGGTGATGTTCGGGTTGATCGGCGCGTTGTTCATGATGACCCAGTTCCTCCAGTTCGACCTCGGTTTCACCCCGCTCCAGGCAGGTGTGCGCATGCTCCCGATAGCAGCTGTGCTTGCGGTCGTGGCGCCGTTGTCTGCCCTTGTCAACCGTTTCGTCGGGGCCAAATTGACGACCGGTGCGGGGATGTTCTTCTGCGCTGTCGGCCTTTGGATGACTTCGCGAGCAACGGTCGGCTGGGATTTCACTGACATGTTGCCGGGGATGATGGTCGTTGGTTCCGGCGCAGCTTTAGTGATGCCTTCTGTTTCGGCTTCGGTCATGGGTTCGGTGCCAAGAGGCCACACGGGCGTCGGCTCGGCGACCAACGGCACGTTCATCCAATTGGGCGGCGCCGTCGGCGTCGCCGTCATCGGGAGCTTGCTGTCGACGCGCTACAAGGCCCGGATGTCAAGCGCGATTGCGCCTTACCATCTGGCTCCGTCGGTGGCACACACCGTCCTTGGCTCGATCGGCGGGGCTTTGAGCGTAGCCGCGCGCGCGGGTGGCGTCGCTGGGGACTTCCTCGTCCACGCGGCGCGTTCGGCTTTCGTAAGCGGCTCGGACCTCGCACTCCTGCCTGCCGCAATGGTTGTGCTGGCTGGTTGTGGCCTCGCGTTCGCCGCCCTCCCCTCCAGGCCCGGCAGACCTCCCGGCGACGGTGAGCCCGGCCCGGAGAACGGCGCCGCGCGTTGGGGCCGGGAGGCGCAGAACTGACGGGAGCCGCCATCGACCACCACGCGAAGGCCTGCTTCGCAGGTGCTCAGGCTTGCTGGTACCGACTATGGTGCTGGACAGGCCGGGACGGCTGACCGTGAAGCGCAGGACGAATTCGGTAGGAGCGGCGCAGGGCGCTGGCGCGCTCCCTGGCGTCGAAGGCGACCAGGTCCATGGCGGCTCCAAGGAGCGTTGTCTCCTTCGCCCTTGCGAGCTGGGCGGCAAGGTCGGCGACTTGTGCTCCGTACCGTCTCTTCCATCCGCGCGGGTAGAGGCGGACCGCCCAGCAAACTGGCCGGCGCCTCATGGCGCCACCGCGGCGAGGCGTGCGAGCCCCACCCTGGCGAGCCGCTGCGAATCGTTGAGCCGTTCTCGCAGCGCCTCGAGCCCGGCGGCGGTTATGCGGTACGGGTGGCGGCGTTCCTCCACGGGTAGCGGCTCGACGAGGCCAGCCGACTCCAGTTTCGCAAGCGAGCCGTAGAGCGTGCCCGGGCCCATCTTCACTCCTGCGAAGGTCTCGACGTCCTTGATGAGCGCGTAACCGTGCTTGGGCCCGCCCGCCAGGCTCGTCAGTACGAGCACGCTGCGATCGGACGAGCCCCGGATCGCCTCGGTCGTCATCTCGCCTACCCTCGCAGCTACTACAGTCCATGATACATCTGATTGTGTAGTAGTCGGCCCTGGAGTGGTCTCGCCGGTCCCACCGGAGGCCTGCAACCCAACAGCCGTACTGCGGGTTATCCAGTCGTGGCCGCTGGCCTTGACGGGCACCCCGCCTCGCTTTGTGCCACCCTCGCATCGACCCGTTCCTTACCGGCCCTATTCATGGCGTTGTCGGCGTTTGCTATTTGCACCGGAGCTGCGCTGGCCACCGGGGTGCCCACCGCGTTCAGCGTTGCAGCGCCGTCCATCCAAATCATTGCCGCAACGAAGAGCTGGCTGCCGGCACCGGCTCCAGCTCCCCACTGGGGGCCTGCGCCGGAGGAAGAAGGCCTCGTTTTCACCCCGGAGGGGAACGGTTTCTTGGCATCAGGGGCGTTCTCGAACGCCGGCGGCCCTGGCATTGGCGCCGAGGTGCAGCGCACTCAGGACCAGGGCGGCAGGTGGACAACGGTTTGGCGCCAGGCCCGGGCGTCGCTCTCCTGGATAGGCCTGGCCGGGGGGTCGGTCCTCGCCGCGGGCTTGTCGGGTGCCAGCCGACTTCCTTTCCTGTTGGAAAGCAACGACAACGGTGCCAGTTGGCGGGCCGTCCACGTCTCGCTGAGCCCAACCCTCGTAGCCGGCGTCCAGCCAGGCTACGTCCGCCAGGCGCTCGGAGCGTTGTGGTCCTCCTATCAGTTCGCCTTCATCTCTGCGTCGGTTGGCTTCGCGCTGCCCGACCCCATGGCAGGGCTCACCATGGGGGTCCCCGGCCAGATGCTGCGCACGACCGACGGCGGGGAGCACTGGGCGGCGGTGTCCCTGCCAGGTGGCCAACCGACAGGCGGCCTCGCTTTCCTCAACCTCGAGGAGGGTTTCGCCACCGGGAGTACGCCTTGGTGCTCGGGCCAGATCTGGCGGAGCAGGGACGCGGGGACGAATTGGTCCGCGGTCCCGGGGACGTGCGTCAACTACAGGCTCGACGCGCTCAGTTTCCCGAGCACCGCCGATGGTTTCGCCGGAGGTGGGAACTGGGCCGAGTTCACAAATTCGGGCAGCCAGCGCCTCGATGTCATGGCGACCACCGACGGCGGGAGACAGTGGTCCAAGATTTATGAGTTTGCCGGCGCGCCCCACTACCGAGGCGACGACAACCCCTTCGGGGAGGTCGGTTTCGTGAGTCCCGAGGACGGTTTCGCGTTGGACGGCGGCCAGGCAGGTGCCGTCAGTGGGGCGTCCGGCGGCCACCTGTGGTGGACCACCGACGGAGGCCGGCGATGGGCGCAGCTGCCTGTAGAAGGTGTCCGCCTCGTGCTGGCTGGCGCGGGCGAGGTGTGGCTGGTCGGCGGCCGGCAGGCGGGCGGGGACTTCCTATGGCGGTCGCTCGACGGCGGCCTCACCTGGTCCGAGCTCGGGAACCCGGCCTTGACCAAGGTGCTCGGTATTTCCGGGAGCGCCCACGAGCTCTGGGTAGCCACCGAGGCGGGCGACTACCTGAGCAACGACGGGGGCCGCAGCTGGCACCGCCCCCCATCAGCCATGGAGAGAGCAGGGACTACCTGGGTCACCGATGTGGACGTAGGGGTCGGCCCGACCGGCTCGGTCGTCGTCGGGGCGGGCTGGGAGGGCGATCGTCTCTGGCTGAGCGACGACGGGGGCCGCTCGGGGAGGATGCTAACGGTGGCACCTCTGGCCTCCACGGGCATTGACGCCGCCGGCTTCAGCAACGCCCGGGACGGTTTGGCGGTCGGCGGGGGCGGTTGCGGCCAGCCCGCCGAGGTCGTGGCCAGCTCGGACGGAGGCGCCGCATGGCGACGTGTCGGTGACCTGGACATCACCCCTCTCGCCTTCACCTTCGACGGGCCGCTGGCCGCTGTGGCGGGCGAAAGTTGTAACAGCAACGGCAACCAGGTCGACATCAGCAGGGACGGCGGGCACGCGTGGGAAGAGATCCCCAGTCCCGACCAGTGTTTCACGGCTTCCGCGCTGGGCCGCACCGTCGCCCTCTTGTGCGCCCATATCACCCCTTATTACCAGTACATGCTCTTCAGCTCCGACGGCGGCCGGCGCTGGACGATGTCCCGTTTCGCAGGCCCCGGGGACGAGGCTCAACCCGGGGCCCTGGTCGTGACCGGGCCCCAGTCGGTCTGGGCAGACGGGCCTCCAGGGCTCCTGTGGCGCACGACGAACGGCGGCCGTAACTGGGAGGCGGTGCCGTTGTTGCTGCCGTTCAAGGCGTAGCCGGGCGCGCCGGGACCCGGGTTTGCCGGCTCGCGCCCGAGGGGCGAAGGCGCCGTCACCCAACCGGGGCAACCGCTAGGCTCATTTGCGCGCCACTGGCCTAAGCGGAGGGGGCAAGACCGCCCTTTGTCGTCCCTACCACAGGCTGACCAGCCCGAAAGGCCCCAGGCTGCCGTTGCAATCTACGACGAAAGCGCCATTCAGGCCGCCTGCATTGGCGACACTTACGTGGCCGCCCGGTAAGCTCAGCCGCCACCTGGCGGGCCTGGTGCCCGTCCCTGCGCCCTGACAGTTCGCCGCGGTCGGCGTCGCGAACGCCAGCCCGGCAACTAGTTCGTCAATTGGCAATGAAGAGCCCGGACCGCGAGGCTGCGCCCCGGGCGAGAGGACCATACCGGGGCTGACGTCGTAAACCACTGCGCGCGTTACCGCTCTTCCCGAGGCATCCGTGCCAACCAGTCCCAAAGGCCCCGCCAAAAGGCAGTACTGGTGCGAAATGTCCCATATAGAGATATTGCCGACGAGGTTGCCCGTAGCTCCTTGCTGCCCGCCGTAAACAAGGGCGAGGTCCGCCGCGACGCAGGGCAACGACGGCGGTACGGACAGGACGAGGTCGACCTCATTGCCAATGTCCCCCGTGCCGGCTGGCGGGAACTGCAAGAGGACGACGCCAGGTGGGTACGCACCATCGACTTCTTCGCCGCCGAACTCGGCGACAAAGCCCGAGCTGTGCGCCTTTTCCGTCGCTCCAGCGACGGTGTAGCCGAAGAGGTCGAGGGTCGTCGGAGGTCGCGGCAGGCCATAGGCGCCCGCGTCGGCCACGAGCGTGCCCGTAAGGCCTGGGTCCAAGGAACGTGCTTCGGAGCCGAAAAAAACCACGCCGCTGTTTAGCGAATTGAGGCTTCCCGGCGAGCAGCCGGGGTCGACGAGGCCGGCGTCGACCTGGCTGCCACTGCTGTACACGAAGCGCAGCAAGACGTCGGGCGGGCGCCGGGCACATCGCCGCTCCTCCTTGGCGGCTGGCGCAGATCCCGCGATCAAGCTGGCCACTACGCCGGCAGGACCGGGGCCGAGCACTACGCCGTCTCCCGCGTCATCTCCTCCCTTGAGCGGCCCCCCTCCGCTGTACCCGCAAAGGCGCAGGGCGGTGGGACCGCGCCCGAGCCTGGTGCCCTTACCCTTCAGGAATGCTGCGGTGCTGGGCACCGACGCCGGGCACAAGGCAGGGGCTGCCGGCTTAGGGCCCGGTTGAGCGGCAGAGGTCGCGGCCAGAGGCAGCCCGGTCGCGCACGCCGCGACGACCGCCAGGACACTAACCGCCGGGCCGCACCTCACACTGGCTCAACTCTTGCGGCGGTCGCTCGGTTGCCTCTCGGGGCGGTGGCGCTTCATCAGATCGTGCCCGTGCCTTCACAGACAGCGCCGATGACAGGTACCCGCCCGAGGACGCGGGTCAACCGTACGGTCCTCATCATCTCATGAAGCAGGACACCACGGAACCAATGGCCGGGACAGCCAACGTGCCCCCGGGGCCTGGGGACCTCGTCGTACTACCCGGCACGGCCTTATTGGCAGTCGACCAGGGCCCCTGGTACCTGCTGCCAGCAGGCTCCCGAGCCTGGTGCTCGGTCACTGCCAGTCCAAGCGTGGCCACGGACGCATTTACCGTCCCGAACAGCTTCGCGGTGGTCGGCGGCCAGCTCTGGTGGCTGACGCAGTCCGCCAGCGGGCCAAATGTCACCGCCACCAGGTGAACGTCTCCTCACTGGAGTGTGGCCGAGCAGGCTGAGCGGCTGAGTTGTCAGCCTGGCGTGACAGCGCCGGGTGTCAATCTGTACTGGAACGCTCCCCCGGGGCTGGGTTTCGGGACGCGCCGGCGAAGTCGACGTCCTTTGTCGCGACAGTCCCGGCCGTCCGACCCGGCGCGCTCTGGTGGGCCCAGTACAGGTTGGTATGGGCGATTATCTCCTCGGCCTTCGGCGCCCCCCACGCCGTCCGGTCCCCTGTCGTGTGGGCGTCGCTGACCAGTGCCGTGTCGTACCCCCTGACGAACGCGCCGTGGATCGTCGAACGTATGCAGGCGTCGGTCTGGGCGCCGGCAACGACGAGCCGTCCGACCCTAAGGCCCAACAGCACAGCTTCAAGGTCGGTGCCCTCGAACGAGTCGCCGTAGCTCTTCTCGACCAGAGGCTCGCTTTCGCCCGGCGCCAGCTCGGGGACGATCTGCCAGCTGTCGCTCCCCCTCGTGAGCTCTTCGTCGGAGTGCTGCACCCATACGACGGGGACGCCCGCGCTCCGGGCCTTGGCGACAAGACTGGCGATGTTGGCTACGACCGCGTCCCGCTCGTGCGTGCTTGCCACAACGCCGTTCTGCACGTCGACGATCAGCAGTGCCGTCTTCGGCCGTTCCTCGAGTGTGGTCATCGCCGCCTAGGTGAGCCGGCATAAAGTCGGCCGCGGTGGTGGAGGGGATCCACCACTTGGGTTGGGCGGGCGGATCTACTTGGTACATGCTCGGAAGGGTTGACGCCCAAGGTTCTCTGCTTGAAACTC
>Ga0326727_10027714_pt1 | contig 10375 bp, 7 predicted proteins | sample MB2enrmetagenome_FD_207643 | JGI IMG/M metagenome (GOLD analysis project Ga0326727, IMG submission 207643) | Lab enriched peat soil microbial communities from McLean, Ithaca, NY, United States - MB29MY | ecosystem: Environmental > Terrestrial > Soil > Wetlands > Peat | place: USA: New York...
ATAAGCGGGAAGCACGCCCCAAGATGAGATCTCCCTGAAGGGCCCAGAAAGACCATCTGGTTGATAGGCTGGGTGTGAAAGCGCAGTGATGCGTGAAGCTTACCAGTACTAATCGCCCGTTCGGCTTGTCCATAGAATTAACTCCGCGCAGTTACAATCGCGGATGCTCTTCTAACAAGCCTTGTAACCCAATCTATTTTGGTTTTGATTTTGTTGGCGCCAGTTTGCCGGCTGCATTCCTGACGAGGCCCGGGCGGAACAATCCGGGATGAGCAGACGTTGCGGCGGGCTGCGGGACAACCATCCCGCCAAGCGCCATCCAAAGACAAAGGCGAGCCGCAAATCCCTCGGGCGAGACCCGTAAAAGGGACGCTCAAAGGATTGCGGCCGCGGGACAACCATCCCGCGGAATGCCTGCCAAGATAAAGGCGAACCGCAGATCCTTCGTCCGCCACGGCGGACTCAGGATCTCGGCTCAGGGCTCCCGGAGCTACGCTCCTCACGCCCTGAAAGCGCCTCGACTTGCCGGTGACCATACTGCGAGGGATCACCCGTTCCCATCCCGAACACGGAAGTTAAGCCTCGCTGGGCCGATGGTACTGCACGGGTAACTGTGTGGGAGATTAGGTGATCGCCGGCATTAATTCAGCAAAAAGCCCTGCCTTTCGGCAGGGTTTTTTGCGTTCATGGGAGACGGCGATGCAGGCTATGTCGGCGCATGCAAAGACGAAAAACTGGAGCAACAATTTGTTATGAATCTTCTTTCCTGAGCGACACCTCAGGTGATTTGGCTGCCACCAGTGCAGCATGTGCGGCAGTGATTACAGTCTTCGAAGGACTGTTGATCACTCCGGCCGTCCGTGTGCGACTCCTCGAGCACATCGCGAATCGCCGCCTCCGCCTCCCGGCGCATGATGGCGCAATGCATTTCAGGAGGGTCGTCGCTGTCCGTCAAGACTCTTGCCGAGTGCATGCAGCCGCCGCCGCAAAGGTATTTTGCCCAGCAGACTTTGCAAACGCGGCGCCGGTCGACATCGGGCATAAAGCCCGGCCAAAGCAGATGAGGCTCGACCTGCTTTGCGAGTGCATCGGCGATATTTCCGCGGCTTCCATGCAGAAGCCGTTCGCAGCCGAAGATTTCACCGCCTATGCCGATGGTGAACTCGCTGAGGCCTCCGCCGCAGCCGAAGTAGGTGCGATGTCCACTGCGAATCCGATGAGCGATCTTGCCGACGCGGTCCGAGTCGTCCCGGGACTTCTTCTCCGGCGCGCGATCGCGCCTTTGGTTGAGAAGGCGTTCGTGTTCGGCGTGCAGTTGCTCCCACTGTGCGGAGGACAGGGCAACCTCGCTGCGATCGGAAGCAGCAATCCAAAAGGATGCTTCAAAGCCGAATCGGTTGAGATCCTCCATGACCGTCCCAAGTTTGTAGTTGTGAGAGGCCACTGTGGCATAGAGGCAGACCTTTACGCCCTCTTCGCGCAAAGTCTTTAAGGAAGCTTCAATTCTGTCATAGCTACCGCGTCCGGTTTTGCCTATACGAACCGAATCGTGCATTTGTTTACAGCCGTCCACGCTCACCTGCACAGTGACGTCGTACTGGCGCAGCAACCGGGCAATCTGTTTTGTGACCGTGGTGCCGTTGGAGATGCAATAAAAGTTGACACGCTTGCCGCACTCTTTTGCCTTTTGGGTGGCGTATTGCAGCGCATACGCGAGTGTTTCTGGATTGAGCAGCGGCTCTCCGCCGTAGAACTCGATGGTGCATTCCTTTTGCTCCGCATAGAGCATGAGATAGTCGATCGCAGCCGAGGCAACGGCCGCCGGCATCCTGCCGCCATCCTTATGATCAACTGTGCCCGCTTCGAAGCAGTACTTGCATGCGAGGTTGCACCGTTCTGTAAGCAGCAAGACCAGGCGATGCAGCCCCGGCACCTCAAAAGTGTCCGGGTCATAGAGAGTTAAACGGCCGGTCTCGATCAATGTGTGAATTTCCCGGAGCGTATCGCGGACCAGCGCGGAACTAAAGCGCCCGGCAAGAGCGCGGACAATTTGATTCCGGGAAGAATGGTCGAACTGGTTCAGAATTGCCAGTGCGCATTTGTTTACTCGGAACAGGGCGAAAGAGCGGGCGTCGAATAGGTAGTCTTCCCCAGCGTGGATAAATCGATGGAATAACAGTTGCGGCTTGGCGTACCTGGCCTGACCGCCGCGCATTGCCTTTCCATTCGCTGGTTTTCTATTCATGAGATTTTTACTTTCGGCACGCGCTGCACGAACCTTTATCTGCGAGGCACTTCCAGATTCTGGCCACTGTCCTCCGAGAGGCCTCGGAGGCACCTACTCCGCAGGTTGGGTTCATCTCCGAACGGAATGGACCGGGATCCACGATGTGCAGGAAGATCCGGTTGAGGGCCAGCACGCCACCGGCTCGCTGGCAATAGTCCTCGAGCAAGCGTTTAGTCAAACCATAAGCGATGGATTCCCGTGGCCCTCCTTTTGCAAGAGAGGAGGTAAAGGCTATAGCGTGCACGGGCCTGTCGGAAACGCGGGCGTTGATCGCACTGACCAGGTGGTGAAATCCAGCGAAATTGGCACCGAACAATCGGCTCCAATCTTTGGATTGCGAAGGCTCAAACGCGGCTGGCAAATAAATTCCGGCCGTATACACCAAGCAGTCTAGGCCCCGCCATGCCTCAATGGCCGTACCCAATAGTTCATCCAGCGTCGACGGGTCCAGAACGTCGGCCGTCTGAATGAGAATCGAACCGCGAGCCCGCTCTCCAAGAAGTTTCCAGCGCAATGCCCGCAACCGGCCAGCCCGCCTACCCGATGCAAGCACCGATGCGCCCTGCGACACGAGGGCCTGCGTAAGATACCAACCCATCCCGCTCGTGGCACCGACGACAAGGAATCGGAACTGGCGACTCGTCATGCTGTCAGCACATATTCGTAAAGCACGTCGCGCATGTCTTGCATGTCAGGCAGGTTTCGCATCCGCAGATGCAGCAACCGTCCTGCTCAACATTTCGCAATTCAGGCTGAGGATGGATTTCGACAATGCTTTGAAATAACTGGGTACGAAGAGGACTCTGAATCTTTTTCAGATCGATATTCGCAGGTTTGAGAAGGGACTTGCTCCTGGCTTTCACAATCGTTTTCATGATCTAGCCTCGTTCTGTTGTTGGATTATTCCACGCAGTGCACGTTGCAGGTCTTACACGTCAAGCAGGTGATGCAGGTGCAGCAGTCGCCGTCATAAGCTCGAACTGCCTTTCCCGCAACCGTCTTGGGATAGACCTCGACGATGCTCCTAAACAGCTCAGACCGAAGCGATGCTTCGACCTTTGTCAGATCGAGATCCTTCGGCTTGAGGAGAGTCTTGCGTTTGGGTCTTGCTGTCTTCTTCAAAGTATTGTCTCCTTTGGACCGGGTTTTCAATCCAGAATTCCCAGTGGCCGCAATTGTACACCAAGCCGTCCCCAGTGCCTCCGAAATGTATTCACTTTTTCCACAGAAGGAACTGCTATGACGGCGAAGATCACCCCGCTTCCATACCGTCGGGGCCGGAACGCGGAGGATCGAATGTTAGCGGTGAATCCCATGAAACCGAATCTGCTGAAGAGAGCTGCCGTGATGGGCGCCGCGGCGGCACTTGCTTTTGCGTTCGCGCCTGGGCGGATTTTGTCCGCCGCGTAGCGCGGCGAACTCCATCCAGGGCTACTTTTGCGCATCCCTCCGGGATGCGTCGAACGCGACCTTCAAAGAATCACCTCAAACCCTTTGTGCTTGATCACATTCAACGGCGCCAGCGCCGGGCCTTTGGGCTGGTTGGTCCCGCGGCACGTGTTCCACATCACAGCAACAGCGCATGGGTGACGCTCACCATAAGGAAGGGTGCGGTGTTTGTGTCCGCGGGGGAACTGCGGAGAGGTTAGTCATTTCGTTTGCGACGCTTCCGATGAAGCGCCCGAGCGGCTCTGCTCCCAGGGATGAAACTTGGCTGATCCTCGCGGCAGACCCACACGCGCCGGAGAGTGCCAATGACGGATCTGCGCGCCCACAGCCGACGGAACTTTTTGACGCAGTGCCTCACGGGCGCCGTGGCATTGGGCGCGGCCGGTTTGCGCGCGGCGGGCGAGGAGCGGGCGCCCGCGGCTAAGTCCCGAGTCGTCGTGGCTCGCGATCCGCAGTTGCGCGGCTCAGGATCGGCGGTGGATTCGCAGCGGCTTGATTCAGGTCGCCTGGGGGCGCTTCTCGACCGCGCCATGCAGTCTCTCTTCAACCTTCCGGCCACGGATAAGAACACAATCGCTGCGTGGCGCCGCATCGCCGGACCCGGCGACACCGTGGGCCTGAAGGTGAACACGCTCGGCGGGCGCGGCATTGCGACAAATGTCGATCTCGTCGCCGCGGTGTGCGAGCGTTTGCAGCAGGCGGGAGTTGCCGCGCGTAACATCACGGTGTGGGACCGGGACACGGAAGAGATGGAGCGCGCCGGTTTTCGCATCGCCGCGGGCGGCGACCGCGTGCAATGCTACGGTACGGACCGCGTGGGCTACGAGGACGATCTCTCCGCGTGGGGCAGTGTGGGCAGCCGGTTATCGAAGATCCTTTCGCGCGCAACGAACGTGCTCATCAATATGCCGGTGCTCAAGGACCACGACGGCGCAGGCGTCACCATCGCGCTCAAAAACATGTACGGAGCGATTCACAATCCCAACAAGTACCATCCCAACGGTTGCGATCCGTACGTGGCCGACCTGAACATGCTGCCCGAGATTCGCTCGCGCATGAAGCTCACGATTTGCGACGCGACGACCGCGATGTACGAGGGCGGGCCGGGATTCAAGCCGGAACATAGCTGGAAGTGCAATGCGCTGCTGGTCGCCGAGGACGCGGTGGCGCTCGACTTCACGGGCTGGCAGACGATCGAGCGCAAGCGCGCGGAGGTGGGATTGAAGACGCTCGAAGCCGAGCAACGCGCGCCGCGGTACATTGCGACGGCGGCTGACAACGAGCACGGTCTCGGCCATTGCGATGCGGCGCACATCGCGGTTGTCGAGGTTCAGGCGTAATGCCGGGAGGTACATCATGAATTGCGGATTGGTTTCAGCGGAAAACGCCGCGCGCACTTCCCTCGATCGCCGCTCGTTTCTGAAGTGCGCGCTGGCCTCGGGAGCGGCGATGGGAGCGGGAGAACTGACCGCGTCCGCCGCGTCCGTCTCAGCGGCGTCGGGCGGGCAGGCGCAGAGCGACGCGCAATTCACCTTCGAGGCGAAGTTTTACCAGAAGCTGGAGAACCGCAAGATCAAGTGCAAGCTGTGCCCGCGCGAGTGCGTGGTGGGCGACAAGGAGCGCGGCTACTGCGGCGTGCGCGAGAATCGTGGCGGCGTCTACTACACGCTCGTGCATTCTCGCGTGTGCGCGGCGCACATCGATCCCATTGAGAAGAAGCCGCTCTTCCACTATTTGCCCGGCACAACCGCTTTCTCGATTGCCACAGCCGGGTGCAACGTGAACTGCAAGTTCTGCCAGAACTGGGACATCTCGCAGTCGCGGCCCGAGGATATTCCGGCGCAATACCTCTCGCCGCACCAGGCGGCCGGCGTGGCGCGCCAGTACAACTGCCCCACCATCGCCTACACCTACAGCGAGCCGGTGGTGTTTGCCGAATATCTGATGGACACCGCCGACGCCGCGCACGAAGCGGGGGTCCGCAGCATCGTGGTTTCCAACGGCTACATGCAGCACGACTCGCTGGAGCAGGCCTACGGAAAGATGGATGCGGTGAAGATCGATCTTAAGGCCTTCACGGAGTCCTACTATGCGAAGGTCGTCACCGGACAGTTAAAGCCGGTGCTGGATTCGCTCGTGACGCTGCGCAAGATGGACAAATGGACCGAGATTGTCTACCTGGTTTTGCCAACGCTCAACGACGATGACGCAGAATTCCGCGGCCTCGCCGCATGGATCAAGGCGAACCTCGGCCCCGACGTGCCGCTGCATTTCACGCAGTTTCATCCCGAGTATCTGCTCAAGAACCTGCCCATTACGCCGGTGGCGACGCTCGAACGTGCGAAGGCGATTGCCGATGCCGAGGGCCTGCATTATGTCTACATCGGCAACGTGCCTGGCCACCCGGCGCAAAACACCTATTGCCCGCAGTGCCGCAAAATGTTAGTGGAGCGCGTGGGATTTACCGCCAGTCAAATGTCGATTCGCAAAGACTCGACCTGCCCGTACTGCGGGCACTCGATCCCCGGAATCTGGCACGTTTGATGACGCCGAGGAGTTCCGACTCATGAAGATGCGAAGGAGTACCACCATGGCCTGGTTGATGACGCAATGCATCGCGCTCGCGGTCACCGTGCCCATTCAGCACGTGCGCGCGGCCGAGGGCGCAGGTGAGCAAAAGGTGAGGCCGGCGGCAGTGGCCGGCGCGTTCTATCCCGCCGATCCGCAGGCGCTCTCGAAGATGATCGACGAGATGCTGGCCAAGGCCACGCCGCCGCCGGTAGATGGCACGATTCTGGCCGCGGTGGCTCCTCATGCCGGCTATCCATACTCCGGACCCGTGGCCGCATGGACCTACGCTGCGATCGAGAGCCAGGTAAAAGGGGGACACAAGTATTCGCGCGTGGTGTTGATCGCGCCCACGCACTATGTGGGCTTCGACTTCACGTCGGTCTACGACGGCGACGCGTACACGACGCCGCTGGGCCAGGTTCCGGTGGACAAGGAGTTCGCGCGGCGGCTGGCGAAGATGGACGCGACGATCCAGCTCTCGGACAAGGGCCACCAGGCTACCGCCGACGCGCCCGAGCATTCGGTTGAGGTGCAACTGCCGTGGCTGCAAAAGATCCTGGGCAACTTCGAGCTGGTGCCGATCGTCATGGGCGATACGAGCTACGAGAGCAGCCGCGCGCTGGGCGTGGCTCTGGCGAAGATGCTGCGCGACGATCACGACACGCTGGTCGTGGCCAGCTCCGATCTCTCGCACTACCACCCTTACGCCGACGCGGAGACGATCGATCACAAGACGCTTCATGCGCTTGAGGTCTACGACTACTACAGCATGTCGCGCAACTTCCAGTATCGCGGCCAGAGCGAGCCGGGAATCTGGGAGGCGTGCGGCGGCGCGCCCATTGTGGCGGCCATGATCTACGCCGAGCGCATGGGCGCGAACAAGGCGGAGGTGCTCAAGTACGCGAACTCGGGCGACATTACCGGCGACAAGTCGCGCGTGGTGGGATACAGCGCCGACCTGTTCATCAAGTCCACGCATGCGGCGGAGGCGACGACGCCGTTCTCGCTGACCGACCAGGAGAAAGCCGAGCTGCTGGCGGTGGCGCGCAAGTCGGTCGAGTACATGATCCAGAACAAGGAGCCGTATGCGCCCACGGCGCCCGAGAGCGAGACGCTCAATCGCGAGTACGGCGCTTTCACTACGCTCACCGAAGGCGGAGCCCTGCGCGGCTGCATCGGCTACACCTCGCCCACCAAGCCACTCTACATGACAGTGCGCGACACAGCCACGATGGCGGCGCTGCGCGACCCGCGCTTTAGGCCGGTGACGGCCGAGGAGCTGCCCAAGCTGGCCTACGAAATCTCCGTGCTTTCGCCGCTGCGGCGTGTGACGGATGTCGAGCAAATCAAGGTGGGCCGCGACGGGCTCATCATGAAGAACGGCGACTTCGAGGGCTTGCTGCTGCCGCAGGTTCCCGTGGAACAGAAATGGGACCGCGAGACGTTTCTGGAGCAGACCTGCCACAAGGCCGGCATGAACGTGAACTGCTGGAAGGATGAGAACACCGACATCTTCAGCTTTACGGCGGTGGTGTTTAACGAGAAAAACAGGGAATAGGGAACAGGGACTAGGGACTAAGGACTAAGGACTAGGGACTAGGGACTAGGACTAGAAAGCGTCGCCTATCAGCATGAGAGGCGAATCGCGCCGTGGCGATGAAAACTCGCGCGCAACGCTAGCAGCACTGCCGCTGCATTGATCGCCGCGACGAGCCAGGCCGTGCGCCAGAAGCCGAAGACTGGAATCAAAAATGTACTCAGGGCGAGCGCGCCCACGCATCCGCCCAGCAGATCGATGGCGTAGAGAAGGCCGAGGCCTGCGCCTTCGCCGCGGCCGCCGAGAAAGATCCCTGCCGCGGTAACGAATTGGAAGCCGCCTAACATGCCTGCGAGGGCTGCGAGCGCGGGAAAGACGATCTGCGCCGCGAGCCAGGTTGCGTGCGACGAAAAGTCTCCCATTGCGCTCACGGCGAAGAGCAGCGCAGGAGCGGAGAGAGCGAGGAGAAGTTGCGCCGCGATGAGCTTCCAGCCGGCGTGGAAGTTTTCGCGCCGCGTCCCCAGCCAACTGCCCATCGCAATGCCCGCCATGAAGAGGCCGATGAGGATGGCGAGCTCGGTGTACACGTAGCCGTAGACGGCCTGGAAGCCAAGCAGCAGAAAGATCTGCAAGGTCATGAGCGTGAATCCCGTGGCCGCGACCGATGCGCCGGCGGCGGCGCGCTCACGGCGCTCGCGGCCGGGGAGAAGCGCAACGAATGCGACGCCGATGAGCAGGGCGATCGCCAACTCACCGGCAACTTTGCTGAACTCCATGTGCTCGGCGGCGCGGAACCACGCTGTGTAACCGGACTTGAATTGCGCGCTCCACAAAATGACGTCGAATTCGTATGCGACGGGCGCGAAGTCGCGGTTCACGGGCGTTGTGCCGAGCGGGGCGAGATCGGTTTCCACCTGCTCCATGCGGTCGGCCGTCATGCGATAGGGAATGAAATACTCGCGCACGTATTGCGTGTTGAGATGACGCTCGCGCAGGCGCGCAACCAGCAGCTGCGGGTCGCTGGTGAGGACGCCGTGCTCGGCGGCGCCGAAGAAGTGAATGGTTTCGCCGGGGATTGCCGCTTGATAGGGGTAGACTGCGCCGAGCGTGCGGCGGATGGAGCGCAAAAACTCGGCGAGATCGGGACTGATGGTTTCTTCCGACGAGCGCAGCTCCACGGCAAACAGCCCGTTGGGCGCGAGGTGCGCGCGCGCCGTGCGGAAGAATTCGATCGTATAGAAGCGGTTCAACTGCGCGGTCTGGGGATCGGGCACATCGACGATGATGACATCGAATTTTTTACTGGATTCGGACAAGTATCTTCGGCCATCGAGAAAATGCAGATGCACGCGCGGGTCAGTTGCGCCAGAGCCGGGGCAGAAAGCCGCGGTTTGCGCGGGAAAGTATCGCTGCGCCATGGCGATCAGCGCGGGATCGAGCTCTACGTAATCGAGGCTTGCGATGGTCGGATGCTTGAGCGCCTCGGCCACGCCGCCATTGACGCCGCCGCCGATGAGCAGCACGCGGCGCGGAGCCGCGTGCTCGAGAAGCGCGTAGTCGACGGCCTCCTCGGCCGCGGCGGGATCGGGCGCGTTGGCGAGGATCGCGCCGTTTTCGTAAAGACTTCGGATCGTGCCGGTATCGATCGCGCCGGTTTCGGTCACGGTCAGGTTGCCGTAGATGGAGTCGCGCTCGGCGACCACGTGGAAGCCGCGCCAGAGACGCGCGCGCGCGGCGGAATCGCAGCGTGGAGCGATCCAGAGGAGCAAAGGAACCGCGGCCAGCGCCGCCGCAACGGCGAGGAGCGCAACTTGCGCGCGCTTCATGTGGAGGAGAAGCGCCACGGCCACGGAGAGGTTGAGCAGGCCCACGATGGCCGCGATCTGGAAAGCATCGAGAACGCGGACGAAGACAACGCTCGAAAGGACTCCGCCGAGCGCGGAGCCGGCGGCTTCGACGAGATACGCCGCGCTGGCGGCGGCGCTGGCGGGAAGATTGCCTTCCCGCGCAGCCATGCGCGCGGCGGCGACAAACAACGCTCCGGAGGCCGCGCAAAAGACGCTCAGGCAAACGAGCGAGGTGAGCAGCATCGGCGCGGGACCGACGAGCTCGCCGGGAACGGTTTGGAAGAGAGCTTTGGCGCTGCGCAGTGTCCAGATGGTTGCGGGAAGACCTGCGGCCAGCGTGATTTCGAGCGCGGCGACAAAGCAACGCGCGCGGCTGGGTTGCGAGTTGGGCGAGCGAGTGAGGACGCTGGCGAGTGCGCTGCCGACGGCGGTCCAGAGAAGCCAGGTCGCGAGCAGAATGCCGAGCGCGATCTCGTTGCCGTTGAAGACCTGGATGAGTTCGCGCATGAGCACGATCTGGCCGGTGACGGCGGTGAAGCCGCAGAGGGCGAGCGCCACGCGCGGGGCAGTTTGGTTCGCGGGATTCACTGCTACGGATTAGAGGACGACGGAGAGCGGAATGCAAGGTTGCGGAACACAGTGGACGGTGAACCGTGAGCCGGGAACCGTGGACCGTGGACCGTG
>Ga0326727_10027715_pt1 | contig 10375 bp, 7 predicted proteins | sample MB2enrmetagenome_FD_207643 | JGI IMG/M metagenome (GOLD analysis project Ga0326727, IMG submission 207643) | Lab enriched peat soil microbial communities from McLean, Ithaca, NY, United States - MB29MY | ecosystem: Environmental > Terrestrial > Soil > Wetlands > Peat | place: USA: New York...
GACGCGCGCGGTCAGCAGACGGATCTGTTCGGCCTGCGCCTCGATCTGCGCATGCTGCGCCAGGATCAGGGCGATCAGCTCATCACGGGAGAGGGCAAGCAGGCCTGCGTGGTTCACGCCATTCCGTGAATCGACTCGGCCGTGACCGTGTCAAGGGGAATTTAGTGGGGGTGAGTAAATACCAAGCAAGCAAATTTTCAACAAAGAGGAAGATGGAGCTCGCAGAGATCGCAGAGAAGCAAAGTATTATGGCGCTGCGCGCGGTAGAATGATCAGACGCGCAACGCGCCATTATTTTGTGTCTCTGCGATCTCTGCGTTCTCCATCTTCCTCTGTGTTAAGACCTTTCTTACTTGCCTATTCGGAACAACAAAACGCCAGGTCGTCGCCCCCAATCAACCGAACCGCGACCGCCGCCAAAACGCCCCCCGCTAACCCGGCGTTAACCTTTTCCCACTACCCCTCACTCCCCCAAACGGGAGCCCGCCCGACCCATGCGCCAGGTCTACGACGAGGTGCTCCTGCTCTGCCCGGAGGTGAAAACCGGCGGACCGGAAGCGCTCCACCAGCTCGGCTACCAGATCGCCCAACACGGCGGCACCGCGCGCATGGTCTACTACGGCCCGCACTCCCGCATCGAGGTCGATGGCGCCATCCTGCGCTGCCATGCCGACGCCTCGCCCATGCCGGCGCATTTCGCCCAATACCAACCCAACGTCCTGCGCGAGACCCACCTCGGTCCCAACACCCTCGTCGTCTACCCCGAGCCGCTCTCCAAACTCGCGGCCGAGGCCAACGGCGGCTACCTACGCGCCATCTGGTGGCTCTCCCTCGACAACGCCATGGCGCAGAACCAGGACCTTGCCCACGCCGACCTCGACACCCGCCACGCGCTGTTCGCCGACCCCAGCCTGATCCACCTCTACCAGTCCGACTACGCGCGCCACTTCCTCGCCGCCGGCGGCGCCGCGCAGTTCCACCCGCTGTCGGACTACACCGACCCGCAGTTCGTCCATCGCAGCCAGGTCACCTCCGACGTGGTGCCGATCGCCGAGCGCAACAACATCGCCTGCTTCTTCCCTAACAAGGGCGCCGACCGCGCAGCGCGCTTCCTGCAAAACGCCGCCACTATGCGCCATCATATCGATTTCGTGCCAATCCGCGACATGACCAAGGCGCAGGTGCGGGACACACTGTTCCGCGCCCGTATCTACATCGATTTCGGCCACCACCCCGGCAAGGACCGCGTCCCGCGCGAGGCCGCGATCGCCGGCGCGGTCGTCCTGCTGCACGCCGCCGGCGCCGCCAACTGCTTCCAGGACCACAAGCTGCCGGCAACCTACCGCTTCACCGAGGACGACATCGCCTCAGGCGCGTTGCACCGCCGCATCGACGCCATCCTCGACGCGCCTGCCGCCCATTTCGCCGCCCAACGCCCATATCGCCAGGCGATCCTGCTGGAACAGGAACGTTTCGATCTGGAGGTCCGCGGCTTCTTCTTCGATGGCCTGTAGCGCGACAAGCCCCAACTCGATGGGCCCCACCTCGATGGGCCCCAGCTCGACGGGCCCTGGGCGATGAAGCGCATCCTCGTGGTCGGCGCGGGTTTTGCCGGCGCCGTCCACGCCCGCGAACTCGCCGACGCCGGCTTCGAGGTCGATGTCATCGACCAGCGCGGCCACATCGGCGGCAACGCCTACGACGAGGTCTGCCGCACCGGTCAGCGCGTGCATCGTTACGGTCCACATCTGTTCCATACCAATAACGAAGCCGTGGTCCAGTGGATCGAGCGGTTCGCCGCCTTCGTCCCCTACCAGCATCGCGTCCAGGCCCTGCTGCCCGACGGAGGCCGCGTGCCGCTGCCGGTCAACCGCGCAACGATCAACACCGTGTTCGGCGTGCACCTGGCCGACGCCGCCGCGGTGCGCGATTTCCTCGCCCGCATCGCGGAGCCGCACCAGGCACAAACCAACGCCGCGGAGCACCTCAACGCGACGATCGGCCGCGTGCTGACCGACCTGTTCTTCCGTCCCTACACCAGGAAGATGTGGGCGCTGGAGCTGGAGGACATGGACGCGTCGGTGGTGCAGCGTATCCCGATCCGCTTCGACGACGAGGACCGCTATTTCCCCGACGACCGCTTCCAGATGCTGCCGCGCGACGGCTACGCCCACCTGTTCGAAACGATCCTGGATCATCCGCGCATCGCCGTGACCCTGCGCCAGACGTTCGACGCGACGCTGCTGGCCGGCTACGCGCATTGTTTCAACAGCATGCCGATCGACGAGTTCTACGCCAGCCGCTTCGGCCCACTGCCCTACCGCTCGATCCGCTTCGAGCACCTGTGCCGACCGGTCCCATCTCAGCCCCCATCCGCCGCAACGCTGAATTTCACCGACGACGGCCCGGTGACGCGCGAGACCGACTGGTCCGCGCTATCCGGCCAGCCGCGCCCGATCGAGGCGATGACCACGGTGACGCGCGAGACGCCCTGCGATTACCTGGCGAACGACCGTGAGCGCTACTATCCCGTAAAGACCTCCGACGGCCGCTTCCAGGCGGTCTACGCGCGCTACAAGGCGCTGGCCGACGCAACCGAAGGCATCAGCTTCATCGGCCGCTGCGGGACATACCAATACCTGGACATGCACCAGGTAATAAATCAGTCCCTCGCCCAGGTCCGCGCCTGGCGACGCGACCACAACAATCCGTCCTCATAACAATAGTACACCTCTCCCTTTGGGAGAGGTCGGAGCGCGAAGCGCGCCGGGTGAGAGTCTCGCCGCGAATCCAATGGCCCGCACCCGCCACGTCACGCTCCGCCGCCAGATCGCAGCCCCCTCCCCGCCTCCCCCCACAACCACAACCACAACCGCCCCACCCCGAATAATTAACTTCCCACAACCGTCATCCGCGTGTCATGCTGCGACGCAACAACAGTGCTTCGTGCAGCGACGTGTCTGGGGGACGGGCAGACGAACACCGAGACGACCAGCACCGAGACCATCGGGCCACGGATACTTGAACCTGCGCGGGTCTACCCCGCGCCGGACGACGATGGCGGCTGGATTGTCGAGGCACCCGTGACCGCAGCCGCAACCCGCGAACCACTTCTGTTCAGTGGCCCGAACGCGCAAAAACTCGCCCTCCGATACGCCTACGAAGCATTTGGTTCTGCAAGATTCTTCCCATTCTGACCCAACCGGCTTGCGGCCAGGGCAACAACCGGGCTTGATCCGCCGATGACCGCCCTCGACCCGATCAAACTCGAAATCATCCGCGGCGCCATCGCCGCCGCCCAGGCCGAGATGGACGCGCTGCTCGAACGCACCGCCATCAGCGCCTTCATCCGCGAGAAGAAGGACTTCTACACCGCCCTGTTCGACGCCGACGGCGTCATGGTGGTCGGCTCCAACGTGCCGATCTTCGGCGACGTCACCGCCCCGGTGTTCGCCCGATTCCCACCCGACACGATGCAACCGGGCGATCTCTACTGGTACAACGATTGCTACGCCTCGCGCGGCGCGGTGTCGCACTCGAACGACCAGCTCTTCCTCGCCCCCGTCTACCACAACGGAAAGCGCGCCGCCTTCGTCATGGGCTGGGCGCATTTCGCCGACATCGGCGGCCTGCGCCCCGGCTCGATCAGCTCCGACGCCACCGACATCTTCCAGGAGGGCATCATCATCCCGCCGACCCGCCTGATCGCGGCCGGCGTGACGAACGAGGCCGCGCTGGAGATCTTCCACCGCAACTCGCGCTACCCAGAGCAAAGCCGCGGCGACACGCGCGCGCTGATGGCGGCGGTCGACCTCGGCGTGCAGCGCATCGCCGAGATCCTCGCCCGTTTCGGCCCCGAGACCGTGGCCGACGCCTTCGCCCGGCTATTCAGCCGCACCCGCGACCTGGTGCGCCGCAAGCTGCGCGAGACCTTCGCCGTCGGCACCCACCGGTTCAGCGACGCGATCGACAGCGACGGCCACGGCAACGGCCCGTTCCACATCCGCCTCGCGCTGACCCGCACGCCGGACGACCGCTTCATCCTCAACGCCGCCGAGACCGACGACCAGGCGCCCGGCCCGGTGAACTTCCTGATGAACCCCGACGTGCCAGGGATGGCGCTCGGCCTGTTCTTCCTCGGCGGCGAGCCCGGCCAGGTGTGCAACGCCGGCGGCCCGCGCGCCCTCGACGAGGTGATCGTGCGCCAGGGCTCGCTGCTGGCGCCGCGCTTCCCCGCCCCGCTCGGCCTGCGCGGCATGACGATGATGCGCTTCCTCGCGGTGCTGAACGGCCTGGTCAACGTCGCCGGCGGCCAGGCGCCGGCATCCCATTCCGCCTACGTCATCATCCTGCTGCGCGGCACGGCCGATGGCGCGCCGTTCCTGATGTCGGACGGCGTCGGCGTCGGCTACGGCGCGCGGCCGACCGCGGACGGCAGCGACGCGGTCTATTTCGTTGCGCAAGAGAACTATCCGATCGAGTTCCTGGAACTCGGCTACCCGGTGCGCATCCGCCGCTACGGCCTGCACCGCGACAGCGGCGGCGCCGGGCGATGGCGCGGCGGCTGCGGCATCGTGCGCGAATACGAGGTGATGGCCGAGCACGCCGTGCTGTCGATGCGTATCGACAGTGTAATGAACCCGCCCTGGGGCGTCGCCGGCGGCATGGCCGGCGGCACCGGCCGCGCCGTGGTCAATCCCGGCACGGCGGGCGAACGCGAGTTGGCGCCGCTGTCGGACGGCACGGTGCTGCGGCGCGGCGACATTCTGCTGCTGGAGACCGGTGGTGGCGGCGGCTACGGCCACCCATTCGATCGCCCCGCGGAACAGGTGGCGCAGGACGTGCGCGATGGGTTCGTTTCGGCGCAAGCGGCAAGGCGCGACTACGGCGTGGTGCTGCGCGAGGGCGAGCTGGACGCGGCGGCGACGACACAACTGCGGGAAGCCCGCCCGGCCGCGAAAGCGTTCCACCGCCGCAGCTACGTCGATGCAATCGGTTGAGCAACGACGCGACGCGAACGATATCGACGGTCCGCACCGTGTCCCCTCCACCACACGTCATGCCGACGAAGCTCGGCATCCACGCCTCGCCTTCGCCCCGCCACCGCGATCCCGTGACGCGCGGAGGACCACCATAATGCTGCCGCAACAAACCCCACCCCCCACATGACCCCCGACCTGGAACTCGCCGTCGACATCGGCGGCACCTTTACCGACGTCACCCTCCTCAACGGCACCACCGGCCAGGCCTGGCGTGCGAAAACCCCCAGCACCCCCGCCGACCCCTCCGAGGCCTTCATCACCGGCGTCCGCCTCGCCCTCGACGCCGCCCACGCCACCCCCGCCGACATCGCCCGCGCCCTGCACGGCACCACCGTCGCAACGAACCTCATCCTCGAGGGCAAGACCGCCCGCACCGCCCTCGTAACGACCGCCGGCTTCCGCCACGTGCTCGAAATCGGCCGCCAGGACATCCCCCGCGCCGCCAACCTGTTCGCCTGGGTCAAGCCGCGCCGTCCCGTCCCCGCCGAGCGCATCCTCGAAATCGTCGAACGCATCGGCCCCGGCGGCGTCGTCCTGACCCCCCTCGACGAGGCCAGCGTGCGCGACGCCGCCGAAACGTTGCGCCGCATGGATGTGCAAGCCGTCGCGATCTGCCTGCTGCACGCCTTCGCCCACCCCGCGCACGAACGCCGCGTCGCCGAAATCCTGCGCGCGGCGCTGCCCGGCGTCGCCATCACCGCCTCGGTCGACGTGCTCCCCGTCGTGCGCGAATACGAACGCAGCCTCGCCACCATCCTGAACGCCGGCGTCATGCCCGCCGTCACCACCTACGTCCGCCGCCTGCGCCACCGCCTGACCGAGGCCGGCATCGCCGCGCCATTGTTGCTGATGCAATCCAACGGCGGGGTCGCCGGTGTCGCAACGATCGGCCGCGCCCCGGTGCTCACCGTGCTGTCGGGCCCCGCCGCCGGCGTGGTCGGCGCGCGCGACGTCGCCGCGGCGGCCGGCATCGGAGACATCATCACCGTCGACATCGGCGGCACCAGCGCGGATATCTGCCTGCTGCGCGGCGGGCGCATCGAGCTGACGCAGCGCGGCCGCGTCGGCGATTGGCCGCTGCCGCTGCCGATGGTCGACATGGTAACGATCGGCGCCGGCGGCGGCTCGATCGCGCGCTTCGCCGATGGCGCTCTGACCGTTGGCCCCGAGTCGGCCGGCGCATTGCCAGGCCCCGCATGCTACGGCCTGGGCGGCCGCAATCCCACGGTGACCGACGCGCACCTCGTGCTGGGCCACTTGCCCGGAGCCTTGCTCGGCGGGCAGATGCAGATGAACGCCGCCCTCGCAACGAATGCAATCGCCGAGGTCATTGCTGACCCGGTCGGAATGTCAGTCACCGAGGCGGCGCGCGGCTTGTTGGCCATCACCGACGCCAACATGGTCGGCGCGATCCGCGTGCTGTCGGTCGAACGCGGCCACGACCCGCGCGACTTCACCCTGGTGCCGTTCGGCGGCGCCGGCCCGTTGCACGGCTGCGCCCTGGCGGAACTGCTCGGCATCGCAACGGTCCTGGTGCCGCCAGCCCCCGGCGTGCTCTGCGCCGAGGGCCTGCTCGCCGCCGAACCGCGCGCGGAATTCAGCCGCACGCTGGCCGGTGCCGACGACTGGTCACCCGCCGAGGCCGCCTTCCGCGCGCTGGAAGCCGACGCCGAAGCCTGGTTCAACGAAGAAGGCGTGCAGCCACCAGACCGCCGCATGCGCCGCGTTGCGTTGTTGCGTTACGCCGGCCAGGGCGGCGAACTTACGGTGGCCTGGCGAAACGATCCGGCTGCGGTCCGGACTGCCTTCGCCGAAGCGCATGAACGCTTGAACGGCTTCGTGCTGGACAACCGAATAGAGCTGGTGACCGTGCGCCTGGAGGCCGCCGGCACCGTGCAGCCCCCCGCGCGCCATGCGCTTCCACCAGGCGCAGGCAGTGCGCCGGCAAGCCACCAGACGGCCTGGTTCGGCACTGAACCGGTCGAGGCGGCGATCCATGCAAGGCCCGCACTGGGCGTCGGCGACCACCTGGTCGGACCGGCAATCATTACGCAACTGGATGCAACAACCTTGCTGCCGCCAGGGTGGCAGGCAGACGTGCTGCCAAGCGGTGCATTGCTGTTACGGCACCAAATCTAATTCCACCCGTCCTGCCCCACCCTATCTTACCTCTCCCTCTGGGAGAGGTCGGAGCGCGCTTGCGCTCCGGGTGAGGGTCTAGCCGCGGATCCAATGCTGAGTACCGCCCGCGCCCCCAATCCCCCCCAAACATCACCCTCACACACGTTCGATCAACGCCGCGATCCCCTGCCCCACCCCAATGCACATCGTCACCACAGCCCGCTTGCCGCCCCGCGTCTCCATCGCATTCACCGCGGTCAGCGCCAGCCGCGCCCCCGACATCCCCAGCGGATGGCCCAGCGCAATCGCCCCGCCATGCGGATTGACGTGCTCCGCGTCGTCCGGAAGACCCAACTGCCGCAGCACCGCAATGCCCTGCGCCGCAAACGCCTCATTCAGTTCGATCACGTCGATCTCGCCGATCTTCAAACCCAGGCGACCGAGCAGCTTTTCCGTCGCCGGCGCCGGACCCATGCCCATGATGCGCGGCGGCACGCCGGCCGTCGCCATCGCAACGATTCGCGCGCGCGGCGTCAGACCATGGCGCCGCGCCGCATCCTCGGACGCAATGATCAGCGCCGCCGCACCATCGTTCACGCCCGAGGCATTGCCCGCCGTCACGGTGCCCCCCTGCTTGCGGAACGGCGCCTTCAGCCTAGCCAGATCCTCCAGCGTGGTCTCGCCGCGCGGATGTTCGTCGCGGCCGACGGTGACCGTGGCTTTGCGCCCGACGATATCGACCGGCGCGATCTCACGGTCGAAGAAACCGGCTTCCTGCGCGGCTTTTGTGCGCCTCTGCGAGCGGTAGGCGAAGGCGTCCTGATCGGCGCGGCTGATCTGGTAGTCCTCGGCCACATTCTCCGCCGTCTCCGGCATCGCATCGGTGCCGTATTGGCTTTTCATTGCGGGGTTGACGAAGCGCCAGCCGATCGTGGTGTCGTAGATCTCCGCGTTGCGGGAAAACGCCTCGGTCGCCTTGCCCATCACGAACGGTGCGCGCGTCATGCTCTCGACGCCGCCGGCGATCATCAGCTCCGCGTCCCCGGCACGGATGGCGCGCGCGGCCGTGCCAACCGCATCAAGCCCCGAGCCGCACAAACGGTTGATGGTGGCACCTGGAAGTTTATCCGGCAGCCCGGCCAACAGCAGCGCCATGCGCGCAACGTTGCGGTTGTCCTCGCCGGCCTGGTTGGCGCAGCCATAGATGACGTCGTCCACCGCCTCCCAGTCGACGTTGGGATGGCGATCCTTCAGCACCCGGATCGGATGCGCACCAAGATCATCGGTGCGCACATCTTTCAGCGCGCCGCCAAACCGGCCGATCGGCGTACGGACGAAATCACAGATATAAGCCTCAGACATGGCACGATCTCCCAGAACGATGTTGCACTCTCGCTACGCGGTCTGCGACAAATCGGCAAGATCGCAACCCGTAGGGCGGAAGAGCGCAGCGTCATCCGCCACCGCGGCACGAAAGGACCAATGACGCGCCGCACTGACGCTCCGCTCTTCCCCCCTGCCGCACTAACCGCCGCGCACCTTATACCAAGGATGCGGCAGCCCAGGCGTCTTCACCCGCAACGTCAGCACCGACGTGCTGGCAGTCAAAAACAACGTCCGCAGATCAGCCCCGCCAAACGCAATGTTCGCGCACACCTCCGCGGTCTCGATGACACCAATCTTCCCGCCATCGGGACCAAACACCCAAACGCCGCCAACGCCGGTGCAGAAAATCCGCCCCGCGGCATCAAGCTTCATCCCGTCCGGAACGCCGTTCGTTCCATCCGTGGACATATCGGCGAACACCCGGCGACGCACCAGGTTGCCAGCGTCATCCAACGTCAGCGCGTGGATGTATTGCGTCCAGCGCGAGTTGGCGACGAACAGCGTGCGCTCATCGGCCGACAGCGCCAGCCCGTTCGGATACTCGCACCACGCAACGAAATGGGTGTCCCCGTCGGGTGTGATGCGATAGATCGCGCCTTCCCCGACCTCGCGGTCGGCAAGCGGCACCAGGATGCACGGGTCGGTGAAGAACAGCGTGCCGTCCGACCGGCAGATCACATCGTTCGGCCGGCTCAGCCGCTTGCCCTCGAAGCGGTCGACCAGCACCGTGACCGTGCCGTCCGCCTCGGTGCGGGTCACGCGGCGCCCCATGCCCTCGCAGTTAATCAGCCGCCCTTGCATGTCGAAGGTCGTGCCGTTGCCGCCATCGGTTTCGCGCACCAATGTCGGCTTCTGACCAGGCACCATGCGGTACAGCCGGTTGCTGCGCAGATCAGTGAAGCAGAAGAAACCACCTGGGTGCCACAGCGGTCCTTCGGTAAAGACATGGCCGCTCGAGATCGTTTCAAAGCTGGTGGTTTCCAGGATGTCGCTCAGTGTTTCCATGGTCGTGCCCCCCGTTTCTTGCCGCGCCGGCGTGTGAATCGCGCGATACGCCATTGTGTAAACCAGCAGATACACTCACAATCACCGACCGGACGGCAATGCCGCGTATGTGATCCAGCTCATATCGCGCAAACCGCAACGACGCGCATTGTCCGGTGAGAAAGGGGACGCAACAGCGATGCAAACACGCTTCAAGGAACCCGTGAGCGCGGGCCGGCCAACGCCGTCCTGGCTCGCCGGGCTGATGATCGGCATGACGGTCTCAACCCTGGCGACCGGCGCCATGATGTTGGGCGCCGGGCTGGCGATCGGCGAGGCCGCAACCAAGCCAAAGTGACGCGTCGGCCACGCCGACACACCAAACCGGTGCTTGGGCATCCAGCCTCCTACGCCGTCGCGCGCCACCGGTTGGCACCGCGCTCGCCGAAGAAAATGTCGGTGCTGATCTCATCGACGGTCCGACACCCCGTATACGCCATCGTCTTGTCCAGCTCGCTGCGGATGAAACCAATCGCCTTGCCCGCCCCCGCCGCACCGGCGACCGCCGTGCCATACAACGTTGCGCGCCCGGTCAGCACCGCCTTGGCCCCCAGCGCGACCGCCTTGACGATGTCGGACCCACGCCGCACCCCCGAATCCAGAATGACAGTGCAACGATCGCCCACCGCGTCGACAATCTGCGGCAGCACATCCAGCGAGGCGACGGCGCTGTCCATGTTGCGGCCCCCGTGGTTCGACACGATCAGCCCGTCCAGCCCATATTCCACCGCCTTCACCGCGTCGTCCGGGCGGTTCACCCCCTTGATCATCAACGGCCCCTG
>Ga0326727_10027716_pt1 | contig 10375 bp, 8 predicted proteins | sample MB2enrmetagenome_FD_207643 | JGI IMG/M metagenome (GOLD analysis project Ga0326727, IMG submission 207643) | Lab enriched peat soil microbial communities from McLean, Ithaca, NY, United States - MB29MY | ecosystem: Environmental > Terrestrial > Soil > Wetlands > Peat | place: USA: New York...
TAGAAGAGCGCTCCGAGGACGGAGATCGGGAGCAGGATTCGGGTCGTGGTTCGGACCAGGTCCACGTACACGTTCCCGAGGGTGCCGTCCTTTCGGATGAAACCCCGAGCGAACGCCGCGGCGACGCAAAGGCCGGACCCGGCCGAGGTGAAGAAGGGGACCATGAAGGCGAGGAGCGCTCCCCACATCGTGGCGGAACCTTCGTTCGAGAAATGGGTGAAGTCGGTGTTCGTGGTGAAGCTCGCCGAGGTATGGAGGGCCAGGTCCCAGGTCATCGGGGTGAACCCGGGCTGGGTCGGGAAGACGTGGTTCTGGAGGACCAGCACGAGGTACATCCAGATCATCACGGACGCGTTGACGAGGAGGAGCCCCGCGACGTAGGAACCCACTCGCATCCCCTCCCGGGGCGAGACGCCCAGGAACCGGAAGATCACCCGTTCGACCGGGTTCAGGATGGAATCGCCGGCGACCGGCCGGTTGAGGTACACCCGCGCGATGTAATCCCCGAGGGCCGGGCCCACCGCGATGACGAGGGAGATGAGGATGAGGACGGTGACGATGGAGGTCCAGTCGACGATCATCTCGGCGTGCCTCCCTAGAGCCGCTCGGGGTAGAGCAGGGCGTAGGCGAGGTAGGCGATCAGGCCGACCGAAAGTACCGTGAAGACTACGAGGCCGAGATGCTGCTGGACCAGCGCAAGGAAATCCATTCGCGGTAGGCGAACTTCCAGCCGGATGCCGCTATTTAGAGGGCTCGCCGTCTCCGAGGAAGCCCCATGCCTTAAATATCGCCCGGAGTGGCGGCGTCCCCCGGAGCCTCGGCCTTGGGGGACGGGGGGTCGCTCCCCAGTTTCCGTTCCCGGCCCTGCCGGGAGAGCCGCCGGATGACCCGGCCCATCGAGCGCTCCCGACGTGCTTCCGCCATCTGATAGCCGACGTCCCGGGTCTCCGAGGTGAGGAGGACGACGACCCGACCGACGCTGCTACGTCCCGTTCGGCCCCGTCGCTGGATGGCCCGGATCTCGCTCGGGATCGCCTCGAAGAAGACCACCACGTCCACGTCGGGCACGTCGATCCCCTCCTCGCCGACGCTGCTGGAGACCAGGATGGGGAAACGGCCGACCCGGAACCCCTGGAGGATCTGGCCCTGCTCCCGCTGGTTCATCCCTTTGTCCCCGGCATCTCGGGTGGCCTGGCCCACGAACCGTTCGACGACGTACCCCCGAGCCTTCAGGAACTCCTGGATATCGGAGATGGTATCCCGGTACTGGGCGAAGACCAGGACCCGGGGGGGTCGCCCACGGGGGACCTTCATCTCCTCATCCACGAGTTGGCCGAGCACCTCGAGCTTCGGATGGGAGAGCTCCCCCCGTTCTCCCAGGAGCCGTTCGGCCTCTTGTCGGGCTTGGAGCACTGGAGGGAGCTTGAGAAGGGCCCGGTCGGCCTTTCCGGCCTTTTCCTTGACCCCGACCCGGGCCAGGTACTGGAGGAATGGCCCGAGCCCCTGGGTCTCCAGCCGTTCGAGGGCGTGGTGGAGGTGGAGCAAGAGGAGCTGATGGTAGAGGGGCCCGAACTTTCGGACCATCGGTCCGGGGCGGGCGAAGATCTCGGCGCGAAGGGCGATCAGGTCCTTAACCGAGAGCGAGGCGAGGGGCTTCTTCCGGAGGAACCCCATCTTCTGGAGCTTGTGCCCCTCGTCGTGGGTCGCCCGGCGCAACAGCTCCTGGATGTGACGCGCCCCCGGGGGGAGCTCGACCCACCGGGTCTCGACCTTGACCTCATGGACGTACTCGCGCACGCCGTCATCGCTCCGGCTCCGGGCCTCCACGCGCCGGACCCCGAGGACCCCTACGACCCCTTCGATCCGCTCCTCCTCTCCTCCCGGGGAGGCGGTGAGCGCGAGGACCCGCCCTCCCTCGGGACGGTGGGCGAGGTACTCGGCGGCGATCGAGACGTAGGCGTACTTCCCCACGGTCCGGTGGGCCTCGTCGAAGATGACCAACCCGACGTCGGCCAGGGAGTACAACTTCGCCGCGAGGTCGTTCTCGATGATCTGGGGCGTGGCGAAGACGGCCTCCGCCTCCTCCCAGGAACCCTCGCGGATCGGCGACTTGACGGTGCCGGAGAATCGCGCCCGACGAAGCTCGGTGAACCATCGACCGAACGATTCCGAGTGTTGCTGCACGAGCGGTCGGGTGGGAGCGAGGAAGAGGACCTTCTGGTCGGTCGCCCGCAATCGTTCGGCCGCCAGAAGCGCGGCGATGACCGTCTTGCCCATCCCCGTGGGCAGGACCACGAGCAGGTCCTCGTGGAGCCCGATCCGGGCGAGGTCCAATTGGAACGGGAGGGCGCGCAGCATCCCGCCATTGAGGAGCGGGTGGACGACGAACCCATCCTCCACCTCCCAGATGTTCGGGAGCGCCGGCGGGCGCGGGGCCCGGGGAGGGGGGAACGCCGGTTCCTCGACGCTTCCCTCCGGAAGGAACTCCTCCAACCGGTGTTGGATCGGGGGCGGGGGGGTGGAGGGGTCCGGGCCCGTTCGCTTCCTCATGGGGGAGCGGACCGAACTAGCCGCGCGAGGCACCACGGCGGTTCTCGGAACGCGTCACAGGAAATGCACCTCGGGCGGCATCTCCCCGACGTACTGCCGGAACCGGGCGGGCCAGTTCGCCGGGTCGAGACCCTTCTGGGCCAAGAAGGCGGTCAGCCATCTTTCGAGTCCGATCCCGGAGCAACCGGACCACAGCTCGCCCTTCTGGCTCTTGATGGTGAACGCCCGAGTGTACTTGTCCCCGACGATGGAGAGGTTCTGGAACTCCAACCACTCGGAGCTCTCCCGCGGACCCCGGTACGGCAGGTACGCCTCGAAATCGATCGTGCCCTTGACCCGTTCGGTCGAATCCTCCACCCCGACCCCCCCGGACTGCTGCAGGTAGAACGGGGTGACCCAGGCGGTCCGCCATTCCAGCTCGAGGACCTCGTTGAAGACGTGGTCGTACCGCGCCAGGAGCTTCTCCCGAAGTTCCTGGAGCTGGGCGGGCGTGCCCACGTAGACCGGCTCGATCCGGTGGAACTCATCGACCCGTTCGAGCCCATGACGTCCTCCGCTCTCGTACCGGTTGGAGACCGCGGAGCGGTCGAACACCTTGAGAGGAAGGTTGTCCGTCGCCAGAGTGCGGCCCGAGAGCCACCAGTAGATCGTCGGGCACTGGGCGTAGCAGGAGACCGCGGTCGGTCCCGTGACGAGCCGGGCGAGCTCCTCCGCGGGGACCTGTCGCGTGATCTTCACTCGGTCGGTGAACCCTTCCCAGGCCGCCGGGTCGCGCGTCCGGGGCTCCGCGACGTAGTAGAACTCGCCGGGCAGCCCCTCCATGTGCCCGGTCTTCAACAGGATGTCGAACGAATCGTGATGCGGCTGGACCACCTCGTGGAAGCCGAGCGGTCCGAGGACCTCCTCGCGCGCGATACGGTCCATCGTACGGAGAAGGTGCGCGGCGGAGGGGCCGAGGAACCATTTGCCCTTGGTCGGTCCGCTACGGACCCAGTTCCGGGCCAGCATCGCCTCGGTGGGGTCCCCGGTGAAATGCGCCTCGCGTGTCGGGCTCTTCGTCAGGAGCGCCCAATATTGCTCCTTGCCCTCGTAGTGCTGGCGGCGCACCTTCTCTTGGACGAGGGAGACCGCCCGGTCCACCCAGTTGTCCCGGAGCGCCTCCTCGGAGAGCTCCGTGAGCTCGAGGGTGGCCCGGGTCCCCTCGAAGTGGAGGGTGTGCGGGAGGGGCAGGGTGACCGGTCCCGTCGCGTCCCCTTCCAGTCCGAAGGTGAGGCGATACCGAGAGGCCGTGACCGAACGCACTCCCACCTTCTCGCTCCGGCCGAGCTCTTCGCTGAGCCGTTTGACCAGGGCCAACAGCGCTTGGTGGGGCCGGGCCCCGGAGGATTCGAGGACGATCCTCAGCTTCTCTCCCTCCAGCCCCCAGTCGGCGAGCCGCCCCTCCCCGCGTCGGGCCAGCGTGCGGGCGATCGTCTCGGAGGCGATCGCCGGAAGTATCGTCTCCAACGCGGCGCGACCGTGAGGAGGAGGGGCGCTTAGGATGACCTCGGCCCGGAGCTCGTTCTCCATCGCCCGGGCGACCCGTGGACCCGCTATAATCCTGTGCCCCGGGCGGCCCGAGCGCACCCTCGAGGCGGGCTAGCCTTTTGTGGGCGGGGAGCGTCCTCGACGCCGCTCCCGTGAGGGAGAGATCATGAGCGCAACCGAGTACGGCCTTTTCATCGCCGGCGAGTGGGTCTCCCCGTCGAACTCCCCACGGTTCACGACGATCAATCCCACGAACGGGGAGGTGGTCGGTTCGTTCATTTCCGGAACTCCGGAGGATGTTCGGAGGGCCATCGACGCCGCCCAAGCCGCCTTCCCGGTCTGGAGAGACACCCCGGCCCCGTTCCGGGGGGACCTCCTCCTCAAGGCCGCTCGGGTCCTCCGACGGCGCAAGGAGGAGATCGCCCGGATCGTGACCCAGGAGATGGGCAAGGTGATCGCCGAGGGCCGCGGCGATGTCCAGGAATCGATCGATTTCATGGAGTACATGGCGGGCGAGGGCCGCCGCCTGGCCGGGGAGACCGTACCCTCGGAGCTCGGGTCGAAGTTCTGCCTCACGATCCGGCAACCGAAGGGGGTCGTCGTGTGCATCACCCCCTGGAACTTCCCGACGGCGATCCCGAACTGGAAGATCGCCGCCGCCCTCGTCTGCGGGAACTCGGTGGTCTTCAAGCCCGCCTCCAGCACCTCCCGGTGCGCGGCCGAGGTCGTCCGGTGCTACGTCGAGGCCGGCCTCCCGCCCGGCGTGCTCAACCTCGTGACGGGCTCCGGCGCTCTCCTCGGCGAGGTCCTCGCCACCGACCCGCGGGTGAAGACCGTGTCGTTCACGGGCGGCGTGGAGACCGGGCGGGACGTCTACACCAAGGCCGCTCGACACCTGAAGATGGTCCACCTCGAGCTCGGGGGCAAGAACCCCATGATCGTGATGGAGGATGCGAACCTCGAGCTCGCCCTGGACGGCATTCTCTTCGGCGCCTTCGGTACCTCCGGCCAGCGCTGCACGGCGACGAGCCGTCTCATCCTCCATGAGCCGATCTACGACCGATTCCTCGCGATGCTCCTGGAGCGCGTGCGGAGCTTCAAGGTCGGTGACCCCCTCGACCCCTCGACGGACATGGGTCCGGTCGCGTCGGCCGACCAGGAGAGGAAGATCCTCGAGTACATCGCCGTCGGTCGGTCCGAGGGCGCCCGCCTGCTGTGCGGCGGGAGCAAGCTGACCGGGGGCCTCTACGACCGGGGCCATTTCATCGCTCCGACGATCTTCGAGACCCGCCACGGCTCCCGGATCTCCACGGAGGAGATCTTCGGCCCGGTCCTGAGCGTCCTCAAGGCGAAGGACTACGCCGAGGCCGTTTCGATCGCCAACGACGTCGAGTACGGGCTCTCCTCGTCGATCTACACGCGCGACGTGAATCGAGCGTTCGAGGCCGTGAAGGGGCTCGAGGCGGGCATCACCTACATCAACGCCCCCACGATCGGCGCCGAGGTGCATCTCCCGTTCGGCGGCATCAAGAACACGGGGAACGGCGGGCGAGAGGCCGGGTCGGTGGCGATCGAGGAGTTCACGGAGCTCAAGAGCGTCTTCATCGATTACTCGAACCGTCTCCAGAAGGCGCAGATCGATGCGCCCGTCGGGTAGAGGCGATGGCCGGCTTCCGTGGCTCGGACGAATCGCTCGACCGGGAGATCGATACCCTCGAGGGAGTGGCGCGGCTGAGGCTTCGCCGGGCCGCCCGGGAGATGCGCGACCTGGACCGCGACCTGCGCGAGCTCCGTCGAGAACGCGCACGGCGGCGAGCCGCCGCCGAGATCCCGGCCGCCGCCGAGCCCGTGTCGGAGGACGTGAGGGTCTAGGCCCCGAACCGTCAGACCGTCCCGCGGTTCGGGTTGTCGAAGTTCGTCAGGATGGTCTGGTTGAGCCCCCGGGGCCTCGCCAGGCTCGCGAGCAGAGGGTCTTCCGCGAGGGCGGGGATCGTCTCGGCGATGGGGACCTCGACGAGGATCTCGCGGGTGCGCCCCCCACGCCCCCGGGAGACTATGGTCGCCCGGATGAGGCCGAGGTTCTCGAGCTCGGAGAGGTAGTTCGAGATGCTCCGAGCGTGAAGAGGTTGCAAACCGAGCCGCTGGCAGAGCCGGCAGTACCCTTCATAGATCTCGCCGGTCGCCACGGCGCCGCGCCGCCGTTCGTAGGCCTGCAAGATGGCGTACAGCAGTACCTTGCAGTGCGACGGGAGCGTCCGGCAGCACTCGACGATGATGTCCAGCTCGAGGCGGCTCTTCGCCTTGATCACGTGGTCGACGGTGATCCGCTTGGAGCGGTCCCGGTCGGCCATCTCCGCCGCAAGGCGTAACAGCGCCAGCGCGCGCCGGGCGTCCCCGTTCTCGAGGGCGGCATAGGCGGCGCACCGCTCGATCACCATCGGGTCGATGGCGCCGTCGCGGAACACCTCCTTGGCCCGGTCGCGCAAGATATCCTCGAGCTGCGCCGCACCGTACGGCGGAAAGAGGATCTTCTCCTCGTTGAGCCGGCTCCGCACCCGGGCGTCCAGGTTGTTCGTGAACTTGAGGTCGTTCGAGATCCCCACGAGGCAGAGCCGCGCCCGCTTGAGCTCGGTGTTGAGCTGGCTCAACGTGTACAGGACCCCGTCCCCGCTCCGGGCGACGAGCCGGTCGATCTCGTCCAGGATGAGCACCAGCGTCCCGTCCCGGGCGTCCATGAACTCCCGCACCGAGGCCTGGACCCGGTCGAGGGACCAGCCGGTCGGTATCCGCTCCGTCTCCGCCGAGGTCAGAGCGTTGCCGATCGTCTGGAGGAGGGAGTAGGGCGTGTCGATGTTCCCGCAGTTCACGGTGATGAAGGTGACGCGCTTGGGGAGCTCGCTCCTCCGCTGGAACTCCGCCCGGACCTGCTGGACGACGGCGGTCTTGCCGGTCCCGATCTTGCCGTAGATGAGGAGGTTCGAGGGCAAGCTCCCTTTGAGCGCCGGCGCGAGCACCTCCGCGACCTGTCGGATCTGATTCTCCCGGTGGGGCAGGCGGGCCGGGATGTACGATTCTCGCAAGATCTCTCGGTCGCCCTTGTACAGCTCCGAGCTCGTCCGTAGGACGTGGTCGAACAGCTCCGCGGCCGTGGAGGAGGCCGTCGAAGGGGCGAGGGGGGCCGACGCATCTGGAACGGACGGCCTCTCGGCGGAAACCCGCTCCGGCACGGGAGTGACCGAGCCCGGAGAGGCCACGGCCCCGGAAGCGGAACGGGGTGGGGAGGCCGGGCTGTCCGGTGAAGGGGAATCCACGGTGAACGGCTCCTGAGCAGTGAACGAGTCCTTCGCATGAGGGCGGGCCATATCTACCTTTTGTGGGATTTTGGTTCGTGACGCCAGCGCGGGGGAACTGCCGGCCGTTCGGACGGCTCGAGGACCGCCTTCCGCGCTCTCCCGGCCCGATCGGGCGACCACCCGACCGCCAGGGGCTCTCGGAGGTTCGGGTCAGCGGAGAACCTCCCCCGCGGGCGTGGGGGAACTGCTCGGCTCGCCTTCCCGGGCCGAAGAGCTCGGTGGGCGCGCATTCTCCGTCGGGTCGAAACGGAACCTGGCCACGACCGGGGCGACGAACATGATGATGCCGACGAGGGCCATCCCCGACCCCGCCACGAGATACGTCGACTCGATCCCCGTGGCGTAGGTGAGCGTGCCTCCGGCATACTGACCGATGGGCACGAAGGAGAAGCTCCCCACTTCATCCGCCGCAAAGACACGACCCAAGATGGAATCCGGCACCGTCGCCTGGACTCCGGCCAGGAAAGCGATTTGGATCATGCCGGGGAACAGGCCGAACAAGAACATGTCGGCGAGGGCGATGATGGGGGAATGGGTGAAGACGAAGCCGGCGACGCAGGCGCCCATGCCGATGGTGAGCCCGCCGATCATCCGGCCGAGATGGCGTTCGAACGGGATCCGGGTGACCAGGAACGCCCCGGCCCCGGCGCCCAACGTGCCGGCCCCGTAGAGGTAACCCAAGAACGCCGGGGACTCTCCGAGGAAGAAGGCGGAGTATTGGGCGAGCTCGACAAAGGCGAGCGCGCTCAGGAAGTTGATGGCCAACGACCCGAGGGTGACCGCCAAGAGCTCTCGGCGTACGGCGAGGTATTGGTACCCTTGGAGCGCGTCCCGGAGGAAGCTTCGACCGCGGCGTGGCTCGACCATCGGGGAGGGCCCGAGCGCGAAGAGGCAGACCAGGGAGGCCCCGAACAGGATGAGGGGGACGAGCATCGCGGGGACCGGCCCGAACCGTTCGACCAAGAGCCCGGAGAGGACCGAGGTCCCGGAGCTCACGCCGACGGTGAAGGCGTAGAGCAGCCCGTTGGCGGTCCCCAGGAGCCGGGTCTCCACTAGCCGGGGCAGGGCGGAGTTGAACGTCGGGCGGAAGATCGTGACCGCGGCTGTCAACGCCGCCCACGTGGGGAAGGAAAGGAGCAGCCAGTACGGGATCGTGAAGTGCGCCACGCCGAACCCGCCGACCGCCGAGGAGGGCTTCCAAAGTAGCAGCAGGGCGAGCGTCGCCGTCGCGGCGAGCGCCACGCCCTCGACGATCTTCATGAGCCACCGGCGGTCGTATCGGTCGGCGAGCGTCCCGGAGAACACCGCCGCGACCAGGGTGGGTACGGTCGCGGAAAGCCCCAGCGCGGCGAGGGCGAGGGCCGAGAACGACTGGTGGTGGCCGACGTAGGCGGCCGCCACTTGAGTTTGAAGGACGATCAACGCGGAGGTGGGAGCCGCGAAGGAGAACGCTCCGGCGAGCAGGAACGTGAGGAAACGCCGATTCCTGAGCAGTTGCGAGTACGGGCTCAGAGTGGGCCCCCCGTCGCGGCAGCGGTAGGGCGGAGTTTAATCCTTCCGGCCCGCGGAGTTGGCGACCGCTCGCGTTCTCTCTCGGCGGAACCGTCGACCGCCCTACCTCGGGCCAAAGGCCCGGCATCTCCCTCCCGCCGGAGAGGGAGTTCGGTCTCGACGCTCCGGCCGACGTCCCCGTTCGGGGAGGACCGGTGGAGGGCAAGGGCGCCGGGGGCGGCGGCATTGAATACCCCGGGCGTCTAGCAACTCCAGGTCCCTGTGCGGCTCCTTCATCACGACCCGAAGCTGGGCCTCTTCCGTCTCCGGATCGAGACGCCGAGCGACCTTTGGAGGGTCGCCCGGATGATCCGACCGGGGGACCTCGTCGGCGCATCCACGACCCGTCGCGACCCGGAGGCGCCGGCCGAGGCGAAGGCCGCCGAGCGGGAGCGTCGTCGGGTGTGGCTGGTCGTTCGAGCCGAACAATCCGAGTTCCACGGGTTCGGGACGGCCCGCCTTCGGGTCACCGGCCCGATCGTCGAGGGGCCGTTCGATCAAGGCCGCCATCACACCCTCGACCTCGTGGAGGGCTCCGACCTCACCCTCCAGAAGGAGGTGGTCACCTCCGCGGACCGGGCACTGTTGGAGGAAGGGACGGAATCCCGCGGGGAGCCGCTCCTCTTGCTGGCCGCCGTGGACTGGGGGGAGTCCAGCATCGTTCGACTTCGGGGCCGGATGGTCCAACCGGTCGCGGAGGTGAACCGTTCGCTGCCCGGAAAGAGGTTCGGAGGGACGGGAGCGGAGAAAGAGCGGGCCCTGTACCAGGAGGAGGTCCTCTCCTTGCTGGTCAAGGAGGCGCCGGAAGCCACCGCGGTCGTGCTGGCCGGGCCGGGGTTCTTCAAAGAGCGGCTGGCCGAATCCCTTGCCGAGAGACGGCCGGAACTGAAGGGGAAGCTCCGTCTCCTGGCGAGCGCCACGAGCGGGGGCGCGGGGGTACAAGAGGTCCTTCGTTCCGGCAAGGCCAACGAGGCTCTTCGAGGGAGCGTGGCCGCCGAGGAGGCCACCCTCGTGGAGGAGCTCGTGACCGCGCTCGGGGGGGGCCGTCGGGCGGCCGTGGGCCCGATGGAGGTCTCCCGCGCCCTGGAGGTGGGGGCCGTGGCTACGTTGGTGGTCGGGGAGGAGAAGCTCACGGACCCGTCGATCATCCGGATCCTGGACGAGGCCCGGGGCGCCAAGGTCCGCGTGTTCATCGTCGGCGCCGGCGGAGAGGCCGGTCGCCGGCTCGAAGGCTTGGGCGGAGTCGGAGCGTTGCTTCGGTTCGACTGGTCGCCGCTCCCTCGGTCGTAGTCGCGGCGGACCGGGCCGCCCTTCCTCGGGAGTGACCGTTAAGGTGCGCCTCGCTCCTCGGGCCGCCGGATGCCCGAGGCGATCCGCACCGAGAAACTGGAGAA
>Ga0326727_10027717_pt1 | contig 10374 bp, 11 predicted proteins | sample MB2enrmetagenome_FD_207643 | JGI IMG/M metagenome (GOLD analysis project Ga0326727, IMG submission 207643) | Lab enriched peat soil microbial communities from McLean, Ithaca, NY, United States - MB29MY | ecosystem: Environmental > Terrestrial > Soil > Wetlands > Peat | place: USA: New York...
ATTTCGTGATCGGGGTGGTTCCTCCGGGGGCAACGTCCGGGCCCATAACGATAACCACGCCAAACGGAAGCGTCACCAGCAAATTTACCTTCACAGTGAACTGAGCGATGCCGATCCTGGTGAACGGAGAGCTTGTTCCGGACAAAGTACTCGCGGAGGAGCGGGACCGTTTGGCTTAAGCTGCTACTTCCCCCGAAACAAAAACACCAGCTCAATCACCAGAATAATGACCACCATGGCTTCCAACACAAACGCCCGGCCTTGCTGGAACTGATCCACCATGAACTGATACAGTTCGCCCGCCGTGCGGAGTTTCTCATCCACGAGGTTTCGATAGTCCAGCACGCCCACGCGCCGCGCGGCCAACTTATAGAGACGCGAATAGAACATGTCGCTTAAGAACTTGATGGCATTGTCGGTGCGCTCGGTCAGTTCGATCACGTCCAGGCGAATGGTGCTGAGTCGGGCCGCTCTGCGTGCCATGCGCCAGCGCGCCACGAAACCCGTGCCGGCATCCAGTTGCAGGTAAACCTCATTCAGCACGCGCGTCAAAAGTTCATCGTAATGGCGGTATTCGAGTAGCTGCGTATTGGCGTACTCCAGAAGCTGAACCGTGGGTTCCGCACCCGCGGGGTTATCGCAGACCAATGCGGCAGACCACCCGATCACGGCCAGATCGTTGGGGTAGTAAGAGCTGCGAGCCTTGAGCACGTCGTCGCGTTCTTCGTCGGCGAGCTGGATGGATTCGCCGCGCACGATTTGCGCAATCTGCATCCCGTAGCGATCCAGCAATTCCTGCGCGGTTCCTGGAGCGTCGTAGACCAGAACCACGTAATAGTCTTCGCTTAGCCACGTGCCATAAGGTTTCTCCAACGCGGATTGCAATCGTTCCAGGCGTGGTCTCATTAGCTCCAGCGCCCGCCGTTCCGCGTGCCCCTCTGTAATCCATGCGCTGGAGAGGTCAACAAGGGTGTCCCAGTCACCGGAAAAAGGGGCGTCAGTTTCGACGCTGACTACGCCGTAGTCGTAATACTTGATGCGGCCACCTTCAAAGTTTTCAATGAATGGCGCACGCTCAAAACGCACGGATTCCGGCGCGGAGCGCGCGAGCGAGCGAACCGGCGGCGCACCGCTATCGCCCATCAACGCGCCCACCTTATCGATGTGGATTGCATCCGCGACATCGAACAGCATCAGCGAACGGAGAATTCCTTCGATTTTCATGCTGAATCCCTTTGGCTATCATCGTATGAACGAAAAGCCGCATGGATCTGAATCACCAGCAGCAATACGATTTATTGGCTCGCGGCTTCTCGCGGCGAGCCTTCGGACGGTTCGCCAGTCTGATTGCAACCGGAGCCACGTTACCGTTTTACAACGAGGCGGCGCTGGCGCAGCTATCGAATAGCGGTCCTATACCGCCTGGCGCGGTGAAGATTAACGCCAATGAGAATCCGCTAGGCCCTTGCCCCGAAGCCGCTGAGGCAATTCAAAGCTTTGTGAAGAAGGGCGGGCGCTACTCCTACGAGGAGACTACGCGATTCATCTCCACCATCGCCGCACAGGAGAATCTCAAGGCCAGTTACGTCCTTCCCTACGCCGGTTCCAGTGACCCTTTGCATCGCGTGGTGATGGCTTATACTTCCCCGACGCGCAGCTTCGTCGCGGCCGACCCGGGCTATGAAGCCGGCTTCATGGCTGCCGCGTTCGTGGGCGCCAAGACATGCAAGGTGCCGCTGACGGCAACCTACTCGCACGACGTGCGAGCCATGGCCGTGGTAGATCCTAATGCCGGCGTCTTCTATCTATGCAATCCCAATAACCCAACGGGGACACTGACGCCGCGCGCAGATATTGAGTGGCTTTTGGAGAACAAGCCAAAAGGGTCGGTAGTGCTTTTGGACGAGGCGTATATTCATTACACCGATGCTCCGATGTGTTCCGACCTGGTGGCCGCGGACAAGGATTTGATTCTGCTGCGAACGTTCTCGAAGTTGTATGGAATGGCGGGCCTACGAGCGGGAGCGGCTTTCGGACGGCCCGATCTCCTGGCCAAAATCAAAGGCTATGCGGCAGGCGCTCTTCCCGTGACTGGCATGGTGGGCGCCACTGCCAGCCTGCAGGTAAAGACTCTGGTCCCCGCGCGCAGAACGAATCTGCGCGCGGTGCGGGAAGATGTGTTCGAGTTTCTGCAACAGAAGAACATCCGCTTCGTACCCGGGGAAACCAACTGCTTCATGCTGGATGCAAAAAGACCAGCTGCGGAGTTTATCAAGGCGATGCAAGCTGAGAACGTCTACGTCGGGCGGTCGTGGCCCATTTGGCCGACCTTCAGCCGGATCACCGTAGGCACTCCGGAGGAGATGGCGAGGTTCAAGAGCGCCGCGGAGAAAGTGATGGGTTCATTGGGTTAATGATTTGCCCACCCTATTTCTCGACTATCAAATTATTTGTGACGGAAAATACACCGGGAACACCCTTCGCCTGGATGTTCGCGATGTTTTTGTCGATCTCGCTGTTCACGACGCCAACTAGCGTGACGTTGCCGTTTTTCACGATGATATGAATTGCGGGAACGGCCTGAAACGCATAGCGATCTGCCAGTTCGCCGCGGCCATAGACGGCCCGGAACACCGCGCGACGAAGCCGATCGTCATTCGGGGAAAGCGGCAGGATCTCAATGTTGTTCACCACCTGGCTCACTCCCTCGATGTGTTTCACCACGTTGCCGGCATCCGATTTGAGCGTGGGACGGGTGACTTGGCCAAACAATGTGACCGTGGTGCCGTCCACTTTGTAAGCAAGGTTATCGAAAACGCCGTAGTAGGGAAGCATCACCAACTCATGGCGTACTTCTTTGACGATGTGAGCTTCCGTGGCAGAGCCCGCCATTTGAGCCAAAATCACCCCGGAATCAGCGAGTAAGAGAAAGGCGGACAGTATCAAATGTCCGATCGCGTTCGTAATCTTCATGTGCACCCCCAAACTTCACGGTTTAGAGCAAATGTACGTCCGGCGACATACGATTTGAGTACATTCTAATACGAAAAATGCTTCGGCAACAGTGGGTTTTGCAGTTTTTGAGCCGCTTGCTGCTAGGAGACGCGCCGGAATTTACTGGTCAAGTGATCCGCAAACACTACCCCGGAATCTGCGAGCAGCAGAAGGGCCGCCAAGATCCCCTTACCAATTCTGTAAATCGTGTTCATTATTCACTCCAAACTTCCTGGTTTAGAGAAGCAAGCTCACCCAAGAGCACACTGTCACCTTTAGTTTACACCCGTTTTTTTATGGCACTACGGAGAAAACCGCACAAAATCGTAAAGGTCGCGCGCGTGGCTCCGCAAGACAACCTCGATGACCCCCAAAGTACGCCCTTCACCGCACCGCCTTCGCGGCGGGCAAGTAATACATTTCCAATCCCAGCGCCCAACGCCTCTGAAAACCTTTCCAGAAGAGATTTCCTTTCGCATCCACCCCCGTACTCTTGACGCTGTCGTCATGCGGACCCTGAGGGATTTCCCACTTACCATCATTCGATTTGACGGGCGCAACGTGCAGGTAGCTCCTCCGGCTCTCGTCGTCTTTCAGATACAGGTCGAGAAACGCAGTGATGAAATGTTGGTTAATGGCAACGATACGCTCCTTGCGCCACACCGGCTCATCCACGCCTTCGATTCCCCGATAGTCGAGTACATCTCCCGGCACCGGCGGGTTTCCGCCAGTGTTGTGGCGTGCATTTTCGTAGACCAGCATGTAACGCTCAGAGTTGACGGCTTGCTCAAAGGCAGGCTCGACGCCATGTTCGAAGTCGGCTACATCGTCGTGGTCGCCCGCGATGAAGAGCGATGGGATATGAATGCCGGCTAAACCGTCGCGATCCCAGGCGTTTTGCGGCGGCTGCTCGCCCCAAGGCGCAATAGCGACAATGGCTTTGATCTGCGAACGATCCAATGCTTGATATTCGGGGCTGTCGGCGGTCCATTTCCCGAGATAACCGCCGGGGACGAAACTCTGGACGCCGCTCTTGTTACTGAGTCCCGCGCCGGCACTGGTGAGCGCCCCGTAACCTCCCATGGAATAGCCGACGATGGCAACCTTGGTGGAATCAATGAGGTCGTTGGCAAAGATCTTGGAATCGGAGGAGAGTTCATGAATGGTGAAGAGTTGATCGCTCGAACGGTTCAGGAGAGTGCTCTCAAAGCCTTTCACGGCGCCGGCAACGGAGTCGGTATGATCGATCGCCGCGACCACGTAGCCCTTCGACGCCAGGTTCTCGGTGAGGTAACTGAGGAAGGTTCGGGAACCGGGGTATCCGTGAGACACGATCACCAGGGGGAATTTCTGCGTGGTCACCGGGTCTGCGTCTCGCAGAGCTTTACCGGGCAGATCAGACGAGCGGTTGGTGCCAGGCACGGTGGTGGAGTAAACCGTGCGTTCTTCTTTCCCCGCGGGAATAATGGCGGGATACCAGACTTCTACATTTAGTTTGCGATCGGTGAGCGGCGCTTTGCCGGTGGCTTTATCAAAGCGCAGGATATCGATTTGGCCGGAGTGCACCAGCGCGATGGTTCTCACGCCGACTTTGTAGATGCCGCGGGCCGCCAGTTCCGGGGCATCCGGGGACGGAACGCTGAAGTACGTTTGAGCGGTACAGGAATAACAAAAGACCAGGGCGCAGGTGAGCAATCTCATTGAAGCAATAATGTCATATGCCTCAGCTGATTAAACTGGCGCTTGTCGGTTACGGAAAAATGGGTAAGCTGATCGACCAGCTCGCCGCGGAACTGGATTGTGAGGTTTGCCTGCGGCTAGACGAGCACAATAACCAGGACGGATCGGGTATCACCGCGGACAAGTTCAGAGGGATCGATGTGGCCATCGAGTTCTCGACTCCCCATACCTGTTTGAGCAACATCAATCGTCTGGCGGCGCTTGGGGTCAACATGGTGATCGGGACAACGGGTTGGGTTGCAGATCGGGCGCGGGTGAAGGCGCTGATCGAGGAACGGAGGCTAGGTTTGGTGTGGAGCTCGAATTTCTCGGTGGGGGTAAATGTCTTTCAGAAACTGGTGGCCCAGGCCGCGCACCTGCTGGAGCACCATCCACAATACGAATCCTGGGCGTGGGAGATTCACCACTCGGCGAAAAAAGACGCTCCGTCCGGAACACTTCTGAAACTGGTGGAAGAGATGCGACACGCAGGGTGGGACCGAGCCATCGATCAAGCTTCAAACCGAGCCGGCGCGATTCCAGGCACGCATCAGATCGGCTTCGATTCCAGCGCCGATACCATCACTTTGACCCACACGGCGCGCAATCGGGAAGGGTTCGCGCGGGGCGCCCTGCAAGCGGCTCGGTGGGTCGCCGGCAAACAGGGTTTTTATGAGTTCAGTGACATCGTCTGATTTAGATAGAATCGGGTTACATGTTCACCGGTTGCGGCACAGCCCTTGTTACGCCATTTCGAAAGAATGGAAGCCTCGATGAAGAGGCGTTGAAACGCCTGGTTCAGCGCCAGATCGAAGGCGGAATCGATTTTCTGGTGCCTTGCGGGACCACCGGTGAAAGCCCGACGCTCACCCGGGAAGAGCATCTCGCCGTGGTCCGGATTTCGATCGAACTCGCCAAGCCCAGGCGCGTTCCGGTGCTGGCCGGCGCTGGCGGGAACAACACGCAGGAAGTGATCGAACTGGCGCGCGCATGTCAGGAACTGGGAGCGGACGGCATCCTTTCCGTAACGCCTTATTACAACAAGCCCACCCAGGAAGGCTTGTACCAGCACTATCACGCGATCGCCGCAGCCATTCAGATACCCGTTGTGGTTTATAGCGTGCAGGGGCGCACAGGCGTGAATGTTGAACCCGCTACACTGGCCCGGCTAGCCGGCATTCGCGGCATCATCGGGGTGAAAGAAGCATCGGGGAATATTTCGCAGCAAGCTGCGGTGGTTCATCAGGTTCCGCGCGAGTTTCTGGTTCTTTCGGGCGACGATGCAATCACTCTACCGCTGATTGCGCTAGGCGGCAAAGGACTTATCTCGGTGGCTTCGAACATTATTCCAGCGCAGATGACTGCGTTGGTGCATGCGGCGCTCGATGGCGATTTCGCGAAGGCCAGGGAACTGCAACGACAGTGGCTACCCTTAATGGAAGTCAACTTTATTGAATCGAATCCGATTCCAGTGAAGGCGGCGCTTGCTTCGTTGGGGCTGATCGAGAACGTATACCGGCTGCCCATGATTCCACCGCGGGCGGAGTCGCTTTCCAGGATCGAAGCGGTCTTGGAAGCATCTGGCTTATTGAGACAGATGGCGGCAAGATGAACGACTTCGCCGCTCAAATTGAGGCGCTGTTCAGCAAGGCTGCGCCCTTTGATGAAGACGACCGATCTCTCTTCAACGTATTCAAGAAGCTGTTGAATGCGGGTACGGCGCGGGCGGCTGAGCCGGATGAAACGATTCCCAGCGGCTGGCGCGTCAATGCCTGGGTAAAGCAGGGTATCTTGTGCGGATTCCGTATCGGCGAGATCACGGACATGTCGGGTGGCCGGTTCCCATTTTTCGACAAGTCGACCTATCCGCTGAAAACACTGGACGCCTCGAGCGGCGTGCGATTGGTGCCGGGTGGTTCCAGCATTCGCGACGGCGCGTACATCGCGAAAGGCGTGACGTGCATGCCGCCCATGTACATCAACGTGGGCGCGTATGTGGATGAAGGGACCATGGTGGATTCGCACGCGCTCATCGGAAGCTGCGCACAAATTGGACGCCGCGTCCATATTTCCGCCGCGGCGCAAATCGGCGGGGTGCTGGAGCCGGTAGGCGCACTTCCGGTCATTATTGAAGACGACGTCTTGGTGGGCGGCAACTGCGGAGTTTACGAGGGCACGGTGGTGAGGAAGCGCGCCGTGCTCGGCAGCGGTACAATTCTCAATCGTTCGACTCCCGTTTATGATTTGGCGCGGAATCTGGTCTATCGTGCGGAAGGCGAAGAGCCGCTGGTGATTCCCGAACAGGCCGTCGTCGTGGCTGGGTCGCGCGCCGTGGCAAGCGGGCCAGGTAAGGAATGGGGTATTTCTCTTTACACCCCGGTGATTGTAAAGTACCGCGACGAGAAGACAGAGAGCAAGATCCAGTTGGAGGACTTCCTGCGGTGATTGACCTGAACGGGAAGGCGGCGATCGTGACGGGCTCGGGAAGGGGAATTGGCCGCGCCATCGCGACCCAACTCGCCCAGGCCGGGGCGCGCGTGATGATCAACGACCTGGACCCTGCGCCTTGCCAAGAGACGGCATCCTCCATTCCTGGTGCGGCTTCGTGTCCCGGCGACATGACCGACGCAGCGTTTCCGCAGAAGCTTGTGGACCTTACTTTGCAGGAGTTTGGCGCCATCGACATTGTCGTCAACAACGCTGGATATACCTGGGACAACGTCATCCAAAAGACCACGGACGAGCAGTTCCAGGCCATGCTGGACATTCATTTGGTGGCGCCTTTTCGATTGCTCCGTGCGGCTTCTGGTTGGCTGCGGGAGACGGCCAAGAAAGAGTCTGCGGAAGGGCGGCGCGTAATGCGTAAGGTGGTCAACATTACCTCCATCGCGGCGACGGATGGGGGTCCTGGTCAGGCTGGTTATGGTTCAGGCAAGGCAGGTGTGATTGGGTTGACGCGCGTGCTTGCCAAGGAATGGGGACGGTATAACATCAATGTCAACTGCGTAGGCTTCGGGTTGATTGAAACCCGCCTCATCCAGCCGCTGACTGCCCAGTCTCGCATCGAAGTGAAAGGCCGCGAGATACAAGTGGGAGTGCAGCAGAAAGCGCTGGACACTTTGACCGCGGTGAGCCCTCTAGGTCGCAGCGGAACACCGGATGAAGCGGCCGGACCCGTAGTTTTCTTCTGCTCTCCATTGGCGGATTTCATCACGGGTGAGGTTCTTATCGTCAGCGGTGGAATGCATTTCTAACGTAAGTGATCGAACCAGCCACAGCCCGCGAAGTTGCCGAGATTTTGAAGTCGGCCAGCGCTTCTGGAAACCGCGTGATCACAGGCGGGAGTTTTTCGAAGAAACTGATGGCGGGGCCGGTTGATTCCGGCGCGCACCTCACGGTAACGACCGCGCGGTTGAATCGCGTGCTTCAATATGAACCACGAGATCTTACCGTGAGCGTGCAGGCGGGGATGCCGTTTCGTGCGCTGACGGATTTACTGGCAACTAACCGCCAGATGATTCCTTTGGACCCAATGTACAGCGAGGATTGCACAGTTGGCGGGGTGATCGCCTCCAACACATGCGGTTCAAGGCGGCGCCAATACGGCGCCGCTCGTGACTTTGTGATCGGCATGCAGTTCGCCATGATGAACGGACGCTTGGTGGAGACCGGTGGGATGGTGGTAAAGAACGTGGCCGGGCTCGACATGGGGAAGTTGATGATCGGCTCGTTCGGCACTCTGGCCGTGATCACCTCGGTCAACTTCAAGGTAGTACCGGTTCCACCGGCGGAACGCACGTTCGCCCTTCGGTTCGCGACGTGCGGGGCTGCCATGGAGGCAAGAGACAATCTGATTCGAGGACCGTTGCAGCCCACCGCCATCGACCTTTTGAACCCCGCGATGGCCGTGGAGCAAAAGCTGACTGACTGGACTTTGCTTTTGCGCTTCAGCGGCAACCAAGCACTCATGGAGCGCTGCGAAAGCGAAGTGGTCAAGTTGGGCGAAGCGCGTACCGGTAGCGCCGGTTTCTGGCAGGATATTCAAAATCTGACGCCTCGCTTTCTAGGGAAGTACCGCGATGGCGCTGTCGTCCGGGTGTCGGGCACGCTCGATCAGGTGGGCCCGATCATGGAAGGGCTTGGGGTGCCGGCAATTGCCCGCGCAGGAACTGGCGTGATCTACGCATTCTTCATTCGGTCCGCGGCCGCCGCGTCGTGGTTGTCACAGGCGACCGTGACGGGCCTCCGCGCAGTCATCGAATTCGCCCCCGACGCCGCGCGCACGCAACTGGATCTTTGGCCTGCGCCCGGTTCGGACTTTGCGATGATGGAGAAGGTCAAACGCATGTTCGACCCTGAACTTCTACTCAATCGTGGCCGTCTTTACCGTCGTCTCTGACTCACCGCAAACCGTGGACCTGGACCGCTGCGTGCACTGCGGCCTTTGTTTACAGGCCTGCCCAACGTACCGGCAGTTAGGCGTTGAGATGGATTCGCCGCGCGGGCGGATCTATCAAATGGTGCAGGTGTCGGAGGGCGCGCCGATTAACGATGAGTATCGAGAGCACATTGATCTCTGTCTCGCCTGCCGCGCCTGCGAAACGGCTTGCCCCTCCGGTGTGGAATACGGAAGGCTGATTGAAGCCGCACGAGCGGAAATCGAATCAAAGACCAAGCGCAATTGGTCCGGCCGCGTTGTGCGCGGATTCATTTTCAACCGGCTGCTCTCTTCGCCAGCGCTACTGACCATTGCGGGCTCGGGGCTTTGGTTGTATCAGGCGAGCGGCTTGCAGCGGGCGGTGCGCGCGACGCACGTGCTCAGCCTGCTTGGGCTCGCAGACCTGGAAGGTTTGACTCCGCGCGCGGAACCTCCCTTCTTTTTCGGACAAATCGGCAAGACCTTCCCCGCGCAAGGGGAGCGCCGCTATCGAGTGGCACTGCTCGCTGGTTGCATTAGCAGTGTATCGTTCGCGCGATTGAACGAGGCTACGGTGCGCGTGCTGCGGCGCAACGGATGCGAGGTGGTAATCCCCGCCGGACAGACATGTTGCGGCGCTTTGCACGTACATTCCGGTTTGCCTGAAAGTGCGCGGCCCCTGGCGCGGCGCAATATCGATGCCATTTTGGATGGAGGGTTTGACGCGATCATCAGCAATGCGGCTGGATGCGGGTCAACATTGAAAGAATACGGGCACTTGCTGGAACATGACCATCTGTATGTCCACAAAGCAAAGCGATTTGTGGCGTTGATGAAAGATGCCACTGAGTTCCTCGCGGGGATTGAACTGAATCCCGACATGCACCCTTTGAAAATGCGGGTGACTTACCAGGATTCCTGTCATTTGGCTCACGGCCAGAAGATCAAGAAGGCGCCCCGCCAGTTACTCGCCCAGATCCCCGGAGTGGAGTTCCGCGAGATGCCCATGGCGGATGTTTGCTGCGGCAGCGCGGGAATCTATAACGTGCTGCAGACGGAGATGGCCATGCAGATTCTTGATTCGAAAATGGCCAACATCCAGTTAGTGCAGCCGGATGTCATTGCTACGGCGAACCCCGGCTGCATGCTGCAATTGGAAGCGGGCGTGAGGCGGACAGGCGGAAAGCAGAAGGTTATGCACGTGCTCGAACTGCTCGATGAAGCTTACGCGGCCAGTTCTTGAT
>Ga0326727_10027718_pt1 | contig 10374 bp, 8 predicted proteins | sample MB2enrmetagenome_FD_207643 | JGI IMG/M metagenome (GOLD analysis project Ga0326727, IMG submission 207643) | Lab enriched peat soil microbial communities from McLean, Ithaca, NY, United States - MB29MY | ecosystem: Environmental > Terrestrial > Soil > Wetlands > Peat | place: USA: New York...
GGGTGGTTTCCAGGTCCTGAGACTTCGACGACAGGGTGTTGGCCTCGCGATTCAGCTCCTGCATCAAGAAATCCAGGCGCCGCCCGGCCGGCTCCGATCCGCCGAAGGTCTTGCGGACCTCGGTCACGTGGCCGAGCAGCCGATCGATTTCCTCGTCCACGTCCAGCCGCTGCGCCATGATGGCGAGTTCCTGTTCGAGCCTTTCATGATCGACTTCGCTGACCAGGGTTGCGATGCGTTCGAGCAGCTTCGCGCGCATGCGCGCCCGCACCTCGGGCAGCCTTTCCCCCACTCGCGTCGCCAATTCGATGAGTCCCGCGCAGCGCTGCTCCAGGGCGTCGCGCAGCCGTCCTCCCTCGCTGTCGCGGAAGTGTGCGAGTTCGGTCAGTGCATCGGCGAGCAGTGCATGCGCGGCGGCCATCATGGGCGCAGTGTCGCGGGTCCTGTCTCGAATCACTCCGGGCCAGCGCAATAAGTCCAATGCATCGATGCGCGCCGCGGCTCCCGCGTGCGCGGCAATCGATTGCGCCCGTTGCGTGAGCGAGGCCAGCAGCTCGGCGTCGACCTCGATCGCGCCCGCAACCACGGCGGGGCGAAAATGCAGGGAACATTCCACCTTGCCGCGGCGCGCGGAGGCGGCGACGGCCTGGCGAAATTCCGCTTCACCGGGCCGGAATTCCTCGGGCAGCCGGCAGCCGATCTCCAGAAATCGATGATTGACCGTCTTCAATTCCCAGGCCAAGGATCCCCAGGGGAACTGGCGCTCGCGACGCGCAAAGCCGGTCATGCTACGAATCATGGGGGTCTGCGCTAAAATCAGCCATAATCGGTCAGTTTATCAGAAGCCGGGGAGCAGACATTGCAGATCGAGACCGCGGATGTCAGCCTCATCGGCCACCGTGAAGAAAATCAAGATCGCGTCGCCGTGGCGGTCGCCGATCAGGCGGCGCTGCTGGTGGTGATCGACGGCATGGGCGGCCATGCGCAGGGCGCGCGCGCCGCTGAGACGGCGCAGTCGACGCTGCTCGAAGCGTTTTGGCAGACGCCCCATCCGATATTCGATCCGCTGGGATTTCTGCATTTGTCGCTGGGCCGCGCGCATGAGGAGGTCGTAAAGCTCGGGGTCGGCCTGGGCGTCGAGGCGCGGCCTCGCGCAACCTGTGCGTTGTGCCTGGTGCAGGGCTCCGAGGCTTATTGGGCGCATGTGGGCGATAGCCGCGTCTATCAGATACGGCAAGGCCAGGTGCTGGAGCGAACCCGCGATCACAGTCACGTCGAGGTGTTGCTGCGCGAAGGCCTGATCACCGAAGCCGAAGTTCACGGCCATCCCATGCGCAATTATGTCGAATGCTGTCTCGGGGGAGATGCGGCTCTGCCGGAGATGAGCATATCGACGCGGCGCAAGCTCAAGCCCGGCGATGTGTTGCTGCTGTGTACCGACGGCTTGTGGGCCAATTTGCGCGATCAGGATTTCGTGCGCTTGGCCCAGTCCGCCGGCAAACCCCTGCGCGAATCGCTGATGGAACTGGGAACCCAGGCGGTGAACGCCTCCGCGCCCTACAGCGACAACACCAGTGCGGCGGCGCTGCGCTGGAGGGCGGCATGAGCCTTCGACCGAGCGGCCGGGCGGCCGATGAACTGCGCCCATTGAGCTTCGAGCGGGGGTTCACCAAGCATGCGGAAGGATCGGTGCTGGTGAGCTTTGGAGCCACGCGGGTCTTGTGCACGGCCAGCATCGAGGAGGGCGTGCCGTCGTTCCTGCGCGGCCAGGCACAGGGCTGGGTGACCGCCGAGTACGGCATGCTGCCGCGCGCGACCCACTCGCGGTCGGCGCGCGAGGCGGCCCGCGGCAAACAAACGGGCCGTACCCAGGAGATTCAGCGCCTGATCGGCCGCGCGCTTCGCGCGGTGGTCGACCTCAAGGCGCTGGGGGAACGCACGGTGACCATCGACTGCGATGTGCTGCAGGCGGACGGCGGCACTCGAACGGCGGCCATCACCGGCGGGTTCGTCGCGCTGGCGGATGCCATCGACACTCTGCTCAAGCGGCGCACCATCGCCTCGAACCCGCTGCACGGCCAGGTGGCCGCGGTGTCCGTGGGCATCTACCGCGGCACGCCGGTGCTCGACCTGGATTACGCCGAGGACTCGAACGCGGAGACGGACATGAACGTGGTCATGAACAGCGGCGGCGGCTTCGTCGAGGTGCAGGGCACCGCCGAGGGCCATGCGTTTCGCCGCCACGAGCTCGACCAATTGCTGGATCTCGCCACTTTGGGCATCGCGCGCCTGCATGCCGCCCAGCAGAGCGCTCGGGCCGAATAGGTCCGTCCTTGTCGCAGCCGCTCATCGTCGCCACCAGTAACCCGGGCAAGCTGCGTGAGTTTCGCGCGCTGCTGGCGGATTTACCCTTCGACCTCCACAGCCTCGGCGAGCTGGGGGCGGCCTCCCCCGAGGAGTCCGGCAGCAGCTTTATCGAGAACGCCTTGTTGAAGGCCAGGCATGCCGCGGCGGCGGCGGCGGGATGGCGCGGGGCATCGGCGAGGACCATGGCCGCTATCGCGGACGACTCGGGGCTGGAGGTCGATGCCCTGGGCGGCGCCCCAGGGGTTTTTTCGGCCCGGTATGCCGGGGCGGGCGCGGACGATGCGGCGAATAACGCCAAGCTCATGAGCGCTCTGGCGGGCATCCCGCCCGAGCGCCGCCAGGCGCGCTATCGATGTGCCCTGGTGTTCGTGCGAGGTTCCCAAGACAGCGCGCCCCTGGTTGCCGAAGGCATCTGGGAGGGGATGATTCTCGATGCGCCGCAGGGCTCGGGCGGTTTCGGCTACGACCCGTACTTCTGGCTGCCGGATCTTGGGGTGACGGCGGCGCAGCTCGCCCCCGAGGACAAGAACCGCTTGAGTCATCGCGGCATTGCCCTGCGCGCCTTGCGCGATCAATTGCTGGCAGGCTTGCCGGGCGCCGCCGGCACCTCGATGCACTCGGCGGCGCGCGACCGGCCGATACGGCCATGAGGGCGGCCTCGCCGCCGCCACACGGCCCGTCGTCGCCCCCGCAATCGCCCGGGCCGCCCGTCGACCCGTCGCTGGCCCTGTACGTGCACATGCCCTGGTGCGTGCGCAAGTGCCCGTACTGCGACTTCAATTCGCATCAATTGAAATCGGCGGCGCCCGACACCGCGTACATCGACGCGTTGATTCGTGATTTCGACCAGGAGCTGCCGCGGCTGGGGGGCCGCAGGATCGACACGGTATTCTTCGGCGGCGGCACGCCGAGCCTGTTCCAGCCCGAGGATTTCAGCCGTCTGCTCGGCTCGTTGCGGCAGCGAATCGCCTTCGCCGATGACGTGGAAATCACCCTGGAAGCCAATCCCGGAACCATCGAGCGCGGCCGGTTCTCCGGGTACCGGGATGCCGGCATCAACCGGGTGTCCTTGGGCGCGCAGACGTTTTCGCCCCGCGCGCTCGAGCTGCTGGGCCGCATTCACTCGGCGGACGACACGTACCGCGCGGTGGCCGAATTGCGCGCCGCGAAGCTGGACAATTTCAACCTTGATTTGATGTATGCCCTGCCGGAGCAGGGGCTGGAGGACGCGCTCCAGGATGTGCGAACGGCGTGCGCGCTGGCGCCTGCGCATATTTCCTACTACCAGCTCACGCTCGAGCCCGGGACGGTGTTCCATGCGCGGCCGCCGCCGCTGCCGGACGAGGATGCCGCCTGGCAGATTCAATCCGCGGGCCAGAAGCTGCTGGCCGACGCGGGGTATGTGCAGTACGAGGTCTCGGCCTACGCGCGTCCGGGGAAGCGTTGCCGGCACAACATGAATTACTGGCTGTTCGGCGACTACCTGGGGATAGGCGCCGGTGCGCACGGCAAGCTCAGCGTCGAGCTGCCGCAGCACATCCTGCGCACCGTCAAGCCCAAGCAGCCCCGCGAATATCTCGAGCAGGTACGCCGCGGCGGCGGCGCGGGCGCGGGCGCCACTGGAGGGGCCGAGGCTGGTGGGGGGCCGGGTGACATTACCGGCGCCGTCATTGGCGAGGCCTCATTCATCCCGCTTCGGGATCTGCCTTTCGAGTTCATGCTGAATGCGCTGCGGCTCAATGAGGGCTTTAGGGGCCGCGACTACTGCCTGCGAACCGGGCTGGCCTTGGACTCGGTGGAGGCCAAATTGGCCGAGGGGGAGGGCCGAGGGCTCCTGGAGCGCCAAGCTGAGGCCTGGCGGCCCACGGAGCTGGGGCGGCGCTTTTTAAATGATCTGCAGGCGACTTTTCTGGCCCCGGACGCGGACTAGAGTCGGCCCCTGAGTCGATCTAGAGGCGCAAGCCATGCCGCCGGCTTATGCACATTGGCTCTTGGGCCTCGCACATAGGGGTACCTACAGCACATTGCACTTGCAATAGATCAGATGCGTCTTGCAATCCATTGAAATATAAAATAAAAGTGACTTGTCTATTTTTTGACCAAGTTAACAATTACTCGAATTTCCGCTGTCTGCGTCCAGCGACTTGGCCGCCATCCACAGACTTATCCACAGTTATTGTGGACAAATATTGCAAACAGTCGTCACCGAATGATTTAAACCCAGATCTTGTCTCAGGGTGCACCCCTAAGCTATTATAATCGGCCCGGTTTTAGACGCTGGCCCTGGTGGCCCTCGATAAGGCCGGTGGATTCATGGCATGGCGATGCGCTCCGTTGAGGGCTCTCGATTCTGCCGCTACCGACCACCCGAGGTTTCTATGAAAGCCGGCATCCACCCAGAATACAAACTCATCACGGTCACTTGTACCTGTGGCAATACCTTCGAGACGCGCTCGACCATCGGCCATGATCTGCAGGTCGAAGTTTGCTCCAGCTGCCATCCGTTCTATACCGGCAAGCAGAAAATCGTGGATACCGGCGGCCGCGTGGATAAATTCCGAAAGAAGTATGCGGTAGCGGCGAAGTCCTAGCCACGATTGCCTTAAAACGTGCTTGTCGACGTACTTGGACGCGGATGGGAAGATCCGCGCGTGCGCGTGCGTGCGCCCTGCTCCCTTGATTCCGGTGTACGGCCGTGCAAGGCTGCGAAGTCCTAACCGAATGAATCCACATCCCTGTCGGAAAAGCGCATGAGCACGAAATACGAACTCAAGAATCTCGCCACCGGAAAGACCAGTCAGCTGAATTCCATCTCGGGAACGATCGGGCCCGATGTCATCAACATCTCCAACCTCGTCAAGGATCAGGGGGTATTCACCTTCGATCCCGGCTTCATGGCCACGGCCAGCACGGAAAGCAAGATCACCTACATCGACGGTGACGCCGGCGTGCTGCTATATCGCGGCTATCCGGTGGAGCAGCTCGCCGAGAAGTCATGCTTTCTGGAAGTGGCCAATCTGCTGATCTACGGCAGCTTGCCCACCAAATCGCAGCTCAGCGCGTTCCAGAGCTCGATCACGCGGCACACCATGGTCAACGAACAGTTGCTGCGGTTCTTCCAGGGCTTCCATCACAATGCGCACCCCATGGCCATGGTGTCCGCCGTGGTCGCCTCCATGGCCGCGTTCTATCACGACACCATGGACATCGAGGATCCGCGGCATCGGGAGATTTTCGCGCATCGCATCATCGCGAAGCTGCCCACCATCGCCGCGGCGGCCTACAAGCACACTCTCGGCCAGCCCTTCATCTACCCGCACAACGATCTGCGCTACTGCGCGAACATGCTCAATATGTTCTTCGCGGTCCCCTGCGAACAGTATGCCATCGACCCGGTGGCGGCCGAGGCGCTGGATCTCCTGTTCATCCTGCATGCGGACCACGAGCAAAACGCCAGCACCTCGACCGTGCGCCTGGCAGGCAGCACGGGCGCCAACCCCTATGCCGCCATATCGGCCGGAGTATCCGCGCTGTGGGGGCCGGCGCATGGCGGCGCCAATGAAGCCGTGCTCAACATGCTGGACGAAATCGGCTCGGTCTCCAACATCGACAAGTTCCTGGCGCGCGTCAAGGACAAGACCGATAACGTTCGGCTGATGGGCTTCGGCCACCGTGTGTACAAGAATTTCGATCCGCGCGCCAAGATCATTCGCAACATGTGCTATCGGGTGCTGGAGAAGCTGGGCAAGACCGATAATCCGCTGTTCGATCTGGCGCTGAAGCTGGAGGAAATCGCACTCAAGGACGAATACTTCGTGTCGCGCAAGCTGTACCCGAACGTGGATTTCTACTCGGGGATCATCTACAGCGCGCTGGGGATTCCGCGTTCCATGTTCACCGTGATGTTCGCGATCGCGCGAACCGCGGGCTGGGTGGCACACTGGCAGGAAATGGTGTCCGATCCCAACATGAGAATCGGCCGGCCGCGCCAGCTGTACACGGGCCCCACACAGCGAGATTACCTGCCCATCGATAAGCGCTGACCGATGGCGGCGCGAGCCCACGCGTCGTTGTGCGCATTCGCAGCGCTGCTGCTCGGCGCCGCCGCCAACGTCGCGCTGGGGGACGACGCGTGCCCGAGTCCGGCGGGGCCGGTGGCCCTGGGCACCGCGCAATGGAACGGCTGGGGCCTGGGCCTGGACAATACGCGATACCAACCCGAGCCCGCGATTCGCGCGGCCGACGTGGCGAAGCTTGCGCTGAAATGGGCGTATGGCTATCCGAGCGGCACGGAATTCGGCCAGCCCACCGTCGTGGATGGACGGCTCTTCGTCACGAGTTCCTCGGGCCGCATCTACTCGCTCGATTCCAAGACCGGCTGCACCTACTGGACGTATGACGCGGCGGCCGGCAGCCGTACGGCGATCACGATCGGCGAACTCGCGCGCTCGAGGATCGTCACTCTGCCGAGGAAGCTGAAGCGTACCTTGGCGCATCTCGACGTCATCAAGGCGCCGAGCGCCGCGTTCTTCGGCGACGACACCGGCACGGTGTATGCGTTGGACGCACAGAAGGGAACTCTGCTGTGGAAGACTCAAGCCGACACTCATCCGCTGGCGCGCATCGTCGGAGCGCCGACGCTGTACAACGACCGTCTGTACGTGGCCGTGTCCTCGACCGAGGACGCCGCGGCCGCCAACCCGAGCTACGCCTGTTGCACCTTTCGCGGCAGCGTGGTCGCGCTAGACGTCTTCAGCGGCAGATTGCTCTGGAAGAGCTACACCGTTCTCGAGGAGCCGGCACCCACCCGCAGGAATAATGCCGGCGTCCAGGAATTCGGCCCGGCGGGCGCGGCGGTCGCCTCCTCGCCGACCGTCGATGCCAAACGCAACGCGTTGTACGTCGCGACGGGGCGTTCGGCCAACGGCCTGGAGCAGTCGCTGACGGATGCGGTCGTAGCCTTCGATTTGACGGACGGCAAGCTGCGCTGGGTCAAGCAACTGGCCCGGCCGGAGGCCGGAACATCCGGAGCCGGTTTCACGAGTTCCCCGGTATTGCGAACCTTGGCGGCCGGCAATCAAATCCTGTTGGTCGGACAAAGGGCAGGCATGGTCTATGGCCTGGATCCCGATCACGGCGGCAACATTCTGTGGCAGACGAAAATCGGCATCGGCGCCACCCTTGCCGCCGGTGGTGCATCCGCCACCGCCAGCATGGTCGGGCCGCCCGGGGTCCCGGGCCCCGCCGGCGGCGTGGCCTGGGGCTGTGCCGCGGATCACCGCAACCTCTATGTCGCCGTCTCCGGCCAGCTGGCCCAGCCCGCGAACCCTTCCGGCAGCCTGACCGCACTGGATATGCGGACCGGCGTTGCTCGCTGGCACACGCCCTCACCGGAGCCGGCCTGCGCCTGGGGCGACCGCAATTGCTCGCATGCGCAGGCGCAGGCCGTGACCGTCATGCCGGGCAGTGCATTCTCCGGATCGATGGACGGGCATCTGCGCGCCTATTCAACCATCGACGGCAAGATTCTGTGGGACTTCGACACGGCCAGGGACTTTCAAACCAAGAACGGTGTCCGGGCGAGCGGCGGTCCTCTGGATCACGGCGGGGCGACCATCGTGAACGGTACCGTCTACCTCAACTCCGGCAACACCCTGCTCGCCTTCTCGGTGGGCGGAAAATAGGACTCGGACAATCAACATGACATTTCTCAAGCGACTCAGCTTCGTCGGTTTACTGGGCACGCTCATGGCCGCCGCGGCCCTCGGCGGGACGCCGCGCGCTGCCGATACGGATGGAGCGCCCGCCATCGAGAACTCGGTGGTGAAGGTCTTTGCGACCATGCGCTACCCGGACCCCTTCAAGCCCTGGACCAAGCAGGCGCCCAGCGAAGTGACCGCCTCCGGCGTGGTGATCGAGGGCAGGCGCATCCTGACCAACGCCCATGTGGTTCTGTATGCCAGCCAGGTACAGATTCAGGCGAATGCGGCCGGCGACAAGGTGCCGGCCACCGTGCTCGCCGTCGCTCCCGGCATCGACCTGGCCGTGCTGCAACTCGACGACGCCACGTTCTTCGATACGCATCCGCCGCTGGCGCGCGCCAGCAAGCTGCCGCAGATCAAGGACGCGGTGCTGGCCTACGGCTTCCCGACCGGCGGCAACTCGCTGTCCATCACCAAGGGCATCGTGTCTCGCATCGAATTCGTGGGTTACAACCCCCCGGTATCCGGCCTTCGCATCCAGGTGGATGCGGCGATCAACCCCGGAAACAGCGGCGGCCCGGCGGTCGCCGGCGACAAGATGATCGGTCTGGCGTTCAGCAAGCTGGGGGGCGACACCCAGAACATCGGCTACATCATCCCCAACGAAGAAGTCGATCTGTTCCTGAAGGACATCGCCGACGGCCACTACGACGGCAAGCCCGCCATGTACGATGAGTTGCAGACGCTGGAGAATCCGGCGCTGCGCGAATACCTGAAGCTGGACAAGAGCGTCGAGGGCATGGTGGTTCACCGTCCCGCCTCGACCGATGCCGACTACCCGCTCAAGGAATGGGATGTGATAACCCGCATCGGCGACATCCCCATCGACAATCAGGGGATGATCAAGCTCGACAAGGACCTGCGAGTCAGCTTCGCCTATGAGATCCAGCACCTGGCCGACCACGGCAAGGTGCCGATGACCCTCATTCGAGCCGGTAAGCCCATGCACATCCAGCTGCCCGTGCCGGCGGAACATCCGACGCTGGTGACCGATTTGCGCGGCAGCTACCCGTCGTACTTCATTTACGGGCCGCTGGTGTTCTCGACGGCAACCTGGCAGATGGTGTCCAACCTAGAGAACAACGCCGGCCTGTTGCGGCTGCTGAGCGCAGTGAAGAGTCCGCTGGTCACGCGAGCGTTCGATCCGCCGGACGCCGAAACCGAGGAGCTCGTGGTCGTCTCCTCGCCCTTCTTCCCGCACAAGATCGCGAACGGTTATGGAAATCCCGCCGGGTCGGTGGTGTCCTCGATCAACGGCACGCATGTACGCAGCCTCAAGCACCTCGTCGCTCTGCTGCGCGATCTGAAGGATCCCTTCATCACCATCGAATTCGATCAGAAGGGCAATGAGGCGCTGGTGTTCTCGCGCGCGGCGATGCTGGCGGCCACCGATGACATCTTGACCGACAACGGGGTTCGGGCGCAGGGCTCGCCCAACATGATGGCCGTTTGGCAGGAGAAGGCGGGGAAGTGAGGCCACGGGGCCCGATCCGCCGGCGGGCGAGCCTCGATTTCACGAAGCTCGCCCGCGACTCGAATCAGCTCAAACAAACCATCAGTAGCGATACGTCGCCGTGATTCCGATGGTCCGCGGCCGCACGCCGCGGCCGTAGTAGAGGTCATCCGTCGTCGGTCCGAGCTGGCTGGCTCCGGTCCCCGGCGGCCCCGCGTAGGGAGCGATGTCGCGCGCTTCGAACATCAACGGGTGCGCGTTCGTCACGTTGTTGGCGTACGCCGATACATCGACCCCGTTGAATCGCAGGCCCGCCCGCAGCGACAGGTTGTTGATGATGGGCAGGCCCGGGAGGGTATTGTCGAACAGACCGTTATTCGGATCCTGCCCCGCGAGCAGCGATTTCTGGCGGGTCGAGTGCTGGAAGTCGGCGCGGAAGTAAGGCGTACGGCCCTGCCACTCGGGGAAATGATATTCCGAGGCGGCCGTGAAGGACCAGGGCGCACCCAGCAGCGCATCGCCATCGGTGGCGATGGGCCGCGCGGCCGCTTCGCCGGGCGCGACGCAGCTGGAGGTGGCGTTGTCATAGGCCAGCGCGCCGGCGCAGGAACTCTTGGTCAATCGGGCGTCGGTGTACGCCGCGGTCAGATCGAAGGTCAGCACTTCGATCGGTTTGTACAGCACTTCCACATCGCCGCCCTCGCTCTTGGCCTTGCCCAGATTGGCGGTGAACTGTTCGCCGCAGGCCGGCAGGTACACGTTCTGCTGGATGTTGTTCCAATCGATGTAGAA
>Ga0326727_10027719_pt1 | contig 10373 bp, 13 predicted proteins | sample MB2enrmetagenome_FD_207643 | JGI IMG/M metagenome (GOLD analysis project Ga0326727, IMG submission 207643) | Lab enriched peat soil microbial communities from McLean, Ithaca, NY, United States - MB29MY | ecosystem: Environmental > Terrestrial > Soil > Wetlands > Peat | place: USA: New York...
CGTTATCTCGATTTCACCGCTCTTATGCGTCGGATCGATAGTAGCAGGTTTAGACTCCAGTTTTCTTTCCTCAGAATATTTCATAGCTTCGGCGACACTTTTAAATGGATTCTTCAATGTTCCTAGCGGAAGGCTTGGATCGTAGTATTTCTGATGCTCTGGCTTATCCTTATCGATATCAACAAAAATACCGATTTCAAATTCCTTGACAGATTTAAAAGGAGGCACGGTTGGTACTGGCGGGTTTAACAATTCGTTTTTCTTCCTCTTCACGTTCTTTCTCCAAAACCATGTCAGAACAATTACACAACGAACTATGCTGTGTATAGTTAGCAGCCTATTTCAACGTATAATACTTTCCAATATTGGATATCTATAGTGCCAGTGAGCCTACTTACGTACTTTTTTAATCCCTTTATCAGGTTTTCTCGGTGATTTTTTTCACGCCCTTATCGATATCTTTGCCAATTTTCTTGAGTCCCTCGTCGGTGTCCTTACCTAGTTTTTTGAGTCCCTTGTCGGCCTTTTCACTCAATTTTTCAGCCATGTCCAAACCTCCAATCTTATTCAAATAGGGAAGTACAATACTTCACATAAAGCTCATAAAGACTAACTGGAGTGAATTCTTATTTTTTACGTCACGGCTTTCTTTGCTTCTTCCTTTTTCATCTTGATCTGCTTTGGTTTCTTTTCATTATGCCTGCCTTTGCTTCCCATTACTCCCTCCCGCATCGTTGATGCTTGAACTATTTACCAAAATGTAGATTAAAACTATATATGAAACAAGAAGTTCTCATATGTTCATCATCATTCATCGGCTTACCCCGGAAGCAATGCGCAATCAAGCCCACTTCCCCCGTCTGTTTCAATGTGAATCCTTCAAGATAATCGGTTCATCAACCCAATATCCATGAAAATTATAATGTTGATGCAACGCGGCCTCATACTCTCGGCTTAGCGGAGACCCTTCAATGTATTCCGGTGACTGCTTTATGGTGTTGCTGGAAAGATCGACGAATACCTTTGACTCGCTCCAACTAATGCGCTTGATCCATCGTGGTGAAATCAAAATCTTTTTTCCTGACCACCAGTTTCCAGTGTCGATGATTAAGTAACGAATCCCCCATGTCTCTTCATCGATGATAAAATCATCAACGTGGCCAATCTCGCCATCTGTGGCTTGGACATTATATCCAGTCACAGCGCGAGTACTGCGCAAATGAGAATCCCACGTTTTCTCACCCTCAGGGGTTTGCGGGGGTTTTTCATCGTTATGTGGAATATCAGGAAACGCTCCCACAATATCCGGGCCGGCCCAATACATTGGCCATGAATAATAGCCGTAATAGGCCTCTTCAAATTGCCGCGAGACTGGCTTGTCACTGTCCAGGGATGGGCTGTTCTCAATCTGTTTTTTAGTCAAATTGATGCCTATGTTTCGCGCATCTTTATTTACTGTAGATAACGCGTGCGGCGAGATCAACACTTGCCTTTCTACAAGCCAATTTCCTGTATCAACGACCAGATAACGAATCGTCCAATAATAGTCATCGAAGTAGAATTCTTTAATCTTCCCTAATTCCCCATCTAGGGCTTCTAATTTATAACCCTTTAATATGTTGGCTTGGTTTAACATAGTGACGCTCCTTTCGGTTTTTCATATTTGCCATGTTACTAATATCCATTAATAGTGCATATTAATTATCTGATTATAGTGTAGGGATGATAACGAAGTCATAAATAATTTAGGAAGAATGTGCCAAATTCATTACGGTTTCTGGATTTCGTAGAGTCCCATGTGGTAGGTAACCACTTACCGTGCGCTCTTCCCCACCCATCGACTTGCGCTTGAAACTTGGGATTAGCAACCATGCTAACCTCTTGGTGTCGATTTCTTGCTGATTACCAAATGTAAATGATAGCCTTTTTTATCGACTGCTTTGCCCAACTCAGGGTAGGGTTGCAGTCAAACGTAATTTCATAATTAGGGAAACTAGTTTTCGATGTTTTGAAAGGACCGGGATGAGTTAATACCTTGAGATAAAGGGGTTCTGTGTAGGTTGTAATTTCAGTTAAGCAGTTTGCTTCTCCCGGCCAGATGCAAATGGCCCCCCTAGGACAGCGACCATCGGAGATTATCTCGACAAACTTGATTACAAAGTGCTCTCCGGCAATCGTAGCATTTTGCCCAGGGGACAAAGAAAACTCCTGGTCCAAGTTAACTTCATTTACTAAAGATTCCTTATGGTTGTTGATTATTCCTCACCTTTTATCTGCTTAAATATAATGAATAAAAATCTCATGGTTACACGCAGAATTAGGACATCGTTTATTATCACCGATCAGGCCTAAGTTGCCATCGTTATCTCTCTCGATGGCTTCGGCGTCTTTATATTTGGCGCCGACGCGTACTGAAAAACCATTCCTGCACCACGGGCATGTCACGGTTGTTGTGTTTGTGTACATAAAGCCTCCGATGGTTTGCTCGTGATTCTGTCACGAGCGTTACAGGTACTGTAGGCTGAATATGTGGTGAAGTCAAGGACGACACTTGAGAATAAGTTAGGGGTTTTGGACATTTGAGTGTGCAAATAGTAGTAAATAAGTGTACCCAAGTACGCTGTAATACAATTTGCATGCAATTTAAGTGTAACAGCATATTTCTTATGCCTGTAAAAGATGTGGCTTAATTTTGCACTACAGTGATAATTGGTTGCGAGCTATGGGCACCCAACCGCCTGATTCTTACAGACAGCAGCTAGTTCGCCAATATGATGCCATTGTCGTATAATGGACAAGAGGGCAGTCTACCAACTGCCTCCCAAATCATTAGTAAATTGGAGATAATGTTATGGCAACCGCAACCAAGGCGTACATTCTCATCGAATGCAGCATCGGAACAACTAAAGGAGTAGTTATGGGTTTGAAGAAACTCAAGGGAATAAAATCAGTTGAAACGGTCACAGGGCCATATGATGTAATTGCCGTCGTAGAATTTGAGGCGCTAAACGAGTTGGGCGATTTAGTCACCCAGAACGTCCAGATGGCTAAGGGTATCAAGAGGACGGTCACTTGCCTTGTGGTATAGTGTAGAGTGCTTAATGTGTTAGGGAACCTACTCAGCTAACATTCTAGACAATTTGAATCCCCAGATCGATGCCGAAGTACCATAATATTCAGAGCATATTCAGCCTGAATAGCATACAATGGTGTCTTATAGTTTGCCACAAACAGCCAGTAATCTAATTAAGTGAAAATCTGTTTGTTGCTAGCGGATAGTTCGGCGGATTTTTTCTTCTGGAGGGGGTTCGTTCAAAACGAGCCAATATAATCCTACTTGTGAGACAGCTTCGGCAAATTGCAAGAAATCAACGGGTTTATGGACAAAACTATCCACACCTAGTTGATAACTTCTAATTAGGTCGCCTTCCTGCTCAGAAGAGCAAAATCAAATCGAACCATCGGAGTTAGAAATATGTTGAAAAAGTTCCCGGTCATCTGCTTGGTTTTGTTTCTCATTTTACCATTGATAGTTTCTTGCACGGCCCCAAGCAGCAGCACACTAACGAGTCCGGCTACTCAAACACCTTCAACTGCTGTAACAAATGGAACATGGAGTTTAAATCTCGTGGGAGTAGTAACCCGTGTAGTTGATCAATCGCTTTTTGCCGAAGGTACTGCACCAGGGTGCCACGGCGCAACATGGAAAGACACAGAAGGGCAGGTCTGGTCCGGAATTCCGCTCTGGTTACTTGCCGGTTATGTAGACGACGAGAAAACACCCATGAAAATTGATACTGCCCTCTGGGCTCAAGGGTTCGGCATTCAGGTAATTTCTTCAGGTGGTTCCATGGTAGAATTTACCTCTGCCGAAATTGAAAATAACAGTAATATTATTGTCGCTTACCATGTTAACGGCCAGCCATTACCCGGCACCCAATGGCCGTTGACACTTGTTGGAAGCGCAGTTGATCAACAGCACGAAATCAGCCAAATAACCGAAATAAAACTTGTTTTGCCATCCTCCACAGCGCCTACGTCAACCACTGTTCAATGACGAGTGCGCTGCCAGAATTGTGTATGACCATTCCGGTCTTTGTGCACCTATCGATTTACGCATCCAGAGAAAAAGCTGGGTATTTATCGGTTATTAGCAAGAAGGCATAAGCCGATACCCTGAGTGTCCATCTCAATACTCCAACAGTAAAATCAAACAAACCACGAGGGTAATGGCCAGTGAAAAGAATCGAGAACCATGCGATTATAGCCACCACAAACATTGCGATAAGCAAAAAGAAAAGAACCACGTAATACGGTATGGCTAAGAACCATTTAATCAGCGGCCAGCCTCTGCCGAGCTGAGTTTTAACATCGGGATAAATCAAATTCAAATGCACAGCCTGTTCTTCTTCGGTTGACGGATATTCATCTCTTAATAGCAGAACGTATGAAATAACCCGGTAACTGAATTTGGTAAATGCTAAATCCCAGTCAAACCACCATTTGGGATACTTGTTTCTGAAAAGGATCATTAAAACCAAAGGGAGGAATAGAATACCACCAACCGAAAGAACAGTATGCCAGCCTCCTGCGTTAGCGCCCCAGTTCAGCGCGGCATTACCGAGAAGTCCCAGATTAATGGCGATCGGGATTGCGACAAAAATGCGGAAGAAACTGGCCGCCGCTGTTTTTATCTCTGACCGATGGTTATTTTTTTATTGTGTTCCCAGTTGTCTAAGTAGTATAATCAACCTAACTGAATATTGCTAGGGGTGCTGAAAGGCTGAGAGTTCCAATCCAAACGGAACAACCCTTGAACCTGACTTGGATAATGCCAACGTAGGAAAGCGCGAACGAAGTCCCGATTTCCTCGGGACTTTTTATTTTTTGGGGGAAAAATGCTGGTCACGATTAATGGAAAGAAATCCGATGTCATACCTGATTCAAACATTCAGGACGTCATCCGGACAAAAAATCTAGAGATGACTGCCATTATTATTGATTTAAATGGAAATATTATTGCCCCTGAGCACTGGTCTGATACTTTTTTGCATAAAGATGATGACTTAGAAATAATTCAGATTATCGGTGGTGGCTAAAATGGAAGACAAATTGAAAATCGGAGATAAAGAATTAGATAGCAGACTGTTCATAGGCACCGGTAAATTTGCCGACTATAGCCTAATTCCCAAAGTTATTGAATCTTCGAAGGCTCAGGTAGTTACGGTAGCGCTACGCCGGGTTGATTTTGGCACACCAGAAGAAAATATGCTTACCTTTCTTTCTCAGAACATTGTGCTGATGCCAAATACATCGGGGGCGCGCAATGCTTCAGAGGCCATTAGAATTGCCCGTATTGCCCGGGCAGCCGGGTGCGGAAACTGGGTAAAAATAGAAATTATAAACGACCAGAAATATTTACTGCCTAATAACTTTGAAACTATAAAAGCAATAGAAGTCCTGGCAAAAGATGGTTTTATCGTCCTGCCCTATATGAGTCCTGACCTCACCGCAGCTAAAATGATGGCTGAAGCCGGAGCAGCGGCAATTATGCCATTGGGCGCTCCCATTGGTACCAATCGTGGTCTCAAGACACGAGAATTAATTCAAATTCTCATTTCCGAGATAAACTTACCCATCATTGTTGATGCTGGTATTGGCCGTCCTTCTGAAGCTGCCGAAGCGATAGAAATGGGAGCAGCCGCTGTCCTTGTGAATACGGCGATCGCAACGGCGGATGACCCAGTATTAATGGCGGAAGCCTTTGGTCAAGCCGTGGATGCGGGGCGAAAGGCTTACCTTGCGGGGCCCGGGGCAACACACCAGTTTGCAGAAGCAAGTTCCCCTTTGACCGGTTTTTTAAGAAACGAATGAAGAAGGACATCATGACATTTAATGATGAAGCTGAGCGGTTTCAGAACTTAAATTTAACCAACATGATGGAGAGGTTTACTCCTTTCCAAATTGATCAGATACTCGCAAAATCAGAGATCCAGTGGCAGGAATTCCTCGGTTTACTGTCGCCAGCAGCCACCGGTTTGCTCGAGAACATGGCGCAAGCCGCACACAAATTGACTATCGAACACTTTGGCCGAACAATCTTGCTATACACCCCCTTGTATCTTTCCAACTATTGCGTTAATCAATGCGTTTATTGCGGTTTCAACCAGGCAAATGATATTCCGCGGCGCAAATTGACTTTGCACGAAGTTGAACTGGAAGCGCAGGCAATATCTATCACAGGTCTCCAGCATTTATTGATACTTACCGGTGAGTCCCGCCAGCATTCCCCCGTTTCTTATATTGCAGATTGTGTCTCTATTTTAAGAAAATACTTTTCTTCAATTTCAATTGAGGTTTATCCTTTATCTACCGAAGAATATGCTGATCTAATTTCCGCCGGTGTAGATGGTCTCACGATTTACCAGGAAGTATACGATCAACAAATTTACCAGCGATTACATCCAGCTGGACCGAAGCGAAATTACTCATACCGTCTCACGTCTCCTGAGCGTGCCGGGGATGCAGGAATACGGACCATAAATATCGGAGCGTTGCTGGGGTTGAACGACTGGCGCTATGAAGTATTTTTTACCGGTATTCATGCTGCTTATTTACAGAATAAATTTCCTGACATTGAAGTTGGAGTATCTTTCCCAAGAATGAGACCGCAGTTCGGCGATTTCGAGCCCGAATACAGGGTATCAGACAGTGACTTAGTCCAGAGCATTGCTGCCTTACGGCTTTTCTTACCTCGAATTGGTATCACTATTTCTACCAGAGAGAATGCCTTTTTGCGGGACAACCTGCTTAAATTGGGCGTTACTAAAATGTCAGCAGGATCATCCACAGCTATCGGCGGCCATACCGATGCCATCGATAGCATCGGTCAATTTGAAATATCCGACAGAAGGACTGTAAAGGAAATGAGAGAAACTATTTCCAAAGCCGGATATAAACCGATCCTAAAGGATTGGCATGACTTAAATGCGGGCAGGATCGATGAAACAACGTCAGTTACCTGAAACGGATTTATACGGCATTACCGCCAGCCAGTTTTCACTGGGACGCTCTAACGTTGCGGTGGTAAAACAGATGCTGGAGGCAGGCATTAAAATTATCCAGTACCGTGAGAAGGATATGTCAATGTTACGGATGTACCGTGAGTGCATTGCCATTAGAGATTTAACCGCCCTATACGGAGCATGTTTCATTGTGAACGACTATATTGATTTGGCAATGGCTGTCGAATCGGACGGGGTACATATCGGTCAAGACGATCTGCCACCGGAGGAAGTCCGGAATCTGGTTGGTAATAAAATAATAATCGGACTTTCCACCCACTCTCCGGAACAGGCAGATTTAGCTGTAAAATCAGGGATAGCCGATTATATCGGGGTGGGACCATTATATAAGACGTTAACTAAAAAAGATGTCCAGCCACCCGTAGGACTCCAATATCTCGATTATGTTGTTGCTAAACACGGACTACCCTTCGTTGCTATCGGCGGGATTAAAGAATACAACATTGGTGAAGTAATTAAACATGGGGTAACATGTGTCTGTCTTGTTACCGAAATTACTGGAGCTCAGAATATCGGCCATAAAATTCAATCCGTGCGGGAAGAGATCGCGAAAGTCAAATTAAATTTAGCTTGTTGACAAATCAGTGTAATCCACGTATCACTTAACAAGTGATTTCGTGGAATTGTTGGTTGTGCCGTGCAAGAATATTGTAGATTTTCATTTGGGTTTCTTTGGTACTGTTTTCCGATTTGAGTCAATAGACAAATCGGGCTTATACCTCGTTGCTACATGAACGGCCACATGATTGATGAGACTTGTTTTCAGATAAATATGGTTGATTATTGTAAAAATTAGTAATGCAACATAATGATGAAGACCGGGGACGAAAAGAAGTCCCCGGTCTTGAAGTTGTGCTAATATTTGCACAGTTATCAGGCGGTTGCCAGCTTTAATGCCTGGTCGATATCTGCTTTGATATCTTCCACATTCTCTAAACCGATGGAGAGGCGGATGTAGTCCTGTGTGACGCCGGTTTCCTTTTGCTCTTCTGCAGTTAATTGGGCATGAGTAGTGGACGCCGGATGAATCACCAGGCTCTTGGCATCCCCGATGTTGGCGAGATGCGAGAGCAATTTAACATTTTGGGTAAATTTCTTACCCGGTTCCAGTCCGCCCTTAATACCGAAACCGATCAAGCCGCCGTATTGCCCTTTAAGATATTTCTCGGCAATTTTATGATTCGGACTGTTCTCTAACCCGGGATAATTTACCCACGACACTGATGGATGTTTGGTCAGGAAACGGGCAACCTCCAGCGCATTCGCGGAATGTTGTTTTTGTCTTAACGGCAGGGTTTCCAGTCCCTGCAGGAACAGGAATGAGTTAAACGGGCTTAAAGTCGCACCGACATCACGCAGCCACTGCACCCTGGCTTTGAAAATAAAGGCAACATTCCCCAGACCGGCGAAATCGTGAAAAACATCCCAATAAACCAGGCCGTGATAACTGGGATCCGGTTCGGTGTACTCCGGGAATTTGCCGTTATTCCACTTGAATTTACCGCCGTCCACAATAATACCGCCGATAGAAGTGCCATGCCCGCCGATGTATTTGGTGGCGGAAGTAGCCAGAATATCCACGCCATAGTCAATAGGCCGCACAATGCCAACGCCGACAGTGTTATCAACCACTAAAGGAATACCGGCATCATGGGCGATTTTGGCCAGGGCTTCGAAATCGGGGACATCCAGTTTGGGATTACCGATGGTTTCCGCATAGATGGCGCGGGTGTGGGTATCTATCGCTTTCTTAAAAGCGTCCAAATTCTGAGAATCGACGAATTTTACTGTCCGCCCCAGTTTGGGGAAAGTGTAATGAAATAGTTCATAAGTACCGCCGTAAAGGTTATTCGCGGAAACGATGTTATCGCCGACGCGCGTGACATTTAGTAAAGAGAATGTGATTGCAGATTGCCCTGATGCGACGGCTAAAGCCCCCGTACCGCCTTCAATGGCAGCCACACGGCGTTCAAAAACATCGGTGGTAGGATTCATCAGCCGAGTATAAATGTTGCCCAGCTCTTTCAGGGCAAACAGATTGGCCGCGTGATCAGAACTCTTAAAAACATACGAGGTCGTTTGATAAATCGGGACCGCGCGGGCTCCGGTTGCCGAGTCGGGACTCTCTTGGCCGGCATGTAAAGCTATCGTTTCGATTTTATAGGACACTTTATTATTTCTCCTTAATGTTTTGTTTATTAAATTCTAAATTGGTTTTACTTATTATATTGCCGGCGGTTGCGGAGCAACTTCCTGGAATAACCAGGTGCTCAAATAGCGTTCGCCGGTATCCGGGATGATGACGACGATTAATTTGCCTTTATTTTCTGGTCTCTTTGCCACTTCGATGGCGGCCCAGGTCGCAGCGCCGGAAGATATCCCAGCTAAAATACCTTCTTCTTTGGCCAATCGCCGGGCCGTAGCGCCAGCGTTTTCGTTGGTTACCTGAATAATTTCATCCACTACTTCCCGATTGAAGACATCGGGCACAAAACCCGCTCCAATACCCTGGATTTTGTGCGGTCCGGGTTTGCCTCCCGATAATACCGGCGAGGCGGCCGGTTCAACGGCGATAGCTTTAAAGCCGGATTTTCGCTGTTTTAAAACTTCAGAAACACCGGTAATTGTGCCGCCGGTGCCGACGCCGGCCACGAGGATGTCCACTTTTCCATCCGTATCGCGCCAGATTTCTTCCGCAGTGGTCAAGCGGTGAATTTCCGGATTCGCCGGATTTTTGAATTGCTGCGGCATAAAGTAATTCGGATTGGCAGCTGCCAGCTCTTCTGCCTTCTTAATCGCGCCTTTCATGCCGTCTGCCCCGGGCGTCAATACCAGTTGCGCGCCGAAGATGGAGAGAAGTTGTCTTCTCTCCACGGACATTGTGTCCGGCATCGTCAGGATAAGCTTATATCCCCGCGCGGCGGCGACATAAGCCAGGGCGATGCCGGTGTTCCCGCTGGTGGGTTCCACGATTACCGTGTCCTTCTTGATTAACCCCTTCGATTCTGCGTCCAATATCATGGCCGCCCCGATTCGGTCTTTCACGCTGTGGATGGGATTAAAAGATTCCAATTTAACGACCACTTCGGCCTGGGCGCCGTCGGTGACCCGATTTAATCTTACCAGCGGAGTGTTCCCGATAGTTTCGGTTAAATCACGGGCTATGCCACGAGTTAATTTTGGGATTTCAATAGTCTTGTACTGTAATTTATCTACCTTTTGATTTCTGGTTGTCATTTGTTCTTCTCCTAATTTTTTTATTACGCTCTATAAATTCAGATGGAATAT
>Ga0326727_10027721_pt1 | contig 10373 bp, 11 predicted proteins | sample MB2enrmetagenome_FD_207643 | JGI IMG/M metagenome (GOLD analysis project Ga0326727, IMG submission 207643) | Lab enriched peat soil microbial communities from McLean, Ithaca, NY, United States - MB29MY | ecosystem: Environmental > Terrestrial > Soil > Wetlands > Peat | place: USA: New York...
CGTCAGCGTGCCAGAAGCGATGTTGTACGAGATCACATGGCTGGTGGCGACATCCAACACAAAGAAGTAGCCACTGGAGAGGGTGGTCGTGGTCGTCGTGGTGGTACTTGACACCGGCGCATCCCAAAAACCGTTGCAACCCGCCAGCAACGGCAGCACCGCCAGGCATCCCCAGGCCCATCGAACCATCTTCATCTCTCTCTCCTTCAGCGCCGCGCGCCATTCCCATCCGTATTCAGAGTACCGCTTTGCGGCGCACACCGATCTCTAGTTTAATTGGACGCGCTCGCCGCCCCATTCGCTCGTCTGATGCGTCGGCTTGACCATCAATCCTCCAACAATCTCTCGCACCGCCTTGGTTCTCCCGTTCCCGCTAGAACCAGCCCCTACAGCAAAAGGGACGAGCCGAAGCTCGTCCCTTTCTTCCCTCGATTTTCATTGCTGTCCGGCTTCCGAATTGCTCGTTGGGGGAGGGCGCGGAAGACGGGCGGCAGAAAAACCTAGTTGAGGGTCTCTTCACCCTTGTGCCAGTTGCACGGGGTAAGCTTGTCGCTCTGCAGGGCGTCCAACACGCGCAGCACTTCCTGCGGGTTGCGGCCCACGCTCAGGTCGGTTACGTAAGCAAAGCGGATGGTGTTGCTGGGGTCGACGATGAAGGTGGCGCGCTGGCTGACGCCGGCTTTGGGATCCAGAATCCCCAACGCCGCCGAGAGTTCGCGCTTGATGTCGCTGAGCATGGGGAAAGGCAGATCGCGCAGCGCCGGGTGCTGCTCGCGCCAAGCCAGATGCACGAACTCGGAGTCGATGCTGCCGCCCAGCAGTTGCGCGTTGCGGGCCACAAACTCCTGGTTCACCGCGCCAAAACCGGCGATCTCGGTGGGGCAGACAAAGGTGAAATCCTTGGGCCAGAAGAAGAAAACCTTCCACTTGCCCTCATAGCTCTTCTCGGTAACAGGAACAAAAGCGGTCTGGGGATTGAGTTCGACTACAGCGGTCAGTTCGAAGCTGGGAAAGCTTGCACCTACGGAAAGCATTCTTATGATTCCTCCGGGAACGTTCGTAAAACGTGAAGGAAGCGACGGGGAAACGAGCCACCGCCGACGCGCCCGCACAAAAGGGCAGGAGAAGAACGCGGCGCACCGGCCGGCTCTTCTCACTCACTAGAAAAGATGCGCCGCCCGGGCCGAGGATTCGCCGCCAGATGCACTTACGGCTGCTTTTTTGGATTTTAATGGTCTATTTCAAAAAACACTGCATTTTCGTATCGCAATGCGCCGTATCGCCTCCACGCACAGCCTGCCGCCGCCAACTCGAATCCATCGGCATAGGGGGGAGAGTTGCCTCTCCTCCCCTGCCACACCACCGGACAAGCGGGTCCGCATCCGGCGGTTCGAGAAGTTGAGGTCAACAGAGTCTCGGGATTCCCAGTTGATCGGCCCAGCTTAGATCGAGAGAAGCATTCAGCAGCATCCCACTATTGCGCCACCAGCGGCGCATGTTGCCTGCCACGATGAGCGCAACTTCTGGTTTTGCTTGCCTTGCCACAAGTTCTCGATAGGCAGTCCTGCCGCGCCGCCATTGTTTGAGCTGGATGGCCCGTACCCGATGGCGCATCCATTGGTCCAGTTCTTTCCAGACTCCCGGAGTATCCGCCAGCCGAAAATAAGCCTTCCAGCCCAAGACATAACTGCGTAGTCGTTCCACCACCTGTTCCAGGCTGCGTCCGCCCGAGCGTCGAGTGAGTTTCCTTACCCGCGCCTTGAACGTCGCCGTTGCCTTGTCCGCCACCCGGCGTTTTACCTTGCCACCGGGAGCCACCCAGAAGCTGTAACCCAGGAACTTGCGCTGAAACACACTGGCCACCGCGCTCTTGGCCTCATTCACCGTAAGACGCAATCGACCATAGAGTTTCCGCAGTTGCGCCAGCACCCGTTTGCCCGCACGGCGGCTGCGAACATACACATTCGCATCGTCGGCATAGCGCACGAAGCTGTGGCCCCGTTGTTCCAGTTGCTTGTCCACTTCGTCCAGCAAGACGTTGGCCAGAAGCGGAGACAGCGGGCCACCTTGCGGCGTACCCTCCGTCCGCTCCCAGAACACCCCGCCAGCCATGATCCCGCTCGTCAGATACGCCCGTACCAGACGGATCACTCCGTCATCGGGCACGCGTTTCCGCAAACGGTCGATCAGGATGTCGTGGTTGACCCGGTCAAAGAACTTTTCCAGGTCCACGTCCACAACCACGCGCCGCCCCGACTGCACATACGCTTGAGCCGCCTGAACGGCTTGATGCGCACTGCGGCCCGGACGGAACCCATAGCTGTGCTGGCTAAATGTTGGATCAAGCAGCGGTTGCAGCACCTGTAACAGGGCTTGCTGTATCAACCGATCCGTCACCGTCGGGATGCCCAACTCACGCTGGCCACCATCCGGCTTCGGGATCATTACCCGGCGTACCGGCTGAGGCCGGTACATCCCATGCAGCAGTTGTTCGCGCAGAACAGGCCACTCCCACATCAACCGCTCCGCCGTCTCGTCGATCCCAAGACCGTCGATTCCGGCTGCGCCCTTGTTGGAGCGAACCCGCCTCATCGCCTGCTGCATGTTCTCTCTGGCCAGAACTGCGGCAAGCAGTCCCGGCCCTGTGTCTTCCGCTTCAAGACGCGGGCGGAGGGCTTCGTTACTGCCCGGTACGGACAAGGCTTCACCTTGCCCCCTTCCGGACCGCTCCGCTGAGGCGGACATCTGACGCATTGCACTCCACATCGTCATGCCGGATTCCACTCCTTCTCGTTCAGCCCTTCGCCCGTCTCGCGACGAACTACTACGGCCTCGGCTGACTTCTCGCTCCGGCTCAACACCGTTACCCTTTCAGGATCAAGGCGAGATCTCCCCAGGTAAGAACGCACTCCTTCACTGCACGACCGCCGGATCTACGACACAGAACCTTGGTCACAAGAGCTTCGCGGAATTGCGCCCGCTCGCCCTGCTCGGCATCGCCTTTTATCCGGTTCTTGTTCATCGGCCCGCAGCTTCGATCCACGCTTCCTCCCCACAATCGGTCGCCCTCATGCAGTTGCGCTTCACTTCGCTCACTGTGACCAGCTCACGACGGGACTTCCACCCGTAAGAGTGCGCCCATGCTGGGCGCACGCAATGAGTTGAACTGGGGGTGCCCCCGGTCTCGCTTTTGAGACCGGGGAGAGGATACTTCCATAGATCGGGGTAAGAACGGTCAGATGTTTATCCTCTGTGGAAGCGGCAAACCTTGCCTAAGGTTGGCCGCATTTTTGTCTCTGCGCCCTTTGCTCCTTTGTGCCTGCATGGCTCGTTGCCTGTGCCAGACTATCCTATTGAACGAGGAGGAAAGATGGTCCGAATCAATCTGGAATATCAGGGCGAGTTGCACTGCAACGCCACGCATGAGCCCTCCGGCAGCCAACTGACAACCGATGCCCCAAAAGACAACCAAGGACGCGGTGAGAGTTTTTCTCCCACCGATCTGGTGGCTGCGGCGTTGGGCAGTTGCATGTTGACGATCATGGGCATTGTCGCCCGCACCCACAACATCGAGATCGGCAACGCGACGGCCACCGTCGAGAAAGAGATGAGCAGCACTCCGCCCCGTCGCATCGCCCGTCTCGCGGTGAAGATTCACGTGTCGCAACCGGTCGGTGCAGAAGACCGAATGCGGCTGGAAAATGGTGTGCGTACCTGCCCGGTTCATAAGAGTCTGCATCCGGAGATGGAGATCCCGGTCGAGTTTGTCTGGGGCGCCTGAAGAAACCGGCGCTTGCCTCTCCCGGCAGGGTTTCGTTCCCACCGAATCGGGCTTTCGGAAACCCCGGTACAATGAAGGCACTCAGCCCGTTTGGCTGTACTTCCCCCACGGCAGCAATGCCGGAACTGGACTGAATCGCGATGAAAAAGATCCTTCTCGGCATCTATGCCGCCGTTACCGTCGCGCTGCTCGGCTGGGCCTGGTATCAGGCCATCTACGTCGCTCCCGACGAAGCCACCATGCACGAAGTGCAGCGCATCTTCTACTACCACGTACCCTCGGCCATGCTGGCCTTCCTCTTCTTCGTGGTCAGCCTGGCCGGTTCCATCGGCTACCTGGGCTTTCGCCGCAGCCATCCCGAGCGGGCGTTGATCTCCGACGCCTGGGCGCTGGCCGCGGCCGAGGTGGGCGTCGTCTACTGCACCGTGGTCTTGATTACCGGGCCGCTGTGGGGCCGCCGCGCCTGGGGCATCTGGTGGACCTGGGACGCGCGCCTCACCACCACCCTGGTGCTGTGGCTGATCTACGTCAGCTACTTGCTCTTGCGGCGCTTTGCCGCCGGGCCGCAGATGCAGACCCTGGCCGCCGTGCTGGGCATCTTCGGCGCACTAGACGTGCCCATCGTCTATATGTCCAACCGCTGGTGGCGCACCCAGCACCCCTCCCCGGTGATGGGCGGCGGTTCCGACTCCGGCCTGGACCCCGCCATGCTGCATGCCTTTGGCTGGAACGTGCTGGCCTGGGCCGCCTGGGGAGCGCTGCTGCTCACCCTGCGCTACCACGTCGAACGCCGCCAGCAGCAGATCGATGCCGCCGCCGCGCAGGACGCGCTACTAGGCGATCTTTAACCCTCCCGGAGGAATGCCATGAACCAGAGCGCCCTGCTCGACCATCAATTCTTGATCGCCGCCTACATCGTCACCTGGGTTCTGCAGTTGGGCTATTTGGCCTGGCTGGGACTGAAGTGGCGGGCGCAGAAGCGCGCCGCCGCCGCCCGCCGCCCGCGCTGAAACCGCCTTAACCCCCAAGGGCTCCGCACCGTGCGGGGCCCTTTCTCATACTTCCAGGGTCGCGCGCCATCCCTCTTTCGAGGCAGTGCTGCTGGCACTTTCAGCGCGGCGAAAAAGCTCGAAGTGCTATTTTCTCTTCCTCCATCTCCGGCGATGATGCATGTGTGGACAGGCTTCGCGGAGCCTCCAAAGGAGATGGAATGATGCACGATCTTTTGATTGCCCTCGCATTTATCGGTCTGGTTTTTGCCCCCGCCATCGTTGCCGCCCATTCTGGCGTCGGCACCGAAGACGCGGAGTAACTGTCCGCTGCGCAGGTGGCAGGCGAGCTGGCGCAAATTGCCCTCGCTGGCCGTAGCCGTTAGACTTGGGTCTTACGGCGTTTTCAGTTCGAGACGGGTGGAGTGGAAGCCGCCTGAAACCGCCGGCCCCCTGGTTCAACCAAACCAGGGGGCCGGTTGCGGTTTTAAACGGCTTTCCCCCGTTTCTCTGTACGCCCCCCGAGGTTCCCCATGTTAGTGGTCATGAAAGCCCTCGCCACCCCGGAACAGATTCAGGCGGTGTGTGAGCACATCGAGCACCTGGGCCTGCGCGCCCATCCTCTTCCCGGCGCCCAGCGCACCGCCATCGGCATCACCGGCAATCAGGGCGTGGTGGAGTGCGGCGATCTGGAAGACCTCTCCGGCGTCGCCGAAGTGATCCCCGTCTCCAAGCCCTACAAGCTGGCCAGCCGCGACGTGAAGGAAGAAGACACCATCGTCCGCTTCCCCGGCAGCAACGCTACCATCGGTGGCGCGGATCTGGCGGTCATCGCCGGACCCTGCTCCATCGAGAGCCGTGAGCAGGCCTTCATCATCGCCGAGCTGGTGGCCAAGGCCGGAGCCCAGTTCTTCCGCGGCGGCGCCTTCAAACCCCGCACCTCGCCCTACGCCTTTCAGGGAATGGGTCTGCAAGCCCTCAAGATCATGGCCGAGATTCGCCAGCAGTTCGGCCTGCGCATCGTCACCGAGGCCATCGACAGCTCATCGCTGCAGATGGTCGCCGAGTGGGCCGACGTCATCCAGATCGGCGCCCGCAACATGCAGAATTTCTCCCTGCTCAAGGAGGCCGGCAAGCTGCGCAAGCCGGTGCTGCTCAAGCGCGGTCTCAGCGCCACCCTCGACGAGTTCCTGATGGCCGCCGAGTACGTGATGAGCGAGGGCAACTACCAGGTCATTCTCTGCGAGCGCGGCGTGCGCACCTTTGCCGACCACACCCGCAACACCCTGGATCTGAGCATCGTGCCCGCCGTGCAGCGGCTCAGCCATCTGCCCATCCTGGTCGATCCCAGCCACGCCACCGGCAAGCGCGACAGCGTTCTGCCCATGGCGCGGGCGGCCATCGCCGGCGGAGCTGACGGCGTTCTGGTCGAAGTCCACCACCAGCCCGAGAAGGCCCTCAGCGACGGCCCGCAGTCGATCTACCCCGAACAACTCACCAAGATGATGGACGATATCGAGGCCATCGCTCCCATCGTCGGCCGCCACCTGCCGCGCGGCGTCCACGCCCCCGCCGACCCCGCCTGATTTTTCGGACTATTCTGGATGGGACGTTGAACCGCAACCCTCCGTGCCCCATCCTTGCGGCTGTTGTTGACCGCACGGGTGGGAAAGCAAGAACGCCCATGCTCCGCCCCCCATCCAGCGCGCGGCTTTTCGAAGAAAAGCTGCGGCCAGAAGGGGAAACCAGGAACCTCAGCCGTCAGCCTACCGCAATCCGGATCTGATCCCATGCAGCTTAGACCGCTCGTTTTTCTCCTCCCCGCCGCCCTGCTCGCGCTTTCGCTCACCGCCTGCCGGCCCCACGACTTTCCCCAATACCCGGCCAACTACCGCGAATTCGCCTACGTCACCAACGGCGGCAGCGGCACGGTCAGCGTCTTCGATGTGGTGAACGTGCGTCTGGACCGCGAGTTGGCCGTCGGGCCCAACCCCGTCGCCGTGGCCGCCAGTCCCACCCGCAACGAGGTCTACGTGGTCAATGAAGGCCCGCTTGGCGCTCCGGGCGCACAAGGCGGTCAGGGCCCGCTAGGCGCTCAGGGATGGCTCTCGGTGATCGACGCCGCCAGTAACTCCGTTTCCGGCTCCATCGCCGTCCATCGCCAGCCGCTGGCCATCGAGGTCGCCCCGGACGGCAATCTGGCCTATGTGGCCAACTCCGGCTCCAACTCCGTCTCCGTGGTCGATCTCCAATCCCGTCGTGAGGTGGCGCTGATCGGTACCGGCGAGGAGCCGGCCGCGGTCAAGCTCTCCCCCGACGGCCATACGCTGGTGGTGGCCAACCGCCGCGGCAACTCCGTCTCCATCATCGATCCCGCCACCCGCCAGGTGCGTTCGGTGTTCACCGACTGCCCCGGCGCCGCCGACATTGCGATTCTCCCCGACTCCTCCAAGGCCTTTGTCGCCTGCTCGGCCGGCCACCAGATCCTCTCCATCGCCCTGGCCCACACCCCGGGGAGCAGCCCAGCCAAGCCCGACCCGCTCCCCGCCCGTCCCGACCGCATCGAGGCCCTGCTCGACGTGGGCCGCGGCCCGGTGCAACTGGCCCTCAAGCCCGATGGCGGCGAACTTTTCTCCCTCAACGCCCTCTCCGACTCCATCAGCGAGGTGATCACCGGCACCAACGACGTCAGCGGCGCCACCCTCATGGGCGCCGGCCCGGTGCGCGGCCTGGTCACCAGCGACAACTCTCTGATCTACGTCAGCAACCAGCGCTCCCAGGAAGTCACCATCTACGCCATCGACGATGGCAAGCGGCGCGGCGCCATCCACGTGGGCGACGGCCCCGCCGCCCTGGCTTTTTCTACCGCCGGCCACCTGCTGCTGGTAGCCGACAGCCGCTCCAACGATCTGGCCGTGGTGCGCACCGCCTCCCGTTCCCTCTTCACCCTTCTGCCCACCGGCCGCAACCCAAACGCCATCGCGGTGAAGTCCTTCAAGCTGCCCTAGGTCTCTGACGGTATGATTTTGTCCCTTGCGATGGAGTGTCCCGTATCCACACCTAGGCGCAAAAACAAGAGCGCCCCGAGGGTTGGGCACCCAATGTGCGGCACCTGCGTTTTGTCATCCTGAGCGAGCGCAGCGAGTCGAAGGATCTGCATTTCCCCGTTGTCCGGTCGATGTTCGGCCCGTGCCCCGCCCGGAATCGAAAAAGGAACTTCGGTTTCATCTGCGTTAGATTGATGTAGAAGTATTTCTTCTAAGGATGGAGAAATCTATGACCGACCCGAAGAAAGAAGAAGTGGAAGAACTCGACCCCCTCGCCACCCCGGCGAAGGATACCGATAACGTGGGCGACGGACCCGGTGGCAGTGGCGGCGGCGACGGCGGTGGCGGCGACACTGGCGGCGACTAAAATCACCCCGAAGAATAACCGGAAATCGACGACGCATTTCCACGAGCGCGCCTCAGCCCTTACTCTGTGAAGAGCGGGGTGCGTTGCGCGCTTGCGGAAAATTATTGCTATCTTCGACCGACACTGGCGGTCATTTTCCACGGGCAGGCCCGTCTTTCCGGGTCCGCCCATGCATCCGCTGGTCTGGGTCTGCCTGCTTCTGCCGGTTCTGGCGCTCCAGGACTCCCAGCCGGGCCGCTTCCAGCGCGCCTACGATTACACCCTCTCCCTTTATCATCATGGCCAGTTGCTCCGTGCGCAACAAGCAGCGGCGGAGGGCGAGCGCGCCTTTGGTGGCGCCGATCGGGATTGGACGGCGCGATTCCTGATTCTCGATGCGGAGATCACACTGTGGCGCGGCTATTACCGGGATGCGCTGCAAACCCTCGCCCAGGCCCATCCCTCCGCCTCCGATGCCAATGAGATGCTTCACGCCCTGACCGTCGAGGCTCAGGCGCGGGCTTATCAGGGCGACCTGGCTGTAGCCTTGCAGCGTCTGGATGCGGGGGAGAAGATTTGCGCCTTCCATCTTTATCCGCAATGCGGTTCCTTTTTCAAAATCCAGGGATCGGTTTACCTGTTGCACGGAGAAGCCGACCGGGCCTGGGATCTCACGCAAAAAGCCCATGCTTTCGCTCAGCGGACCGGCGACCGCTATCTGGAAGGCCGCACCGCGCTCAACCTGGGCTGGATCGCTAGCCACCTGGGGCGTTATGGCGAGGCGGAGAATTGGGATCGGCGGGCCTGGCTGAAGCCTCAGGTGATCGGGATACGCAAATCATTGTCACAGGAAATCTGGCCAACGATAGCCTCATTTTGGGCGATTCCGACGCGACCCGCACAGTCCTTGAACAGGCTATTCAGGAGGCCGAGAGCCTGGGAGATAACCGCTCCGAGATAACACTACTGGAGCTTTTGGCGCAAAACGATTTTTCGCAGTGGCGTCTGCGCGAGGCCGAAGCTGATTATCGCAAGGTTTTGGCCAAGGCCCACGCACTCAGCATCCGGCCAAAATTGATCCAAATCCTGATCTCGCTGACGGAAGTTCTGATCTGGCAGAATCGGGCCGATGAAGCAGAGAAGGCCTTAGCCGAAGCTCATACGTTGCTAGCGTCTAGCGGCACGTACCAACAGAATTTGATCGCCCTCTGGGAAGCCAGAGTGCGCGGCCTGCAGGGACGCGATGGCGAGGAAGAGGCGGCGCTGCGTCCGCTGCTGAAAAGCGAAACGAACCCACGCGCACAAATCGAAGCGGCCAACGCGCTGGCCGCGACACTGGAAAGGGAGAAGCGTCTGGCCGAGGCGGAGGCGGTCTACCACGCCGCCATCGATCGATTCGAGTCCAATCTGGCCCGCAGCGGCTCCTTCGCCGCCCAGGTGCATCTGAAATACTCCGCTTCGCTGCTCTTCTCCGGGGCCATTCATCTCTTTGCCCAGGAGGGCAAGGCGGAGGCCGCGCTGCAACTGGCCGACCGCTTCTTCGCCAGCTCCTATGAAGCCCCGGGCGGTTCGCCTTCTTCCCCCGTCCGTCCCGCTTCCCGCGCCGTCGATCCCCGCGCCCTGGCCCGGCAAAGCGGCGCCACTATTCTCACCTACTGGCTGGGCCACGACGCCTCGTATCTGTGGATCGTCACCCCGCAAACGGTCCAAATCGTGACCCTGCCCAGCGAACTGGAACTCGTGCCCAAGATCCGCGCCTATCGCCAGGCGGTCGTCGAGATGCGTACCCACGATTCCGCCGTCATCGCCCTGGGCCGTGAGCTCTACGACACCCTGGTCGCCCCCGCCACTCCTTTTATCGCCCGCCCGGGTCAGGTCATCCTCATCGATGACGAGGCCCTCAGCAAGCTCAACTTCGAGACCCTGCTGGCGCCCAATTCCGCGCCGGGCCAGCCCGCTTCCTCCGCCGCCCACTACTGGATCGAAGACGTGACCCTGCGCAGCGTCGCGTCGCTAACCGCTCTGAGCAAGACCCGGCCGGCGGCCCTGCCCAACGGCAAGCTGTTGCTGCTGGGCGACGCCCAACCGGCCAGCGACGCTTACCCGCCGCTGCTGGAGGCACCGCTGGAGATGCAAATGGTGCGCAAGCGCTTTGCCCCCGCCTCTGCCACCCTGCTGGCCCAGCAGGCCGCCACGCCCCTGGCCTACGC
>Ga0326727_10027722_pt1 | contig 10373 bp, 8 predicted proteins | sample MB2enrmetagenome_FD_207643 | JGI IMG/M metagenome (GOLD analysis project Ga0326727, IMG submission 207643) | Lab enriched peat soil microbial communities from McLean, Ithaca, NY, United States - MB29MY | ecosystem: Environmental > Terrestrial > Soil > Wetlands > Peat | place: USA: New York...
TCTGTTACAGATGCTGGTGGCGCTTCTACTCACCATGGTGCTGGTGATCATGAGCCGCTCCGACGCGTACTCCACTGCCATGAACATCCCGTTCTTCAAGCAGTTTCAACCGGACCTGCTGCTTCACTTCATGCTCGGATCACCCTGGACTTACGCACTGGCATTCATTCCGTTCTTTATTTTCGTGGTGCTGGTGGTGGTTGGATTTTCGAATGGAGTGAATCTCACGGACGGACTCGATGGACTGGCCATCGGGCTGATGGTGATCGCGTCGGGCGCGCTGACCATTCTGGCGTACATGGGCGGTCATCGCGAGTTTGCGCAGTATCTGCAGATTGCGCGCAATCCCCGCACTGCCGAGCTGACTATCTTCTGCGCTTCGATGGTGGGAGCCAGCCTGGGATTCCTTTGGTACAACGCGCATCCGGCGGACGTTTTCATGGGCGACGTAGGCTCGTTGTCGCTCGGCGGCGCGATGGGGGTGGTCGCCATCCTGATCAAACAGGAAGTGCTGCTGCTGTTTGTGGGCGGCGTATTCGTCATCGAGACTCTGTCAGTGATTCTGCAAGTGGGTAGCTTCAAGCTGCGCAAGAAGCGCATCTTCAAGATGGCGCCGATCCATCACCACTTCGAGGCGCTGGGGTGGAGCGAATCGAAGATCATCGTGCGCTTTTGGATTGCCGGCTTGGTGCTGGCACTTTTTGCGCTGACCACGCTGAAGCTACGGTAGGCCGACATATGGAGCTAAGAAATCGCAACATTCTGGTCGCCGGCATGGAGAAATCGGGCATCGCCAGCGTTGAGTTTCTGCTGCGTCACGGAGCGCATGTGACGGCGGCGGACGCGAAGCCGTTTGAGCAGTTGAACGTCGCGGCGCGAGCTCTTTCCGCACGCGGCGTTCCGTTTCGACTCCAAAGCGAGGGTGGATTTGAAGAGTTCGACGCGGTGGTATTGTCGCCCGGCGTACCCTTCGATGCGCCCGAAGTGCTAGCCGCCCGCGAGCGCGGCGTGCCGGTGATCGGCGAGCTTGAACTGGCCGCGCCATTCCTGCTTGGGCACACGATCGGCATCACCGGATCGAACGGCAAGACCACCACAACGGCGCTCACGGGACACATTCTGGCGGAATCCGGCGTGCCCGTCCAGGTGGGAGGAAACATCGGGACAGCGGTCACGGCGATGGTCGGTACCTCCACGGAGGGGCAGTGGAATGTGCTGGAGCTTTCGAGCTTCCAATTGGAGACGATCGTGTCGTTCCGGCCCAAGGTGGCGGTGATCCTGAACATTACCCAGAACCACCTGGATCGCCATCACACGATGGACGAGTACGCCGATGCGAAGGGCAAAATTCTGGATCACCAGGTTGAGAGCGACCACGCGGTTCTGAACGCCGACGACGAGTACTGCCGGCGCTTCGAATCGCGCGGACCTGCCAGCCGGGTGTGGTTCAGCGGCACGCGGAAACTGTCACGCGGCGCGCATCTGGACGACGGCCAAATCTGGTTCAACGGCGAACCTGTGGCGCCCGCGGCGGACCTGCTGATTCGGGGCCGGCACAACCTGGAAAACGCCATGGCGGCGATTGAGGCGTGCTATCTGGCGGGGGCGGGAATGCCTGAAATCGCGCGGGCGGTCCGCACGTTCCACGCGGTGGAGCACCGGCTGGAATTCGTCGCGAAGGTGAGCGGGGTTGACTTCTATAACGATTCAAAAGCTACCAGCGTGGACGCGACGATGAAGGCGCTGGATGCGTTCGATGCGGGAGTATGGATCATTCTGGGCGGCAAGGACAAGGGCAGCGACTATACCGTGCTGCGTTCGCCGCTGGCGAAGAAGGCTCGGGCAGCACTGTTGATCGGCTCCGCCAGCGCCAAGATCGCACGCGCGCTGGAGGGCTCGGTAGAGTTGATCGACGCCGGAACCTTGGATGCAGCGGTGCGCATGGCCTATCAGCAAGCGCGTCCCGGGGACACCATTCTGCTGGCGCCGGCGTGCGCCAGCTTCGACCAATTTCAAAGCTACGAACATCGCGGGCGGGTCTTCAAAGACCTGGTGCGAGGGCTGGAAACCAGGGGACATGGCACAACGGCTTAAGACAGATTGGTACCTGTTCATCACCATCGTCGTGATGGTGTTTTTCGGCGCGCTGATGATCTTCAGCGCCTCGTCTGTGATGGCCAGCTTCAAGATGGGGTCGAGCTATTACTTCGTGATTCGCCAGGCTTTCTGGATTGTGGTCGCGGTGGGCGCGATGATGCTCTTGAAGCGCACGCACTATCGGAAGCTGCAGCACCCGGCGGTGGCGTTTGTGGGCATCGGGATGGTGATGATGCTGCTGATTGCGGTCTTCTTTCTGGACGCGCATCAGCACCGCTGGATTCGCATGGGCTTCATCGGCGTGCAGCCATCTGAACTAGCCAAACCCGCACTGGTGATCTTTCTGGCGTTCTTTATCGCCTTGCGCGCGCGAGCCATCAACTCCAGGCACACCTTGTTCCCGGCGGCGGCGGCGGTTCTGGCACTGACATTTCTGGTGGTGGTGGCCGACCTTGGAACGGCCGTGGTTCTGGTGGCGACGGCGGCGACTCTGTTCCTGGTGGCGGGCCTCGAATGGCGCTTCTTCATGGTGGCGCTTCTCGGCATTCTGGTGGCTTGCCTCTTCGCGGTCGCCTCCAAGCCTTACCGGCTCACGCGCATCATCGGCTACGTGGATCACGACTATGCCATTGTGCAGAAGGTAGACGCCACGCTGCACATTCACCTGGCGGACTACCTGAAGAAGTCTTTGACCACGAAAGACACGCGCTATCAATCCGAACAGGCTCGTATTGCGGTGGGCTCGGGCGGCGTGGCCGGGCTTGGGCTGATGCAGAGCAAGCAAAAAGAGGGCTACCTGCCGGAACCGCACACGGATTTCATCTACGCCATCGTGGGCGAGGAGTTCGGCTTTCTGGGCGCGGCCGCGGTACTAGTGGGCTTCGGAATTATTCTGTGGCGCGGAATGCGGGCGACCATTTTGATACCTGATGATTTTGGCCGCTACCTGGCGCTGGGAATGACTACCCTGCTGGTGGTGCAAGCCTTTATGAATATGAGCGTCGTGCTGGGCATGATGCCGACGAAAGGGATCCCACTGCCGATGCTCAGCTTCGGCGGCAGCTCTCTTCTTAGTACGTTGGCTTGCCTCGGGATACTTCTCAACGTTTCCGAGCATGCCGGATAAGTTTCTTTTCGTGATGGCCGGCGGCGGCACGGGCGGACATGTGATTCCTCTTCTGGCGGTGGCACGGGAGCTTCGATCGCGCGGCGATGACTGCGTGTTTGTTGGAACCAGGCGCGGCGCTGAAGCTCGGCTGGTTCCAGTGGAAGGCTTTCCCCTGGAGATGATTCATGCCGGAGGGCTGCAGGGCGTTGGCCTGGGCCAAAAGATTGTGGCGACTTTCGAACTTGTGATTGAAACGTGGAATCAGTTCCGGAAGATGGGTTCGCGTCGGCCTTCCGCGGTGTTCAGCCTGGGTGGTTATGTAGCGGGACCGCCGGTGCTGGGCGCTTTGCTGCGCGGCGTTCCCGTGGTGGTGATGGAACCGAATGCCGTTCCGGGACTGACGAACAGATGGATCGCGCGGTATGTGCGCTCCGCGCTGATCAACTTTCCGGAGACCGCGCGATTTTTTCCGAACGGGAGGACGGAAGTGACCGGGCTGCCGGTTCGCGAGGAGTTCTTCCATATTCCGGCGCGCGAGTCCGCTCAGCCCTTTACGATTTTGATCACGGGCGGGAGCCAGGGCGCTTTGACTTTGAACCGGGCCGCGCGAGATGCGTGGCCGAAGCTGCGCGAACTGGGTGATGCGATCTACATAATCCACCAAACGGGCCCTCTGCATTTCGAGGAGTTTCGGACTGCGTTCGAGGCCTCCGGCGTAAACGGAGAGATGATGCCTTTCATCGTCGACATGCCGGCAGCATTCGCGCGCGCGGATCTGGTGATCTGCCGCTCCGGCGCGGGCGCTGTTTCCGAGCTTGCCGCGGCTGGGAAGGCCAGCGTTCTGATCCCTTATCCTTATGCAGCCGACGATCATCAGCGGCACAACGCGGAGGAGTTCCGCAACGCGGGCGCGGCATTGCTGGTGGGCAATGCGGAGTGGACGGGCGGCAAAATGCTGGAGATTATCCGACAACTGTCATGCAACCCGGAGGGCCTGCGGACGATGGGTGAAAGGGCACGTTCCCTGGCGCATCGCGGCGCGGCAGGGCGCGCGGCGGACATTCTGGAAGGAGTCGCGCGAGAAAGTCGTTGACAGACGGTTCTGTTCGCCGAAACAATACATTAAGGTAATGTTCTTTTCCAAGCAACACCTTCATTTCGCTGGGATCGGCGGCATTGGCATGAGCGGAATCGCCGAGGTGCTGCTGAACCTGGGGTACGAAATCAGCGGATCGGATCTCAAACTGTCGGCCACGACCGATCGTCTGCGTAAATTGGGCGCGGTTATTTACGAAGGCCACGATGCGCAGAATGTCGCCGGTGCGAAGGCGCTGGTGGTGAGTTCGGCCGTGGATGAATCGAATCCGGAAGTGCAGGAGGCGCGCCGTCTTCAGATTCCGGTGATTCCGCGCGGCGAGTTGCTGGCGGAGCTGATGCGGTTGAAGTACGGGATCGCGGTGGCGGGCAGCCATGGAAAGACGACCACCACCTCGATGATCGCGACCATTCTGAATCATGCCGGTAAAGACCCCACGGTGGTGGTGGGGGGGAAGGTCGCGACCATGGGCGGCTCGAATGCGCGCGTGGGCCATAGCGACTTTCTGGTGGTGGAATCGGACGAAAGCGATGGATCGTTTCTGAAGCTGGCGCCCATTCTGGCTATCGTGACCAACATCGATCGAGAGCATCTGGACCACTACGCTTCGCTTGACGTGATTCGCGATGCGTTTGTGGAGTTCGTCAACAAGGTACCTTTCTACGGCGCGGCGGTGCTTTGCATCGACGATGAAAACGTGCAGAGCATTCTGCCGCGCGTGAAGCGGCGCACGGTCACGTACGGACGGAGCGCGCAGGCGGATCTGATGATCCACGACAGTATTTCGGGGAGCTTCAATTCGGAATTCGGGGTGCGCGGCGCGGCGGGCGAACTGGGACGCTTTGAACTGAATGTGCCGGGCGAACATAACGTGTTGAATGCGACGGCGGCCATTGGGATTGCGCTCGAACTTCATGTTGGACTGGATGCGATCCGCGAAGGGCTGGCGTCTTACCGCGGGGTAGACCGCCGCTTCCAGATCAAAGGCACGGAGCGGAATATCACGGTGGTCGACGATTACGGGCACCACCCGACGGAAATCCGCGCGACTCTTGCCGCCGCCCGTTCGACCGGGGCGAAGCGTGTTCTGGTTCTGTTTCAACCGCATCGCTATACGAGAACGTTTCATTTGATGGACGACTTTGGACGCGCCTTCATGCAGGCCGACCGGGTTTTTGTTCTGGACGTCTACGCCGCTTCGGAGAAGCCGATTGAAGGCGTAAGCGGCGCCTTGCTGGCCGAGCGGATGCGCCAGTTCGGACATAAATCCGCCGACTATGTTGCGTCGCTCGCGGCGGGGGTGGAAGCCATCGCCGATGCGGCGGAAGAGGGCGACATGATTATCACGCTGGGCGCGGGCAGCGTTTCGCAGGCCAGTGAAATGATTTTGGAACGGCTGCGGCCCATCACCGAGGGCCAGACCGAGGTGCAACATGCCTAAGGCGCCGGAAAGAAAACGATCGCGCTTTAGCGCACGGACCTGGCTAACAATGGGTGCGCTGGCGACGGTATTCGTCTCAACTGCATTGGCAGCGCGAACATTTGAAGGCTTTCTTTCGCACGACCCGCGGTTCCTGTTAAACGCACCTACGTACCGGGCGCGACAGGAAGGGATTACTATTTTGGGCGCGACGAACACTTCCCTTGGAAGCGTGCAGCAGGTATTCGCGCAGGATTATGGCCGCAGCGTTTACGAGATCCCTATTGCCGAGCGGCGCCGCCGTCTGCTGGCGGTGGACTGGATCGAGGATGCCACCGTTTCACGAGTGTGGCCGAATCGGTTGATTGTGCGAGTGCATGAGCGCAAGCCCGTGGCGTTTGTGAACGTGCCCCACGAATCCGTGCTGCTGATCGACGCGGAGGGTGTGTTGCTCTCGCCTCCGCCACGGGCCAATTTCGAACTGCCTGTTCTGAGCGGCGTGTGGCTCTCACAGAGCGAAGCCGAGCGCAAGACGCGGGTTCAGGCGGCCCTGCGGCTGCTGGATGATTTGGGTCCGGTGGCGGCGGCTACGGTTTCCGAGGTGAACGCGACAGCGGTGGATGAGATGCGCGTGGTGGCGGACATCGACGGGAAGACTTATGAGCTTTGGCTGGGCGACACGAATTTCGGGTCGCGGTTCCATAACTTCACCGATCATCTGGCGGATCTCCGGGCGGGTTCGCCAGGCGCGTCCACTTTCGATTTAAGGATTGACGACCGCGTAATTGCTAAATGATTACAAACGGGGCCAAATGAGTACAAGCAGCAGGCAGACAAAGCCGATTTACACCGCGGGCCTCGACCTGGGCAGCACCATTACGCGTTGCGTAATTGCAAAGCTCGACGGATCGCGACTGCACTTTGCCGGCGCGGGCGCCACCTTATCCGGGGGCGGCTGGAATAAGAGCCGCGTGGTGGACCGGCCCGCCATTTCAGCGAGCGCGTTGAAGGCCGTACAGATGGCGGAGGCGGAAGCGGGCATCCAGCTTGAGAGCGTGGTAGTGGGATGCGGAGGATTAACGGTTCGGGGCGCGAATACGCGGAGCCGCACCGAGACCGGGCGCCCGCGGGAGATTGAGCAGCGCGACGTGAACCGGGCCTTTGAAAGGGCTGCGCGGGTGCAATTGCAGGACGACCGGATGATCCTGCAGCTTTGTCCGCAGGAATTCGCGCTGGACGACCGGCCGGGTTTCCGCGATCCCCGGAAGATGGTGGCGAGTTCCCTGGAGGTGAACGCGCACCTGATCACGATTTCGGCGATGGAGCATAACACGATCGTGGACGCCGTGAATCATGCGCACCTGACGGTGGACGAGACCGTGTTCGAAGCCGTGGCCGCGTGCTATGCGGCCGTACTTCCGGAGGAGAGGCGCGATGGGCTGGCGCTGATCGACATCGGATCGCAATCGACTCAGATGGTGGTTTATTACGGGGACGCGACGCAACTGGCGAGCACGATCCCGGTGGCTGGGGACCACTTCACGCGCGACGTGGCGCACTATCTCCGCGTGAGCTATGACGACGCGCAGCAGGTGAAGGAGCAATATGGATGCGCGCTTTCGGGGACCGCGGCGGAGAATTCCTATATCAGCTTGCCGACGCAGGCGGGGCGCGAATCGCGGGATGCGTCGCGCGCCGTGGTGAACGAGATTCTGGAAGCGCGCGCCGAGGAGCTATTCACGCTGGCGCAGCAAGAGCTTGCGAAGGTTGGGATGGACCATGCGCTGGCGAGCGGAGTGGTTCTGTCGGGCGGCGGGGCGATGTTGCAAGGGATGTGCGACGTAGCCGAAAGAGTTTTAAATTGTCCGGTGCGATTGGGTCTGCCGACGGGTCTGATGGACTTTCCGGAAGACCTAGACTTGCCGGACTGGACGGTAGCGGCGGGCCTGGCGATGTACTCGGCCCGCCTGCATTCCTTAGTGGACCTGGAACGGCAGTCGATTGGACTGCTGGGAAGAATCTTGCGTTAAACGAACAGCTGAAAGGAGCCTATGTCAATCTCGACCGATCTCAACTCACTGAAGTACGAAATGCACGAAGAAACGCGCAAGGGCGCGCGCATCAAGGTGATCGGCGTCGGCGGCGCTGGGTCGAATGCCGTGGCGCGGATGATGCAGGAGGGTCTGGAAGGACCTGAGTTCCACGTGCTGAACACGGACGCGCAGGCGCTTTCGATTTCGCCGGTGCCGAGTAAGATTCAGATCGGCGCGAAGCTGACACAGGGATTGGGAGCGGGGTCAGACCCGGCCATCGGGCGGCAGGCAGCGCTGGAGGACACGGAACGCATTCTGGAGCTGCTGCAGGGCGCGGATATGGTGTTTGTGACGGCGGGACTTGGCGGTGGAACGGGGGCTGGGGCCGCGCCGGTGGTGGCTTCGCTGGCCAAGGAGTTGGACGCGCTGACCGTCGCGGTGGTGACTAAGCCGTTTCTGTTTGAAGGCGGCAAGCGGATGCGCCAGGCGGAGAAGAGCCTTTTGGAACTGGCGGCGTGCGTGGATACCTTGATCACGATTCCGAATGAGCGGCTGCTGGCGATTGTGCCACGCGGCACCAGCTTTGTGGAGGCGTTTCGCGTAGCGGACGATATTCTGCGGCAGGCGGTGCAGGGGATCAGCGATATCATTTTGACGCCCGGAATTATCAATCTGGATTTCTCGGACATCCGCGCGACCATGCTGGGCATGGGCCACGCGATGATGGGGACGGCGATTGCGCGCGGTGAGAATGCGGTGGTGGAAGCGGCGCGCCAGGCGATCAACTGCCCGTTATTGGAAGATACGCGCATTGCCGGCTCGCGGCGCGTGCTGATCAACTTGACGGGTTCTTCCAGCCTGGGACTGCATGAGCTGAATGAAGCGTGTTCAATTATTCGCGAAGCGGCGCAGTGCGAGGATGTGCACATTAATCTGGGCGTGATCACGAATGACGGCATGGGCGATGCGGTGAAGGCGACGGTGATCGCGACCGGATTCCGGGTGGAAGAGAGCAAGAAGGAAGACGAGTTCTTTACGCCCCGCGAGGTTTCGACGGGGACGGCGTCGACCGCGGCTGCTTCGGAACCGATGGAAGCGGCGACGACGCAGGAAGCGGCCGCGGCTCCGGCCGATGAATTCGATCCTTTTGATTTGGAAGCGCCGGCTTATTTGCGAAACCGGCGGTTGGTGCGGTAGCGGCCGCCCCACTGTTTAATTATTGACTACGACGACGGCCAGGAATCCTACGGATTGGATGGAGTCGAGCGAACCGGTGCCGCCTGAGAAGCCCAGGTAGATCTGGCCTCCGCAGAGAGATGAGATGTCCTGCGGGAGGGTTAGTTCCAGGGTTGGCGTAGCGGGTCGTGTAGATGTGTTGGAGTAGAAGACCTCCATCAAATTCGTCGCATTACTGTACGCCACCCAAACATAGCGAAGGCCGGCCGTGCCGCCACCGCCAAAAACGGGAAGCGAGGGAATGGTCTGCGCCAATTCGACACCCTGGGGTTGAGCGATGGCCAAAGTTCCCGGGGGAGTTCCGGTGACCCCATTTTGGAAATAGTCGAACGTCACGCCGATGGCGGGTACTGTTGTTTCCGTGAAGAAGCCCATGCCCGATCCGCCAAGCCCGAGGTAGGCGGGAGAACCGATGTTTTGGACGATGAACGCGAGTCCGTCGGCGGGCGGCGAAGTGGTGGAGGGGTTGGCCTGGTAGACGAAAAAGACGCCGAATTCGTCGTTCGGGCCGAAAGTGTACGGCGTGGGAATGAAGGCGCTGCCCGCCTGGTTCGGGGTGGTTGTGAAGTTGATATGACCGTGGCTATCGAGAACGGCGGTTCCATTGAGTTGAAGTGTGTTGAGCGGAACCGTGGTTGTGGGCGGAGCGGCTTGCAGGGAAAGTGCTCCTGCAATGAGCGAAAGTAGTGGGATCAAGCGCGGCAATGAGGGGTTCATGGGTTTCTCCTTAAGGTGGAACACGACCATGCTACCGGAAGTCGCACGAGGCACGGAGTCAACGTTGTAACGAATTTGTGAAGTTAGGGATTTTGGGCGTGAGAGAGGTTTGGATGAGCTTGCGCGAGCGATTTACGCCAAATTTTCGGGGCTATTTTTGCGGAGCCAGGCTCGGCGATGCTCTTTTGCCTGGGGTCCGGAGAAGGTGGGCATGTGCTTGGGAAATTTGCGCGGAACGAACCCAGATGATGCCGGCGCGGGTTCGGGAGTGGCGGCTGGGCGGGCCGGCTGGGGCGGCGGCGGCACTCTTGAGACGATGAGCGCTTCCAGTTCGCGTGTTGCGCGGTCGAGGGTGCGCTGCAGGCGGCCTTCCTGCCGGTTGAGTTGATCGAACGCGCGGGAGTTGGCCATATACCCGGCGGCGCGAGCCAGCGGATATTGCGCTGCTTCCGGCAGATGGCCGAACTGCTCGCGCGTGGATTCGAGATGCTGTTGCGCCACGATGGCGAACAGGGCGGATTCCATTTCGATGGCGCGGCTGATCCGCCAGGTGGTGGTCTGGATGGTAGTGATCAGTTCGCGCTCGGTGTCGGTTTGGGGGAGATATTCGTCCGTGAGATGAGCGCCGAGGGCTTCGTAGTCGGACTGTTGTTCGCCGGGTAATAC
>Ga0326727_10027723_pt1 | contig 10373 bp, 10 predicted proteins | sample MB2enrmetagenome_FD_207643 | JGI IMG/M metagenome (GOLD analysis project Ga0326727, IMG submission 207643) | Lab enriched peat soil microbial communities from McLean, Ithaca, NY, United States - MB29MY | ecosystem: Environmental > Terrestrial > Soil > Wetlands > Peat | place: USA: New York...
CGCCATCCTGGTCATCTGCGGGGACGTTGACCCCGAGGCGGCCCTGGCCACGGTGAAGGGACTTTTTGACGATGTGCCGCGGGCCAATCTGCCCGAGCACCCGGAGTTTCATTTCCAACCGGTGCAGCCGCAAACGCTGAAAGTCGATACGGATTTGCCGACGGGCATGGCGGTGATCGCGTTCAGGTTTCCGGGCACGGACAGTCCGGATTACGCCGCGTTGGAGGTGTTGACCGACGTCTTGGGCAGCATGCGCGGGCGGCTCTACGGGCTGGTGCCCGAGGGCAAGGCGCTGTCGGCCTCTTTTTCTTATGATACGCTGCCGCGGGCCGGGATCGGGTACGCGATTGGGGGATTTCCCAAGGGTGCGGACGCGGAAGCGTTGGTCGGGCAGATGCGCGAAATCCTAGTCAGCGAAGCCGCGAAGGGGCTATCGGAAGACTTGGTGGAAGCGGCCAAGCGGCGGGAGGTGGCGAGCCTGGAGTTTCAGAAGGATTCGGTCTCCGGCCTGGCCATGGCGTGGTCGCAGGCGCTGGCGGTGGAGAGCCGCCAATCGCCGCAGGACGATGTTGATGCCATTCGCAGGGTGACGGTGGGGGATGTCAACCGGGTCGCGAAGGAGTTTCTGGACACAAATCACGCCATTATTGCCATTCTTTCGCCGCGGCCGTCGGGCAAGCCGATTTCTTCCAAGAGTTTTGGAGGCAAGGAGTCATTCGCCACCAGCGAAGCGGGCAAGGTCAAATTGCCGGATTGGGCCGCGCACGCGGTGGAGCGACTGGACATTCCGCATTCGAGCGTGCATCCCTCGGTGACTGTTTTGCGCAACGGCCTCAAGGTGATTGTGCAGGCGGAATCGGTGAGCGGTTCGGTCAGCGTGTATGGGCGTGTCAAGTGCAACGCGGACGTGGAGGCGGCCAAGGGCAAGGACGGTGTGGACGACGCGCTGGGGCAGCTTTTTTCTTACGGGAGCAAGACGCTGGACCGGTTGGCGTTTCAAAAGGCGCTGGATGACATCGGAGCCAACGAATCGGCGGGGACGGATTTTTCGCTGGAGGTGTTAGCGGAGGATTTTGAGCGTGGGGTGCAATTGCTGGCGGACAACGAATTGTCGCCGGCGCTGCCGGCGCAGGCCTTTGACGTCATCCGTCCGCAGTTGGCGGCGTCGGTGGCGGGCCAGTTGGAAAGCCCGTCCTATTTGGAAAGCCGCGCGGTGAAGAAAGGGCTATTCCCCAAACGCGATCCGGCGCAGCGCGAGGCGACACCCAAGACGATCAAAGGGTTGACGCTGGAAGACGTCACCCAGTTCTATCACCGGGCGTTTCGTCCGGACCTGACGACCATCGTCGTGGTGGGCAAAGTGACGCCGGAGACAGCGCAAGCGGTCGTGGAAAAATACTTTGGCAGTTGGGGCGCGGAGGGTGCCAAGCCGGAGACACTCCTGCCGGCGGTGCCGCCGAACAAGCCGTGGACGGCGCGGGTGCCGGACAGCAGCCGCGTGCAGGATGAGGTCACGCTGACTGAGACGATGGGGCTGACGTTGACTGACAACGAACGATACGCGCTGGAACTGGGCAACCACGTTTTGGGCGGAGCTTTTTACGCCACGCGCCTCTACCACGACCTGCGCGAAGAGGCGGGGCTGGTCTATTTTGTGGATTCGTCGATGCAATTCGGCCAGACCCGCTCGATCTACACGGTCAATTACGCGTGCGATCCGCCTAACGTGGGCAAGGCGCGCGCGATCATCGTGAGCAATCTCAAGGCGATGCAGGAGAGGGATGTGACACCGGAGGAATTGCGGCAGGCCAAGGGTTTGCTGTTGCGGGCCATCCCGCTTTCCGAATCGAGCGTGGCGCGAGTGGCGCAGGGCTGGCTTTATCGTTCGACGCACGATCTGCCGCTGGACGAGCCGCTGCGGGCGGCGCGGCGTTATTTCGACTTGACGGCACCGGAAGTGCGGGCTGCGTTTGGCAAATGGATTCGCCCCGCCGATTTGGTGCAAGTTTCCCTCGGCCCGTAAAGGGTGATCGCCCCCGCCACCCATGTCACCGCGATAAATGATGATTTGGCGGATGACAAAACTTTGACCCAGGGAGGTCAAAGTTTTGCAAGATTTTCCGCACCGAGCAATTTGGCGCGACAAATAAACAGTCAGGGGATGAGGGTCAAACCAACGGGCCGGGGGCGCTCTTTTTTGCCGTCCACGACCAAAAACTTGCGCGCCATTTTCGCAGCACGCCGACGAAGACATTGTCCCAGCGTCGGTTGAAGACGCCAAGGGGTGAATCACCTTTTTTGACAGCGAGCGAGAGCGCCCAGAAAACCAAGATGACGCCGATGAGCCGGTTCTGCCAGCCGTCCAGCGGCCACTGATGCCTCCACATCCACATCGGGTGCTGGCTCAACGGCCCGAAGTAAAAGATCGGCCACAAGTCGGCCGGCGTCGGGCCGCGCGAGCCGACCAGGTCGCACAACAAGTGCAAATGATACGTCAACAATGAAAGTCCCAGGACTTTCGATCGCCGCCGCGCCAACGCCGCCAGCAGGACCGAACACGCCAGCGCCGCCGGCAATCCGTGCGTGAGCCAGTGGTGATATTGCGGATAGTAGTAGTACTGCCCGGTGCGCAATGAGCCGTGGGCCACGTCAAGTATTATGCCCAGCCCGTCCATGTCCGGCGCGACTCCGGCCAGCGTGACCAATCGCCGGTCGCGCAGGTTGTCGGTAGTCCACGCCGCCACGATCCAACTGGCGAGCAAATGTGTCGTGGGTGACATGCGCTGGCGCCGATCACATGAGTTTGAATTTCGGCAGGTCCTGAAGGTCGATGAGACCGACGGGTTCGTGGCGGGCGTTGACCACAATGAGGTCGTCGATGTTGCGCTGGTTGAAGATTTTCAAGGCCTCGGCCGCGAGGGCCTCGTCCCGAATGCAGATCGGATTGGCCGTCATGACACAGCGTAACGGTTTGGCCAGGATGGCCTCGTCCGCGGTCATTTGGCGGCGGAGGTCGCCGTCGGTGAAGACGCCGGTCAACTTGCCGCGCCGGTCGATAATGCTGACGCTGCCGGATTTGGCGCGGCACATGAGCAGGAGGGCTTCCTTGACGGTGAGGTCTTCGGGCGCGACGGAGTTGCGGCTGCCGGTGCGCATGATTTCGCCGACCTTCATCAGCAGGGCGCGGCCAATGGCGCCAGAGGGATGATGCCTGGCGTAATCCTTTTGCTTGAAACCGCGGGCCTGCAAGACCGTCATGGCAAGGGCGTCGCCCAGGGCGAGCATGGCGGTGGTGCTGGCGGTGGGGGCGAGGTTGAAGGGGCAGGCTTCCTTGGGGACCTTCACGTTCAAAACGACGTCGCTGTAGCGGGCGAGGGAGGATTTGACGGCACCGGTGATGGAAATGATTTTGACAGAGAATCGTTTCAGCGCGGGGATGAGGTTCAGCAATTCCTCCGATTCGCCCGAATAGCTCAGGGCCAGGATGACGTCGCCGTCGCTGACGATGCCCAGGTCGCCGTGCAAGGCATCGACGCTGTGGAGGAAAACGCTTGTGGAGCCTGTGCTGGTGAGAGTGGCGGCGATCTTCTGGCCGACGTTGCCGGATTTGCCGATGCCGACGACGACGATCTTGCCGCGCTGGCGCAGGGCCTCGACCACGATTGCCACCGCGGTGTCAAAGCCGGCGTCCAGTTGCCGTCGGACGGCTCGGAGGGCCGCGATTTCGATGTCGAAGACTTCCCGCGCTCTGGGCAGATGATCCATGGAGGGAGGTTGCCAGCAAGCGGGACGGTTTTCAACATGGACTTCCGGCGGGGCGGGACTACGGTAAGGATTATGAAAGCCTTATGGGCGTGTTGTTTGTCATTATGCCTGGTGTTCGCGGCGGCGGGGGAGGACGCGGCCGAGGCTTACAATCGCTTCGGGTTCGAGTTGCTGGGGCAATGCCGGAAGACGCTGGCGGCGACGAACTTTTTTTTGAGTCCCGCGGGCGTGGTATTCGCGTTGTCGATGGTGCAAAACGGGGCGGGAGGCGAGACGTTGCGGCAAATCCAGGCGATGCTGCATACGGAGGAGATTCCGGTGGCGGAGGTGAACGAGGCCAACAAAGTGCTGCTGAGTCATCTGTCCAACCTGGACCCAAAGATCAAACTGGAAATCGCCAACTCGATCTGGACGGACCAGAGGGCCGAGATCCGGCCCGGCTTCATCGCGGCCAACCGGCGTTGGTACAACGCCGAGGCAGCCAGCGCGGATTTTCAAGACCCCGCGACTGTCAACAAGATCAACGACTGGGTGAGCGAGCACACGCAGGGCAAGATTCCGCAAATGGTCCGTGCGCCGCTGGATCCGATGCTGCGGCTGATCCTGCTGGACGCGATTTATTTCAAGGGCGACTGGCTGGCGCCATTTGAAACGAACCTGACGCGGGAACTGCCGTTCACGCTGGCGTCCGGGGCGACGGTGCCGCATCCGCGGATGAAACATTCGGGCAAGTTTGAGTATTACGAAGGGGAGGACGTTCAGGACTCACGGTCGAAAAGCTTAACCAGTGGATCGGGCGGATGCAGTCGCGCCAGGGGACGGTGGAATTGCCGCGATTCAAACTGGAGAACGAATACGATCTGAAGAGCGTTCTGGCCTCGCTGGGGATGCGGCTGGCCTTTACCAAACAGGCGGATTTGAGCGGGATTTCGGACCAGGCGCTGTGCATCGATTGGGTCAAGCAAAAAACGTATCTCGAAGTCAACGAGCAGGGGACGGTGGCGGCGGCGGTGACGGGCGTCGGAGTGCGGGCGATGGCGATGCGCATGCCGGAGGCCCCGTTTGAGATGGTGGTGAACCGGCCATTTTTCCTGGCCATCCGCGACAAGCAAACGGGATTGATACTGTTTGTCGGAGCGATTTTTGATCCGCAATGAGCGGAGGGCAGCGGAGGGCGATGGCCCTTACGGCATGACGATGACCGTATCTCCGGCTTCCAGGGCCATGTCCTGGTGGTGGAGGAGATCGATGCCTTTGAATTCACCGGCGACCTGGCCGTTGCGAATGACCCGGATGAGTTCCGGATTCATAAACGCCGTGTAGTCGGCCGCGACAATGGCCTGACTCAAGGTCATGTCTTCCTTCCACGGCACGACCGGATTGCGCACCGGCCCCTGCACGAACACGACCGGGCCTTGCTGAGCCGCGGCCTGTTGTTGCGCCTGTAGAGCCCGCGTCTGTCCGGTGACATAGGCCTGCTGGGCTTCCAGAGCGGCCTTTTTCTTGCTGACACATCCGGCGGCGAAAAAGACGAGCAAAAGACAAAGGGCGACCGTCCGCATAACTCAACAACTGGTGGGCACCTGGCGCAAAACCTCCAGGCAATGCGGGATGGCGTCGGCGACAAAGCCCAGACATTCGACGGCGCCGGAGGGTTTGCCCGGGAGGCAAATCACCAGGGATTGATCGACGACAGCGGCGAGATTGCGCGAGAGGATGGCGTTTTTGGTGATCTTCATCGATTCCAGGCGCATGACTTCGCCAAAACCAGGTAGTTCGCGGGAGGCGATTTCGCGCACCGCCTCCGGGGTGACGTCGCGCTCGGCCACGCCCGTGCCGCCGGTGGTGAGGACCAAGTGGCAGCCCTTGTTGATCTGCTGGCGAATGGCGCGCTGGATGTCGCGTTTTTCGTCCGGCACCAGGTCTTGGGCCAAAACGCGCCAACCGCGCGCCTCCGCGGCCTGGCGCAGGGCCGGGCCGCCCAAGTCGTCGTAGAGTCCGCGCGCGGCGCGATCGGAGATGGAAATGATTCCGGCCTGGATTTGCATCAGTTTTTTGATTTTGACACCAGGGAGATGCCTGTGATGCGCATGGATTTGTCCACCGCCTTGCACATGTCGTAAATGGTCAGCGCGGCCAGGCTCACGGCGGTCAGGGCCTCCATTTCGACGCCGGTTGGGGCGGTGATCTTGGCGGTGGCGGTGATGACGACGCGGTCGCGGGCGGGGGGGATTTCAAACTCGACGGCACAATGGGTCAGGGGGAGGGGGTGGCAGAGGGGGATCAAGGCGCCGGTTTGTTTTGCGGCCATGATGCCGGCCAGGCGGGCGGTGGCCCAGACGTTGCCCTTGGCCAGGTGGTTCCTTTGGATGGCCGCGATGGTGGCCGGCTGGAGGCGGATTTCACCGCGCGCCACCGCCACGCGGGCGGCGGGTACTTTGGCGGAAACATCCACCATCCTGACCCGGCCGCGGGCGTCGAGATGAGAGAGCTTTTTCATGGCCGCTGAGGGTGAACGACACCCTCTTTCCATTGAACCACAGCGGCGCGCATTTGTTCCGCGAAATGCCAGTTCATCTTGACGTGTTTGGGGATGAACCCCGGCGAAGTCCCCAGCAAATCGGTCGTCACCAGGATTTCGCCGTCGCAGTCCGGGCCGGAGCCGATGCCGATGGTGGGAATGGGAACGGCGTCGGTGACAGCGCGGGCGACCGGCGCGGAAACCAGTTCCAGCACGATGGCGAAGGCGCCGGCTGCGGCCAGCGCAGCGGCGTCATCGAGCAAGGCCAGACGCTCGGCCTCGGTTTTGCCCTTGATATGATAGCCGCCTTCGAGGAGGACATTTTGGGGCAACATGCCAAGATGGCCGATTAGCGGGATGCCGTCGGCAAGGATGGCTTGGAGTTGCGGCAATATGGCGCGGCCGCCTTCGGCCTTGACGGCTTCGGCTCCGGCGTCGCGCAGGCGGCGGGCGTTGGCGAGGGCGTCGGCGGGCGTGCGGCAAGCGCCAAAAGGCAGGTCGGCGGCGAGCAGGGCCTGCGGCTTTGCGCGGGCGACGGCGCGGACGTGGTGTTCCATTTCGGCCATCGTGACGTGGGTGGTGTCCGGGTAGCCCAGAATCGGCATGCCGACCGAATCGCCGACGAGCAGGAGGGGCAGGCCGGCGCCGTCGAGCATTTTGGCCATGGCGAAATCATAAACGGTGAGGGCGGCGATGCGTTCACGGCCTTTCATGGAGCGGAGACGAGTGATCTTGTCGGCGTTCATCGCAGCAGTATTTCGCGTCGAATGCTCTCCAGCAATTCATCGGGGCGCGCGGTGGCGGTGCCGAGCTTGCCCACGACAATGCCGGCGGCGTGATTGGAGAGGATGGCGGCCTCCAGGGGCGAGGCCCCGGCCACAATCGCCAGGGTGAAGGTGGCAATGACGGTGTCGCCGGCGCCGGAGACGTCAAACACTTCCCGAGCCGTGGTGGGGATGTGAAAGGATTGTTGACCGCGCTGGCACAGGAGCATGCCCTGGTCGCCCAGGGTGATCAGGAGGACGGCGGGCTGCATTTCGCGCAGAAGTTTCTCGGCCACTTGCAGCAGCGCCGCATCCTGCGGGGGCGGCGCGCCCTGCGCGTTGTCGGGCAGGCCGGCAAGGCCGAAGGCCTCCTTGCGGTTGGGTGTAAGGAGGGAGACGCGGGACAAATCCAGATGATGGGATGGTTTTGGGTCCATGCTCAACCAGACGCCGCGTTGGCGGCACAGTTTCTTGGCGGCGTCGAGCAGCGGCTGAGTGACGACGCCCTTGGCGTAATCGCCGACGATGAGAGCGTCGGCGGATCGGAGAGCGCGTTCTGTCTTGGCGAGCAGGAGTTGCGTGGTGGCTTCATCGAGGGCGGCACGGGTCTCGCGATCGACCCGGACGACTTGCTGGCGGTGGGCGATGATCCGCGTTTTGATGGTGGTCAGACGGTTCGAGCAGGAAAAGACGCCGCGGCAGCCGATGCCATCGCGCTGGAGAATCCGCCTGAGATGGCCGGCGGCGTTGTCCTCGCCGACCACCCCAAGCAAATCGGAGCGGACTTGCAAATCCGCGAGGTTGCGCGCGACGTTGCCCGCGCCGCCGGGAACGAAAGTCTCCCTTTCGAACTCGACGACGGGCACGGGGGCTTCGGGGGAAATACGCGCCACTCTGCCCCAGAGAAAGTGGTCCAGCATGAGGTCGCCCAGCACCAGGACGCGCGCGCGCCTGGCGGCGGCCAGGATTTGGTGAACGCGCGAAAGGCGGGGAAGGCGGGGATGGATGGTTTGAGGTTTGATGTTCAAGGGAACAATGGAGTTGTTCTAGGTCAAAAACGCGGTCAACGGGCTGGTGGCGTTGGCGGGCACCGCCGGTTCGGGCAGGCCGGCTTCAAAGGCCTCGCGCCCGCATTGGACGGCGGCGGCAAAGGCCCGCGCCATGCGGCAGGGATCGTTGGCGACCGCGATGGCGGTGTTGACCAGGACGGCGTCGGCGCCCATTTCCATCGCTTCGGCGGCGTGGCTGGGAGCGCCGATGCCGGCATCGACGACGACGGGGACGGTGGCTTGCTCGATGATGATGCGGATTTGGTGGCGTGTTTCCAGGCCGCGATTGGAGCCGATGGGTGAGCCGAGCGGCATCACGGTCGCCGTGCCGACGTCCTGCAATCGTTTGGCCAGCACCGGGTCGGCGTTAATGTAGGGCAGGACGATGAAGCCTTCGCGCACGAGGATTTCAGCGGCGGCAAGCGTCTCGACCGGGTCGGGCAGCAAATAGCGCGGGTCGGGGTGGATTTCCAGTTTGATCCAATTGGGCAGGCCGGCGGCAACGGCCAGGCGTGCGAGGCGGACGGCCTCGGCGGCGTCCCTTGCGCCGCTGGTATTGGGGAGGAGCAAATACCGCTCCGGGTCAATGAACTCAAGGATGTTGGCGAACGGATCGTTCCGCCCGCTCAAGTCGGCCCGGCGCAAGGCGACGGTCACGATTTCCGCGCCGCTGGCTACGAGGGTCTCGCGCATCAAATCAGGCGAGGAAAACTTGCCCGTGCCGACCAGCAAGCGCGACCGGAACGGCCTGCCGGCAATGGAGAATGTCATCGTATCGTTCAACGTTCAAAAAACAGAGGATGGAGCGGCGGGAGCGGGGTGGAAAGTTAAAAGTTTTCTCACGGTGGCGTGGTTGACCGAGCGGTGTCCTGCCCGGAGGCGGTAAGATCGTAACAAGCGACCCCGTGATTGATGCGGAGGAACATTTTGCCATGAGCTATCGCCGGCGTGCTCCAGCGGACGGCGCCGACAGAAGTCGAAGCAAGCAGGCGGCCATCGAGCGCATCGAGCATCTGGAGATCCACGGAATTACCGGTCAAGATGAATACCTTGCCGCCCGCCGTGATCGGCGACGAATATTGGCTTTCCGGGATCGGGGTATGCCAAAGAATATCGCCGGTGTTCAGGTTCCGGCAGACGATGTGATAGGCACCACGCAGCGTGGAACGATCGGTCCCCACTTTGTAAGTGAAACCGGGATCAATCATGAAAAAATGATCAGCCTCCGCCGCCGGCGTCGAGAATTCCTCGCCGTAGGGTACATGCCACAGTTCGCGCGGAGTTTCGGAGGAAAGGTCAAAACCCCGCAATGCCTCCTGGCTTGTAGCGAGCAAGATATTTCCCGACAGGACCGGTGTGACCCCGTAGGTAACGAGATGTTTTCCTCCGCCCGGCAACTCCCAAATAATGCGGCCAGTTTTTGCGTCCAGGCAGGAGAGCCGATGTTGACCGGCAGAGACGATACGATCCGCGGGACAAATGGAGACCGAGGAATTGGCACCCGACCAGCCGCCGCCTTCCGGCGCCTGCCATAAGAGCTTACCGGTTTGAAGATCATAACCAAGCGGCGGGCCACAGAGAACAACAGCCACACCGGCCACAATGGCAAAGGACGAACAAACTTCCTGACGCGGACCGGTCAAAGCCGGATCCTTTGACGGGAGACGCGTGTCGTTTTCCCAGATAAGCACGCCGCTGGTCGCATCCAGGCAATAACAAAACCGCGCTCCCATGACCAGGCAACGGCCCCCACTGATGCACGGGGTTCCCGAGGCGTCATGCAACGTAACCATGGCCACCGGAAAATTCCTTTGCCATTTTTTTTCGCCCGTTTTTTCGTCCAGACAAACAATCGTGTCTAATTTCGCGTCCCTTTGGTGAATATAGACATAGACACGGCCGTTGGCCACGACAGGGCTGCTGTTGCCGCCCGATGGCAACTCATGGGTGACCCATATTTTGCGGGGTCCCTCGGGTGGCCACGAACTTGCCAGAACCTCGGCGGAAGTTCCAGAACCGTTGCGGTTCGGTCCGCGCCACTCCGGCCAGTCGGCTGCCCTCAGTGCTTTTTCGCGCGCAATCCGTGCCTTGAGTTGCGCGCTCACGGCAGCGGCTTGAAGTTGTTGTGATTGCTGCTTCGTGCGGTTCTCAAGTTCGGTTTCCGCCTGCGCCCTTACGGGATCGAATCTGAAGGCTTGTTGAATGTTTGTCGATAAGTTCGTGAAGGCGACTCTTGCACCGCCGCCGTCAAAGATGACTGTCGCATAAGTGGCG
>Ga0326727_10027724_pt1 | contig 10372 bp, 8 predicted proteins | sample MB2enrmetagenome_FD_207643 | JGI IMG/M metagenome (GOLD analysis project Ga0326727, IMG submission 207643) | Lab enriched peat soil microbial communities from McLean, Ithaca, NY, United States - MB29MY | ecosystem: Environmental > Terrestrial > Soil > Wetlands > Peat | place: USA: New York...
CGTGCATCCTACTTTGTGTACATTTTGATTCATCAATCCTTAGTTTTTCCGCAAATTCAAATGGTCGTTTCGCATGCAGATTATAAACAAGGAGACCACGCCATAGCTCATCAAACGAAGAGATGAAGATCAGATGAAATCAACACTTCCAGTTGTCCTAGCGTTACTGTTCGCGCTGTCAGCAATTATAATCGTAGGCGCATTATCTTTCGTCAGTGCAAGTCCTCTGGCATCCACGTCTCCCATGACCCCAGAATTCCCACTAGCCATAACCGCAGCAGCTGTCGTTGCGCTCGTCATAGCCAGCGCTGTAGTCGCTTTCAAACATGGGCTGATCAAAATTCATGAAGTTAAGACCGACAACATGCCCATCCCAACATCAGCGAACAACAACCCGCTCAAAGTGCATCCAGAATGGTTCTGCAGATACTGCGGCGCTGAAATTGCGTTCTCCGGTCAATATTGCGATAAATGCGGAATGCATTTGACTTAGACTTAGAAACCAACTCTTAGTATTTCGATTTTTTCTTCACGCTTTCCTGGCTCTAGCGTCACGAATAGACGAGTTAAGCTCGGGACTGCGAAGTGACGTGGTCCGGTAATACAATTATTTCTGACGTTGAACAAGAAACGTCCTATGAATGATGGTATGGTTCATCCGAGAGCTGAGTCTCTGCATATTCGTGAGAAACTGGTTGACGGGTTTCGGGCAGGGATAGTTGCCGAAGCAGGTCTGATGGCTCACGGTCGCGGTGAAGCTTTTGATTATGTACTAGGAGAGAAAACAGGATCCCATGCCCTGCGAGCTATCGAAGCCTCGGCTGCAACTCTGCTACTTGCTACCAGACCAGTAATCTCCGTCAACGGTAACGCAGCGGCGCTCCAAGCCGAAAATTTGGTCAAACTTGCGAAAATTGTAAATGCCCGAATCGAAGTGAATCTCTATTACCGCTCCGCCATTCGCGAAAACGCCATCAAACTTCTTCTAGAGGGTGCAGGCGCAGAACATGTTCTCGGCATAGGTGAATCAGCTAGCGCAAGGCTACAAGGGATCGGAAGCGAGAGAAGACGAATTGATCCCGACGGAATAGCCGCTGCTGACGTAGTCCTTGTGCCGCTCGAAGACGGCGACAGAACCGAAGCGCTCGTCAAAGCAGGCAAGAAGGTTATAGCAATCGATCTTAACCCGCTGTCCAGAACAGCACGGACTGCAACCATAACAATAGTGGATAACATCGTCAGAGCCATCCCGGCATTACTGGAAGCGACAAAGACGCTAAAAACGCATCCCAGAGACCAGCTTGAGGCCAAGTTATCTAGCTTCGACAACAACCACAACTTGAACGAAGCAACGAGAGCAATTCATCAGAACCTTCTGCTCGCCACACATAAACTGGCAACCCCGAAAATCGACGGTCCCCTCAATCGGCCGTCAAACCGAGCAGGCTCACTGAATCAGTTGCGTAATAGAAAAAACGGTCCGAAGATCGTTATGGTTACAGCGTATGATTTCCAGACTGCGAGAATCATCGATCAAACAGGAATCGACATCATACTCGTTGGCGATAGTCTTGGAATGGTATTCCAAGGCTCAAACACCACAAAAGCCGTATCGATCGAACAGATGCTCTATCATGCCGAAATAGTCTCAAGAGCCGCGCAAAAAACTCCTGTAATAGCGGACATGCCAGCTCACAGCTACGAGAACGAACAGGCGGCGTTGACGAACGCGAAAATGTTTCTTGACGTCGGGGTCGACGGAGTGAAAATTGAAGGATGCAAACCAGCAGTCATCAAAATTCTGGTCAGCAAAAGAATACCAGTTATCGGGCATATCGGCCTGTTGCCACAGACCGCAGATAGATACTCCGTAAAGGGAAGAGACATCAACGAAGCCAACCAGATCTTCAATGACGCGCTCGTGCTGGATGATTCCGGCGTGACCGCAATTATACTGGAAAGCATCACAGAAGAACTATCAAAACGAATCACAGAAACCATAAAAACTCCAACCATCGGGATCGGAGCTGGAAAGTACTGCGACGGCCAAGTATTAGTAACACCTGACCTGCTCGGACTAACTCAAACTCCGACTCCCAAATACGTCAAGAAATACATGAAACTAGACGAATCAATACAAAACGCAATTTCCCAATTCAAACTAGACGTAACTCAAGGAGCCTACCCAGACAAAGCACACACGTACCATTAACGTCCGTCTAAATTTGTGAATAGATGTTAGCGCTCTGTGTACCTCTACTCTGGATCTCTTGATCGATCTGCCTGAGTAAGAGAATTCTCTTGAAGGTTGGCGGATGAGTTGCGAAAGCCTCGTTAAAGGTCCTCCAATGCGACTTCGCCTCCGCCTCCATAGCCAATTCAAGCTCATGTTCATCGAGCACTCCATCATGATCAAGATCATACTTGCTCTTCTGTTGCATAACTTCAGCAACCTCCTGCTTGGCCAATACTGGATCTGAAATGTATAACGCTCTAGCCCCATGCGGGTCCTGCGGAGACAAAGACAAACCATACGTTATTCGGGTGAGCGCGCTCTCGAGACTTCTTGGTGACGTCGTGAGATAGGCAGAGAAGACATCAGCAAAACTTTCTCGGAGCCGACTTAAACGCAGAACTAAAAGTTGCGAGATGAAATATACTATTAATCCAACGATGCCCGCCAAAACAACTAATCCCGCTCTGCCCTGTCGCTGTCCCCTTCGACCTCCTCCTACGCCGCCGAAGACCTGAATGCCAAAAGCCATCCTAACTACTAGAAATGCAATAAGTGGAATCGCTGACATGAACGTCATCACTATTGAATCCTTATGCCGGACATGCCCTAACTCGTGCGCAATTACACCACGAATTTCGTCTTCACTCAGAGCAGACAATAGCCCTTGATTCACAGTCAGCGTCATGTTAGATGAGGAGTTACCGAAAACAAACGCGTTAGGAGTCTGATCCGGAGCAATAGCCAAACGCGGCTCCTTCACTCCAGCCTGCTGCGCGAGTTTACTAACAGTCTCTTCAAGCCAAGCATTCTCACCAGGCTGCAAGTATCTAAGATGCGTAGTAGCCCTGACAATGTAAGGACTAATGGCAAATTGGATCAACATGAAAATAATCGCTAATACGAACCCTCCAAAGAGTATCGAGAGCGGATCAAGTTCAACGCCCACTGCATAACTGATAAACAACGACACAACAGCAATGAAGGCGACAAAAATCACAAGAGCAATGATGACAGTAATATACATCGTGCCTTTGAGTTGGCCAATATTACCCATACCTAATCAGCTCGTTCCGGGCCAAAGATGAAGAGGAGTCATTAAAGATTAGCGATAACTAGCTTAGGGTTGAACCGATTTGGTCGCAGTTACGAAAGACATCAGCTGCTCCCATTGCGGAGCACCGCTGCAAATTCAGCCAGGTGAAATCCTCATCACCTGCAAATATTGCGGCTTCACGGTATCAGTTGAAACTGGGAAACCTTTCGAGTTCGAACACTCGCTAATCATGAATACCACCGAGGCCTCGAATGTTTTCAGCCTAGTTCAAGACTGGATGGCGAGCAGCTTCATAGCCTCCAAGGATTTGAAGAAGAAATCCACACTTGCAGACCAGAACCTGGTCTATCTTCCATTCTGGGTCATAAGCGCCGAAGCCAAAACACATTACTCGGGACTGTTGGAGAGAATCAGCCCTCCAGTTCAACATGAGGGAGACATAACGAACACGTACGACTGGCTTGTGTTGGCTAGAAGACAAAGCGATTTTCCGACACGCGCATATCACCTATCCCTAACCGGAAAAATTCCATTCGACCCAGCCAGGATAGAAGGAACAGCGAAAGTTCTCAACAGCGAAATCACAGGCAACGAAGCGACAACACAGGCGCAAGAAGAAATCGAACATCTTCACGAATACCTTGCAAAAGAAAGAATCGACCGCATAGAAGACATCAAAACCACCTTCAACAACACCGGAAGCTACTACCTTCACGCACCAGTATGGTTCGTTACCTACACCTACAAGAATTCACGTTTCCAAGTTCTATTAGATGGATCCTCAGCCAGCATCATAAAAGGCGATTTACCAAGCGACGACTTCAAACTGATATGATCAGCAAGTTCAAACTTTAAGAGCAAACGTGGCTTAAAACCAGCAGGAATCACGTTTGACCGCTAAACCTCCGCTTGAACGAGTTCAAGAAAGCGAAAGGCTACTGGAACGAATAATGCTCAGTATCCCAGGGTTCAGTGGATACAAACTTAAGGAGCAAAGACGCGAAGCTGATAGAATCGTCAGAGATTACATTTACAACCTCCTCGCTCACGCTAGAGACGACCTTTTTGGATGTTTTCAAATCCTCAACGATGCTAAAGTAACCGAAATACTAGAGCCAACAAACCAACTTATCGCTAAACTGGACAGGGTCGCCGAGAAAATTAATCGAGCAGCCTACGGATATAGTGCCTTCTTTGATTCCGTACGAATCGATACACCACAGCTCGACCAAATGCTTCAGTATGACACGCAACTCACAGAAACAGCCCGCAAACTAGTTGACATGATCTCAAATTTCAAGACAAACCTCACACAGAACAAACTGGAAGACACACGAAACGTGGAACTTCAGATAAGCAATTCAATTACGGAACTAGAAAACGCATTCGACAAACGAAAACTCGTGATTGAAGGAGTAACAGTCTAGATGCCCCAGGTAATAGAATGGACCTCATCCGGCCCTGACGACATAATATACCGTTACCCAGACGAGAATATTCAGTGGGGAGCACAACTTATCGTTCACGAATACGAATTCGCCGTCTTCTTCCGAGACGGAAAAAGCTACGACACACTAGGGCCAGGAAGACACACACTCACAACACTAAACCTGCCCCTTATCACTAAAATATTATCGAGACTAGCTGGGTATCAACAGACACCATTCAAAGCTAACGTTATCTTCGTATCCAACAAACAATTCACAGGGAAATTTGGAAACCGAGCACAAACGACTGAACTCGCACCTCTCTTGACATTCGGTTCCTTCTGGTTCAAAATCGAAGACCCATCAATATTCGTAAACGAAGTCGTTGGCGGACAGAACGCCTACACCACACCAGACGTTAACAATTATCTACGTGGATTCATAAACGAAAAAATGATCGATGTTCTCTCCAAATACGACCTTCAAACCGTATTCACAAAACTCGATGATACATCGAACGAAGTCAAAGCAAGCCTTCTCGACTACTTCAAACGAATCGGAGTACAAATGATCGACCTAAAGTTCGAAGGAATAGACACAACTCCAGAATTCAGAGACAGATTATTCTGGCTGAAAACAGGGCGTGTCTCATCCGATGAAGTAATCCGCATGGAGACCGTTAAGCAGGCAGCAGCAGAACTTGGCAAATCCTCAGGCGGAGCCGCGTTCGGAACCGGAATGGTACTCGTCCCGCCCTTATTCCAACCAGCAGCAGGAGCAGGCGCGGAAGCAGCAGTCGCATTAGTAGTCTGCCCCAACTGCCAAGCTCACATACCCGCGACATCAAAATTCTGCCCCAACTGTGGCCAAAACATGACAGTCGTACAAACACCTCCAAACCCAGCGCCGGGAAAAAAATGTCCGAAATGTAACAGCCTCAACGCCGCTGGCGCAACCTTCTGTCAAAACTGTGGAAACAAACTAACCTAGCCCATGCAATGAAGTACCACAGAAAAACAGTTGATCAAAGACTAACCGCATGAGAAACTATTTCAATAATTTTCTCCGGAGCGTTAACTCACAGTTTTACTTCACAGCTAATTATCTGCATGTTTAGATTAGTGCGCGCCGCACTGGATATGGTTAAATTGAACCAATGAACTACGCTCAGTAGTTAGCGACTTGAGTGATAAGCTTGCACATAAGTAAACAGATCAGCTACCTTTTCATTGCGTTTGGAGCGATACTTCTCGGTTCAGGCGGCTATCTTCTACTGAGACGGCCGAGACATAGGCACTTCTACTCCAATTCTACGTTTTACCAGCAAAATTATTCCAACTATACGATGAACCAGAATTACGCAATGCTTCAGCATCATGGCTTCGGTATGTTTCGGATTATCTCCATAGCAATGGTTGTCATCGGGATAGTTCTGATTGGGGTTGGGTTGTTAGCATTAAGGAAGAGCAGTAAGGAAAAGCAGTAGAGAATACGCTGTGCAGTTTGTGTCGGCGCGACGCCTGATCATGTGCCTAACGACAACAGACACTTATGCAACGAACGGCGTCTTTCATGTCTTGGCAGCATTCAAGTTTCGATTCGATGTCGACATATTCACAAAATGTCGTATGAGTACGGGGACTCCGAAGGCTAAGTTCCCGAGCCGGAGACGTCCCAGTACTGTCGCGCCCAGGACACAGCCGCTGCATAACATGGATATCACTAAGTTTGCAACGACAATGCCCATCAATAGTGGGCTCGTGAAATATCCGACTGGAACAATAAGCACGCTAACTCCAGCCCATAGAATCATGTGCGATCGTCTCAACGAGGAATGTTGCAGGTAACGACGAAGAATTCGCTTAGTCACATATGCTATCGGAGCTAGGTAGATTAGGCCTAATAGCGAAGCTGCAATGGCTCCGGCTAATATGGCCCCTAGATCGCTACTGAACGGCGCCATTAACAAGTACGCGCAGTAGGAAGCGTAGAGTACTGCGATTAGAGGATACATAGCATCCTTCAGAAGTGTGCGTTGAGTTTGATGTATCGTAACGTAAGACGCTACATGTGGGCTGAAGGAATAGTACCATGAGTTGAAAAGCATCATAAACGCCCTCCCGGGCAGAGTTTTCATTATCGACTCATCACGGAAAATTCTCAATCGTTGAGCCATCGGAGCAAGTTCAGAGCCAGAAATCGCGTAAGATACCGGGCAATTGGCTGGAAGCGAAGGAACAGAAACCGTAGAACTCGTGGAACTTGCTGTACTCGTGGAATTTACGACGCTACTACTCGTGCTCGTCGTCATGGTAACGGCGGGCGTAATCTGAACAACGAGGTTGGAAGTTAGAGTCTGAGTTAACGTACCACTTGTTCCAGTCACTTGAACTAAAAATGGTCCTGTAGAAGCGCTTGACGCGGCTGTTATTGTAAGTACGGAAGTAGCCACTCCGCCAGCTACGGGCGTTATTGGAGAGGCGATTGCTAGGCTGGCACCCGCCGGCGCATTTCCAACCCATGAGGGAATCAACGTTACGGCTGAACTGAAGCCGTTGAGGGAATTCACTGTGATCGTAGCAGACCCACTTCCACCCTGTGCCAACGTGATGATGGAAGTTGAAGAAGTGATCGAAAAATTCGTCGCCGATGAAGTAACAGCGAAGGTTGCTGAAGCGGAGTCACCGACCGGACTGCTTGTAGATATGATCGTGTACGAACCAGTGGCGACATTAGCTACAGCAAATTTACCAGTCAATGTGCCTCCGGAAATTGAACAGGTCGAATTGCTAACCGGACTTCCCGACAGGGAACAGGCTGTGTCGGTTGACGAAAATCCTGAACCCGAAACTACAACAGTAGCCCCAACCGCAGCGGAAACCGGAGTTAGAGTAACTTTCGGACCACTTAATCCGAAGGTTGCCGAAGCTGAATCACCCATAGGCGTACCGGTTGCAGTAATCGTGTAAGATCCAACCGTCACGTTTGCGACAACAAAAGACCCTGTTAGGGCGCCCCCTGAAATCGAGCAGGTCTGAGAAGATACAGGAGTACCAGAGAGTGAGCAACTTGTGTCACTTGTGGAGAGACCGGTGCTAGAAACTTGAACCGTCGACCCAACTAGGGCTGAAGATGGATTGAGAGTAAGAGACAGACTGCTACTACTACTCACGGTAAATGTCCCTGAACCGGAATCAGAAGCCTGATTCCCGGTGACAGTAACAGTATACGAACCAGCAGCGACATTAGCGACAGTAAATGATCCGGATAATGTCCCCGCAGATATCGAACAGGTCTGAGAAGCGCCGACAGCGCTACCAGTTAATGTACATGTTGAGTCGAGTGTTGAGAATCCGGAACCGGATACTTGAACAGTCGATCCAGTTGCAGCAGAAACTGGATTAAGTACGATTGTTAGCGACCCGGTGCCAACCGTGAAGGAACCCGTAGCCGAATCATATTCAGGACTACCAGTAACGGTGACTGCGTACGAGCCCGCAGCGACATTAGCAACAATGAAAGTACCAGTGTATGTGCCTCCGGAAATTGAGCAAGTCTGTGAGGCGATTACGGTTCCGGACAATGAACACGACGTGTCACTTGTCGACAAAGCGGAACCTGAAAAGCTAACAGTACTTCCAACCCCAGCAGAGGACGGATTAAACGTTAGAGATGATCCACTGGTGACGGTGAACGTGCCTGACGCAGAATCTCCAGTGGGGCTTCCAGTTGCAGTAATCGTATAGCTACCCGCCACAACATCGGCGACAACAAACGACCCCGTCAATACCCCATTAGTGACCGAACAGGACTGAGAGGCTATAGCGGTTCCCGTTAACGAACAGGAAGTGTCACTTGTTGAAAGATCTGAAACAGACACTTGCACAGTGGAACCGCCCGCACCCGAAGTAGGGCTAAGTGCCATGGACAGCCCAGCGCTACTACCAATAGTGAAACTGACCGATGCTCCGTCATCAGCCGGAGATCCGATCGCAGTAATAGTGTAAAGTCCAGCACCAACGCTGGCGACAAGAAACGATCCGGTCAATGTTCCACCCGAAACTGAACACGTCTGCGACTCTACTGCTCCACCCGACAATGTGCAACTAGTATCACTCGAAGAGAACCCGGAACCCGACACATCGACTGTGGATCCACCAGGAGCCGTGGTCGGATTCAAACTAAGAGAAATAGTGGTCCCTCCGGTACTGACCGTAAAGCTCCCTGTAGAAGAGTCACCCGAAGGATTACCAGTTGCAGTTACTGAGTAGGAACCAGCCGCAAGCGCAGCCACTGTAAAAGCACCAGTTAACGCACCACCAGAAATCGAACAAGTCTGAGAAGCAATCACACTTCCCGACAGCGTGCAGCTCGTATCAGACGACGAAAAATCGGAACCAGTAACAGCAACCGTCGAACCGCTCGCGGCTGAAGTCGGATTAAATGTGACAGACGGAAGCACGACGCCGTTCACCGTAAACGAGGCTGAGGCAGAATCCCCAGCAGGAGTACCTGTCAAAGTTACTGAGTAGGAACCAGCTAAAACTGTAGCCACCGTAAAAGAACCAGTTAACACTCCACCAGAAACCCCACAAGTCTGAGAAGCTACAATTGATCCCGACAGAGAACATGAAGTGTCGCCTGGCGAAAAACCTGAACCAGAGAAGCTAGCAGTCGAACCAACCTGACCCGAGGCAGGACTGAGCGTTACGGTAGGAGGGAGTGCAAGAGTAGTTGTAGATGTTGCCGTTGTCTGGCTTGTCGTGACTGTTGTTGAACTGATTGTTTGGGTAGAGCTCACAGTTGTGGCGGTTGTCTGGCTAGAACTAGATGAAGCAGTTGACGACGTGGTAGTTGTAACGAGGGCAGAAGTGCTCGTAGCTGATGTCGAAGTTACAGAACTAGTTTGAGAGGTTGTGGTCATTTGCGAGGAGCTTGTTGATGTTGCGCTGGTTGAAGTAGTAGATGGGATAGTAATCGTAGTCGAATTAGTTAGTTGATCTAACGACATGGAATTCTGTGACGCATGAATCGCGGCTCGACTCCTTTCCGATCCGTATTGAGTTGCCGCGACGGCCTGGTGACCGCCCACACTTCCAAATAATGAAAGCGCTGTAATCAACAGCAAGCTAGTTATGGCAATGCGTCGTAGATTATGCATTCTGCCCATGCAAATTAAACCCCTTGAACAATAAATTATGAGATCTTAACGCGTCCTAGTTCATCAGAACAAATGGGCAACGTTCCTTTTACTTGATCAACTACTCCTGGTAGTTCGACAGACTAGTTTGCCGATGGAAATGGAAGCTTGAGTGGAGGCTTGAGTAGCTTAGTCCGATTAAGACGGTGAGGTTATCGTTAATGATGATGAGCCTGAAAACCAGAAGGGCGGAGTGTAGGCATCATCAATATTACTTCTGAGTTGGTCTTGAGCTGATCCATTCTGATTGTTGAGGTAGTTCACCGAACTAAATACCGCGTTGTAGACTGTTTCTCCACTACATAGGTAATCGATCATATCGGCCGTCAGATCGTCCATCAATCCGTAATCGAGATTTACCAAACCGTTACAGTATATAACGGATTGAACGCCTGCGTTGACAAAGATTGGTCCGATATCACCTGTGTTGCTACCCTCAATAATCATCAGTTGCA
>Ga0326727_10027725_pt1 | contig 10372 bp, 10 predicted proteins | sample MB2enrmetagenome_FD_207643 | JGI IMG/M metagenome (GOLD analysis project Ga0326727, IMG submission 207643) | Lab enriched peat soil microbial communities from McLean, Ithaca, NY, United States - MB29MY | ecosystem: Environmental > Terrestrial > Soil > Wetlands > Peat | place: USA: New York...
TGTGCCGTCCATCTTTGACGCAGTCCAGCATCTGTACGACAGCCGACTGCGCGTGCAAACGCTCAAATGCGGGTGTTTGCGGGGCGTTTCGGTGGGAAGCTACCGCCGAATCTGGCTCAGGTGCTGTCCAAGAAAAACCTATTTTGGACAGGTGTGACTTCATTTACGTTGATTTCAAAATTACCGGCTGGCCTTCGGTCACCAGGGACCGCGAGCAGTCAGGAACTTTGGTGATGAAGGACAACTCCATTCGCTGCATTACCGTTTCGAGGCGGCGCAACGCGTGACCGTGAACCATGACTTCGTGTGTGGAGAAAACCAAGCGCAGACGCTGTTCCTTGCCCTCGCTGGTCAACTCCGAGAAGGTGAATTGATCGAACGGCAGCAGCAGCGACCATTCAGTCGATCATGCCGTCGATGGTTCTAACTTGTTCGACTTCGGCGTACCCCAGCCTTCGCTCGGAGCGTAGCGGAGAAGCAAGCGAGCGGCACATTATGCCGTCGCCGGTGTCGAAGCTACCGTCGACTTCGCTACCTGTGCTTGCACGTCTCGCGCCAGCAATTCTTCCGTCAGGTCGCGATAAATCCGCGCGGCCAGCGAGCCGCCGTCATACACAGTGATCGGTTTGCCGAAACTCGGCGCTTCGGCCAAGCGCACCGTGCGCGGGATGAGGGTCTTGAAAACTTTCTCGTTGAAGTGGCTGCGCACTTCGTTGACGACCTGCTGCGCGAGATTTGTGCGACCGTCGTACATCGTCATGACGATGCCTTCCAGATCGAGTGACGGATTCGCGCTGCTGTCCTTGATCTGCTGGATCACCCGCATGATGACCGCGAGACCTTCCAGCGCGAAATACTCGCATTGCAACGGCACCAGCACCCGGTCCACCGCCGCCAACGCGTTCATCGTCAGGATGCCGAGCGATGGCGGACAATCCACGAGGATGAACTCGTACCGGTTCTCGTCCCGGATCGGCGTCAGCGCCAGCTTCAACCGTTGGAGATAATTCTCCGCGCGCGGCACGTCCACTTCGGCCACGGCCAGATCGACTTCGCTGGGAATGATGTCGAGGTTGTCGTAGCCGCTGGGGCGAATCGCATCGGCGAGTCGGGCGGAACCGATCAACGCCTGATACACGCTGCCGCCCTCGAGTTTCTCCAGACCCAGTGCGCTCGTCGCGTTGGCCTGCGGGTCGAGATCGACGAGCAACGTTCGCTTGCCGCGCTCCGCCAGACAGGCGGCAAGACTGACGACGGTGGTGGTCTTGCCGACGCCGCCCTTCTGGTTTGCCACCGCGATGCTCCGCGTGCTCATGCCAATGGCTTATATCGAAAAAAATGCTGACCCGCAACGGCATTTCAGGACAGAACCGTCGCACGCCATGAGCCTTTCAAATTGTCGAAATAACCGTCGTGCTCGTTGTCAGCTTGCGGGAGCACAACAAACCCCAGCAGGTTGATGAAATATTCTCCCGCGTTCGTAGTAACTCCAACCGACGCAGGAACACCAAGGAGCGCCTCGACAGTCTCGGTCACAGACCCGTTTTGAGAATCTCCAGCAATCCAGCCGACGTTTCGGCAAGGCCGTTATCGACCGCGTCAATAAGAGGCCAAGAGCCGATAACCAATGCCCGGCTCGGTCTGGATCAACTTGCCGCTGGTGGTTGTCTCCAGCTTCTTGCGGAGATGAGTGATATAGACGCGCAGGTACTGCGACTGGCTTTCGGCGTTTGGGCCCCACACCGCCCGCAGCAGTTGCTTGTGCGTGACGACTTTTCCCGCGTGGCGCACCAACTCGTGCAACAGCGCATACTCGGTCGCGGTGAGATGCACTTCCTGTTTGTTAACCGTCACCGTCCGCGCCGCCAGATCAACTGCCAGGTTGCCGCTCACGAACACCGGTTCCTCGTGCGCCTCGGGAGCGCGGCGTTGCACGGCCCGCAACCGCGCCAGCAATTCCGCCGTGCCGAACGGCTTTGCGAGATAATCGTCCGCGCCGGCGTCCAGCGTCGCGACCTTGTCCGACTCGCGGTCGCGCACGGTCAACACGAGTACGGGTGTCTGGCTCCACTCGCGCAAGCGCTTGAGCACCGCCAAGCCGTCCATATCGGGCAAACCGAGATCGAGAATGATCACGTCGGGCCGCCGCGCCGCGGCTTCCTGCAAGCCGAGTTGCGCGTTGTCGGCTTCAAACACGCGGTAGCCTTGCGGCTCCAGCGTCAACCGCAGCAACCGCCGTATGGGCGGTTCATCGTCGATGACCAATGCGATGCGCTCGGCGCTCATATAGGTTCCTCGCTGGTCTCGACGGGAACGCGGATCGTGAACGTCGCGCCGCCCGCCGGGTTGTTGCCAGCCGACGCTTCGCCATGATGCGCGCGCGCGATGCCTTGCACGATGGACAGCCCAAGCCCCGTGCCGCCGGGGCGCGCGCCCGCGCCGCGATAGAATTTCTCGAACACTTTCTTTTCCTCGCCCGGGGCCAATCCCGTGCCCCGATCGCTGACCCGCAACACCAGTGCGCCGGCGTCCAACAACGCCGTTAACTCGATCGGCGACCTCGCCGGGCTGTGCTCCGCGGCGTTGACAACCAAATTGCACAGCGCTTGTTCCATCAAGCCAAAATCCAGCCGCACCAACGGCAGAGCGTCGGCCACGGTGGTCTTGATACGCTCGCGCGAGATTTCGTTGGCAACCTGGTTCGCGGCCGACTCCAGCAGGTCGCGCACGACGACCCACTCGGCGCTCAACGGCATTTGTCCCGACTCGATGCGGGTCATGTCGAGCAGGTTCGTCACGATCCGATCGAGCCGCCGATTGGCCGACTGAATCTCGTCGAGGAAGGTCTTGGCCAGCGGCGGCGCGCCATCCGCCAGTTGCGTGTCGAGTCCGTCCGTCGCCGCCCGAATCACCGCCAACGGCGTCTTCAATTCGTGCGACACCGAATCGAGCAACGTCCGATGCAACCGCTCCGATTCCTCCGCCATGCGCGCCTGCTGTGCGCGCTCAATCGCATGATAACTCTCGATCATCACGGCAATCTGGCTGACGAACGTCTCCAGCAAGTCGTTTTCGTCAAGCGTCCACGTGTTCCGCTCCTCGAAGTGAATGCCCAATACACCCAGCCGGTTCTTGGCCGTCTGCAGCGGGACGTACAACCCCTCCGCGTCGGGCAGCGTGTCCGTGAATCGGCCCGCAGCCTGCCCGTGCTCGAACGCCCACGCCGCCACCGCGCGCCCCTTCGCGTCGGGGACAAATGTGCTCGTCGGGTGCGGCGCGTCCTCGAGCCGCCCCTCTGCTGACGCCAGCAGCACCGCCGTACGCACCCGAAACAGCGCGTCCACCTCCTTCACCGCGCGCGCCAAGCCGTCGGCCAGCGACGCGCTGGCCGTCACGCTCTCCAGCAAACGATTCAGCGCCCGCGTCCGTTGTTCGCGCCGCCGCTCCGCCGATTCGCGCGTCCGCAGTTGGTTCGTGAAATGCCCGATCACCAGCGCGATGACGAAGTACATCATGAGCATCATCGCATCGTGCACATGATAGATCCGAAACGTGAAAATGGGCGAGATGAACAGGAAATTCCAGAGCAGCGCACTCAGAGCCGCCACCAGCAACACAGCCCATCGGTTCAGCACCATCGCCAGCAACACCACCGAGAGCAGATACAGAAGCGCAATCGCCCAATACCCCGCCACCGATTGCAGCAACCAGCAGGCGACTGTTACCGCTGCCACCGCCGTCGCGCCCCAGCCGCAATCGCGCAGCAGATTCGAGCCGAGCCACTCGTCCAACGATCGCCGCCTTCGCCCGGCCGGCTTCTCCGCGCCGACGACGTGCACGTCGACGTCCCCGCCGCGGCGAATCAATCGTGTCGCCAGCGAACCGCCTTTCAGAAATTCAAGCAGAGGATGGCCGAGAGGTTTGCCGACGACGATCTGTGTCACGCCGTTCTCCCGCGCCGCCGCCAGCAACGCGTCCGCCACGTTGTCGCCTACCGTCATTACCACTTCCGCGCCGAGTTGCCGTGCAAGCGACAGGTTTTTCGAAAGCCGCATCTTCTCATCCTCGTTCAGCGGCGCCGAGGTCTCGACGTACACCGCGATCCACGGCGCGTCCATCGCCGCCGCCACGCGCCGCGTCCAGCGGATCAACAAGCCGGAGAACGGACTCGCGCCGACGCCGACCGCCAGCCGCTGGCCCGATTTCCACGGCGCGCCCAGCCGTTTTGCGCGCATCACGTCGCGCAACTCCTGGTCCACGCGCTCGGCGGTCGCGCGCAACGCCATCTCGCGCAATGCGGTCAGATTTTCCTCGCGGAAAAAATTCTCCGCCGCCGTCGCCGCGCGTTCGCCCATGTAAACCTTGCCTTCACCGAGACGCTTGCGCAGCTGGTCGGGAGTGATGTCAATCAGTTCAATTTCGTCCGCCTGATCGATGACGGAGTCCGGTACCGCCTCACGGACCGTGATGCCTGTGATTTGCTGCACGACATCCACGCGGCTTTCGAGGTGTTGGACGTTGACGGTTGTGTAAACGTCGATACCGGCGTCGAGCAGTTCGAGCACGTCTTGATAACGTTTGGGATGACGGCTGCCCGGCGCGTTGGTGTGCGCGAGTTCATCAACGAGCGCGAGCCGCGGGCGCCGCGCCAGGATCGCATCGATGTCCATCTCCTGCAACGTGACGTCGCGATACTCCAGCGCCTTTCGGGGAATGACCTCCAGACCGGCCAGCAGTGCCAATGTCTCCAGCCGCCCGTGCGTCTCGACGACACCGACCACGACATCGACGCTCTCGGCCTTGCGGACCTGCGCGTCCTGAAGCATGGCGTAGGTTTTACCCACGCCGGGGCACATCCCGAAGAAAATCTTCAACTGCCCGCGCTGGGCCGCCTGTTCCTCGCGCTGGATTTCAGCGAGCAATGCGTCCGGGTTTGGTCGCTGTGGCTCGGTCATGCGATTATTCTAGCTTGTCGACGGTCTTTCACCACTCAAAAAACGAATGGCGGCGCGGTCACGAGAACCACCGCATCGCCGCCAACTTCGAGGAGGGCCGCTGCCATAAAAAGGAGCCACGCAACCAGGTTTATGCTGACATGGTGGCAAACGAACGGAAACGCGGACGAGGATGGTTTTTTTGATTGGAGAGCGCCCACCAGCGTGCGACACGAACGATTGTTTTAGTGTTTTTTTGCATAGTGGTGCCAGAGCAGGAGGAACAAGAGAACCTGGATCGCCAGCGGAAGAATGCAGGTCAGCACGATCCAACGAACAAGCAACAACACCCGCCTTGAACGCGTCGACTTCTGCAAGCCGTCACACAAACCCGTGACCTCAACTTGATCGGGCGCGTCCAGGTCCGCTTTCATGGCGGCAGCAGTCGAGTACCGCCGGGCGGGATCGCGTTGCAGGGCGCGCAGGACGATTTCCTCGGCTTGAGGCGAAAGGCTGGGATTCAGTTTCCGAGGAGCGACCGGGTCGCCCGTCACGCGGGTATTCATGATGACGAAGGGGTCGTCGCCGTTGAACGGGGGCGTTCCGGTCAGCATTTCGTACAACATTGCGCCGAGGCTGTAGATGTCGGTCCGGGCGTCGCCGCGTTTGCCTTGGACTTGTTCGGGCGCGATGTAATCTGGCGTGCCCATCGCGGGCGTCCAGCAGCCAATCGTGACCCGGCGAAACTCATTGGATTTGGCCAACCCGAAGTCAAGCAACCGGATCGATCCGTCACAGCCCACCATGACGTTGTGCGGCTTCAAATCGCGGTGGATCACGCCATGGTCGTGCAGGTACTGCAACGCCTCGCAAAGCAGACTGGCGATTTTGAGCGGATCTTTCTCGGGCAGCGGACGCATGGCCTTCAACAGGTGCGCCAGCGTGCAGCCGCGCAGGTACTCGGTTACCAGATACGGCCGGCTCTTCGGTCCGTCCATGGGAATGAATTTCAGCACGTATGGATGATTCAATTTCAGGCCGATCTCTTCCTCGCGACGGAAGCGTGTGAAAAAGCCGGGGTCGCTCTCGTATTCCAAATGCGGCACCTTCAGGGCGACGTTGGCATTGCGGTTGTGCAGGTCTTGCGCCTTGAAAATCATGGCCATGCCACTCCGACTGATGACCTCGACAATCAAGAATCGTTCGTCCAAAATGTCGCCCGGGTGCAATTCGCCGACCCTGTTCGCTTCGACGGTCGGATGGTATTCGGCCACACCTTGGCAACAAGCAACGCCTTCGAGGGGGCACAATAGGGTCGTCTTCATGGTTCCACTATCACATCAAACGACCAAGCCGGGTAATTAAAAGCGGGCGGAAATGCGTTAAAAAAACATTGATACCAATTGCCGGCTTCGGGTGTTTATCAACCAATGGGTTGGCCAGACATCGAAGCTGCGCAACGCGGGGCTGTCCACCACAAAACCGCGTCCGAACAATGGTACAACCAACACCGGACACGGCGCGTATCGGACGACCTTTGACGTCGTGTTGCGCCGAAATAGTCCCCAAGCACCGACGGTACCATTGCTACCAATAATGATAAGATCCGCCTTTATCTCTTTGGCTTCGTTAACGATTTGGAGGTGGGGTTTGCCTGTGGCGACTACCGCCTCTGCTTCGATTTCGTCTCCCCACAACGCGTCGGTCAGAAGACTCAACTGGCACTCCCCGCTTCCCGCATCTCTTCAGCCAGTTGGGTGCGAGTGATCCCGCGCGTGATGCACGATCGATCCGGTATCACAACGTGCAGCAACGTGATCGCAGCGCCAGACTCGCGTGCAAACGCGGCCGCGTACTGCGGCGTCCTCGCCATCGATTCCGAGAAATCAACCGGAGCCAGGGTCATTTGCAGTTTCATTTGCAATCCATTCCGTGGCATCGAAGATCTGCCCTTCGTACAGCTCCACGGTTCGTAGAGGCAGCCTCCAGAGAACCAACGAACGGATTCCGTCGGGAGCGCCTGTCGAGGCGGGCGCAACCGGCCCTGTTACGACGGCGCCCCGTACCGCTTGCGGAGTTCGAGATTAACCTGAAAAGGACGTTGATCGCCTTTTCGCCTGCGAGCCCGCCAAACGGCGCAAAAGCACGGTCTTGTAGAATCCGTTCGATCTCGGCACGCAAGGTTGCCGGGTCGCGCTTGGTACCGGCAGTCCATTTCGACGCCACCCGGTCTGGCTGGAACTCGGCATTCTGAAGCGTCATATGCGGGTCTAACCCGGAACTGGAAGTCGTCAGCATGTCGCCAGCGGCAATGCCGGTTCAAACGGCCCGGGCAATTCTGGACGCAGCAAGGACTGCGGCACTTGGCGGCACTGCTCGAAGTCCTGCCGAACGGCCACTGGGACGAACTCTGGCAGGCCAACCAACGGTGGTGGTATCCAGATGCGCACCGTGACGCGTGCCGCCATCCAATTCTGATCTAACCATGTTGGCTCATGGCTTCCACACCTCCCGTCGCTGCCTCCAGCGCCACTCGACCAACCACAACATCAGGCCCCACAAAGTCAGTGCACAAGATCTCGCCGTGACCATCTGGAAACACCTCATAAACTTCAGTCCTGATGGCGGCGATGCGGTTGCCTCTTGCCAATTTCACAAAAAGGAATCCCCACCAGACGTGAGGACAGTGACAATCGCGGCCGCTGGTGTCGTCGATCTTGTACATCCACACGCTGTTGCCATGGGCCACTCCGAAGTGGGCGCTGGCAGATCCCTGGTCCCACCAACCCGCTGCGCGAGCCAACCGTGTGTCAAACTTCTGGCCGATAAACGGCACCGCCCACTCAGGCGCCGATGCGGCCTGTTCGACCGAGTTTGTAACCTGTTTGGTGCGTTGCTGCCGCTTCGACGGACGGCGATTTTTCAAACCGAGAAAGGTGGTGGTCCAGATCGGGACGTGACCAAGCTCGCACTCCTGCAATTCCGCAATTTCATCAATTTGCGGGCACACGACGGCACTCAGCACACTACTCTCGAGAGAATCGAGTTCCGCCGTGATGATGTCGTCGTCGTGGTATTTTTCCCAGTGCGCTGCCCGGTAGGCCTTCTCGAAGGACTTCGTGTCCCAATCCCCATAGAACATCAGCTCGCCGTTGGTGACAACGTTGTTATCAGTCCACATGAACCGAACGCAGGCACACAGCTTATAATCCTGTTCGGTCGTGTTCTTCCATTGGCCCTCACAGAGAGGGCACAAGACAGCGTAGTCGCCGTTGGTCTGCTCTTTCCATTCGATGGTCGTGACCTTCATGGCACCCTCCCTTCGGCTGCGAGCGCCGCGAGCATCTCACCTCGCAGCCGGCGAGTTCGGTTAGGAACTTGGTTCCCGGTGATGCCCGGTGGCCGGTCACGAGGACGAGATGTTGCGGTACACCCCAAATAGTCGAGTTCGTAGTGCTGATTGTGAGCTTTGCGGAACGTGCGTTTATCATCCCCCCGCCCGGCTCATCAACCTCCTCCCGACGCCGCAGCCCGGGAGGTAAATACCGGGCCAAGTCGGGGCGGTATGTATGTAAAAAGAACGAGCCTCGCAATATTGCAAGGCTCGTTCGAATCCCGTTGGTTTCTGACAGCGCTCATGCTCATCCTGGTGCAACGGCGTCGAGATCGTCGTTTCCGGGATTAACCTTATGCAACGGCTCGAAGTTGGTCGCCCACGCTGACGCCCATCCAGGGGATCAGATCGGCAATTGGTTGCAGCTTGGCTTCGAGGTTCTCGAGTTGGGCGATGACTTTATCCGGCGACAACCCCATCGCCTCGGCGATGTCATCGGGGTCCCGATGCTGGCGCCCGTACACGTCGAATACGAGCAGCTCGTAGAAGCTCAAACGGCTGAGCTGCTGACGGCAGAGTTGATAGCCGGCGTTCATCGTCTTCGGTTCCTTTCCCTGCTCTTGAGTTCTCGGTCAACCATCAGGCAAAGTTCGATCAGGCTCTGCGGCGGCGGAGCATCAATGCGCCAAACACGCCAAGGCCGACTAGAGCGAGCGTGGATGGCTCGGGAACGACGGTGATCGATTCGATGTTCGCGGACGCGGCGCCACTGCCGCCATTGCCGATCTCGAGACCGACCCAATCCACCGTCATATTCCCCAGCAGGCCATCCGACTCGTCACCCGACGTGGCGTCAAGCGCCGACAGGGTCTCCCCCCAGGTGCCAAAAGCGTTGCCATTAGGATCGTACGCATGGATGGTGGAAGAACCGGTCAGAGGCGATCCACCCAGAGTGTAGATCGCGTAATCGTTCCAGTAGTCGCCAACAGGGTTGGACAGCGGGCTCACCCAGATGGTCCAGTAAGGTTGAACGTTCCCCGGCCCCGGCCCCTGCCCGTTGCTGAGAAGAGTGTAACTCCCGCTGAAAGAGCTTAAAGTTCCCAAGGCACCTTCGATGAAGACCGCCGGGGAGTCACCACTGGTACTGGCGTCGGCGGTGTAAAGTGCCGCATAGGCCGGTACCGACCCTGACGCGGGAACATATTGCGCGTCTGTGCTGGGACCTATGGTTACACTGTAAGCCAAGTCGTTAAGTGCCGTGCCCGAATAGGTACCCCCCCCTTGTGCGCTGGCGCTCATTGCGGCGGCCAAACTGATCGCGATGATCGCGAATGCTATTGCTATCGGTTGCCCTGCATTCTTCATAATTCCTTTCCCTTCGTTCATTTCATTTTCGGATGGCGTTAGTGCCGTCCATCCATACAGGCGCTACTCGTCACATGGTTTTTGCTACTGCGTTGCTACCTTGCGGGTAGCAATTGCCTCAGAGCGTGTTTGAAAAAGCGATGGCGAGCTTCCGGTACTGCGCGGGATTTGGTTCAGGCTTGGGATGCACACTCCCCAGTGTTACCCGACTGATTTGACTGAAACGCAACGGCAACAACTCGAACCGCTGTTACCGCTCCCCAAGAAACGGGTCACCCTCCAGTGGTTCGCATGCCCGGCGGGCGGGTTCGTACGTAAAGAACGAGCCCCGCAACTCTGTGGAGCCCGTTCGAATGCCTAACTGAGAGGCCAAACCAATCAGACCTTGCGGCGTCGGATCATCAACACGCCGAGCAACCCGATCGCTACGAGACCGATTGTGGATGGCTCGGGCACCGGCTCTGCCGCGAAACTGAATGAGTATGTACCAGGACCGGAAAAGCTAACGGTCATTTCGGCTGGGGTGTTAGCGTACTGCCCTTGGGAGTCGACTAGCGTTCCCTGTCCCGCGAAAGCATATGTACCACTCCCGTCCCCCAAGTACTGAAGTGTGGCCAAGTTGAACTCAAACCGATTGTTGGGCGTTGTCCCTGAACTGCCGAAAGTAGCGTCTGGCGTAGAAAAGACCAAATAGTCAGAGATATTTTCTGTCGTAGGAGACGAACCGATACCACTAATT
>Ga0326727_10027726_pt1 | contig 10372 bp, 7 predicted proteins | sample MB2enrmetagenome_FD_207643 | JGI IMG/M metagenome (GOLD analysis project Ga0326727, IMG submission 207643) | Lab enriched peat soil microbial communities from McLean, Ithaca, NY, United States - MB29MY | ecosystem: Environmental > Terrestrial > Soil > Wetlands > Peat | place: USA: New York...
GTCGCGATGCGTTTGCCGTGGCGCGCGTAGTGGTGCCAGTAGAGAAGCATGGACGGCTGCGAGGCCAGGAGCGCATCAGCGATGTCGCGAGCGCCCGCTTCGTTGTGGTCGTCGGCCTCAGGGCGCAGGCAGCCCAGCACCGAGACACCGGTGCGCAACACGTCCATGGGGTGAGCGCGCGCGGGGAGTTGCTCGAGGGCGTGCTTCACTTCGGCGGGCAAACTGCGCAGGCCCAGGAGACGCTTCTTGTATGCCGCCAGCTCCGCGGCGGTGGGCAGCTTGCCGTGGATCAGCAGGTGCGCCACTTCGGCGAATTCGCAGTGCTCCGCCAGGTCGGCAATGTCGTAGCCGCGATAGTGCAGGTCGTTGCCGCTTTGGCCCACGGTGCAGACGGCGGTGTTGCCCGCGGGCGTGCCCGACAGCGCAACGGATTTCTTGGGTTTGAAGGCGGCGGGCGCGTGGCTCGTCTCGTGAACGCTCATTTTGACCCCCGGGTAAGAACTAAATTAGCGAATGAAGGCAGGGAATGTCTACAGGGATTCTTTGCCCTTCGCGAACAGTTCGTCGAGCTTTTGTTCGTAGGCGTGGTAATCGAGGACTTTGTAGAGTTCGTCGCGGGTTTGCATCAGTGGCAGAACGTTTTTCTGCGTACCCTCGGCGCGGATGGCTTCGTAGACCTTGAGCGCGGCGGCGTTCATGGCGCGATAAGCGGCGCAGCAATACAGAATGATGTCGACGCCCGCGGCAGCGAGCTCTTCGCGCGTGAACAGCGGGGTTTTGCCGAACTCGGTGATGTTGGCGAGGATGGGCACGCCCACGGCCTTGCGAAACGCGGTGTACATCGGGGCTTCAGTGACGGCTTCGGCAAAGATCATGTCGGCGCCGGCAGCCACATAGTCTTGTGCGCGCTCGATGGCGCGGGCGAGGCCCTCACTGGCCAGCGCGTCGGTGCGCGCCATAATAACAAAATCGGGATCGGTGCGCGCCCCATCACGTGCGTCGACGGCGGCTTTGATGCGATCGGCCATCTCTTCGGTGGGAACAAGCTCTTTGCCCGGCCGGTGGCCGCAACGCTTGGCGCTTACCTGGTCTTCAATATGAACGGCGGCTGCGCCGGCCTTGATCATCTGGCGGATGGTGCGCGCGATGTTGAAGGCTCCGCCCCAGCCGGTGTCGATATCGACGAGCAAGGGCAATCGACATGAATCGGTAATGCGGCGGACGTCGGTCAGTACGTCCTCCATAGTGCTAATGCCCAGATCGGGAATGCCGAGCGAGTTGGCGGCCACGCCTCCGCCGGAAAGATAAATGGCGCGAAAACCCGCGGCCTGGGCCAGCCGCGCCGCGTAGGCGTTGATGGCGCCGGCCACCTGCAGCGGCTTTTCTGCCGCGAGCGCCGCGCGAAAACGTGCGCCGGGCGTTTCGTGAATGGGAGCGTCCGCCATGCTGTTTCCTTGGCGCATCATAACAGGACGGCCGCAAAGACGGCTTCCGCAAGTGGACCACGAGGTGCGACAATCATCGCGTCGGAGCCTTCCCTCTTGATCCGGCCGATCGACGGTGGCTTTCGCCCCCACCCTTTTCCGCTAAGTACGCGGAAAAGGATGGGGCACGGTGAGGCTCTTGGCGCCGGATCAATTCATAAATGGCTCTGCCCGGAGGAGAAGCATCGCATGAAACGCGTATTGATCTGTACAGGTTTGCTTTTTGCTGCGACCACGTTATTTGCTCAGATGAAGCCGCCCTCGGGCCCGCCGAAGAGCCCGCCGGCCACGGCAACGGCGACCATCGGCGGCAAGACCATCACCATTACTTACAGCTCACCCCGCGTGAGAGGCCGCGAGGGCGCGATCTTCACCAAGGACGGCCTCATCAGCAAGGATCCGCACTATCCGGTGTGGCGTGCGGGCGCCAACGCGGCCACGACGCTCAAGACCGATGGCGATCTCATGATCGGCAAGCTGCATGTTCCCGCGGGGACGTACACGTTGTTTGTCGACATCTCCGACCCGGCGCACTGGGTGCTGATTGTGAGCAAGGCGACCGGCGAATGGGGACTGGCTTACGATCCCACGAAGGACCTAGGTAAGACGCCGATGATGACGTCGAAGCCGCCGGCCATGGTGGAGGACTTGACCTACACGTTGACCGACAATGGCGGCGGCAAGGGCACGCTGACACTGGCGTGGGAAGACGTGAGCGCGTCGGTGCACCTCATGGCGCACTGAGGACGGCTCCTTTTCGGGGTCTCTGGCATCCAAAGAGGAGGCGGCAGTTGCTGAAAAATTGCCGCCTCCTCGCTAGAATTGAAGGCAGCGGAAGATTCCTGCTCGAAAGGTAAAAGACTTGCCCCTGTACCCTTATCGCTGCACACAATGCGGCCATCGTTTTGAAAGAATCCAGAAATTCGGCGCCAAGCCGGAGAAGGTTTGCCCCAAGTGTGGTGGCGCACTGGAGCGCCCCCTCACCGCGCCGGGCCTCAAGTTCAAGGGCGCGGGGTGGTACGTGAACGACTACGCCTCGAAGGGCAGTTCCTCCAAGGACGGCGGCGCCGCCACAGAGTCTGCGGCGGCGGAAAAGAAGACCGGGGCCGAGGCTAAAACCGAATCGAAAACCGAGTCGAAGAGCGCGAGCACCAGCGAGTCGGGTTCGGCGAGTACGACGGCATCGGCTCCTGCCACTGCTCCCGGTACAGCGGCCAAGTAACACGCGGCCGCGCCGCCATAGGATAATGGAGACCTTGCACCGCATGGCTCCGGCATGAATTCCAAACTTTCGCAAGAAACTGCAACTGCGCCCGGCAAAGCTGGGCCGGCGCGCGCTTCTTCATGGGCGCTTGGTGCGTTCGCTGCGGCGGCCCTCGTGCTGTTTGCGTCGGGCATTGTGGCGGGTGCGTTGCACGTCCGCCCAGACGTTGCGGCCACATTGCGCTGGGCGGGCCTCGCGCTTTTCGTCCCGGTGGCAGTGAATCGGCGTTCGCTGCTGGTGTGGACCTTCTTCGCCATGGTTGCCGGAGCTGAGCTCGGCGTGGACGCACCGCATTTCGCCGTGCAAGCCCGGTTTCTGGGCGACATCTTCCTGCGCCTCATCCGCATGATCGTGGCTCCGCTCATCTTTGGCGGGCTGGTGACGGGAATCGCCGGCCATGGCGAGCTGCGCGGGGTGGGCCGCGTGGCGCTGAAGGCGCTGATCTTTTTTGAAGTGGTCACCACGCTCGGAATCTTTCTTGGCGCCATTGCCATCAATCTGTCAGGAGCGGGATGGGGCGTGGCGCTGCCCGCGGCGGCACAGGCGACTGCCGCGCCAACGCATGCGCCGGGATGGCAGGACGTCATACTCAACGTGTTTCCCGAGAACATTGCACAGGCTGTGGCGCAGAACCAGGTGTTGCAGGTGGCGGTTTTCGCGCTGCTCTTTGGCGTGGCGCTGGCCATGCTACCTGCGCCGCGCCGCGCACCGCTGGTCTCGGTGCTGCAATCGCTCACCGACGTCATGTTCCGCATCACGAAGATCGTGATGCTGATGGCGCCAGTGGCCGCGGGAGCGGCGCTGGCCTACGCGGTGGGCAGCATGGGATTGCTCTCGCTTGTGCCATTGGCGAAGCTGGTGGGAACGTACTACACGGCTCTGGGCTTGTTCGTGCTTCTGGTGCTGACGCCGATCATTTTTCTGGCGCGCATTCCCATGGGCCGATTCTGTGCTGCGGTGGGCGAGCCGGCGGCCATTGGTTTTGCCACCACCACCTCAGAGGCCGCATTGCCCTTGGCGATGGAGCGCATGGAAGAGTTCGGTGTGCCGCGCTGGATTGTTTCGTTTGTGATTCCCACCGGCTACAGCTTCAACATGACCGGATCGAGCCTGTATCTCTCCATGGCCGCGATCTTTGCCGCGCAGGCGGCGGGAATGCACCTGAGCGTGGGCGAGCAATTGATGATGGTGTTTACGCTGATGCTGACCAGCAAAGGCGTGGCCGGCGTGCCGCGCTCGGTGCTGGTGATTCTGATGGGCACCGCGGCATCGTTTCACATTCCCGTCACTGCGATCATGCTGCTTCTTGGCGTGGATACATTGCTGGATATGGGCCGCACCGCGATGAATGTGATCGGCAACTGCATGGCCGCGGCCGTTGTCGCGAAATGGGAAGGCGAGTCGTTATGACGGAACACATCGGGCTACAACACATCGGAATTGCCGCGTGCTCTGCGGAGGGCGCGGCGCTTTGCTACCGGACAATCTGCGCGGAGGGCGCGGAGGTTCTCGGGCCGCATGCGCATCCTGAGATCACCATGCACACGCCATCGTTCGCCAGCTACATGGAACGCATCGAGCGCGGCGACTGGCGCGGCGTGGGCGAGATGATGCTCATGTCGGCGCGCGTGTTGGCGGGGGCCGGAGCAGATTTCCTGATCTGCCCGGACAATACGATCCACCAGGCATTGCCGTTGATTGAGGAGCGGTCGCCGTTGCCCTGGCTGCACATTGCGGAGGTGGTTGCCGTGACGGCGGCTGGGCGCGGGTTCCGGCGGCTGGCGATTACGGGAACGCGATGGCTTGTGGAGAGCGAAGTTTATCCGGTGAAGCTCGCGGCGCGCGGCATCGAGTGGCTGCGGCCGAACGCCGAAGAGCGTGACGAGATCAACCGCATCATCATGGACGAGCTGACCTACGGTATCGTCAAGCCTGAAGCGGTTGCCGCGTTCCAGCGCATCATTGGCCGCATGAAGGCGGAAGGATGCGACGCGGTCGTTCTGGGCTGCACCGAGATTCCGCTCCTCATGAACGACGCAAACTCGCCGCTGCCGACGCTTGACTCCACGCGTCTGCTGGCGCGCGCGGCGCTGCGCAGGGCCACGCAGGGCGCGGCTGCACAAACGGCGCGGTGACACTGGGTGCCCCATCCTAAACGCGCTTTTTGCGTTTAGGGTGGGAGTCGAACCGCCGCCCCGAACCGCTACCATAGTTCCTGAAGATGCTCATCGATCCCATTCCGTCTCCTGTGGAACACGCCGATTATGCCGCTCTCGAGTGGGAGCCGCTGCTCGCGCTGGTTGCCGGGTATGCCGCGTCGCCGGTGGGCCGCGAGTCGATTCTCGTCCTTCGACCATCGAGCGATGAGGAGTGGATCGGCCGCCAGCATCGGCTGGTGAGCGAGGTGCGGCTCTTGCTCGAAGAGCAGGTTTCGATTCCGCTCGGCGGCCTGCTCGATCCCACACAATTGGCCGCCAAGGCACAGATTGCAGGTGCGGCGCTGGAGGCGGCAGAGCTGCAGAGTGTGGCGCGGCTCGCCAACGACGTCGCATCGTGGCAGGCGCTGCTGCGCGAACCGCCCATGCGGCTGGTGGGCAAACTGCCGGGACTTTCGGAGTTATCGGCGGCGCTGACGACGAGTTTGCGTCCGCTCGCGGAGTCGATCGAGCGCAAGATTCAGCCCGACGGGTCGCTCGCCGACGATGCTTCGCCGGAGCTCAACCGCATTCGCCGCGAGCAGGAGCGCCAGCAGAGAGTGATTGAGGAAAGTCTGCGCTCCGCGCTGCGCAAACTTACCGGCGAAGGCGCGACGCAGGAAGAATTGATTACGATTCGCGGCGAGCGCTTCGTGATTCCGGTGCGCGCGGAACTGAAGCGGCGCGTGACGGGCGTGATTCACGGAGCCAGCTCATCGGGGCAGACGGTTTACGTGGAACCGCTCGAAACCATCGAGCAGAACAACGAACTGGTGCGGCTGATAGAGGAAGAGCAGGAAGAGATTCACCGCATCTTTGTGGCGCTGACGCGGCAAGTAGCCGGCTACGCGCACAGCTTGGTGGAGGGTGCACGTGTGCTGGCGCTGGTGGATAGCTTGCTGGCGCGAGCGCGATTTGCCCGCGACTTCCACTGCGTGGGGCCGGCTTTTGGAGCAAATCTGTTATCTATCGAAGATGGCCGCCATCCTCTACTTGAGAAGCGATTGCGGGCCACGGGAGGGACCATTGTTCCGCTGGACCTGGAGCTGACGGCGGAAGAGCGTCAACTGATCATCAGCGGACCGAATACCGGCGGCAAAACCGTAGCGCTGAAGACGACGGCGCTGCTGGCGATGATGGCGCAGGCGGGCATTCCGGTGCCGGCTACGGCCGCGAACTTCCCGGTGTTCACGGCGTTCCTGGCCGACATCGGCGATGCGCAGTCGATCGAGGCGGCGCTCTCGACATTTTCCGCGCACATCACGAATCTGGACCGGCTTTCGCGGCTGGCCGGCGCGCGCTCGCTGGTGCTGCTGGATGAATTGGGCTCGGCCACCGATCCCGAGGAGGGTGCGGCGCTGGCCGTGGCCGTGGCGGCGTATTTTCTCGCGGCCGGTGCGTGGACGCTGATCTCGACGCATCACACTTCGCTCAAAGTGTACGCGGCGAATACCGCGGGCGTGCGCAATGCGGCGGCGGGCGTGGATGAGAAGACGCTGGTTCCGAACTACCAGTTTCATCTGGGCGTGCCGGGCGCGTCGGCGGGCATCCACACGGCGGAACGGCTGGGACTGAATGCGGCGATCATTGCGGCGGCGCGGGAGCGGCTGGGCTCGCAACAGGCCGACATTGCGCGCTTCCTCGACAAGCTGCATTCCGAATTGGCAGAACTGGAAGCAGACAAGAAAAAAACACGCGAGCGGCAGTACGCGCTCAACCAGGAACGGAAAAAGCTGGAGCGCGAGGGCGACGCGGAGGTGCGCAACCGCGTGCGCGAACTCGAGGGAAAACTGGCCTCGCTGATGAAGGAGTTCGAGTACCAGATGCGCGAGAACGTGCGCGCCGTCGAGGATCGCGTGGCGCAGCAGAAGCTATCGAAAGAAGCTGAACGGCGCATTCAGCGGTTGCGACGCGAGTTCCAGGAGAGCTTCAACCAGACGGTCGTTGCGCATCGCACGGGCGCGGATCAGGGCGACGTCAACGCTCAGCCCCATGTGCTGCGGCACATCGCGCCCGGCGATCGCGTGCTCATCAAGTCGGTGAACAAGATTGGCGAAGTGCAGCGCGAGGTGGAGAAGGACGTGTTTGAAGTTGCTCTGGGACCGATCAAGATGCGGGTCAAGCGCGATGAACTGGCCGAAGCGTCAGGCTCGGCTGCGGCGAAGGCCGATCCGCTAGCCGCTGCGCGACAGCAGAAAGGCGTGCACGTTTCGGTAACCAGCGCCAACACGGACGACATGCGGATGGAGATCAATCTGATTGGCCGCACGGTGGATGAGGCAACGGACGAACTCGAAAAGTATCTTGACCGTGCTTTTCTCGCGGGGCTGCCGAAGGTGCGCGTAATTCACGGCCACGGGGCCGGGATTCTGCGCCGCGGCGTGCGCGAGTTCTTGAAAAATCATCCGCACGTAGCGGGAATTGAAGAGGCTCCGCAGAACGAGGGCGGGCAGGGTGCGACGCTGGTGGAGCTGAGGCAGTGAGGCGGCAGACGCTGCCTGGAGCGAGAGTCGCTCACGGGGGCCCCGGACACCGTTGGGGGCCCCGGCGTTTGCGATGAGAATGGGTCGCCCCATCTCAATCTTTCAGGCCATCACTTTCCGGCCCATGGGTTTGAACACAAGTCAGATTCCCTTGAGAATCTGGGCTTTTCCCACACCTTTGTGTGCGGCGACTGCGGGCGTTCAAAGTTCCGATGTGCAAAGGGTCGTGCGCGGGAACGGCAATTCGAGGGCGGGGCCGAATCGAAATAGAACGCCGCCCCTCATTCTTCAATTTTAACTTATCCTCACGCCATCGCTTCCCGGCCCATGGGTTCGAACTTCAGCTGATTCGATTTGCGGTCGACGTCAATCCTCACGTGCGCGCCGTGCAGGACTTCGCCGTCGAGGATCTTGATTGCCAGCGGGTCCTGGACCATGCGTTGCAGTGCGCGCTTGAGCGGACGCGCACCGTAGGCCGCATCGGAGCCTGCGGCGAGGATCAACTGCCGTGCGGGCTCTGTCAGTTCGAGCGAAATGGCGCGGTCTTCGAGCAGCTTGCGCACTTCGTTCAGGCGCAGATCGAGAATCTTGCTCAACTGCGCGTTGCCCAGCGGCTTGAAAATCACGACGTCGTCTACGCGGTTCAGGAACTCGGGACGGAAGTGCTCGCGCAGGACGCGCATCACACTTTCTTGCGCCATGTCGAAATCATGTTCGGTCTTGAGCGAATCGCCGCCAAGCATGGCCGCGCCCAGGTTAGAGGTCATGATGAGCACCGTGTTCTTAAAATCTACCGTCCGGCCCTTGGCGTCGGTCAATCGGCCGTCGTCCATCACCTGTAACAGCACGTTGAAGACATCGGGGTGCGCCTTCTCGATTTCGTCGAAGAGGATGACCGCGTAAGGCCGGCGATGGATGGCCTCGGTCAACTGGCCGCCTTCGTCGTAGCCCACGTAGCCCGGAGGCGCACCGATCAAGCGAGCCACGGCATGTTTTTCCATGTACTCGCTCATGTCGATGCGCACCATGGCCTGCTCGTCATCGAAGAGAAACTCGGCGAGCGCGCGGGCGGTTTCGGTTTTGCCCACGCCTGTCGGGCCGAGAAAGATAAACGAACCGATGGGGCGCTTGGGATCGCTTAGTCCGGCGCGCGAGCGGCGAATGGCGTTTGCGACCACGCTGAGCGCGGCATCCTGGCCGATTACGCGTTCGCGCAGACGGTCTTCCATCTGGACGAGCTTCTTTACCTCGCCCTCCAGCATGCGCGAGACGGGAATGCCCGTCCATTTTGAAACGATTTTGGCGATGTCCTCCTCGTCGACCTCCTCCTTCAACATGCGCGTGGCGCCGGACTGGCCCTCCTGCGCGGCGTTCAGCTTTTTCAGCTCGGTTTCGAGTTTGGGCAGCTCGCCGTACTGGATCTGCGCGGCGCGGTCGAGCTGGCCCTTGCGGGTCTGCTCCTCGATTTCGGCGCGCAGAGCCTCGATCTTCTTTTTCAATTCGCCAACACGGTTGATGGCCTCGCGTTCTTTGGTCCAGCGCGCAGTGAGGGCAGTGATCTTCTCTGTGAGTTCGGCCACTTCGCGCTCTACAGCTTTGCGGCGCTCGGTGCTGTTGGAGTCGGTCTCGCGCTTGAGCGCGGCACGCTCGATTTCGAGCGACGTCCGCTGGCGCTCGAGCTGGTCGATTTCAGTCGGTTTTGAGCCAATCTGAATGGCGAGCGACGCGGCGGCCTCGTCAACCAGATCAATAGCCTTGTCAGGCAGGAAGCGATCAGAGATGTAGCGGTGCGAGAGCGTGGCCGCAGCCACGATGGCGGCATCCTTGATGCGCACGTTGTGGTGCTGCTCGTAGCGGTCTTTCAGGCCGCGCAGAATGGCGATGGTGTCCTCGACGTTGGGCTCGCCCACGTAGACGATCTGGAAACGGCGCTCGAGGGCCGCGTCCTTCTCGATGTATTTGCGGTACTCGTTGAGCGTGGTGGCGCCGATGGCGCGCAGCTCGCCGCGCGCCAGAGCCGGCTTGAGCATATTGCTGGCGTCGATGGCGCCCTCGGCCGCACCCGCGCCCACCAGCGTGTGCAACTCGTCAATGAAGAGCACGATCTGCCCGTTCGTTTCCTCAATTTCCTTGAGCACGGCCTTGAGCCGGTCCTCGAACTCGCCGCGATATTTTGCGCCGGCGAGCATGGAGCCGAGGTCGAGCGAGATCACGCGCTTGTCGCGCAGGCTCTCGGGCACGTCTCCAGAGACGATGCGGCGGGCGAGACCTTCGACGATGGCGGTCTTGCCCACGCCGGGCTCGCCGATGAGCACAGGATTATTTTTTGTACGACGGCTCAGGACCTGGATCACGCGGCGAATCTCCTCGTCGCGGCCAATCACGGGATCGAGCTTGCCGCGGCGCGCAAGATCGGTAAGATCCTTGGCGTATTTTTCCAGCGCCTGGAACTTGGCCTCGGGATTCTGGTCGGTGACGCGTTGCGAGCCGCGCACGGCGGTGAGCGCCTTGAGAATGGCGTCCTTGGTGGCGCCGAGCGCAACCAGGGCATCACGCGCGGGATCGCTTTTGAGGCCGGCGATGCCCAGCAATAAATGCTCCGTCGACACGTACTCGTCCTTGAAGTTCGAGGCTTCCTTGAAGGCCTGCTCGAGCGCTCTGTTCAACGACTGGCTCATGCCCGGCTGTGCGGCCGCACCGGCCACGCGAGGCAGTTTCTCCTCGTTTTGGTGTAGATCGTGCTGAAGACGCTCTGTGGGCACACCGATCTTTTCGAGCACGGCGGGGATCACACCCTCGCGGTCCTCAATGAGCGCCAGCAACAGGTGCACGGGCTCGAGCTCCGGGTTGCCCAGCTCGGCAGCGCGCGTCTGCGCCTGCTGCATCGCCTGCTGCGCTTTCACGGTGAATTTGTCCCAACGAATGGCCATTGCTTGATGCCTCAGT
>Ga0326727_10027727_pt1 | contig 10371 bp, 8 predicted proteins | sample MB2enrmetagenome_FD_207643 | JGI IMG/M metagenome (GOLD analysis project Ga0326727, IMG submission 207643) | Lab enriched peat soil microbial communities from McLean, Ithaca, NY, United States - MB29MY | ecosystem: Environmental > Terrestrial > Soil > Wetlands > Peat | place: USA: New York...
ATTGGTCGAGAAGTCGAGACGGCGGTCTATTCCGCCGTGCCCGAAGCACGGGCGGTCACGTGGGCGCCCCGCGCCTGGCTGGAGCGCGCTTGAGTTACCCGGTCGACGATCGATGGATGATGTCAGAGATCCTGCTCTTCTCGATCTCGGAGTCATCCTGTTCCACAGCAGCGGCGAACCTTCCCGCGAACCTATGTCCGCCTGTAGATGAGTCGCAGTTTCCCCCCCGAGGTCTACTGCCGTGATGCACCCGGAAGAGGCGACACCTAGCCCGATGCGGATGTGCCGTCGGCGGCGTCGAGGAGAGCAAGCACCCGCTCGGGGGTGATCGGCAGCTGCGTCGGGCGGAATCCGATGGCATCGGCGACGGCATTGGCGATCGTCGGTGCGGCATTGCCGATCACTGCCTCGCCAATGCCACGTGCGTTCATGGGTCCCTTGCCCTCCCCACTCTCGACAATGTCCGTCATCACGTCCGGCATGTCGTCGGAGGTCGGAACGAGGTAGTCGGCCAGCAACGACGAGGCGATCTTGCCCTCGTCAAGGATGATCTCCTCCATGAGGGCGTAGCCGAGGCCCTGCATCGCCCCTCCCTGCATCTGTCCTTCGACCCGGAGCGGGTTGATTGCCCGGCCCACGTCGTGGCAGCTGGCGTACTTGAGCACCGCGACCTCGCCTGTCTCCAGGTCGACCTCGACCTCCGCCGCGTGCGTGCCGTAGGTGTAGTCGGGAAAGCTGACCCATTGGCTCGGCTCCGTGTCGAACCCGCGACGCTTCGCATCGGGGTGAAATACGTACAGCGTGGTGGGGTCTACCGAGCGGGCCTCGCACAGACGGACCAGCTCGCCGAGGCTTATGCCTTCCTCGGGCGCGGTTGTGCTGGCCGACTTGCCCGCAGCCTTGACGCGACCATCCTCGAACACGGTTCGCGCGACGGGGCAACCAAGTGCCTCGGCAGCCACCGGGGCGACCAGTTGGCGCAGCTGCAATGCCGCCCGCATGACTGCGTTCCCCGACATGAGCAGCTGCCGGGTAGCAAAGGTGCCACCCGCCGGCGGCGTAAGTGCGGTGTCGCCGATGTAGACGCTGATCCGCTCGAGCGACACCCCGAGGATCTCAGATGCGATCTGGCACAAGCTAGCCGCCTGCCCCCCGCCGACATCGCTCACCCCGGATCTGATGAGCAAGGTGCCGTCCGCTTGGATGCTGAGCCACGCCGAGGCACAGTCTTGGAGCCAGACCGTGCGTCCGTAGGGATGCATGTTGCAGGCGAACCCGCGGCCAACCCGTTTCGACGGCCCGCTCGGCACGCTCGGATCCCCGAGCCGAGCCAGAGCTCGCTCGAGGGTCTCACCGACCGCCACTGCGGTGTCGAGCGTCTCGCCGGTCGGGATCACGTCACCTTTGCGGAGGAAGTTACGCCGGCGTACGTCGGCCTTGTCTATGGCAAGGGCGTCAGCGAGCCGGTCCATCTGCGACTCGTAGCCGAGGGTTACCTGCCTTGCGCCGAAGCCTCGGAACGCGCTCGTCGGGACGTTGTTGGTGAAAACGGCGCGCGAGCGCACGGAGACGTTCGGCGTAAAGTACGGGCCGCACGACAGCGCGGCTCCGTAGAACAAGACCCGTGCGCTCTTGTTCGGATAGGCGCCAGCGTCGCCGATGAGATCGACGTCCTGGGCGACGATCCGGCCGTCGTTGGTCGCGCCGGTCCGGTAGCGCATGATGAACGGGTGTCCTTTGGTCGAGGCGAGAATGGACTCCTGGCGGCTCCAGACCATGCGAACCGGTCGCCTCGTCTTCCACACCAATAGAGCGAGATAAGGCTCGACGGTCATGCCCTCTTTGCTACCGAAGCTGCCCCCCATGTACGCGGCTATCAGCCGGACCTTGTTCGCCGGGAGCTTAAGCATCTCTGCGATGTCCGTTGCGTGCTCGATGATCTGAGTCGCGACGCGCAATGTGACGACGTCGTTCTCGATCCAGCCCACCCCGGACTCGGTCTCCAGCGAGGCATGTTCGACATGCTGTGTTCGGTACTCACCCTCGACGACGACATCGGCAGCTGCCAGGGCGGCCTGGGCATCGCCGCGTTGAATGTGCCAACTGGCCAAGACGTTGCCGTCATCGTGCACGAGCGGCGCCCCGGGCAGCAGCGCAACTTCGGGATCGAAGACGCCCGGCAGCTCCTCGTACTCGACCCGGACGAGCTCGGCAGCGTCGTCGGCGAGCCGCTGGGTCTCGGCAGCGACGAGGGCGATCGGTTCACCGGCGTAGCGCACCCGATCGGTGGCGAGGACGGGCATGGCGACTAGCAGCTCACCGGGAGCGCCGCTCGGCTTCTCGACGAGGCGGTTCGAGGGAACGTCCTCGCCGGTGAGGACGGTGGCGACACCGCGAAGGGCCCGTGCCTTCTCGGTGTCGATCGAGACGATCCGGGCGGACGACACCGTGGCCCGGACAACGCGCCCGTACAGCATGCCGGGCAGTTCCCAGTCGGCCGCGTAGAAGATCGAGCCCTTGACCTTTTCTATGAAGTCATGGTGTGCGACCGGCTGGCCGACGACGCGCATCGGCGCGACCGCGCTCGCGGGCGTGTCTCTGCCCTGCAGTTCGCTGGTCTCGGGGCTCTGTGAAGGGGGTTCGGCTAACCCGGGCCCGGGGATAGAGGGGGGCGGTGCCTCGGACTCAACGACCTGCTCACCGGGCATCGCCGCCAGGTCTGCATCGCTCACCTTCGCGTCTCCTCACTCGCGAAGGCGCGGTCGTCGAGATAGGACTCGACCGCCTCGACGATCTTGGTGTAGCCCGTGCACCGGCAGAGGCTCCCGCCCAATTCGTAACGGATCTCTTCTCGCGTCGGGCGAGGCATCCTCTGGGCAAGGCTGTACGCGGTCAGGATCACGCCCGGAGTACAGAAACCACACTGCGTCGCCCCCAGACGCAGGAAGGCCTCTTGAAGAGGATGCAAAGACTCGTTCCCCCTGAGGAGACCGGTGAGGGTCGTGATCTCGCGGAAGTCGACCTGGACGGCATAGACGAGACAGCCGCTCACTGCCTCCCCGTCGAGCAGCACCGTGCAGGTTCCACAGACGCCCTCACCGCAGCCGTAGCGGACGTCCCCCATCCCGAGCTGATCGTGCAGGACATCCAGCAGGAGCGCATCGGGTGCCACCAAGATCTCATGTGCGACACCATTGACCTGAAGTGTCACCTGCTGCACGCTCATTCGGCCGACGCCCTCTCCTCGGCGCGTTGCAGTGCCTCTGTCAAAGCGCGACGTGTCAGCACCCTCACCAGTCGACGGCGATACGAGGCCGACGACTGCCAATCGGTCACCGGAGCCGTGCGCGCAGTCACTTCCGCTGCGACCTCGTCGATCTCCGCGGGCGTGGGGATCCGGCCAAGCAGGGACGAGAGTACGGTCCTGTCTCCGGCTACAGGACGGTCGTCGACACCGATGAGACCCAGGCGGACGCCGCTGATCACATCGCGCTCGGGCGAGAGCGTGACGTTCGCGGCAACTCCCGCGATCGCTTCGGCGCCACTGCGTCGTGCCAGCTCCCTGAAGCTCCAGCCCTGGCGAGACTGCGCCACCTCCAAACGAAGACCGGTAACTACTTCTTCGGGACGAAGGTCCGTCTTCAAGTGCCCGACGAAGAACTCCTCCGCATGGATAAGTCTGGTTCCGGTTGGACCGTAAGCCAGAATCTCGCCTCCGAGCGCCAATACGACCGCGGCGAGCTCGGATGTTGCCTGGCCATGTGCTAGAGCACCGCCGATCGTGCCCCGATTGCGAACCCGCACATTTCCGACGTAGGCAATCGCGGTAGTCAGCAACGGAGTCCGGCATCGGGCCAGTTCCGAAAGAAGCACCTGGGAGTAACGCGTCATGGCCGAGAGCGACAGCCGACCGCCTTCGACCTGCGGCGCGATGGCGGCGATGCCGTTGAGATCTATGAGTGCCGACGGGCGCAATACGCGCAGGTTCATGAGTGGCACAAGGCTCTGGCCGCCGGCAAGAGCCTTGGCGCCCTCGCCGTGCTCTCTGAGCGCGAAAACGGCCTCCTCGTAGCTACGGACAAGCTCGTACTTGAATCGGGGCTCCCCGTACCAACGGCGCTCCCAGTCGTCGAGCACCATTCGGGCGTGGGCGTCTTCAAGTGCGCCTGGCGCGCTTGGCATAGGCATCGCCTTGTCGACCGCGGACTCGAACATGGCTGTCATCACGCCCACTTCCTGCCTCTTTGCTGCCTTATCAACGTTACCAGCGGGCTCGCGCCCTCCCCCCGGCCACGTAACCAAATGCACTGTCCTGACCAAACAGCTCCTTGTCGCTTGCGCTCAGGCGGTTCTCATCGCAGGTGTCCTCACCATCGCCCGTCCCGAGATCGCGCGTCTTCGAGCTCCGAGCTCCTCCCTTAGCAGCACCCCTGCGACCTCTCTTCGAAACCCAGCGCTCGCGCGCAAGTCGTCGATCGGGGAGATATCCGAGACGAGAGCTGCAACCGCTGCTTCGACGACCCGCGGCTCGGGCCGTCTCCCCTCGAGCTCGGCCTCAGCTCTTCTGGCTCGAACGACCGTCGGCGCGACTGCCCCCAAGGCCAACGAGACGTTTGTGAACGTCCCGTCCGCGTCCTTCTCCCAACGCCACGCCAAGCTGACGATCGATATCGCGTCGGCTTGCCGTGTGCCGAACTTCCGGAAGCCCTCCTCGCCTGCAGGCAACGGGATCTCAATCCTGTCTATCCATTCGTCTGGACCAACAACGGTCCTTCCCGGCCCTGTCGCGATATCGGCAACCACTACGCGGCGGCTACCGTTCGCGCCCTCCAAGACGGCGACGGCACCGGCAGCGACGAGCGGTGGGATCGTATCCCCGGCCGGAGAAGCGTTTCCCAGATTGCCCCCGATCGTGGCCCGGTTTCGGATCCGCACCGAACCGAACAGCCCGGCCGACGCATCCAGCCCCGGAAGCACGCCGCCCAACTCCGCAATGACTCGCGTCAGAGGAGCAAGCGCCGAGACGTACACAAGATCATCGGCGCGGCGCACGACCGGCGGCCCGTCGAGCAACCTAGACACGTCTATAAGCCGAGCTACTTCCCGTCCCTCTCGGATCCGAAGAAGTAGGTCCGTACCGCCAGCGAGCAGATCACCTGTCGGGGCCAGCTCCCGGAGGTCCTCAATCGTCCTGGCCGCCACCAACTCGGTCACATGAGCCTCCTCTGCCACCAACCCCGCACCCACGGTACGAGTCTGTCCCTCCGGTCGCAAAACTGGCTACAGGCGCGAGGTGACCCGAACACCGCCAAACACCCATCAGCGCACCGGCGCAGACAGGCACAAAAAAGGCGCAGTAACGACCGGACCGCCGCGGTGCCTCGAAGCCCACCGGTATCTGCGCTGTTTCCCTTCGCTTAGCGGTTCGGACCGGTCACACGGTCGCGGTCATCGTCAACAGCGACTACCCACCAGGGGTGGCGCCCGGCAGATCGTAGGGACGCGTGCCGAGAGCTGTGGATAGAGCTGCCGGCCACTCCGCTTCTAACTGAAGATTTGCTCGTTCGGCACCGCGATGGACGCGTGAAGTTGGACGACCTTCCATTGGCCATCTTCACGAACGAGCACGCCTGTCACCCGTACCGGCCTTTCGTTGCCGTCCGAGGCTTTGAAACGTCCATGCCCCTCGGCCCAGGCGACGTCGCCCAAGGCGTGAACGCCGATATCGTCGACGGCGACGGTCATGTCCCCGGAGGGTGAGCCGGCTATGGCATCGACGACCTGCTTGCTCGTCCACCACTCGTCGGGGTCCGTCCCGATGAAGACTGCATCAGGGCGATTCGAGAGCATGGGTCGAAACCGCTCCCCATCTCCCGCGTTCTGCGCATCGATCATCTGGTCGAGCACAGCACGGACCTCTTCCTGCACATTAGTCACTGCCATAACGGGCCCCCCTTCACTTTGCCTCACCTGCGAAGATTGTGGCCGGGCTTCGGGCAACGAACAAGAGCGAGTTTCGGCACAGCCCTGGCGGGGCACGCTCCCGCCTCTAGCCCCACGGGGCGGTCATCCTCGTTGGGGACTCGGCCGCTTCCTCGGTGTCAGGTCCAAACTCCAACGGTGGCGCAGCAACCAGATCCGCGAGTTCGGTGCACGCCTACTGGAGGGGGCGATCGCGGAGGATCTGCTGGCATGGACCGACCTGTCAACGGTTAGCTCACTGGTTCTGGTTCGGCGACGCTTGTGAGCGCCGCCGAGGCCGTCATCATGGCTAGAAGGACCGGCTGAAGGAGACCTATGAGCGACTGGACAGGCACGCCACGGCGCAGGCTCGGCACGGACGGGCCCGAGGTGAGCGCGCTGGGGATGGGCTGTTGGGCGATAGGTGGGCCTTACTGGCGTCAAGGATCGCCGAACGGTTGGGGCACTGTTGACGACGATGAGTCGGTCCGTGCGTTGCGCCGCGCGTTCGAGCTCGGCGTGAACTTTTTCGATACCGCCGATGTGTACGGGTGCGGCCACAGTGAGAGCCTGATCGGGAGGGCCCTTGGCGACGTGCGGGACCAGCTTGTGATCGCGACCAAGGTCGGCTTCAGCTATGTCGAGGAGACCCGAGAGTCACCCGGGCCGAACGCGGAGCCCAACTACATTCGATGGGCGTGTGACGAGAGCCTGCGGCGCCTCGGCACCGACTACATCGACCTGTACCAGTTCCACCTCGGTGACTACGACCTCGAACGCGCGCCGGAGGTACTGAACGTATTCGAGGAGCTCGTCCAGGCAGGGAAAGTGCGGTCGATCGGCTGGAGCACCAACGACCGCGACCGCGCTGCGCTCTTCGCCCGGAGCGCCTGCTGCAAAGCAATCCAGCAGCCCTTCAATGTTTTCGAGGGCAACACCGACCTGCTTGCCTTCTGCGAGGAGCAGGGGCTTGCGAGCATCGCCCGCGGCCCGCTCGAGATGGGCTTCCTGACTGGCAAGTACACGGCAGAGAGCACCTTCCCAGCTGACGATGTCCGGCACGGGTTCAGCTCGGCCGATGCTGACGAGCTGCGTACGTGGACAAGGCAGTTGGCGACATCCGCGATGTCCTCACCGCCGACGGCCGCACGCTCGGTCAAGGTGCGATCGGCTGGCTGTGGGCTCGGAGCGACGTACTCATCCCCATCCCAGGCTTCCGCTCAGTCGCGCAAGTCGAAGAGAACGCTGGCGCCCTCAGCTTCGGCCCGTTGAACGAACAGCAGATGCGACAGATCGACGCTGTCTTGGCGGGCGACTGACGTCCGGGGCTGATCGCAGACGTGATCCGCCGCCGCCACGGAGCGGTCAGCTCCCTCGGCGACGTGGTCAGTACCATTCCCAAGGAGGCCCGGCCATGACACCACCACCTGATCCGGCGCCCTCGGCAGACCCCGGGGATTTTGGGGCGCCAGCCCTGCCAGGCACCCCATTCCCGCTCGGCGCGACCGCCCGTGACGGCGGAACCAACTTCGCGGTGGAGGCCGCCGTCGCCGACCGCATGCTTGTATGCCTCTTCGACGGCACCGGCGTCGAGACTCAGATCCCGCTGCTGGATTTCGACGCAGGCGTCTGGCACGGTTTCGTGCCCGGGGTCGGCGCCGGGCAGGCCTACGGCTACCGGGCCTCGGGCCGCTATGACCCGAGGTCGGGTTTGCGCTGCAACCCAGCCAAACTGCTGCTCGACCCGTACGCTCGGGCGTTCACCGGGACGGTGAGCTTCGGGCCCGAGGTGCTCGGCTACCCGCCCGGCGGCGACCCCAACGCGCCGAGCACGCTGGACTCGGCTGGGCACATGCCCCGCAGCCTGGTCGTCGACGACACGTTCAGCTGGAACGACGACTTCCGGCCCAGATACGGGTACGCGGACACGATCATCTATGAGGTGCACGTCAAGGGCTTCACCATGCAGCACCCCGACGTGCCGGCCGAGCTGCGAGGCACCTATGCGGGGCTCGGCCACCAGGCGGCCATAGGCCATCTGCTCGACCTCGGGGTGACCGCCGTCGAGCTGTTGCCGGTGCACGAGAGCGTGCCAGAAGCCTTCCTGCTCCAACGCGGGCTGACCAACTACTGGGGCTACAACACGATCGGGTACTTCGCGCCGCACCAGGCCTACTCGGCCCAGGTTCGCGCCGGGCGCCCCGGCGGGCAGGTGTTCGAGTTCAAAGCCATGGTCGACTGTTTGCACCAAGCCGGGCTCGAGGTGCTCATCGATGTCGTTTTCAACCACACCGCGGAAGGCAACCAGCTCGGGCCTACGTTGTGCTACCGGGGCCTGGACAACCCCGCTTACTACCGCCTGGACCCCGGCGATCCGAGCTCGTACTTCGACACCACAGGCTGCGGCAACTCGCTCAACGTCGGTGACCCGGTGACACTGCAGTTGATCATGGACTCGCTTCGCTACTGGCTGACCGAGATGCACGTGGACGGGTTCCGGTTCGATCTCGCTCCCACCCTGGCCCGCCAGGAAGGCGAGTTCGAGAAGAGGTCGGCCTTCCTCGACATGGTCTCCCAGGATCCCGTCGTATCCCGGGCCAAGCTGATCGCCGAGCCCTGGGACGTCGGCCAGGTGGACAGCTACGACCTGGGCGGGTTCCCGTCGTTATGGCGGGAGTGGAACGGCAAATACCGCGACAGCATGCGTGACTTCTGGCGCAGCCACCCCATCGGCCTGGGTGAGTTTGCGAACCGGTTCTGCGGGTCCTCCGACCTGTACGGCAGCGCCCGGCGCCGGCCGACTGCCTCGGTGAACATGATCACCGTGCACGACGGCTTCACCCTGCGCGACCTCGTTTCCTACAACGACAGGCACAACGAGGCCAACGGCGAATCCAACCGTGACGGGACCAGCGACAACTTTTCCTGGAACTGCGGCGCTGAAGGCCCCACCGCCGACCCCGACGTGCTCGCTCTGCGCGCCCGCCAGTCCCGCGCGATGCTCACCACCCTGCTGCTCTCCTTCGGGATCCCCATGCTGCTCGGTGGCGACGAGATAGGTCGCACCCAGCAGGGCAACAACAACGCCTACTGCCAGGACAACCAGATCACCTGGTACGACTGGTCCGCCGCCGACACCGAACTGCTCGAGTTCACCCGCCAACTGGTGGCCCTTCGTAAGGCCCACCCGGTGTTCCGCCGGCGACGGTTCCTGACCGCAGCCGCCGCAGCCAGCGAGATCGACTGGTTCACACCAGCCGGATCGGCGATGACCGGCTCCGACTGGTCCGACCCAAGCGCCCTCGCCTTAGCGATCTACCTTGACGGATCAGACGAACCCGACCGGGCCGCCGACGGCTCGCCCCTGCTCGACGACGACTTCCTCGTCCTGGTCAACGCCTGGTGGCAACCCCTCCCCTTCACCATTCCCCCCGCCCGCGCCAACACCACCTGGCAGCCCGTGATCGACACCTACGACCCTGCCAGGGCCGCTACCGGAGCCCCGCTCCGCGCCGGCGGCCAGCTGACCGTCGAGCCCCGCTCGATCATCGTGCTCTGCTGCCCCCTGCCACTGCATTGACCCGTAACAACCCGGTTTAGGCGTGACGCCCATCCCGATGGGTACACGGATGCCGATGTCCGTCATCGCACCGGCATGGAACGACACCCAGCGAGGAGCATTCCATGAGTAACGCGAGGGGTTTGCGATCCCCTCGCAAATCGCAGGCCGGGTGCCTATAGTCGCCACTGGCCGAGCGACGCTGCGTCGCTAGCCGGGAGGAGGCACGGGTGTCCGACGCGACCGATGTCGTCGACGTCCAGATCGAGGCTTACCGGGCCAAGGACGTCGAGCGGTTCCTGTCGTATTACGCCGACGACGTGTCGGTGGTCCTGTTCGACGGTACGCCAATGTTTAAGGACAAGGAGGTCATGAGGGAGCAGTACGGGAAGCTCTTCGCCGATAGTCCCGATCTACGTGTGACCATTGCCAACCGGGCGACCGCGGGCGAGTTCGTGGTCGACGAGGAACACCTAACCGGCGTCCACTTTGAGGGCATGCCGACTGAGATGAAGGCCCTTTCCGTCTACCGGGTCGTGGAAGGCAAGATCGCTCGACTGATGCTCCTATTCTGACCCGAAGTCGCCTGCGCCGTGGGGAAGCGAATCGTTCCGCCTGGGACCGCTAGTACGTGTACGCAGATCGCCAGCGCCGAATCACGGAGCGCGCTACCGGCTGGGCCGATTAGACGGATATTTCTCCTCCCAGCGCCTTCTGCCCGACAAGAGGCGCGCCCACCTCTTGGGGTGTTCCACCAGTCTCATGGTTGCCGCCGTCGCGACCAGAGGGCTCTTTTTGGTGCCAGCGTTCCCAAACCTAGCGAGGGCCGCGCGGGTGACCACCGAGCTCGA
>Ga0326727_10027728_pt1 | contig 10371 bp, 6 predicted proteins | sample MB2enrmetagenome_FD_207643 | JGI IMG/M metagenome (GOLD analysis project Ga0326727, IMG submission 207643) | Lab enriched peat soil microbial communities from McLean, Ithaca, NY, United States - MB29MY | ecosystem: Environmental > Terrestrial > Soil > Wetlands > Peat | place: USA: New York...
CTTCCGCCACGCCGCCCTTGTCGCCACCCTGCCCTTGCACCATGCCGACCCGTTCGATCGCCTGCTGATTGCGCAGGCCATCAGCGAACCGCTCAATCTGCTCACCGCCGATCCGAAGCTGAAGGCTTATAGCGAGTTGGTCGTGCAAGTGTGAACCGAACGTGGCCGGTGAGCCGCCCGCTCATCGGCCGGGCCGAATGCTCCTCCGCTGAGAGTCCTGGCCGCCCCAACACGTTTCTCTGCCCTGCCCGTCTGAACGGTGGAGAATATTTCCATGCAAAGATTCGTTCTATTGTCAGCCCACAGAGTCGCCCTCATTGCCGCTATCGCCCTCTTCTTAATCGCGGCGCGCTGTGAATCGCAAGTTGCCGGGAGCTCTGAGAACACATCGTCAGCCGCGCCGAGTAACAACGATCCGGCTTCAGTGCTCACAGCAATCGACGTTGACCGCATGAAATGGATCGAAACCATCCTGCACGAAGCTGAAACCATTCGGCCCGGCATGCCGCGTAAAGAGCTTTACGCCCGCTTCAGGACTGAGGGAGGCATCTATACGCGCTCTCAACAGCGCTACGTTTCAAAGAGATGTCCTTACATCAAGATCGATGTCACATTCAAGCTCGCAAAACAGTACGCCGATCCATCTTACGAAGATCCTGAGGACATAATTGTTACGGTCTCCAAGCCTTATCTTCAGTGGTCCATTATGGATTGACGCAATTCGATGCGGCCGAAACCCTACAGCACCCGCGCCAGCCACTTGCCGGTATGCGAGTGGAGATTCTGAGCAATCTCCTCGGGAGGGCCTTCGGCAACGATCCGGCCGCCGCCGTCGCCGCCCTCGGGACCCAGATCAATGACCCAGTCGGCACTCTTGATCACGTCGAGATTGTGCTCGATCACGATGAGCGAGCCGCCGCCGTCAATGAGCTTTTTGAACGCCGTCAGCAGCTTTGAAACATCGTCGAAGTGCAGGCCGGTGGTGGGCTCGTCGAGGATGTAGAGCACGCGGCTGGCCTGCGAGGGCTTGGCATTTGCGTTGGCCGCGCGCACCGCGGCCAGGTGCGCCGCCAGCTTGACGCGCTGCGCCTCGCCGCCTGAAAGTGTGGTTGCGCTCTGGCCCAGACGCAGGTAGCCGAGGCCGATCTCGTCGAGAACAGCGAGCTTCTCAAGCAGCTTGGTCTGGCCGGAGAAGAAGCGCAGCGCCTCTTTCACCGTCATCTGCAGCACCTCATGAATGTTCTTGCCCTTGTACTGCACTTCGAGGATGCGCGGCTGGTAGCGGGTGCCGTTGCAGTCTTCGCAGGGCAGCTCCACGTCGGCCAGAAACTGCATTTCCACGGTGACCGTGCCGTCGCCCTCGCAGGTGTTGCAGCGCCCGCCGGGCACGTTGAATGAGAAATGGCCCGGCGTGAGCGAGAGCCGCTTGGCCTCGGGCTGCGCGGCAAACAGCTCGCGAACCAGGTCAAAGCCCTTGATATAAGTAATTGGATTCGAGCGTGGCGTACGGCCGATCGGAGTCTGATCCACCAGCACCACATCGTTGAGCCGTTCGACTCCTGCAAGTGAAGTGAAGCTGCCGGCCAGCTCGCCGCCGTCGGCCTGGCCCAGCGCGCGGGCAACGGCGCGATAAAGCACCTGGTGAACAAGCGTGGACTTTCCCGAGCCGGAGACGCCGGTAATGGCCACCAGCAGGCCGAGCGGAATTTCGACATCGATGCCGAGCAGATTGTTGGCTCGCGCTCCGCGCAGAGCCAGCTTTTCGCGCCCCGGCGCGCGGCGGCGCGTAGGCACGGGAATGGAGATTTTGCCGCTCAGATAGCGGCCGGTGAGTGAGTTCGGATTCGCCTCGATCTCCGCCAGGATGCCCTCGCCGAGGATCTTGCCGCCGAACTCGCCTGCGCCGGGTCCGAGGTCGAGCAGATGATCGGCCGCGCGCAGAATGTCCTGGTCGTGCTCTACTACCAGAATCGTGTTGCCCAGGTCGCGCAGCTCTTCGAGGATATGAATCAACCGCGCCGTATCGCGAGTATGCAATCCAATCGATGGCTCATCGAGCACGTAGAGCGCGCCCACCAGCCGCGAGCCCAGCGAAGTGGCCAACTGGATGCGCTGCGCCTCACCGCCGCTCAGCGTTGAGGCGAGGCGGTCGAGCGTTAGATACTCGAGTCCCACCGCGTCAAGAAAATTCAGCCGCTGGCGAACTTCCTCAAGCACCGGGCCGGCGATCTCAGCCTGCATGGGCGAGAGCTCGAGCGAGTTGAAGAAATCCTTGGCCTGGGCGATCGTGAGCGCAGAAGCCTGGCAAATGTTTTTGCCGCTCAGCCTCACGGCGCGGGCTTCGGCGCGCAAGCGCTGGCCGCGGCAATCGGGGCACTCGGCGTAGCCGCGATACTTCGAGAGCATCACGCGCACGTGCAGCTTGTACTTCTTGCGGTCCATCTGCGCAAAGAATCCCCACACGCCCTCGAAGTTGCCTTTGCCACGCAGCACCGTCTCCTGCATCTCGGCCGGCATCTCGCGCCAGGGCACGTCCATCTTTACGCCCAGTTCCGCAGCACGCTTTTTGAGGTCGGTAAACCATGGCCGGTACTTGGGCCGGTTCCAGGGGTCGATGGCGCCGTCGTTCAGGCTCAGGCCCTTGTCGGGAATAATGAGGTTGATGTCGTAGTCGACGGTGTTGCCAAAGCCTTGGCAGCGCGGGCATGCGCCGAAGGGATTGTTGAAGCTGAAGAGGCGAGGCTCAGGCTCGCGCCCCGGGCGATGGCAACTGGTGCACTCGTAGGCGCCGCTGAATCGGCGCTCCGCGTTCTCACTCTCTGGACTTGCCTCAATGACTACGGCCTCGCCTCCCTCGCGGTACGCCGTTTCGATTGCGTCCACGATGCGGGCGCGATTCTCGGCACTGACGACCAACCGGTCCAAAAGGACAAACAGCGGAGCTGCGAAATCGAGATCGATCAGCGACTCGGGAGTGGAGAACTCGAAGATTTTGCCTGCCTGCCATAGCCGGTTGAAACCGCTTGCGCGCAGGTCGGCCAGGCGGGCCTTCAGCATCTCAATGTGCAGGGCTTCGCCGGTCAGAGCAGCCGGTTTTGCTTTCGCGGCGGACTTTGCGGCCGGCCTGACGGCGCGGGCAGCAACTTTTTCGGGTCTTGCGGCGGCCTCGCCGTTTGCCGCCATCGCTGCGGGGGCAACCGGGAAGAGCACATTCAGCCGTGTGCCCTCGCCCATCGCGAGAATCGTATCGGCCGCCTCGTCAACCGAGTCGCGCTTCACCAGGCCGTCGCAGTAGATGCAGTGCACTTCGCCGCAGCGCGCGTAGAGCAGGCGCAGGTAGTCGTAAATCTCAGTGGCCGTGGCGACCGTCGAGCGCGGGTTACGGGTGGTGTTCTTCTGCTTGATCGCGATGGCCGGCGCCAGGCCGTCGATCTCGTCCACGTCTGGCTTCTCGATGCGCTCGAGGAACTGGCGCGCGTAGGCCGAGAGCGACTCCACATAACGGCGCTGGCCCTCGGCGTAGACCGTGTCGAAGGCGAGCGAGCTCTTTCCCGAGCCCGATACGCCGCTGACCACCGTCAGCTTGCCGTGTGGAATCTCGCAGGAGATGTTCTTCAGGTTATGGGTCCGCGCACCGCGGATGATGATGGCATCGTTCAAAGGGAAGGCACCGGGAAAAAGGCGTCCGGGGGCGCCATAGATACCTCAGAGAGGCTCAGGGCGCAACCGGCCATTCTTTATTATAGGGCGAAACGCGCTGCTCGCCTGTCGAACTCCGGGCGGTCCAATCAATCGGTGCTTTGCGGCTCGCCCAACTTAAAGCTCAGTGATTGCAAACGGCTTCGTTGCGTCAACCCGCGCTTGCAGGCACTCCTATATCCTGCCCGATTACAATACTGCTCAGTGAGTTACGTGTTTCGCCTTCTTCGTCTTGCCGCGCTCTGCGCCATGTGCAGCGTCCCCGGCGCCATTTCCGCCCAGTCCCCCGCTCCCTCTCAGGATTCATCGTCCGCTCAGCCGGTGCAGACAACCGCGCCGGATGCGCAGTATGCTGACCCGGAGGTGCTGGCGGCCGAGTCGGCCATCGCCGCCAACGACCTGAAGACCGCGCAATCGAGCCTCGAGAGTTTCGTGGCCGCCCATCCCGGCGACGCGCGGGCGCTCTTCGACCTGGGCTACATTGCCGACGCGCAAAACCGGCTGGATGACGCCACCGATCTCTACCGCAAGGCCATTGCGGCAGATCCGAAGTCGTTTGAGGCGCACCTCTCGCTGGGCCTGCTGCTGGCGCGCGAAGGCAAGCCCGACGAGGCCCGGCCCGAACTGGTGACAGCCACAGCACTCGACCCAGGCGACGCCGGACCGGCGCTCAAGGCCCGGGCATGGCGAGCGCTGGCGCAGATCGACCGCCCCAGGCCGGGCGGCGACAACGACCCCACCGCGGCTTCGAGCGACCTGATCGAGGCCCTGAAGATTTCGCCTGAGACCGAGAACGACACGCTGCTGGCCGCGAGCCTGGCCGAGGATGCAGGCCAGTACGATAGCGCCGAAGCGGCGTATCGGCGGGTTCTGGCCAAGGACCCCAAGTCGCAGCCGGCGACCGCGGCTCTGGCCCACCTGCTGCTGGCCCGCAAACAGTACCCCGAGGCTGAAACCATTCTGCGGGCGGCGCTGGAGCAGTTTCCCGGCGACCCCACGCTGACCGCACAACTTGCCACCGTGCTTGTGGCCGAGGACAAGGCCGAGGCGCTGCCGCTGCTTGAACAACTCCACGCCAGCCACCCCGATGACGCCTCGATGGCCCGCATGCTGGCCGTTGTGGAGGCCGACGCCGGCGACTACGCCGCCTCAGACAAGCTGTTCGTCGAGCTGCTCCAAAAAAATCCCCAGGACCCCGACCTGCTGGTGGGCCACGGCCAGAACCTGGTACGCCAGCAGCGCTACGCCGACGCCTTTGCCGCCTTCGACAAGGCCACTCAGGCTGACCAGACGAATGTGGATGGCTGGAGCGGGCTGGCCTTTGCCGCCGAGCGGCTGGGACGGCCCGAGGTTACGCTGCGCGCCCTGGCCGAGCGCAGCAAGTACCTGCCCGACAACGCATCAACCTGCTTCCTGTGGGCCATCAGCTACGACAAGCTGAACCAGAAGCAACAAGCCATCGACTACTACCAGCGGTTCCTCGAGGCCTCGGCCGGCAAGGCGCCGGATGAAGAGTGGCAGGCCAAACAACGGCTGCAGGTTTTGAAAAAGTGATGCATGCTGAGGAATTCCGGGCCGCTGCGCATTGAAGCCCGGCCCAGCCGGCGCTTTCTCCCGCGACGCTTCTAAGGCCTTTTCCCAAACTCGCTTGCGGCGGTTTTGCGCCGGTCACCGAGGTAACCGGCAGGCAGGGCTCGCACCTGCCTGACCGCCAGCCGACTTGATTGAGGCAAAAACTGTCCTAAACGGAGCTTGCAGTTCCCTTTAAATTGTGCCTAGTATTAGGGACACCTGAAAGCCGGGTACCGGTTATCGGGCAAGAATTTGCAAGGACCTTAACCGAGAGTCATTTTTTTGAGCCCGGCGCATTTCATCGACTTTCGCGCCCAGGTGAATGACAGGCTTGGAGTTGTACCGCACCAGAGGAGGTTTCTCATGCGGTCTTTGGTTCTGATTGCCGCGCTCGTGGCAGTTGGCGCAAGTTGTTCCCCGTTGTGTGCCTCCTCCATCGATGAAACTCCCGCCGACGCGCAGACGATAGCCGCGCTCGAGGTCCGCGCCAGCCTGGCTCAGCCCCGCGAACAGTGCTTCCTCTACGCCCAGATCGTGCACCAGATGACCGAGTTGAGCCTGCGGGAGTATTCAGCCGGAAACGTGGACCACGCCGCCAGCCTGCTCAAGCACATCCAGTCGTTAGCGCAAAAGATCCACCTGTCGATTGCCGGCAACGACAAGCGCCTGAAGAATACCGAGATCCTGCTCAGCCATACGGCCTTCCGCCTGAAGGAGATGCTGCACGCGAGCAGCTATGACGACCGCCCCCTGGTCGAGCAGACGCTGGCGCAGGTAAATCAGGCGCAGAACGAAGCCATGATGACGGTCTTCCAGAAATAGCGCCCTGCGCTCCGATATTCGTGGTTCGGGATTCGTGAATCGTGGCCAGCTGACGGTCCCTCAGCCTTTGCGTTTTCCATTCCGTGCGCGTCCGCTACCCGTTCCCCTTCCTCGTGTGCTTGAATAGAGGCGCCGGGAGGAGTGCCGCCATGCGAAGATTCACTGCTCTTCTTTTCTGTCTTCTTTTTGCCGCGTCGCTCTCGGCGCAAAAGAACAAGCGCGACCCGCTCACCCCGGTTGAGCAGGACCAGATCGCCGAAGCTGGCATTTCGCCCGTCGACCGGCTGAATCTCTACGTCAAATTCACCAACCAACACGCCGACACCATCCAGGGACTCATCAAGCGGGCCCATTCGGCGGCGCGCGTCCATCGCATGGACGACGAACTGCAGGATTTTGCTGCGCTGATGGACGAGCTGAGCTCAAACCTTGACCTGTTCGCCGACCGCAAGGCCGATATCCGCAAAAGCATGAAGCCAATGAACGAGTCGATTGCGCGCTGGCAATCGGTACTGAACGGAATACCCAGGGAGCCGGGCTTCGAAATCTCGCTGCAGGACGCGATCGACAGCATCAAAGATCTGGCCGCGCAGGCAAAGCAGGTCACCGCCGATCAGGAATCCTACTTCAAAGCCCATCCCGATCAGAAGGACCAGGACCGCTACGAGCCGAAGTGAGAGAGACAGGGACTCCCTGATCCCTGACCCCTGACCCCTGCCCCCTGCTATCCTGCCCTTGGTGACCCCCGACGTCGAAGCCATCTTTCAAGAGGAGTACCGGGCGCTCAGGCCGCGCGCTCCCATGCCGGTGATCCAGGTCAAGTTCCGGCGGTTCACCTCGCTCAACACCCGAATCCGGCTGCGCGACGGGCAGATTCTGGCCAGCCTCTCCGATCTGCTCGAGGGCGCGCCCGAATCGGTCATCCACGCCATCGCGCACATCCTGCTGGCCAAGCTCTACAGGAAACCCATCGATGCCGCGCACAACCTGCGCTACAAGCGCTTCTGCACCAGCGCCGCGGTCACGCGGCAGGCCGAACTCATCCGCACGGCCCGCGGAAGCAAGCGCTACTTCGGCCCCGAGGGCCGCTACTTCAATCTGGAAGAGGTCTTCGAGTCGCTGAATATGCGCTTCTTCGGCGGACTGATGGGCCGGCCCGAGCTGACCTGGAGCGAGCATCATGCCAAGCGTTCGCTCGGCCACTACGACGCCGCGCACAACACCATCGTGGTGAGCCGGGTCTTTGACCGGCCGTCGAGCCCGCGCTACGCTCTCGAGTACCTGCTCTACCACGAGATGCTGCACCTGAAGCATCCGGTAAAGATGCGCGGCCTAAGGCGCTGCGTCCACTCGGCCGATTTCAAGGCCGAAGAGGCGAGATTTCCACATCTTGCTGAGGCGCTTGCCTTTATTCGCCGGCTCTGAAGATGCCCACTGCGCACAGGTATCGGGGAGACTACTTCCGCACCCCCCTCTCTCCGTGAGAAACTTCTATTCGAAGAAATCTTGATATTGCTGCTACTATTTCCGCTCGCCGCGGATTTGTCGGTGCCGGGGATCTGATTTGTTCCACTTTTCCTCGTTCTGTTTGAATTCTTTGCGTGAGGATTCTCGCGCTCAGCATCGATGCAGGAGCGCGGGTACTTCCGTTTTGTCATCGAGGCCGCTTTGAGAGCAGTACCTGCGAAGTTAAGAAAATGCATTTCAAGTTCCGCACATTGTGCCTTGGTATCCTGCTGATCGCGACTCTCGATTCTCAAGAGCACGCAAAAGCGCAGGCGCCTTCTCCATCGGCATCGCTCCGCGGAACCGTGCTCGATCCGAGCGGCGCAGCCATTGCCGGCGCGCAGGTCTCGCTCATCGCCGGGCGCCGCGCCCAGCAGACCCTTTCCGGCGCCGACGGCCGCTACAGCTTCGATAACCTCAGGCCTGGAACCTACTCCATCGAGGCCCGCGCCAGGGGCTTTGATGCGTTCCGGCTCGACCGCATCGCGCTGGCTGCCGGCGAAACCCGGCAGGCCGACCTCAAGCTCACCATCGCGGTTGAAAAAGAAGAAGTGACAGTGGCCGGGCAGAACCAGCAGGTGGGCGTGGCCGGTGACCAGAACGCCAATGCCGCCATCATTCGCGGCAGCGCGCTCGATGCGTTCTCCGACGACCCGAATGAACTGCAAAGCGAGCTTCAGACACTGGCCGGACCCGCGGCCGGACCCAACGGAGGCGAGATTTATATCGACGGGTTCGCCGGCGGCAAGATTCCGCCCAAGTCGTCGATCCTTGAGATTCGCGTCAACCAGGATCCGTTTTCAGCCGCGTATGACCGCATCGGCTACGGCCGCGTTGAGATCGTCACCAAACCCGGCTCGCAAAAGTTTCACGGGGCCATCTCCGCGGGCGGCAATCCCTCGGCTGTCAACACCGCCAATCCGCTGGTCGCCAACCAGCCCGGCTACTACCAGTACACGATTGCCGGCAACGTCAGCGGTCCCATCTCAAAAAAAGCAGCGTATTTTTTTGATGGATACCGGCTTGTCTTTCAGAACCAGAACATGGTCGACGCGTTGAACCCGGCCGATCTCTCGTCGAACATTCGCGAGGCATTTCCCGCGCCGGTCGACACGCTTTCAGTGAATCCGCGAATCGACCTTCAGCTTGGCGCCAACAACACGCTCTCGCTGCGCAACTCGTTCTACCGCACGCGCCTCACCGGCCAGGACGTGGGCACGCTGAATCTGCCCTCGCAGGCCGCCAGCATCCTGAGCGAGGAGAATGCGCTGCAGCTCAGCGAAACCTCTCTGGTGAATGCGCAGTTCGTCAACGAGACGCATTTCCAGTGGAGCCACATCATCAACAACCAGGAGGCAGCCAGCGTAACGCCGGTGGTGACGGTGCAGGGCGCGTTCACCTCGGGCGGCAACGGCGCCGGCGCCGAGCGCGACACGCAGAACAATTTCGAGCTGCAAAACTACTCAACGGCAACCACGGGCAACCATACTCTGCGCTTCGGCACGCGGCTGCGGCTCTACGACGACACGAGCTTCTCAACGACCGGGCAGAACGGAACCTATACCTTCGACACCGTGGCCGCGTATCGGGCCGGGCAGCCCTCGCTGTACTCGGCCAACGTGATCGTGAATCCTCTGGCCAATGTGAAGCTCTTTGACGGCGCGCTGTACATCCAGGACGACTGGAAGGTGAAGCCGGGATTTGGCATCGGCATGGGCCTGCGCTTCGAAGGCCAGAACCGCATCCACGATCGCAATGATTGGGCTCCGCGCGTGGCCGTTGCCTGGAGCCCGAGGCTGCACGGCGGCACAGCGCCAAAGACCATCATTCGTGCCGGCTACGGCTGGTTCTACAACCGGTTCACCGTGCCCAACTCATTTGCCGGTTCGTATTCAGGCACGCCGTACATTGCGCAGGCCATCCACAACAATGGCATCAACCAGACCGGCTACATTGTTCAGAACCCTGCGTTCTTCAATCCCAATGCGCCCGAGCCGCCATCGGTACTCACTTCCGCTGCCACGTCGAGGCCGTCCATCCAGACCATCGACAAGCACTTTCATGCGGCGCTCGACATGCAGACCGGCGTGGGCGTTGACCGGCAGATCGCCAAGGGCATTATGGCGAATGTCACCTATCTGTTCACGCAGGGCGTTCACCACTACCTGATGAACTGCGTGAACGCTCCGGCTTTTAACGTTGGCAACTACACCATTACCGGCTCCTCGCCCGCCCAGTTCAACTACCAGTTCCAGTCGGGCGGCTTCTACCGGCAGAATCAGCTCATCTTTACCGCCAGCGTGCAGCTCAAGCGCTTCATCTTCTCGGGAAACTACCTGATCAACCAAGCCAGAAGCGACACCGAGAGCGTCAACTATGTGCCGTCAGTGGCCGCGAACCCGGGGCTGGACTACGGACGCGCGACATTCGGCTACCGGCAGCGGCTGAGCTTCCTGCAGAGCTACACCGGCCCCTGGGGCATTGTGTACGCATCGGTGCTGGTTGCGCGATCGGGCACGCCCTACAACTTGACCATCGGCAACGACCTCACCGGTAACAACCAGTTCAACGCGCGGCCCACGTTTGGAACCTGCGGCGCGGCGGGGGTGGTTTCGACTGCCTACGGATGCCTTGACACCGATCCCACAGGCAAGGACGAAACGATCATTCCAATCGATCTTGGAACCGGACCGGCCAACGCCGTGTATCACGTGCGCATCAGCAAGGTGATTGGCGTGGGGCCGCGCACAAAGACCGCTGGCCAGGGCCAAA
>Ga0326727_10027729_pt1 | contig 10371 bp, 11 predicted proteins | sample MB2enrmetagenome_FD_207643 | JGI IMG/M metagenome (GOLD analysis project Ga0326727, IMG submission 207643) | Lab enriched peat soil microbial communities from McLean, Ithaca, NY, United States - MB29MY | ecosystem: Environmental > Terrestrial > Soil > Wetlands > Peat | place: USA: New York...
TCCTTCAGCGAGCGGGCGAGCGCGGTCAGGTCCTCGGCCGGAATCTTGCCGATCAGCATAAATCCGCGCCCCCCCATGCGCCCACGAGGCGACGGCGAAGCCGCCGCGCGACGAGGTTGCGAACGCCGCATCCGGTTCGCCATCGTGCAGGATGCAAAAGGCGACCGGCGTGGCGCCGTCGAGGTAGGCGATCTGACCGAGGGGCGCGCCCTCGTATTGGAAGAGTACGACGCGGCGCAACGACAGGCCGTCGAGCTGCAGGCGGTCAACGTCGAGCGGCGTGTCGAGCCGCCGCGACAGCGATGCGATCTCCTCGGCGAGCCCCGGCGAGGGCGCCGAGCCGAAGGTTTCGGACGTGTAGAACGCCACATATTCGGCGACCGCCTGGCGCCAATCCTCGTGCTCGGTCTCGCCCTCGGGCGCGCCGATCCAGCGTCCGACGCCTGCGCCGGCCGCGAAGGCGACGATCACCACGGCGGCGGCGATCGCGAGGGCGCGCCGGGACCACGCGGGCGCCGCGCGGGGCGAGGCGGCGAGGGCGGCGTCGAGCCGCGTCCGCATGACGGCGAGCGGCGCCGTCTCGAGCAGCGCCACGAAGGCCGCGCGTGTGCGGTCCGCCGCTGCGCGCAAGGCGTCGAGCCGCGCGCGCAGCGTCGGATCGCCCTCGAGCCGCGCGTCGAGCGCCGCCCGTTCGGCCTCGTCGAGCTCGCCGTCGAGATAGCCGGTCAGCTGGCGGTCGTCGTCGTCGCTCGTCGCCACAGTCACGAGTCCTTCGTTTCGTGCGTCCGGGTCAGCGTCGCACGCGCCGCCGAAAGTCGGCTCATGATCGTGCCGATTGGCGCCCCCAGGAGTTCGGCCGCCTCGCGGTAGGAATAGCCTTCGACATAGACCAGCAGCACGGTCTCGCGTTGCGCGGATGGCAGAGCGCCTATCGCCCTCAACACCTGTGCGGCGGAAATATTCGTTTCGATCTCGTGCGCGCCATCGACGCTGAGCGCTTCGCCGGCGTCGAGCACCCCCTGACCGATCCGGACGCGCCGCGAACGGCTCTCGTTGAGCCAGATCGACCGCAGGATGGCGAACAGCCAGCGGTCGAGCCGCGTGCCGGGCTGGAACTGGTCGGCGCGTTCGATCGCCCTGAGGCAGGTCGCCTGGACGAGATCCTCGGCGACGTCGCGCGCCCCCGATAGCGACAGCGCATAGCGCCACAGGCGCGCGAGATGCGCCTCGAGGCTGCCCCGCACGTCCTCTCGGGCTCCGTTGCTCATCGTTTGGCGCCTCGCGCATGCGGCGGCCGAATAAGCGGCGCCCGGCGCGTGTTCATGTGGCGTCGCCAGAAAGGAGACTGGCCCAATGCGCGCTAACTTTCAAATCAACGCTCGGCGATTTCTGACTTCGGCGGGTGTCGTCTTCGCGTTCGCCGCCGCTGCGCCCTACGCGCTTGCCGCCGGCGGCGGCGGGGGTGGCGGGGGCGGCGCTCGGCGTCACGCGTTCCCTCGCAAACCACGGCAGAGGTGTGTCTTGACGACAGAAGATTCATCGCTCTTTGGCTCGCGATCGAGAGCCGACAGCCCCAGAAGCGCTTCCGCAACCAGCGGCGATGCTGCCGTCCTGCAGTTGGCCGCCAACAGCGGCAATCTCAGCCTGACGGAAGCCTCCATCTGAAGAATCTCGGTTCAATGAAAGCGATTTTTGGCGCCGCCATTTGACGGCGCCGGTAGCCACGTCAACAGGAAAGCGGGCCTCGACCCCGCCAGTCCGGAGGCGCCAATGACCGCTCGCCCTCCTTTCGCGTCAGCGATCCTGTTTGGCGTTTTTCTTTCCGTCCCAGCGACATCTCAAAGTCAGACGATCCCGCCTGCGGCCTTCCACCGCTCCGACTACGAGCGCGGGCTGAGCGATCTGCAACTGTTGGGCAAGCGCATCTTCGAGGATGTGAATCTGTCCGAGCCGAAGGGCGTCGCCTGCGAGTCTTGCCACGACCGCAGACGCGCTTACCAGGGCGACAACCGCTCGCCGATCCCCGGCATCGCGATCGGCAGCCGTCCCGGCGAGTTCGGCGCCCGCAAGACGCCGACGATCATGTACATGGCCTACAGCCCGCCGTTCGGCTTCTACAAGGACGTCGACGCCGGCGAGGAGAAGCTCGAGGCGCGCGGCGGGCAGTTCTGGGACGGCCGCGCCGACGACCTCGTCGCGCAGCCGGCGGTGCCGTTGCTCAGTCCCGCCGAGATGAACAATCCGAACTCCGAGGCGGTCGTCGAGAAGGTGAAGAACGCTAGCTACGCGCCTATGATGACGGCAGTGTTTGGATCGGACGCGTTCGCCGATGCGAAGGTCGCCTTCGCGCGCATCTCGCAGTCGCTGTTCGCCTACGAGGCCTCGCCGCTGCTCGCGCCCTTCTCCTCCAGGTTCGACGACACCCTGCGCGGCGCGGAACAACTGACGCCGGAGGAGGCGCGCGGTCTGGCGCTGTTCATCGATCCCCAGCGCGGCAATTGCGTCGCCTGCCACGCCGGCAAGCCGGAGTCGAAGGACCCGGCCGAATGGCTGTTCACCGACTTCACCTATGACGCGCTCGGCGTCCCGCGCAACCCAGCGATTCCCGCCAACGCCGACCCGCTGACCTTCGACCTCGGTCTGTGCAAACGGCCGGGACTCGAGGCGATCCTGCCCAAGGAGATCCCGCTCGCCTCGCTGTGCGGCGCCTTCAAAGTCCCGACCCTGCGCAACGTCGCGGTGCGCGCGCCCTACTTCCACAACGGCGCTATCGCCACGCTGCGCGACGCGGTCGCCTTCCACGCCACCCGCGACACCGACGCGAAGCGCTGGTACCCTTCGCTGAAGACCGGCGAAGCGGACAAGTTCAACGACCTGCCGAGCGCTTACAAGGCGAACGTCATCGTCGACGAAGTCCCCTTCGACCGCAAGGCCGGCGGGAAACCGCGGCTCGACGACGGCGACGTCGACGCGCTCGTTGCCTTCCTCAACACGTTGACGGACAAGGGAATGCGCTGAGACGGCGATGCGGCGTCTCAGATGTCGAGCGCGCTCGCCTTCAGCACCGCCTCGGTGCGGTTGCGCGCGTCGAGCGCCGCCCGCTCGGCCTCGCCGAGCTCGCCGTCGAGATAGGCGGTCGGCTTGCGGTCGTCGTCGTCGCTGGTCGCCAAGTCGCGCGTCCTTCGTTTCGTGCGTCCGGGTCAGCGTCGCGCGCGCCGCCGCCAGGCGGCTCATCACGGCGCCCGTCGGCGCGCCCAGCAGTTCGGCCGCCTCGCGATAAGAATAGCCTTCGACATAGACCAGCAGCACGGCTTCGCGTTGCGCGGACGGCAGAACCCCTATCGCGCTCAACACCTGTGCGGCCGAAATATTCGTTTCGATCTCGTGCGCGCCGTCGATGCTGAGCGCCTCGCCGGCGTCGAGCGCGCCCTGACCGGCCCGGACGCGCCGCGCCCGGCGCCCGTTGAGCCAGATCGACCGCAGGATGGCGAACAGCCAGCGGTCGAGCCGCGCGCCGGGCTGGAACTGGTCGGCGCGTTCGATTGCCCTGAGGCAGGTCGCCTGGATGAGATCCTCGGCGACGTCGCGCGCCCCCGATAGCGACAAGGCACAGCGCCACAGGCGCGCCAGATGCGCCTCGAGGCCGCCTCGCACGTCCTCCCTGGGTCCGCCGCCCATCGTTTGTCGCCTCGCGCGCGCGGCGGCCGAATAAGCGGCGCCCGACGCGTGTTTATGTCGCGCCCTCAAAAAGGAGACCGACCCAATGCGCATCGACTTTCAATCCAACGCTCGGCGAGTTCTGGTCTCGGCCGGTCTCGCCGTCACGCTCGCTCTCGCCGCGCCTTACGCCTTCGCGCATGGCGGGGGAGGCGGCGGCGGTGGCGGGGGTCAAGACCTCACCACTTGCCCCAAAGGCGAAATCTGGGACGCCAGGACGAAGCGCTGCCTGACGATGAAGAGCGAGGTCCTGCCCGACGCCCAGATGGTCGAATACGCCTTCGCGCTCGCCAAGGCGCAGCGCTACGACGAGGCGCTGCAGACCCTCGATCTGCTCAAGGACCCCAACACGCCGCGCGCCCTCAACTATCGCGGCTATGCGACCCGCAAGCTCGGACGCACCGACGAAGGCATCGGCTATTACCTCCAGTCGGTGGCGATGGATCCGACCTACGCTCAGGTGCGCGAATATCTCGGCGAAGCCTACGTGCTGAAGGGCAAGTTCGACCTCGCGCGTGAGCAGCTCGACACGATCGGCAAGATCTGCGGTTCGACCGACTGCGAGGAATACGAGGACCTCTCGAAGGCGATCGCCAATCCGGACGCGCTCGCCCACGGCGACATCTGATCCGCCATGGCGCGCCGCTGGCCGCGGCGCGCCGCCTTTTGCTCGGAATTCCGATTTGAGGCGCGAATTCGATGCAGACAGGATTACGGACGCTCGCCGTCCGCTTCGCCGGCGTTGCGGCGTTCAGCGACATTGCTGCGCTGGCGGCGCGACTGCTCGTCGCCGGTCTGTTCGTCCCGGAAGGTTGGGGCAAGATCGCGGACTACGCCGGCACGCAGTCGTACATGGCGCAATTCGGCGTCGAACCGCGCCTGCTGCCGCTGGTGATCGCGCTCGAACTCGGCGGCGGACTGGCGCTGGCGGCAGGATTAGCGACGCGTCCGTTGGCGCTGGCGCTCGGCGCGTTCGCGCTCGTCGCGGCGCTGATTTTCCACCACGGCGCCGATTACGACGAAGTGCTCGCGTTCCGCAAGGATTTCGCCATCGCCGGCGGGCTCTTCGCTCTCGCCGCGCTCGGCCCCGGCGCGTGGTCGCTCGACGCGTTGTTCGTGCGTCGTCTCATGCCGGCTCTGGCGCGCGGCCGCGCTGGCGCCGTTCCTCGCTGAGCGCGCGCGCTTCGACCTCGAGGATCGCGGCGACGACGGTCTCTGGCGCGCTGTGGTGCGGCGAGTGACCGACGCCCGACAGCACCGTCAGCGTCGCGCCGGGAATGTCGCGCGCGCAGCCGGCGGAGTGGATCTTCGCGTAGACGACGCCATCGTGGTCGCCGGTGATGATCGCCGTCGGAACGCGGATCTTCGCATAGTGCGGAGACAACGCCGCGGCATGTGCTTTCGCTGCCACGACGTCCTCCGCGTTGGCGCGGAAGTGACGCGGCCGGAACACCAGCGGCAGGCGCGTCGCGACGGCGTAATTCTCAGGCGACGGATTGGGGGCGAAGACGTCGCGGACGCCGCCGCGCATCGAGGCGAGGCCCGCCGGCAGGACAAATAGGCGGCGAAACGCCGGCCCCAAAAGCCGCGATGCCGCGAGGCGGTAGTACCACGCGACGCCGCCCGGCCAGGGATGGCTGACCGGCGCGAGCAGAACAAGGCCGCGCGTCAAAGCCGGCGCGTCGAGCGCCATCGCGAGGCCAAGCATGCCGGCGAGCGAATGGACCACGACGATCGCCCGCTCGACGCCGCGACGCCCCAGCGCCGCGCTCAACGCCGCGGCTTGGCCGGCGGGCGAGGCGGCGTTCGCGCCAGCGAGGCGTTCGCTCCAGCCGTGGCCGGGACGATCGACGGCGAAAACGCGAAAGCCGAGGGCGGCGAGGCGTTCGCCCAGGGCGACGTCCAAGTCGGCGAAATTGCCCGAGGCGCCGTGGACGAGCAGGACGGCGCCGCGCTCAGGGGCGCTCGGCAGCCGTTCGACGATATGGATCGCAGGCCCGCGCGGCCCCGCCGCGACCCGTTCGCCGACTGGCGGGAAACGCGCTTCAATGATGTGCGACGCGAGCGCGGTGAAGCTCGCCAGGCCCGCCGTTGCTGCCGCAAGCCCGGCTAAAGCGGCGATCACGCCGCGTTCACAGGTCTTCGCCGGCGATCGCCGCGCGCAGTCGGTCGGCCGCCTCGCGGGCGGGCCGCCATTGCGGCGCGATCTCGAGCGCGCGCTGATAGACGCGCAAGGCGTCGTCGCGGTGGCCCGAGTCTTCGAGCACCGCTCCGAGATCGGCCATCGCCTTCAAGTGTTTGGGGTCGTCGGCGAGCGCCCGCGCGAGGTCGACGAACGTCGCCTTGGGATCGCCGGCGAGATAGTCGGCGTTGGCGCGCGCCGCCCAGGCCTCGGCCCATTGCGGCTGCAGCGCGGTCAGCGCGTCGAGCAGTTGCCGCGCGACCTCGACGTTCTCGCCATCGAGCGCCGCCGCGGCGCGGCTGAGCAGCAAGTCGCCGGTGTCGGAGCCGGAATGCTGATTGAGCCGGTCGATGCGCGCGACGATCCCGTCGGCCTCGTCGGGGTCGGCGGCGGCCGCGAGCCGCGCCAGCAAGGCGTCACGCCCGGCGTCTTGGCCCACGTCGGCCTGAGGGGCGGGCGCAGACGACGGCGCGGCCGCATCGGCGGCGCGCGCCGGCGCGGCGAGTCCGAGCAGGCAAAGAACGACGAGAAGCGGACGGCCCGTCATGGCGGCGAGCCTAAGGCTTCGCCGCGCGCGGGTCAAAACACGATCGCGGCAGAGCCCAGCGGGCCGGCGCGGCGATCAGCCCTGACGCGCCTTGTAGCGCTTCTGGGTCTTGTTGATGATGTAGACGCGGCCTTTGCGACGGACCAGGCGGTTGTCGCGGTGGCGCGTGCGGAGCGACTTGAGCGAGTTGCGAACCTTCACGGGAGCACCTAGGGGACGGCAAAGCTGCGGGCGGAAACCACAGCGAAAGAATGAGCGCGCTCCTATGCCCGATTCAGGCGCGCCGATCAAGCGCCGGGTGTAATCTAGAGCCGGATCGACGCGCCGGCGCGACGCGGCGGCAACGAAACAATGCCGCCTGCGCCGGCCGAAGGCGCGGCGATCCGGGGCCAAACAGGCTTCGGCGGGCGTGTCCGCGGCGCCAGCCAAAATGCAAAAAGCGGGAAATGGGGCGCCGGCGCACGCCGGCCGAGGGGAGAATAGGGGAGCGCTCAAATGGCTTACAAAGACATCCTGGTCTATCTCGACGCGGGCGCCGGGTGTGCGGATCGGCTGCGCCTCGCCGTCGAGCTGGCGAAGACGCACGGCGCGCGGCTGATCGGCGTCGACGCGAGCGCCGAAGCGGCCCTGGTCGGCGCGTGGGGCGACCGCGCGGTGCACATCCGCCCCGAGTTCGAGGCGGCGGCCAAGGACGCCGGCCTCGCCAGCGACTTCATCGGCGCCGACGCGGAGCCGGCGCTCGGCCTCGAACTGGCCCATTGCGTCGATCTGATCATCGCGCCGCGCCCGGAGGGAGACGCGCGCAAGCTGGTGCGGGAGGAAGTGCCCGACCGGGTGGTGGTCTTGGCCGGCGCGCCGGTTCTGGTGCTGCCGCAGGATTGGAGCTACGCGCCGGTCGGCGAGAACGTCGTCATCGCCTGGAACGCCAGCCGCGAGGCGGCGCGCGCGGTGCACGACGCGATGCCGCTGCTCGAAAAGGCCAAGAAGGTGACGATCTTCAGCTTCTCGGCGCGCCTGCATGGGCTGAGGGAGGCCTCGCAGCGCCTCGCCGACCATCTGCTGCGCCACGGCGTCGCCTCCCACCTTGCCGACTGGACCGACACCGGCGACATCTCGGCGGTCGAGGCGCTGTTCGCCAGCCTCGACACCCAGGACGCCGACCTGATCGTCGCCGGCGCGTTCGGCCACTCGCGGCTGTTCGAGAGCCTGTTCGGCAGCGTCAGCCTCGATCTGCTGCGTCAGCCGACTGCGCCGATCCTCATGTCGCATTGAGGAGTGGGCCGTGCGGGCGATGGTCCTCAGACGGGTCGGCGAGCCGCTGGTTATGGAGCGGCGCCCCGACCCGGCGCCAGGGCCGTCGGAGCTTCTGATCCGCGTCGAAGCCTGCGGGGTCTGCCGCACCGACCTGCACGTCGTCGACGGCGAGCTGCCCGACGTGAGGACGCCGATCGTGCCGGGCCACGAGGTCGTCGGCCGGGTCGAGCGGCTGGGGGCGGACGTCGAGGGCTTCGCGGCCGGGGCCCGGGTCGGCGTTGCCTGGCTTGGGCGCGCTTGCGGCCATTGCCCATATTGCCACGACGGCCGCGAGAACCTCTGCGACGATCCTTCGTTCACCGGCTACAACCGCGACGGCGGCTACGCGACGCACATCGTCGCCGAGGCCGCCTTCGCCGTGCGGCTCGCCGACGACGCCGACGCCGCGGCGACGGCGCCGCTGCTGTGCGCCGGGCTGATCGGCTGGCGCGCGCTCAAGGCGGCCGGGTCGGGCCGGCGCGTCGGTCTCTACGGCTTCGGCGCCGCCGCGCACATCCTCGCCCAGGTCTGCCGCAACGAAGGCCGCGAGGTCTACGCGTTTACTCGCCCCGGCGACGCCGCCGCGCAACGTTTCGCCCGCGGGCTCGGCGCCGTTTGGGCCGGCGGCTCGGACGAGCCCGCGCCGGCGCCGCTCGACGCGGCGATCCTGTTCGCGCCGGTCGGCGCGCTTGTTCCCGCCGCGCTGCGCGCGACGCGAAAAGGCGGCCGCGTCGTCTGCGCCGGCATCCACATGAGCGACATTCCGAGCTTCCCTTACCGCTGGCTGTGGGAGGAACGGCAGATCGTCTCGGTGGCCAATCTGACGCGCGCCGACGCGACCGAGTTCTTCGCCGTCGCGCGCCGCGCCGACATTCACGCCGAGGTGATCCGTTATCGGCTCGACGACGCCAATCGCGCCCTCGCCGATCTGCGCGACGGACGCCTGCAGGGCGCGGCGGTGCTCACGCCCTGAAGCGCGTCGCTTTGACGTCGAACCGGGCGCCGTCGTCTCGAGCGGCGCGAAGCAATCCAGGGGTCGGGCGGCGGCGGCAGGGATTGCTCAGTCGCGGCGCTCCTCGCAATGACGATTCCACGTCGTCGCCGACGGCTTCAGCCCTTGCGCGCGCTCGGGCACGCCTGTTCGCGAATGATGTCGTAGACCGTCTGCGCCGCCGGCGACAGCGAGCGATTGCGCAGGGCGATGAGGCTGTAGGGCTGCACGACGATCGAGAAGGCGGTCGGCAGAATCGCGAGCTTGCCCGGCGCGCCGTCGTGGCCGGCGAAGCGCGCCGCGGCGCTCGCCAAGGGCGCCAGCGCGTCCGAACCCGCCACCAGCATCATCGTCAGAAAGATCGAGGTCGTGGTGAGGAAACGATCGGGGGCCACGACATTGGCGGACTGAAACAGTGTGTCGACCGCGCGACGCAACGGCGTGCCGCGCGGCTGCATCACCCATTCGTAGCCGCCCGCGTCGGCGAGCGTCGCCGGCCCGCGGCCGAGCAGCGGGTGGCCGCGCCTGACGAGAACGCGCGCCTCTTCGACGCCGATCACCACGCTCTCGAACGCCAGCGGGTCGAGGTCGTCGGGCATGCGGGCGATGATGAAGTCGAGCCGGGAAGCGAGCAGCTCGCGCGCCAGCGCGTTGGACGCGTCGATGCGAATGTCGACCTCGACGCCCGGCGCCGCGGCGCGCACGCGCGCCATCGCCGGCGCGGCGATTTCCACCGCCGGTCCGCTGACCGCGCCGATGGCGACGGCGCCGCGGCGACCCGCTCTGAGATCGGCGAACTCGCGTTCGGCTTGCGCAATGTACAGCAGCACCGAGCGCGCATGGCGCGCGAGGGCGTGGCCGAGCGGCGTGAGACGCACGCCACGCGACACTCGGTCGCACAGCGGCGCGTCGAGCAACGACTCCAATTCGGCGATCCGACGCGATGCGGCGGGCTGCGTCATGCCGACGGCCTTGGCCGCGGCGCTGACCATGCCAGTGTCGGCGAGCGCCGCAACCAGCCGCAAATGCGCCAGTTTGATGCGGCCGCCCGCTTCGTCGTCGACAGGAATCATCCGCCCCCGGCCGACCGCGGCACGTCGGACGCTCGATTTATCGTCCATTTCGAGTGAATTCCAAGGCGATAGTCGTATAATACGATATATCAATTCGGCATGGATGGCGCCAGTCCATGCATTTGACTGCCATAACCATTTTCAACTAGCTAGCCCCGCGACGCAATTTCGAGCGACGACGACCGACCGCCAGGGGGGCGGTCGCCAAGTACTGTCGTCCGAGCGCGGGCGCCGCATGGGATCGTGGTTTGTGTTCATCGGGAGAACTTGCATGAAGTTTCATTCTTTCGCCGCGGCGGTCGCTGTGGGGCTGTTCGCCCTGACTGGCGTCGCCAACGCCGCTGACAAAGTTACGGTCGGCATCGCGATGCCCACCAAGTCGTCGGCGCGCTGGATCGCCGACGGCGACAACATCGTCAAAGTGCTGCAGGGCAAAGGCTTCAACACCGACCTGCAGTATGCCGACAACGACATTCCGAACCAGCTCGCGCAGATCGAGAACATGATCACCAAGAACGAGAAGGTCTTGGTGATCGCGGCGATCGACGGCACGACGCTCTCGGACGCG
>Ga0326727_10027731_pt1 | contig 10371 bp, 5 predicted proteins | sample MB2enrmetagenome_FD_207643 | JGI IMG/M metagenome (GOLD analysis project Ga0326727, IMG submission 207643) | Lab enriched peat soil microbial communities from McLean, Ithaca, NY, United States - MB29MY | ecosystem: Environmental > Terrestrial > Soil > Wetlands > Peat | place: USA: New York...
GGCCGCTGGTCGGTCACGGCCTGGTCAGGACGCCTTGGCCAGATTGTCGGCGACGAAGTCCCAATTGGCCAGATGCTCAAGAACGGCCGAGACGAAATCCGGACGGCGGTTCTGGTAATCCAGGTAGTAGGCGTGTTCCCACACGTCCACGGTGAACAGCGCGGTCAGACCGTGGGCCAGGGGGGTGTCGGCATTGGCCGTCTTGGTGACCTTCAGCTTGCCGCCGTCCAGGACCAGCCAAGCCCATCCACTGCCGAACTGGGTGGCGGCGGCGGCCTTGAATTCCTCGACGAATTTTTCGAACGAGCCGAAGTCGGCGTCGATTTTTGCGGCCAGGGCGCCGGTCGGCTTGCCGCCGCCACCCTGCTTCAGCGAATGCCAGAAGAAGGTGTGGTTCCATACCTGGGCGGCGTTGTTGAACAGACCGGCTTTGCCGGCATCCCCGGCGATCTCCTTGATCACCTCTTCCAGCGGCTTGTCAGCCAGGGGCGTATCTTTGGTCAGATTGTTGTAGTTGTTGACGTATGTGGCGTGGTGCTTGCCATGGTGAAAAGACAGCGTGTTGGCCGAGATATACGGCTCAAGTGCCTTGGAATCATAGGGCAGAGCCGGAAGTTCGAGAGCCATGGTGACCTCTGTTGCAAGTGAAATGAACAAACGGATGTTCCCAACATAGGAACCGCACTGGCGTTTGTGAAGGGTCCCGCCGGACAGGAAATCCGCCTTCCGGAAAAGACCAGAGGGATCGTCCGGGATTTTGGCTTGGAAAATTTTAAAGCTGGTAACTGGGATTGGCCCGGTCTGCGTTGTCCCGGGGGCGGGTTTCGCCCGGTATGTTTGCTTTCTTTGATATCGAACAAACGGCTTTATGTCCGTTATTTAGAATAGTATAATTAGCAAATCTATTTAACGTTTACTAATGATTAATGTTGTACGACCAATATATTAGATCTCGTAGACAAAGTGACATTATTTTAATTCTGTCCCTTGCCCCGAGCGGGAGGGTGCAATGCCAATGAAGATGACGATTGCGTTGAAACTGTCCAGCATTGCGGCGCTGTTCGCCGTCGGTCTTATCGGCCTGTTGGTGATCACCTGCGTGGTCTTGTCGGCCAATCAGAATGCCTTGACGGACATTGGCGCAACCGGCCGCCGGGCCCTGCTGGTGGCGCGCATGAACACCAATGTCCAGGCCATGTGCGCCGCCCAGTTCCATGCGGTGGCAAGCCCGACGCCCGAGGTTCTGGCCGACAGCCGAAGCCGGATCGCCGACGAAGGGCGCTTGTTCCGTGACCGGATGGCCAAGGTCCGTGGCATGACGGCGGAGGGCTCGGCGGCGGGACTTGATGGTCTGGACAAGAGCTTCGCGGCTTACGAGACGATGCTGAAAACCTTGCTGGAGGCGGCGGCGGGGGGCGATCATGCCGCCCTGGCCAGCCTGTCGGGGCAGGCCGATGCCGCCGCCGGCCGCCTGCGCGAAGAGGCGCGCCAGGTGTTTGGTCAGGCCGAGCGGCAGGCGACCGACACTGCCGAAGGCGCCGAGATGCGGGTCCGGACCGGGGGGAGAATGGTGGTCGGGACCGCCGTGGCGTTGATCGTCCTGGGCACGGGTCTGGTGCTGACCATAGCCCGGCGGTCCATCGTCGGGCCGTTGCGCCGCGCCGTCGAGGGCATCGGCGCCTTAAGCCGGGGTGATCTGGATCAGCCGATTGCCGATACCGCCCGTGGCGACGAGATTGGCGACGTGGCGCGCGGCCTGGAACTGTTTCGGGAAGGTTTGGTGGAACGCCGCCGGCTGATCGAGGAGCAGGAGGTGGCGGCACAGGCGCGCGAAGCCCGTGCGGCAGCGCTGGAGGCGGCCATCGCCCGCTTTCAGGCCCAGCTGGGCGAGGCCGTCAGGGATGTTGCCATCCAAACCGAGCAGTTGCGCCAGACCGCCCACAGCCTGGATGAGTCGGCGGGGCAGGGGGCGCAGCTGGCCACGTCGGTCGCCGCCGCGGCCGAGCAGGCGTCCAGCAACGTCGGATCGGTGGCAGCCGCAGCCGAACAACTGTCGGGATCCATCGGCGAGATCGCCCATCAGATCGCCAGATCACGCGAACTGGTGCAAGACGCCGACCAGTCGGCCCGGAATGCCGACCACACCATCGGCGAACTGGCGACCTGCGCCCAGGCGATCGGCGATGTGGTGGGTCTGATCAGTGCCATCGCAAGTCAAACCAACCTGCTGGCCCTGAACGCGACCATCGAGGCCGCCCGGGCCGGCGAGGCCGGCAAGGGCTTTGCCGTGGTGGCGGGGGAAGTGAAATCCCTGGCCAATCAGACGGCGCGGGCCACCGAGGAGGTGAAAGGTCACATTGCTACGATCCAGGCCAAGACCGGCGAGGCGGTCGGGGCCATCCATGCGGTTGGGAAGTTGGTGTCCCAGGTGGGCGAGATGACGACCTCGGTCGCCGGTGCCGTCGAGGAGCAATCAGCGGCCACCTCCGAGATCGCCCGCAACGTGGATCAAGCCGCGCTGGGAACCGGCGAAGTGACGCGGCACATCGGCGGCGTCAGCCAGGTGGCGGGAACGACCGGCGATGGCGCCGCGCGGATCAAGACGGCCGCCGGATGCCTGGGCCAGGGCGCCGATCGGCTGCAGGCCTGTGTCGACGGTTTCCTGCACGCCATCCAGGCGCTGTGACCGCACGGGCATGGGAGCTCGGCGGTTGGATGGTGGGTGGAATGCTTGACTTGATTTCTCGGGCGTACCACAATGTCGCCATGGTTCGGTGCTCAAGTTGGGGCTGAACCTGCTGCCCGACCGGAATCGGTGGGCAACCGCGTCGTGTCGCTTCGCTGGAGGATATGACTATGGCCGTCAACGCCACTCGTCTTTGGTAGCTGTTTCTCTCGACCCCCTGCCTCGCTGTTGCGGGAGCGGGTTTTTTTTGATTCTTGCGGGAGATTACGCGATGTCTACCTTGGCGACCACCTTGCCTGTCCTGTCCGCTGACGGCGGACTGACCAAGTATTTACGGGAAATTCGGAACTTTCCGGTTCTTGCGCCGGAAGAGGAATATATGCTGGCCAAGCGCTGGCAGGAACATGAGGATGTGGCCGCCGCCCATCGTCTGGTGACCAGCCATCTGCGCCTGGTGGCGAAGATGGCGTTGGGGTTCCGCCATTACGGATTGCCGCTGGCCGATTTGATCAGCGAAGGCAATCTGGGCCTGATGCGGGCGGTCAAGAAATTTGATCCGGATCGCGGGTTCCGCCTGGCCACCTACGCCATGTGGTGGATCAAGGCTGCCTTGCATGAATATGTGCTGTCCAGCTGGTCGATGGTTCGCCTGGGGACCCTGGCCGCGCACAAGAAGCTGTTTTTCAACCTGCGTCGTGTCAAAGCCCGGCTGCACATCCTGGATTCCAACGATCTGACGGCCGAGGATGTCTCGCGCATCGCCACGGAACTGAACGTTCCGGAGGGCGAAGTCCGTCTGATGAACCAGCGTATCGGCGGTCGTGATGCCTCGCTCAACGCGCCGGTGTCGGCGGACATGTCGATGGAACGCCAGGATCTGCTGGTCGATGATCGCCCCGATCAGGAGACGGCGTTGGCCGAGCGCGAAGAGGTCATGCGCGGCAACGGCCTGCTGGCCGAAGGATTGAAGGTCCTCGACGAGCGCGAACTGGACATCCTGACCCAGCGTCGTCTGCGCGAAGAGCCGCTGACACTCGAGGAACTGGGCACCCGCTATGGGGTCAGTCGCGAACGCGTCCGTCAGATCGAGAACCGTGCTTTCGCCAAGCTGCAGACCGCTGTCAAGGCGGCCGCGGTGGAGCGGGCCGGCTCGTTGGAGGGGGTCGCCTCCTGATTTGCCTCCGGGCGCCGGTTGTGGTTCCGGCGCCTGCAGGCAGGGCTCTTGGCCATCGGGCCTGATCCGCGTAACATAACTGTCGTGATCGCGATGGAGCAGGTCATGACTGTCCTGGGCGCTACCCGCGGTGAGGACCCGTTACGCGACGCCGTCCGCCGTGCGGCGTTTTTGGACGAAGGCAAAGCGATCTCGCTGTTGCTGGACGATGGACGGATGCCGCTTCCCTTGCGTGAGGCGGTGAGTGAGCGCGCAAAGCGCCTGCTGGCCGTCGCCGCGGCGGCCAAACCGCAAGGGCTTGAGGCATTTCTCCAGGAGTACAGTCTGTCGAGCCAGGAGGGCATCGTTCTGATGTGCCTGGCCGAGGCCCTGCTGCGCATTCCCGACGACGCCACCCGCAGTCGGCTAATCCGTGATCGGGTCGGTCGGGCGGAATGGGCCAGGCACCAGGGGAGAAGTGAGTCCTTTCTGGTCAATGCCTCGACCTGGGCCCTGATGCTGACCGGCCGCATGATGCCGGCAGAGGCCGCTGTTCCGGCCGACCTGTCCGGGCTTTGGAGCCGTCTTTTCGCCCGCTCGGGCGAAGCCATGGTTCGTCGTGCGGTGGTCCAGGCCATTCGCATTCTGGGCCGCCAGTTCGTCATGGGCGAGACGGTGGGCATCGCCTTGGACCACGCGCAGGAGGGCATCCGGCGAGGATACCGCCATTGCTTCGACATGCTGGGCGACGCGGCCCGGACCGCCGGGATCGCCCGGGATTACCTGGAGGCCTATTCCCAGGCGGTGACCTATGTGGGGTGCGCGGCAAAGGGGCGGGGACCGATCTCGGGTCCGGGGTTGTCGGTCAAACTGTCGGCGCTGCATCCCCGTTACGAGTTCGCCCAGCGCGACCGCGTGATGACCGAACTGGTGCCAAGGCTCCTGCGCCTGGCCGAAGAGGCGGCGAACCAGGATATCGGCCTTTGCGTCGATGCCGAGGAGTCCGATCGGTTGGATTTGTCCCTTGATGTCCTGTCCGCCGTCATGGACCATTTACCGCGCGGTTGGGAAGGTTTCGGGGTGGCGATCCAGGCCTATCAGAAGCGGGCGCCGGCGGTCATCGATTGGTTGATCGAAACGGCGCGCGCGCGTCGGCGGCGCTTCCAGGTTCGTCTGGTCAAGGGGGCTTATTGGGAGACCGAAATCCGTCGGGCCCAGGAGCGGGGATTGCCGGGATACCCCGTGTTCACCCGCAAGGCGGCGACCGACCTTTGCTATCAGGTCTGTGCCCGGCGGCTGGCGGCCGCCCGCGACGTGATCTTTCCCCAATTCGCCACGCACAATGCGCAGACCATCGCCGCCGTCGTCGAGATCATGGGGAGTAACCGTGCCTTCGAATTCCAAAGGCTGCACGGTATCGGTGCCGCCCTGCACGACCAGGTGCTGGACCAGGGCTATGCCAGCCGGGTCTATGCGCCGGTCGGGCAACCGGGAACCCTGCTGCCCTATCTGGTCCGCCGGCTTCTGGAAAATGGCGCCAACGGAAGCGTGATCAACCGTCACGCCGGTCGCGGCTTTGACCGCGATGGCTTGGCGGCGGATCCCGCGGACGTGTTGCAGGACCCGGTGGCGCCGGACCAGCCGGTGCCGCTCCCGGATCCGCGGTGGAATACCGCCGCCGGCCTTGACCTGTCCGATCCTCTGACGGTCGAGGGGTTGACCCGGTCCCTGGAGCAGGCCTGCGCCCAGCCGTGGGTGGGGCATCCGGTCATCGGCGGCGTACCGGTCGGGGGGGCCGAGGTCGCGTGCTTTGATCCGGCATTGCGCAGCCGCTGTATTGGAACGGCGGTGACCGGGTCCACCGGGGACCTGGAGGCGGCGGTGGCGCTTGCCGATGTCGCCCAGGGCCAATGGGACCGGACCCCTTTGGACGAGCGGGCGGCGCGGCTGGAGCGGGCCGCCGATTTGTTCGAGCAGAACGGGCCAGCCCTGATGGCCCGTTGCGTGCGCGAGGCCGGCAAGACCATTCCCGACGCCCTGGCGGAATTGCGCGACGCCCAGGACTATCTGCGCTTTTATGCCCGGCGCGCGCGGCAAGACCTGGCGCCCGGCGGCGGCGGCCTGACGGGGGCAGAGGCGGGGGCCCGGATCGAATGGCATGGCCGCGGCGTTTTCGCCTGCATCAGTCCATGGAATTTTCCGCTGTCAATCTTCACCGGACAAATCGCTGCCGCCCTGGCCGCCGGTAATGCCGTGGTGGCCAAGCCGGCGGCGCAGACGCCGCTGGTCTCGACCTTGGCGGTCAGCCTGCTGCATCAGGCCGGCATTCCCGGCGACGTGCTGGCCCTGGTGACCGGTGATGGGCATGCCGGTGCGCGGCTGCTGTCCGATCGTCGCGTCCAGGGGGTGGCCTTCACCGGCTCCAACGAGACCGCCTGGGCCATCCAGCGCGGACTGTCCAATCGCCGCGGACCGCTTATTCCCCTGATCGCCGAAACCGGCGGTTTGAATGGGATGATCGCCGATTCGACGGCATCGCCGGAGCAGGTGGTCGCCGATGCGGTCCTGTCCGCCTTTTCCAGTGCCGGCCAGCGGCCGCAGGCCTTGCGTTTGCTGTTCGTGCAGGAGGACATTGCGGCGTCCGTCATCGACATGATGATCGGGGCGATGCGGGAGTTGTCCATTGGCGATCCCGCAAATCTGTCGACCGATGTCGGTCCGGTGATCGACGGACGGGCGTTGGCCACGCTGGACCGGCATCGCGCCGCAATGAACAAGGCGGGGCGGATCCTGTTCGCCTGCCCACGCCCGCAGGACCTGCCGGAGGGCAATTTCTTCATGCCCCATCTGGTCGAAATCGACCATGCCGGCAAGCTGGAACATGAAGTCTTCGGGCCTTTCCTGCATGTTGTTCGCTATCCCGCCAGCGGTCTGCCGGATGTCCTGGGTTGGGTGCGCGAAAGCGGCTATGGCCTGACCCTTGGCGTTCACAGCCGGATCGAGGCGACGGTGCGCGCCATTGTGGAAAGCGCCCGGGTCGGCAATGTCTATGTCAATCGCAGCATGAGCATCGCCCAGGGAACCGCCGGCGAGGCAACGGCGGGCGCCGGATCGAAAGGCGGCGGGGGACGGACCTTGATGAGATTCGTCACCGAACGGGCCATCAGTGGTGGCACCCTGGCGGGCCAAGGGGATGGACGGGATGCCTGCCGGCACGTCAAATAACGTTGTCAGGATTGTCTTTCGATTGTCTCCGGCGATTGATGTTCAGATGAAATGATGTGCGGTTGATTTCTTATCCATTGATCTTTTTAGTTTTTGAATAATATCGTAGTTAATTTCATGAAATATGTCGGATTTAGGCCCTCCGTCATATTGCGCTGATTGTGTGGCTTTAAATAATCTGTTTATCTTCGTAGCCTGAGGTCATAAGGAATAACGTGAGCAACGCGATGGTGCAGGCGCCAGACCCCCAGGGCCGGCCAGTCTTGGACGCATCGATCCTGTTGGCTGCCTTCGACGGATTGCCCCATGGCATGCTGCTGTTCGACGACGCGGAACGGCTGATCTCGTGGAACCGGACACTGGCCGAGCTGTTTCCCGCGCTGTGCCATGACCTGGGCCCGGGGCAGGCCGCCGCCGAAGTGTGCGCCCGCTTCGATGCCATCCCCGGCGTCGTGCAGGATTGGCGTCGGGCCAGCCCCGGTCTGCGGCTGCTGTGCATCCTGTCCGCCGCGCAGGGGGGTGACATTGCCGCTCCACTGGCGACCGGTCCGGAGACCACGCGCCAGCGATTGATCGACGCCATCGAATACTTGTCGCACGGCCTGGCCATTTTCGACGAGAACGACCGTCTGGTGCTATCGAACAGGCGTTTCCGTCAGTTCTTTCCCCAGGCCCAGATCGATACCATCACCGGAACGACTTATGGAGATTTCATTCGGTCGCTGGCCGAGGAATGGATGAGCGATCCGGCGGCCATCCACCAGTGGGTCGAGGAGCATGTGGAACGCCGGCGTTTTGGCCTGACCCACGAATGCCGGACCCCGGAAGGCCGGTGGTTCCTGGTGCGCGACCTGCGTTTGCCGGACGGCTCGACGGTGATGACCGGTACCGATATCACCGGGCTGAAGAATCGCGAACAGGCGCTGCGGGAGAGTGAGGCGCGGTTCCGGACCATCTTCCAGAATGCGCCCATCGGTTTTGCCGTGATCCGCAGCGGCGGACGCATCATCCAGGCCAATCAGGCCCTGATCACCATGCTGGGCTATCATGCCGACGAACTGTCGTCGATGTGCTATGCCGACGTGGTCCATCCGGACGATCTGGCTGCCGAATCGGAGTTGGCCCGCCAGCTGGTGGCTGGGGCGATCAGCTTCTATCGGCACGAGACCCGTTATCTCCGCAAGGACGGCCGGATCTTCTGGGGCCGCCTGACGGTGACCCTGGTGCGCGGCCACGGTGCCGACAATTTCGGCATTGCCATGATCGAGGACATCGACGAGCGCAAGCGGGCCGAGGAGGATCTATCGACCTTCCGCGCCGTCGTCGAGGCGGCCGCCGAGGCCATCGTTATTCTGTCGGCCAATGGCGAGACCTTCTATCTGAACCCTGCCTATGAAAAGCTGTTCGGGCCGGACCCGGCGGCCGGCAAGATGGACGCCTATCTGGACAATTACACCGAAGTGTCCGGTGAGATCGTTCGCCGCCAGGTGTTTCCGGCCCTGGTGGACGGCACCGGTTGGGAGGGCGTGCTGGATGCCCGCGATTCCGCTGGACGGGTTTTTCCCCTGTGGCAGCGGGCGGGAACCGTCTTTGACGAAGCCGGCCAGCCCAAGTTCTACTTTCATTTCATGCACGATCATTCGGCCCAGCAGCAGATCCGTGACGAACTGTGCAAGGCGAAGGAGACAGCGGAACAGGCGAATATGGCCAAGACCCGCTTCCTGGCGGCCGCCAGCCATGATCTGCGTCAGCCGCTGCAGGCCCTGTCGATGTTCGTCACCGTCCTGTCGGGGCGCGAGCATGGGCCGGAAGACACGGCGCTGATCGCCCGCATCGAGGATTCGGCCGGCGCCTTGGAGACGCTGCTGAACGGGTTGCTGGACGTCTCGAAGCTGGAGGCCGGCCTGGTGGAGCCGTCGCTGTCCGCCTTTGGCGTGGGGCGTCTGCTTGGCCGACTGGCCGCGGAATTCGGCCCGCTGGTGCAGGAAGCGGGGCTGGAGTTCCGCTTCGTACCCGCTGCCACCGTTATCCGAAGCGACTCCGCCTTGCTGGAGCGGATCCTGCGCAATCTTCTCAACAATGCGGTCCGCTACACCAAGACCGGGCGCATCCTGCTGGGCTGTCGCCGTCGCGGGGCCACATTGCGCATTGAAGTCTGGGATACCGGTATCGGCATTCCGCGCGACCAGTTGCCGCTGATCTTCCGCGAGTTCCATCAGCTGGGAAATTCGGCGCGGGATCGTCGCCAGGGCCTGGGCCTGGGCCTGACCATCGTCGATCGGTTGGCGCAACTTCTGGGGCATCGGATCGACGTGGCCTCCGAACCGCGCAAGGGATCGATGTTCGCCATCGAGGTGCCGATGGCGGCGCCATCGTCTGCCGTGGCGCCGACAACATCGGCGGCGATTGGCGTGCATGACGGCGGGGCGACCATCCTGGTCATCGAGGACGAGCCGGATGTGCTGGAAAGCACGCGGCTGTTGTTGGAGACCTGGGGATTTTCCGTCGTGGCGGCCCGCAATTGCGACGAGGCCCTGCAAGGGGTCGCCGACATGGGCAAGACGCCAAGCCTGATCCTCGCCGACTACCGTCTGCAGGGCGGGGCAACCGGAGCGCAGGCGATCACCCGCATCCGGACCTTATGCCGACAGTCCCTGCCGGCCATCATCCTGACCGGGGACACCGCGCCGGAACGGCTTCGCCAGGCCAAGGCCAGCGGGCACGGGCTGCTGCACAAGCCGGTCCAACCGGTGGTGTTGCATCAGATGATCGATGACATTCTGGTGCAGTCTGGGCCGTTGGAGGCCGTCGCGCCCCGTTAGTCCCTCTGCGACGCCCTTGCGCTCTCTCATCTCGACCCTCTCTTCCTCGCGGTGGAGACGAAGTGACCAACTATCCACAGGTTGGAGCCGCTCGCGTCCGTTAAATTGAAGGGTCGAATGACAGTCGTAGCGCCGGCCTCCGTGCCGGCAATACCGGCGGGGACGCCGGCGCTACTGACAATGCCGACCTGCTCTATTTATGGTTTCAAACGGCTCTGGCGGCGACCACCCCGTGTCGCCCGTTGCGTCATGGGCGGCAGCAGAGACGATGGCTGCAAGGAAAACTTTACAATCGATGTGGCGCATCGCTCCGGAAGCCTGGAAAAAGGCCGTATTCCACTGACGGCATCAATATTGCATAGGTCGACGGTTCGCTAAACCCAACTTCCTATTATTGCGCCGAATAACTGATTGATAACGCCTTATTTTCTGGGCGTTGGCGATGGATTTACTGGGTACGTTCCGGTTCGATACCGAGCAGGCGA
>Ga0326727_10027732_pt1 | contig 10371 bp, 8 predicted proteins | sample MB2enrmetagenome_FD_207643 | JGI IMG/M metagenome (GOLD analysis project Ga0326727, IMG submission 207643) | Lab enriched peat soil microbial communities from McLean, Ithaca, NY, United States - MB29MY | ecosystem: Environmental > Terrestrial > Soil > Wetlands > Peat | place: USA: New York...
CAACGGAGTTACGGGCTACACACGCACCGGTACCTTGCATGTTGACCCTAACGGCCACCTGGCCAACCAGGATGGCTTCCTTGTGCAACCGCAGATCACGGTGCCTGCCGAGACCAGCAACGTGTCGGTGGATGCCAATGGCAACATCACCGCGACGGTCAATGGGCAGCCTGAACTGCTCGGACAACTTCAGCTGGCCAGCTTTCCCAACCCCGATGGCCTTCTCGACCAGGGCAACGGTATCTATCTGCCCTCGGCTGACTCTGGCGCTGCGGTGACTGGAGTGCCCAACGCCAACGGTATGGGCCAGATCCTTGGCGGAGCGCTGGAAGGGTCCAACGTCAACGCGTCAGAACAGATGATTAACATGCTCCAGACGCAGCGCGCTTATAGCTTGACCCTGCGCGCCCTGCAACTGTCCGACCAGATGGCATCGATCACAAACCAGCTCAAGGCGTGAAGTTCACGCGCGCGAGCACAGCGAGGCGCCGCATTAGGGCTGCACAAGTGAGTCGATGTGGCCGATACAATAGATAGGAAACCTTAGCAGGGGAGGCGAGTTGTGATTATTGGAGACAAGTCCTCAGCCGCAATCAGCAACCTATATGTTCGATCGGTGCAGCCGACCGAGTCCAAGTCGCGAGCAGTTGACAGCGCGTCGGACGCGGCCCAGGCGCCCGACGAGGTTGGCATCTCTACCGAAGCGCTCGCCCGGCAGAAGGCAGCCGACGCCGCGACGTCCTCCGATGACGTGCGCTGGGACAAGGTCGGGCAGCTGCGCCAACAGATTGCGAACGGTACCTATAAGGTGTCAGCAAGTGATGTGGCCAGCCGCCTGATAGCCGATGCCTGACCATAGCGCTGAGGAGATGCTGCAGTTTTTGGGGCAATGCGCCGATTTGTGCGCGCAATGGGAAGACTGGGCGGACCAGTTGTTTGAGGCCCTCCGTGGCGGCGACCTGAACGCGCTCACGACTGTAACTGCCCAGCAGGCCAACCTGGCCGCGTGCTTCGGGCAGCTTGAAGTCCAGCGGCGCCGCCTGCAAGAGGTGGGGCCGCGACGAGGCGCCGACGGCGTGCAGGCCGATCCCCCGGCCACCTCGTCCCGCCTGCGGACGGAGTTGCGTGCCCGGCGATGGACGCTGCAGGCAGCCGCGAACCGTGTGCTGGCCGCCAATTGTCGCAATCTTAAGGCATTGAGAGTGCTCCAGGCGCTGGGCGGAGCCTGCGAAGCTCAGATGGTGCCAGCCCAGGCTTGCCTGTACAGCCGTCCTGGGGGGCCGGCAAAACCTCGCCAGGCCATCCACGCGATCATCGACCGCCGGGGCTGAAGGATATTGCCACATGGGTTCGTTCGACGGGCTATATATTGGGTTGAGCGCACTGCGCGCTCAACAAACTGTGCTGAGCGTGATCAGCAACAATACCGCGAACGTTGACACCACCGGCTATTCGGACGAGACTGCCACCCTGGCGGCATTGCCGTCCGCCGCGGATGGGGGAGTGGCGGCTGTCGGTGCAGGTGTCGATGTGGAGGCCGTCCGCCGGTCCACCTCCGCGATCCTCAATCAGCAGATCGCGCAAGAGGCCAGCGTGGACGGCCAGTGGGACACCATGCAAAGCGGCAGCGATCAGATCCAGCAGTTGTTCAATGCCACCACCAGTAGCGGTATTCTGGATGACCTGGACAACTTCTGGTCGTCGTGGCAAACGCTCAGCGACGACCCGACCAATACTGCCAGCCGCACAAGCGTGGTTCAGGCGGGCGATGAGCTCACCGCCGACTTTAACCAAACTGCCACCAGCCTGAACGACAACGTGGCGACCTTGAACGACCAGCTCAGCACGGAGGTTCAAAGCCTGAACCAGTATGCGGGGCAGATCTCTGCCATCAACCAGCAGGTGATGAACGCAGAAGCCAGCGGCAACCCGGCCAACCAGTTGCTCGACGAGCGCGACACCCTGGTTCAGGAGATTTCACAGATCGCGCAGGTGCAGACGGCGCAGAATGCCGACGGCAGCCTGACCGTCAGCCTGGGCGGGCATTTGCTGGTCAGCGGCACGGGCGCATCACAGATCAATGTCGGGCAAGACGTGTCGGGTAATCCCCAGCCTGTTTGGGCTGACGACAACACGACGGTCAACGTCAGCTCCGGCCAGCTCGCCGCGACCCAGAACCTGCGCGATTGGGTCCAGGGGACGGTGCTTCCCCAGCTCAACCAGGTGGCCAGCGAAGTGATAACGCAGGTCAATACGCTTCAAGAGAGCGGCTACGATGCCAACGGCGATCAGGGCGGTGCCTTTTTCACAGGCACCGATGCCAGCACTATCGCGACTTCCTCCACCGTCGAGGCCAATCCAGAGACGGTTGCGACGTCTTCTTCTGCAGATGAACCAGGCGACGGCAGTGTGGCCTTGGCCATAGCAGAGCTCCAGGAACAGACCTTGAATGACCCGACCAACGGCTTCGTCGACGAGAGCATCGACGGCGCCTATACGACGCTGGTGGGCAACGTCGGCCTGATGGCGCAGAAGAGCAGCACTATGGCGACCCAGCAGGATCAGTTGATGAGCTATCTCAACGATCAGCAGCAGGAGGTCGCCGGGGTGTCGCTTGACGAGCAATCGACCCAGATGCTGGCAACCCAGGAAGCGTATGAAGCGGCGTCGCGGGTGATCACGACGGTAAACGATATGCTGGATGTGCTCATCAACGGCACCGGCGCAGACAGCAGCAGCTAGGGGGGCAGATGCGAATATCCGAGCAGATGCGCATCAGTGCTGGGATCAGCGCCATGGAGAACAGCAAGCAAGCTGTGGACACGCTGGAAACGGAGATCTCGACCAGCGACCAGATCCTGCAGCCATCCGACAACCCAGAGGGCCTCGAGCAGGCGATGCGCATCCAAACCTATTTGAGCGCCGTCAACAACTCGCTGCAAGACATCAATTCGACCCAAAACTGGATGGATACCTCTTATTCCGCCCTGAACGACTTCGTCAACGTGATGAGCTCGATGCGGGTCCTGGGGCTGCAGGCTGCCAACGGGACCCTGTCTTCCACAGATCTCCAGGGGCTGGCCTCCCAGGTGCAGGAAGCCCTGACGGAAGCGGTGAGCATCGGCAACACCCAGCAAGAAGGGGAATACGTTTTCGGGGGCTTCCAGGTCACGCAACAGCCATTTACGCTCTCAACCGCCACGCTCGACGTCACCGGCACCAACGATACCGGCCAGATGATGAATGAGATCGAGCCCGGCGTCACGATTCAAATCAACGTGCCCGGCTCGGCGTCGTTTTTCTCGACGGGCTTCACGGCTCTCAAGCAGCTCTACACGGAGCTGCAGAACGGTGACACTGGCGATATCGACGCCACCCTCAGCAGCCTGGACCAGAGCTGGGAGCAGGCGTCGAATGCCAGTGCTGTGCTCAGCTCGCGCATGCAAGAGGTCGACACGACCCAATCGCGGCTGGAGGACTTCCAGACGAATCTGCAGGAGCAATACAGCAGCATCGTCAACGTCGATCAGGCGACAGCAGCGGTCGAGCTGAGCAGCGCGCAGGAAGGGTATGAGGCCACGCTGACCACCCTGTCCAAGAACACCTTCCAATCGCTTTTCGATTACCTGACCTGATCGAGCCTGGGTGACAGGTTTGCCAAGCTGCCCCCTGGCAGGTGTCTTCAGGGGGCGACCGTGGCCGTGATGTCTGCGTTGGCGTCGCCGGTTTGGGGCGACGGGGTGGGTGTAACGTCCTCAGTCAGGTCGACATCCTGTGGCGCGGCGTCCGAGCCCTGCGGTGCCGTCATGCGCTGAAACACGAGCAAGAAATCCACGTGCTCTTTGCCGGGCATGCCAAAGCGGGTGACCTTGTCGCTGACCCCGGCCACCGCAGCAGAATAGCTTCCCACCGGCCCATACATGGGGAAATTACCGCCGTAGTAGTCGTAGATGTCGTAGCCCGTGCGGGGTCTCACGGTCATCGTGTATTGCCCAGTCGTCCAGCTGATAACAACGTCGCCGCTCGTTTCCTGGCCGTTCTCATCGAGCAGGCGCACGTAGATGTGGTGCCGGCCCGCTGCCTGCTTGGGGTCCTCCAGCTTGGCGCTTACCAGGCGCCAGACGCTGGTGCCCGGCGCGGCCTGCGCCTTGTCCAGGTGAATGTGCAGCCAGTTCAGCCTGGAGTCCCACACCTTGAGGGCGGGTAGTGTGGCTGTCGCAGTCGCGGTCGCCGTCACCGTGGGTGTGGGTGGCGGGACCGCTGGCAATGCGGAGGCTACAGGGACGCCTTCGCACTGGGGGGGCGGTGAGGCGTCTGGGCCTGGCTGGCCAATGGCAGCAATCTGCTGCCAGTCCCGGTCCCTGATTTCCATGCCCCACGTATGCCCATCAGCAGGCGGTTGCCAGGTACGGATCGAAGGTTGTAGCTCCGAGAGGAAGACGGTCACGCAGTTGAACACCGCGTTATCCCGCCAGAAGATGACCCAGCCCTGGTTGGCGGGGTCAGGCCCTGGAGGAAGCGCGGGTGTAGGCGTCCCGGCGAGCGCGAAGAGCAGCTTTGGCTTTAGCGTCGGTGACGGCGAAGGCAGGGCCGACGCATCCATAGGCGCCGCTTTCTCGGCCGGGATCGGCGTCGACGTGGGGCCGGGCCTCGGCATAGGGGTCCCTGTTAGCTCGGGTGTCGCCACAGGCGCTGTGGCGCTCGGCGCAGAGGGGTCATAAATGTCAGCCCAGGCCGAGCCGTTGACCTGGGGCTCAAGGCTGCCCGATGCCGTTGCCGCTGCATCTTCGGCAGGCGTGATGGCTGCCGTTGGCCATGGCGTGGGGCGCGCTCCGGCCGTGCTGGCCAGTCGCTGCACCGCGGCCACGACCGGCTTGGGGTCACCGGTGGTCCCGTGAAACCACGCCGCAGCTTCCCACTCCGGATCGTAGCTCCCGGCGGCCTCGTTGGCCAGCAACCAAGGAGTGAAGGCAAAATAGTAGTCGGGGGCTTCCCGGGTCATATAGGTGTAGGCTTGGACCGTCCGTTCCGCGACGTCCGCGTCCGTGACGGGCGGGTAGCGTGGGTCTTCGTGTGTTCCCGGGATGGCGCCACCTTCGGTCGAGATGATCGGCATGACCAGGCCGGTCGTCTGCGTCACGATATCCTCGTACGCTTCGAACTTCAAAAAGCCGTTCGAGTCCTGGTCGATCGTGTTGCCCACATAGTAGCCTCCTTCCGAGCGCGGCAGGTGGCTGAAGGCCCGCGCCTGGTCGATGGCCTGAACTTCGGCGTCGCTCAACTGGCGCTGGGTTATTTCGGCCTGGCTGAGCGGGATGGAGGTCAGGTTGACGGGATCAGCCGGGTAATCGACCGGGTGGTTCAGGAAGTAGTTGTGCAGGGCAACCCAACTGTTTTCCAACGCGGGCCGCCCGCCGGCCTCGATCACGCCCTGTAGGAATGCGCGGAGGAACTTGTCGTCGGGATAGTCACCTCCTGGGGTGAGAGCGGGCACGCTGGGGAACCCGCCGGCGTCGATGACCTGCTGCGCCGAGGGCAGCCAGCTGGCCACCAGAGTGTCCACGCTGATCGTGGCACCATCCGGCCAGCCGCCGGGCGCGCCTGCCATGTTGGGCTCGTTGTAGAGCTCATAGTAGTACACGCCCAGCGGACGCGCGGCCTGCACCAGGGACGTCAGGTGTTCATACGGCCCGTTGTCTCGGCGAAAGACGCGCAGCACCGGCATCATGCCGTGGTCGGCTAACGATACCAGCAGTTGTTCATGCTCGATCTTGTCCTCATCGGGCTGCATGATCTTGACCCACTTGATGCCCAGGCCCGCGGCTTGCTCGACCCACTGATCGACCACGTTCGTCGGTTGGCCGAAGAGGGTCGGCGGCCAGTCGATGCCCCAGCCGTTGTCCGCAGGTGGCCGGGGGAAACGGCTCAGCCCGCCGGCCGCGGCTGAGACCGGGCTTGCCGCCACGCCGGGATCTGCCGTCGCGGCGCGCGCCGGGGCCAGAGCCAGCAGGAGCGTCAAGGCCATCAAGACCATGCCAGACCGCATCAGAACCCCTCTCCTAATGGATCAGGTTGACCAGGTCTTGCAACATTTGATCGGATGACGTAATCACCTTCGAGTTGGCCTCGAAGCTGCGTTGCGCGCTGATCATGTTGCTGAACTCCGTGGCCAGGTCGACATTCGATGACTCCGTGTACCCGGCCTCCACATTGCCCAGCCCCCCAGTGCCCGGCACCCCCGAAGTGGCCGTGCCGCTGTCTGCTCCAGGGGAGAACATGTTGTCGCCCACCCGGATCAGGCCGTCGGGGTTGGCGAAGCTGGCCAACGCCAACTGCCCCAGCACTTTGGTCGCGCCGTTGCCATAGGTCCCGACGACTTGCCCGCTCGACGTGACGTTCCAGCCGGTCAATTGGCCGGGCGCGTAGCCATCTTGCGTCGGAACGCCCAGATCGCTGGCTTGAGAGAGCTGGGTCAGCTTCGAGAAATCGAGGGCGATAGTCTGGGCGGCCGCGCCATTGTTGTAGGTCAGCGAGAGCGACGTGGCCGTCGTGCCGGGAGCATAGGCGCCCGTGGTGGTGAAGTTCAACGAGCTGGCCGTCGCCGGCGTCAGCGTGGCGATCGTGCTGTCGCTGTCGGTGACCTGCCAGCTCCACTGATTGGTGGCATTTGTGTCCTTGGTGAAGGTAAGGTTGAGGGTATGAGCCGCGCCCAGTGAGTCGTACACTTGCAGGCTGGCAGTCACACCCTGCGCCACGTATTGCACCGACGCCGCGCCCGCGCCGAGGGTGCCGTCGGTGAGCGTGCCGGAGCCGAAGGTGATGGTCAGGCCGCGGCCCGTGTCGTACGTTTGTCCCTCTTCGCTAGTGACGCTCTGCCAACCGGACGTACTGGCCGTACCGTTCACGCCAGCGATGCTCACTGCGTTGCCGTTGCTGTCGACCACCCGGAATTGTTGCGCGCCGGCGGTGCCCTGGATCTCCACGTAGTAGGTGTCGCTCGGCAGCTCGTTCGTGACAGTGGAGCTTGTGCCGAACCCGGTGACCGTGCTGGCAACCGTCTGGGTGCTGGTGACTGAACGTGCGGCCAGGGCCGCATCGATGTTGCCGGTAACGCCTACATTCTGCGTGGACTGGGCCATCCCCTGGTTCATCGGCACCACGATGGCTGACAGGGCGCCGGTCGTGTTGATCGCGCCGGTGGTGGGATCGGCATTCCAACCCAGTAACCGCATGCCCGTCGACGGGTTTTCCAGCGAGCCATCCAGTCCGAGCTCCAGCGATGACCCATCGCGGGAGTACAGTTGCGTGTTATCGCCCTGAAAGACGAAGAAACCCGAGCCCGAAATTGCAAGGTCGTTCGAGTTCCCGGTGTTGACCATCGAGCCCTGCGAGAAGATGCCGTTGACGGCTCCCAGGGTGGAACCCAGGCCGATCTGGATCGGGTTGATCCCGCCCTGGGTCGCGGTAGGCGCCGAGCCTGCCGACTCGATCTGGCTCAGTAGATCCTCAAAGGTGACGTTCGAGGTCTTATAGCCGTTGGTGTTCACGTTGGCGATGTTGTTGGCGATGACGTCCATGTAGGTCTGATCATCCCGTAGCGCGCCGCTGGCGCTGGACATCGAGATAAGCATTTCAGTGACCTCCCTGGGTTGAGTGAATGGTCTCCCGGCCCCCTACAAGAGGTCCGGCCGGAGACTGGCGAATCATGCCGGATTGGCTGGCAACTGCCGATCCGGGTTGCCAGGCCCGATGGCGACGCGGTCGCATGGCTGAATGTTTTGCGACCAACCGAACTCGTGGCCAACTCAGCTGCGACTGCCGGGCACGACCACCGCGCTGTCGATGTGCGTGAAGACGTTTGCCTGATCTTCGCCGCGTTCGAGCGCCGTGATCACGACCTTGTTGCGGACGCTGACGATCAGCGCCAGATCGTCGTACAGGATCAGAGACTCCTGGGCGCCCTTGGCGCCCGCCATGTCCACCGCGCCGGCCAGCCGGGCGGTGTCTTGTTGGCTCAGCCTGATGTCGCGCGACCGCAGGCGTTCCTGGGCGTGGGTGGAGAAGCGCAGCGGCGTATTGATGGCTGCCTGCAGCGCATCTGAAAAGCCGCCAGGCTGGCATCCCACGCTCGCATCCTGCGTGCGGCGCGACGCGAGGTCGGCCGGCGAGATGCGTTGGGGCGGCGAGCCGGGTAGCTGATCGACCATCTAACCTCCTATTCCGTGACCGAAGTGACGTCGCTCAGTGACACGTTCGTGCCGTTGATATCCAGTGACACATTGCCGTCGCTGATCGTTAGGCCCTGCACGGTGCCCGATACGGCCGATCCGTCGCTCCCGGTTGCCGAGACCGTGCGCCCGAGCAAGTCGCTGGCGTTGGCGATCTGTTGCTGCTGCTGGTCAGTGCTCATCGTAGTGTTCAGCGTGTACATTTGCTCCAGCAGGCTGAGTTGGGCCAGCTGGTTGAAGAAGGCCGTGCCATCCATCGGATCAAGAGGATCCTGGTTCTGCATTTCGGCGAGCAGCAGCTGCATGAACTCGTTCTGATCCAACGCGTCGCTCGCATTAGAGGAGCTCGAGCTGGATGAGGTCGAGTTGGTGCTGTTGTTGTTAGCGGCCGCGGTTACCCGGCCGTGGCTGGAGGAGGTCGGGCTGGCGTAGGTGCCGTTTTTGGCCGCGGCGACCCGGCTGTAGTGGCTCGCCAGGGCCTGGATGGGATCTGTCATTTACCTCCTCCTTCCGATGTCAGGATGCGCAATCGCCTCAAGCCAGCAGGTCGATCCGCTCGCCCGCGATCAACCCCTCGGCCCTCGTTGCAAGCTGGGGCTGAACCTCATCGCCGGCAGGGACGGCATCCGCTGGAAGCAGGCCAGGGGAACCAGACCCTGACCCCTGTTGGCCGCTCTGACCGCCGTCGCTGGTCAGGCTCACATTACACTGACCCAGAACGATGCCCTTCTCCTGCAGGCTTTGCTGGAGCTCCGGCAAGGCCTGTTGTACCGCATGCTGGGCCTGCAAAGTGCTCGTGCCCAGTGACAGGTTCAGCTTGCCGCCGCTGAGCGCCAGCTCCGCCTGTAGGCTCCCCAGCTCCGGCGGGTGAAGGTTGAGGACCAGGCGGCTCTCACCGCTGTTCGCCGCCTGAACCAGGCGAGCCGTGACCATGTGGCCCAGAGCCTGTGCGCCATCCGGCTGCCCTGCAGTTACTGGGTTTTGGGACACTGCCGTCGTGCCGCCCAGCGCCGCCGTGGGACCCGCGGCGGCGAGATGCGCGGCAACTGCCGACCCGGCCGCGGCGGCTCCTCCATCGGTGGTTACACTGCCACCCGTGATGCCGGTTGCCTGTGTCGCAGCGTTGGCCGTTTTCGATTCGGCCTGTGTCGTCGCGCTGCCCGTTTTCGCTTCGGCCTGTCTTGCGGCACCAGCGAACGACGGCTGAGCCACGACATCCGGTACGGCGGCAACCGTCTGGCCGCGCTCGAGCTGCTGGCCGCCACGATCGGGCTCCCCGCCCTGGGAACCTGGCTGCTGAGATGCGCTCGCCCCTTCCGCGACTTCAACCTGGGCTTTCGGGGCATTACTCACATTCCCATTGAGCGTCGTTCCCGTGGTCTCTAACCTCGAAGAGGCGACGGCGGGAGGCAGGCCAGTAGCCGTCGCGGCCTGGCCGGAGCTGGCAGCCCGGCCAGCCGCAGGCGCTCCTGTATCCCCGGCATCCGCCAGGGCTACCGGGCCGGGCCGGCTGGCGACCGCTTGAGCTGCCGATCCTCGCTCATTTGGTCCGGCGGTCTGTCGTGGCGTGCCGGTAGCGCCGGCGGGACCGGCTGTCGTCCCCGCCGCGGGCGCGTCGAGCGCGGTTTGCGTCTGCCTTCTTGCGCCACCATTCGCCGTTGCCAGGCCCTGACTGCCGGCCTGCACGGCTGCTGTCAACGATCCAGCGGGGCCGGATGCCACCGGCCGTTGCTCGGAAGCCGGCCCGGCCTTCGGGGCCGGCGGTTCTGCCGCCCAATTGGTGCCGCCCAGCGCTTGCGATGGCCCGCTGACCTGGCTGGCCTGACCCTTTCCACTGGTTGTTCCGTTGCTTCCTCCTGTCAGCAATGTGCCTGCCCCAAGCGCCGCAGCCTTCATGGAAGCCAGGCCGGCCGCCGCGCCATTCGTCCCGGCCGTGGAGGACGGGGCGACCGCAGCAACACCTCCCCTGGCCGCTGTTGACATGCTGGTGGCCGGTTCCTGCGAGGCAGGCGGCGCTCCTCCCCGCGACGTAATGGCCGCGGCTGTAACCAAAACAACTGCCTGCAAATTCGTGTTGAGCGCGCTGCTATCTTGCGGTGAACCGGTATCCGTCGCGGACCGGCCCGCAACGCTCTGCCGCTTG
>Ga0326727_10027733_pt1 | contig 10370 bp, 8 predicted proteins | sample MB2enrmetagenome_FD_207643 | JGI IMG/M metagenome (GOLD analysis project Ga0326727, IMG submission 207643) | Lab enriched peat soil microbial communities from McLean, Ithaca, NY, United States - MB29MY | ecosystem: Environmental > Terrestrial > Soil > Wetlands > Peat | place: USA: New York...
TCGACGGACATGGGGATTTGACGCATGTGGCAACGTCGAGTTCCATTGGCGTGGCTTCCTTTAGCGGCGTCGCGATCAGCGAATAGCCCATTGCTTCTTCCTCGTTCTGCTCGGCGGGCGTCGCCTGTCGGGCAGAGCAAGGCTTGAAACAGATGAAGAGTTTGGACGAAACCTGATTCATCGGAGCAGAAATGCCGATGGGATGAGAAGGCCAAAACGCTCATCGACAGCGATTTACGCTATTTCGGCGGTCCCCGAAAATCGCGGCAGGCTGCAGAAGCACCGTTTGGACGCCCAGCTCAGCGGGAGCCACAAGATTCCAGTCGCCATGCCGACTTTTCGGTACTAACCCGTCCGCTGTTGAGTGCATCGCGATCTGGCGGCAGTCGCGGAGGACTTCCGTCGAAACGGGTGTTTCAGGACTGATCGTTGATCAGGTTCAGTCTCTAGCAGAAATCAATATGAGCCTAACCATCCTCGGCAGCCTAGAGGCAATGGCCCCTCCCCTCACTTGCCCCGCATTCTATCTCCTAACGTGATCTTCACTAGCGATTTTGGCGTTGACCAATTGAAGTGTATGTCGCGACATCGACCTGAAGAAACGAAGCGCTTTGACCCACGACTTGAGAATAGTACCAATCTTCGAGCTGCACCATCAAGCGGCGGATCTGCCTTATCTGTACAGCCATGTCGGATGGCTTCTCCTGTTTCAGAGCCTCCACTTTCCGTCTCAGACTGTCCACTGCTTCGTCGTGGAGCCTTCTTTGGTACGCTCTCTTTTGTTCGGCCACGGTAATGCGGGTCAATTCGTTGTCGAAGTCGAGCTTCTGCTGGGTCGCTTTGTTTTCAAGCTGCTTCGCTGTGATTTGAAGCTGAGCTTGTTCCGTTTCGAGCTCATTTAGTTGGCGTTGGTATTGCGGCCCCTTGACGGCCCATTGAACGATACTGAAGACGCTTCCGCCCCCAAGAAGAACTGGCGCCAGCGCCAGGACAATTCGGCCGAGCCTTGAGCGTCCTGCTGCTGGCGACGCCGCTTGAACGGTCTCGCATTTACTCACTCCATCTTCCGGGTTTGGCGAAGTCGGCGCAGAATCCATCGCTAACACCTCACACAGTTCCCGTTATTCGTTTACCAAGCGCGGGCAGCACACTCAATCCCTTTCTTGACTCCACACAAAAATGCGCGAACGTTACAGACCACCTTGCCTCTCACCCTATCGCCTTAGCTATCTCGTCCCCCAGGTTATCCATGAACTCCGCCGCAAAATCCACGGTGGCGAGTCTCAATGAAATAAGCTTCTCAACGGGCTTGGTGTCCTTGCCCTGCACAATGATCGTCATGTTCGGAGCCTTCTTGCGTGCCGTCTGCCCGGCAGAGATCTTTTCCTTTATGTATTCGCGAAGTTTGTCCATCGCTACGTGGATGATCGCCTGCGTGGCCGCGCTGGCAATGATCGTAAGAACGATCTCTCCAGCTGCCATGCTCGCCTTCGCGGTCGGGGCTTGATTTACAGAGACCGGGCCCGCCTCATCAAGCGCTGCGGCAAGCCCCTCGGCATCCTGGCCGCTCGGGCCGCTCCACTCAATTCGCAGAACCTGTTCCGCTCGTGCCTGCATTGTCATCTCCTGCCTTAGTGCCATCGGTATTCAATTCCGCAGTGGTAAGCCCGTACTCCACTGTCTGCGCGCCCTTCTTGACCGGTCGGCTGACCAACGACGAGACAGAGGCCATCGGTGTTTCTACAAGCCAGAGCCGATTGTTGCGGCCATCGTAATAAGAAACAAATGCCCTGCCGGAAGCACGGTCCTGCGAATTCAGCGTCATGGCTTCAAGCCAGTGTCCACCCAGGCCGGAGGCGTCCTTTTCAGGAATGCGCGCTGTGACCAGAGCTAGAAACTGATAGCGGCTGTCGTCTGTCTTCCAACGGTCGTCCTCGCTTCCTAGCACAATCAGGCGAAGGCCATCGCCAGAAGGCTCGAAATACGCAAAGCCGCCCTTCGGCATATCAGGAGGGAGGTGACCTCCGCCGCCGACATCGACTGAGGTGTAAATGCTGTAGGGATTGTTCAGGATCGATGACGAGAGCTTTCCAGGATCGATGGTGGAAGAAGGTTCGACCTTGGCAGTAATAGCTGCAACCTGCATGTCGTGCCATTGCGCCGCCCGTTGCACCCTCGGGATTACGTACGCCTGTACTTCAGTCGGCGCTAGTTCCGCGGCGCCTTTATTAATGCCGGGCCCCCGCAGAAACGAGTTTCGATCAGCAACGAATCGGGCAAAATCCTTCTCCTCTCTTTCAGGTGCGGGGAAGATACTGGACCGCACCGGCTCGATGACGATGTAACCGATGTTATTCTCCCGCAGCACCGCGGTTATGCCGTTGGTATGAAAGCTGCCGATGAAGGCTATAGGGATGCCCCCATAAGTCGCCGGAGCTTTGGCTGCCGTTACAATCAGGCGGGACATTGTCTTGTTGCGCTCGAGGGCGCTAGCGAACGTGCTCGCATCCAGAGAATGTTCGCGAATTCTTGCCCGGAGAGTGGCCACCGCTGACGAAACTCCGGGGGATTGCGGAAAAGCTGCCGAGGCGCTTCGGACAAGGGATTTGAGTTGGTCCGACAGGAGATTATAGAAATCGATTGACTCTTCGTCGCTCATCTTGTCTACGTCGGTTCGTTCCATGGCGGCCGTAATATAAACTTCCTCAGCCACCGCGATGGCGCGCCTGTTTGACTCTGTCAATGCAGCATCTTCGGATTTCGGAAGCGCATGCTGCGCCACCTCGAAAATCGTTTGCAGGGCCGATCCAAATTTGTCGTTTGAGACGCGATTAATCAGCGGTTCGTGGAGGTACCGCATATCATCTATCTTGTAGGATTTAATCTTGCTTTCCGGGTCGTGCGGATTGAAATGTAGTTCTTGATAGGCGCGCGACACGTCGATCCGGAAGCTGCCCAACAGTTGGTAGATTGCTGACCTGCGGCTTTCCGCCGTCAGAGCTTGAAGTCTGGAATGAAGGCCGCCGTCGGAGATGAGCCGGCTGGATAGCGTAGGTGGGTTGGCGCCTGGGAACTCTCCCTCGTTAAGAAAGCAGAAGTTCGTTCCAGCGTTCGCTTGAAAGAGGGTGTCGAGGCCGCGCAAAAGCGTGAACCTACCCGCCACGTCCGAATGCGGATCGTGAACGAGAATGACGAATCCTGCCGTACCGGGCACGGGCGGGAATTTCGAGGCTAGCCGCATGGACCGGTAGAAGTCTTCGCTGAGTTGCAGGGTGCCCCCGTTGTAGTCGACCGAGGGCTGTCCCTTTGAAGCAAAGAGCAAATACCCGAGCGTCTTTTCCTCTGCGCTGAAACTGCCATATTGGACCAGCCCCTGGCTCAATGCGAAATCTACAAAGTCGGTCCAGTCCTCTAGAGGATACGAAGATATAGGATCGAGAGTTTTCTTGTTCCACTGTGCCTCCGCGGCACCTTCGGTGAGTTCCTGCTCGACCCAGGTGGATTCGGCGACCTGCCTAACGAGATAGAACTTACCCTCATCGAATCTGAACTCCGGCAATCCTCGAATCGAGTCGGCCTTTTCGAGAGCGCTCCCTGCCTCCGCCGTGATGGGGCTCCGGTTGGCCTGCTGGACTGTAAAAGTGCTTTCGTCAAATTTGATCGAGAGATCCGCGTCGCTTCCCGACCGCAACGAATCGATCACCGGACGAAGCCGCGTGAAATCAGGTGGCGTCGAGGGGGTAGTTTGCGCGAGCATCTGAACGACTGCGAACCACAGGATTACGCAAGCGAGAGATAGCCTCTGGCAAATGAGCTTGATGTTCATTACAAATCCTCCACGCGTTGATGGAACTCTTGGACCTCGAGAATTTGGTTACATACTCGGGCTGCATCGGCCCACGCGAACTTTCCGCTACCGGCACGGCCCCGCAAAGTGAAAGTTAGCGAACCGCACATCAGAAACTGAAAGAGAAAAGCAAGAAATTCCAGATAGGGTTCCTGCATCGTTGCCCCTTCCACAAATTGCGCCCCGGTGAGGAGAAGCTGGCGTACAACCGTGGACCGGTCGGCCGGCTTCATTCCGGTGGTGGCGGCACCAAAGCGCGAAAAAATTGAGTTGCAATGAAAGACGCGCATCAACTTAATGTGGGAGAGCCGATTCTGCAGCGGCGCGAGATCGAAGTACTCTTCCTCGCTTCGGGCGGGAGATTCGCCCAGTTCCCATTCGCCGCTTCCCGTTTCGAGATTTGCGACAAAAACCTTGGTCTCCGTATTCAGAAGCGCTTCGGTTACTTCGTCGCGGCTGGGATTCTTGAGCCATCGCAGCGACACTTTTCCATCTGGGAACGGCACGTTCTGTAACTGGCCCAGGATTGTTTCGGCCGTCAGTGTTCCGGTAGCCACGAGTTCGGCGTCGGCGTTCAACCGAAGATGTGGATAGGTGTTTATAGCCACGACCGTTCCCCGGATCAGCGCCTCGGCATCTTCGAAAAGTGCGATCAGATCGCTCCGGTTTTGGATCACATCGGCAAAGGTCCGGTCGGTCACGATCCACGAGAGGGACTCATACGAGTCAAGACCTGACAGGCTCCTGCGCACGAAGAGGGTCAAGGGGACACGCAGGAACCAGGATTGCCACTCGTCGACCTTCACCAGCAGGATTCGTTCGCCCGCACCAGGCTCGATGGTGCTCCGCGACCATGCCGCAAACCACGCGCTGAAATCCTCCACGCTTCCCCGTGAAAGGTCGTCCAGTTCATTGTTTGTGGGAATAGGAAGAATGATGGATTTCAGCTCCGCGTCCCCTCCAGGAGCGAACACCAATTCGCATTGGGAGGGAATTTCGGAGGTGACGATCGCGAGAAGATCGATTGACGAAATGCCGCCTACACGTCGCGCGGCAGCGATTTCCTCGAACACTTCTCTTTTACGTGTTAGAAACGGAGACAGGCTCGGGAGCGACATTCCACCCCTCCCTTGGTTGAGACCATGCTTCTTCGACAAGAAATCTGAGGAATAAAGAAACAGCACTGGCTAATTGGCTCTGTCCTCTGGATGCTGATGTGTGACGGGAAAGCAGCGCAGCCATTTTACAAGAGAATTCTCGGCCAGTAAAGAGAGATTCTTGTAAAGTGGCTAACCGCAAGCGTCACTCGGTCAGGATTTCAGCAAGCGCTCCGGTTGGATCGTCGACTGTCGGGAAGAACTTTCGATGGAATTCTTCCTAATACGCTGACAAGGATTTACTATCTTCCTGGGCGCCGACATTACCTGATCCAAACGAGGCCAAAGTGTCCACCCAGCCTCAGTTTGGGGCCTGGGGGCGGATTAGTCCTGAAAAACGCCCTAGCCGACGCCAATCTCTGCCCGGTCCGCGCCAGAAAAGACCGCCCGCCGTCGCCCCGCAAGCCCACCAAGCCCATCTTTCCCGCAAACTATTAAAAACACTCCGCAAAATCCGTCCTCCAAATTGCAGATAATTTCCCCCTCCGGGCGCACAATCATTCCATGATGCCCTTCCGGCGGAGAGCCGCCTGAAAGAAAAATCACCGTCCGCCGCAACCGGCATGAACGCAAATGTTGACCAAAGAGTAAAATTCGAGGCCGAAATCGGGAGTAAGTCGTTTGGATGGATGACCTTACGAAATAACTCCTGTGGGACCAGAGGGCTGGAGCAAATGATCGCGGTTCAAGTCGATCCAAGGAAAGCACTTAACCCAAAAAGGGGAGTGGGGGGAGGGGGGTACTGAAAGGTACAGACCAGACACATCCCCGACAGACAAGACTGGGGACATAGCATTTCTGTTCCCTGTTCTTCTGATCCCTGACCCCTGACCCCTGATCCCTGACCCCTGATCCCTGTCTTACTTGATCCACATCTCCGGATGGCTGGTCGACACCGCGCTCAGTCCCTGCGCGAGCAGCGACTCGACTTCCTTCATGTTGGAGATGAGTCCGCCGCCCACCACGGGCAAATCAGCGTTGACGGCCCGCACCCGCTCCAGCATCTTGGGCGCCACTAGAGCCGGCAGAATCTCCAGCGCGTGCACCGGCGTATTGCGCAACTGATTCGAGATCGTATCCATGGCGCCCGAATCGAGCAGAAAGGTGCGCTGGATGCCGTACAACCCGATGGCCAGCGCATGGCGCAGCGGGTCGAGGTGCGTGGAGATGATGCCGCCCGCGCCCACGCGCTTCAGGTAATTGACGGCATATTTGTCGCGCGAGAAGCCGTTCAGCAGGTCGAGATTGACGATGGGCACCTTGCCCGCGGCCGCGATCTTCTGGATCATCGCTTCGACATTCTCCGGATCGCCGGTAAGCAGATAAATCAGCCGGCTCCGCGACGCGATGGCCTGCTCCACAAGCTCCGGCTTGCGGATGGCGGGGATGATCGGCGTCTCCGCGCAGTAGACGCGCAACGGTGTCAAAGGGCCCGGCATCGCGTTTCTCAGGCCCGTGTCAGACATGGCGTCCCTCCCGCTTTTGCGCCTTCCCTGTCGAACCTCTCACAATCAGTTCCGCCTCGACTTTGATTTGTGCTACCGACTCCTGGCCCGACATCAGCTTGAACAGGTTTTCCATCGCCATCTGTCCCATGCGCCGCATCGGCTGCCGCACCGTGGTCAGCGCCGGCGTCAGGTACGCCGCAAAGAACAGATCGTCGAATCCGGTGACCGACACATTCTCGGGCACCCTGAGCCCGCGCGCGCGGATGGCACGCATCGCGCCCAGCGCCGTCATGTCGTTGTAGCAGCACACCGCCGTCGGCGGATGCTGCATTCGCAGCAGCGCGTCCATGGCTGCGATCGCCGCCTCGGGCAGTCCGTCGCCCTCCACCGCCAGCTCCGGCGCAAAACCGATCCCCGCTCGCGCCAGCGCCTCTTTGTAGCCCGCAAGCCGCTCTGCATCCGACTGGTATCCGCCGCGGTCGCCGAGATACGCAATCCGCCGGTGCCCCAACCCGATCAGGTGCTCCGTTGCTGCACGGGTTCCTTCCTGGTTCGCGATCATGACCGAGTGCACAAACTCGCCGGGATACTGATCGTTGACCAGCACAATGGGAACGTCCAGCTCTTTGAGCAGCGGCAGATACAACGCTCCCACGCGCGACGACGTCACAATGATTCCGTCCACGCGCCGCTCGGCCAGCTCCTGAACGACGCGGCGCTCGCGCTCAGGATCGGCGTGCGAGTTGGCGAGAAAAACCGCGTAGCGGCGATCGTTGGCGATCTCCTCAATGCCGCAGGTCACTTCGCTGGCAAAGGGATCGTCGACCGTGGTCACCACCAGGCCGATGGTGCGCGTGCGCCGCGTCACCAGGCCGCGCGCCACCGCGCTGGCGCGATAGCCCGCGTCTTCGGCGATCTTGCGGATCTTCGCCGCCGTCTCCGCATTCACCAGGGGACTGTTCTGCAGCGCCCGCGAAACCGTCGGATGCGACACGCGCGCCAGCCGCGCAATATCCTTGATCGAAGGTTGCCGCGAGGCTTGCCGCGGCACGCGCTTCATCCCCGCATGCCAGACTCCCGCCATTTTGCCCCCGTCCTTCTCCGCCATCCCGCAAAGCTCCGAATGCACACGTGTACGACAGCCCCCAGTCTCCTCGAATGCGCTCTCCCTCGTCAATGCCCCTGGCTACGCCGTAATAATCTGGATACCGGCTGCCTGATGCTTCCACCCGCCGCTACTTCCGCCGACCACCCCACCGGGCAATCTCCGCTCATCGGCGATTCCGGTGTTCTCCAGCGCCGCATCGGCCTTCGCGCCGCCGTCCTCTTCAACATGCTGGAAATGATCGGCGTCGGTCCCTTCATCACGCTGCCGCTGGTGATCGCCGCTGCGGGTTACCGGCTCTCCGTCTGGGCCTGGGTGCTGGGCGCGGCTATCGCCGTCGCCGACGGCCTCGTCTGGGCCGAACTGGGCGCCGCCTTCCCGCGCGCTGGTGGCTCGTATGCCTTCCTCCGCGAGATTTACGGCCCCGATGGCGCAGGCAACTGGCTGAGCTTTCTCTATGTCTGGCAGGTCGGATTCACTGCGCCGCTCTCCATCGCCTCCGGCTGCATCGGTCTCTCCGGATTCCTCGCGGTCTTCTGGCCCGGCCTCGAATCCGCGCCCATCCCTGCGCTGCCCGCACTCCACTACGCCAACTTTGCCGCCGCCGCGGCCTGCCTTCTCGTCACCGCGCTCCTCTATCGCAACATCAGCTCCGTGGCGCGCATGGCCTGGGTGCTGTTTGCCGGCGTCCTCGCCGCGCTCACCGGCGTCATCGTCTCCGGATTCGCCCACGCCGCGACTACCTCCGGTGGGTGTCCCATCCTGAACGCGTTCTTTGCGTTTAGAGTGGGATCGTGCCCCGCTATCCCTCCTGCCTCTGCTGCACTCGGCGGCCTCGCCCAGGCCACGCTTCTCGCCACCTACTGCTACTGGGGCTACTACAACATCTGCTTCCTCGCCGGCGAAGTCCGCCGTCCCGAGCGCACCATTCCCCGCGCCATTCTGCTCTCTGTCCTCTTCGTCTCCGGGTTTTATATTTTGATGAACCTGGCCGCGCTGCCATCGCTGGGCGACGCCGCATCGCACGGCGCCCAATCCGCCACTCTGCGCTTTCAACTCGTCGCCGACATTGCCCGCTCAGCATTCGGTCCCTGGGCCGGTTACACCATCGCCGCGCTCATCGTGTGGACCGCCTTCGCCAGTGTGTTCTCGCTGCAGCTCGGCTACTCGCGCGTGCCCTACGCCGCCGCTCGCGACGGCAACTATTTCCACTATCTTGCCGCGGTGCATCCGAAGCACGGCATTCCCCACCGGTCGCTTGTGGCGCTAGGCGTCGTGGGAGCCTTCTTCTGCTTCTTCTCGCTTACCCAGGTCATCACGCTGCTGGTCATCACGCGCATCCTGCTGCAATTTTTTCTGCAGCAAATCGGCGTCATCGTTCTCCGCGTGCGCAAACCCGATCTCCCGCGCCCCTTCCGCATGCCGCTCTACCCGCTGCCGCCGCTCTTCGCCATGGCCGGCTTCGGGTTCCTCCTCGTCTATCGCGTCCACGCCGTCAAAGAGCTGGCCGTCGCCGCGGGAATCGCCGCCTCCGGAACTCTGCTCTATCTGATTCGCGCCCATCGCCTGCGGCAATGGCCGTTCGTGTCTACGCCGGCTCCAGATGGTCAATAGCCCAACTCGGTTTTTGAACTGGCATACACTTGTTCGAAGAAATCCATTGATTAAACCAAAATGCCCAAGGAATTAAGACTCAAAGCGAGAAGTCTCCTATGGCGCAGCTTGATAGCACTAGCTGCGCTCGCTACCGCGTCGTGCCAGGGGCCCTCGCCCGACTGGAATGGCACCTGGAAACTGAATCCTGCCAAGAGCGACATTCCTGGTCCGACGTTTACGGTCTCGATTACCCCCGATGGCGAATACCAAACAACGAATGAAGTCACTTCTGGAAGCTACCGATGCGACGGGAAGGAATATCCACTGGAACATCAAACGGCGGTTGCCGAGACGAAATCGTGCACTCAAAGAGGCGCGACGGCGTTGGAGCTTATAAACAGGAAAAACGGGATCAAGACTTTAACGGTTCAATGGGAGCTGTCCCCTGACGGCAAAATGCTGACGGTCAAAGCGACAAGCCTTTCGGGCGATGGGTCGACAAGGCCATGGGTGAGTCAATACCTTCGAGTCTCCGGGTCGACCGGGTTCGCCGGGGGATGGAGAAACACAAATCCTCTTGTACATGTACCGCCAATTTGGCAGATAAGGCTGGGCAACCACAGGTTGCAATATGCCTTTCCAGGGCGAAGCCAATACGCCGACGTTGCGCTCGACGGATCAGATGCGACCGTGCGTGGTACGGGGACGCCGGTAGGGTCATCGATCGCCTTCAAGGAACTCAGCCCGCGCGACCTCTCCATGACGAAGAAGCTGGATGGCCAGGTCCTCAGCATCGGATACTTGCAAATCACCGCGGACGGGCGCTCGCTCACGGAATCATACTGGTCACCTGAAAGACCAAACGAAAAGGCCGTGCTGGTTTACGAGAAACAGTAGGCGCGGTTAAAACGTCTTGCCACAGCTCAGGCAGGTCATCACGATCTTGCCGCTTCCGACATATCCGGCGTACCACTTCCAGCCCCTCTTTCCCGCTTGAACTTGAGTGGAACGGCAGAATGGACACTGCAGGGTCGGGCCCTGGGGCACTGAGCCGTAAACCGGTTGAGGATTCTGTGGTGGTGCTGCGGGCGCTGACGGGGTTGGATTCTCGAGCGGTTGTCCACAAGAGCCGCAAAAGCCGGCCGGCAGGTTCACCGCCGCTCCACAATGCGTGCAGTACACAGTCGAAGGTTGATTCACGACATCCTCCTCAGTGC
>Ga0326727_10027734_pt1 | contig 10370 bp, 8 predicted proteins | sample MB2enrmetagenome_FD_207643 | JGI IMG/M metagenome (GOLD analysis project Ga0326727, IMG submission 207643) | Lab enriched peat soil microbial communities from McLean, Ithaca, NY, United States - MB29MY | ecosystem: Environmental > Terrestrial > Soil > Wetlands > Peat | place: USA: New York...
CATGTATAGCATAGCATGGACTTGCTTCTCGCGTCCCTCGCGCCTCAATAGACAAACGGCACCAGCCGCCACGTGCGCTTGAAGTACACCTCGTACTCCGCGCCGAAGTGTTCCCGCAGCATCCGCTCCTCGGCTTTCATGCGCGCTACCAGCGGAATCAACAGCGAGAGCGCCAACAGCACACCGACGCCGCTGCGGAAGACCAGCACCCAGCCCAGCGACGTGACGATCATTCCCAGATAACTCGGGTTACGGATCACGCGATAGATGCCGCCTGTCTCGAGCGTGTGCCCTGCCTGGATCGCCACCAGTCCGCTGAACCGCCGGCCCAGCACGTACACCGGGACAATGCGTAGCACGCCGCCCGCCGCGCAGACCACCACGCCCGCCCAGCGCACAGTGTCGCCGTCCAACGTCCAGAATCCGATGCGGTCGGTGTAAGAGGAAAGAAATGCCATCGCCAGCGCAATCAGACTGAACGCGGCAAGCACCCAGCGGTTGCCGCGATCCTCTTTTTCTCCGGTGGAGAGTCCGCCCTCGGTAAAAATCGCCAGAAGCATGAGTCCAGCCGTGACCCACGCCAGAGCCCGAAACTGCGGATGCAACCAAAATGCATGCCACCCGCCCCAGCCCGCGATGGCCAGCGCAAACTGAATTGCAACCGAAATCAATCCCGTCGTCAGCATTTTTACGCTTGTCACGGATCTTGCTCCTTCTAAAAAATCGCTCCCTCGCTCCCCGCCTTCCCTACAAGAACCAGATCAGCGGAACGAGGCCGGCCGCCGCAAGCGTCAGTAGAAACGCCAGGCTCATTTGTCCGGTCTTCCCGCGCGCCAGGCTGTAGGCGTAGATGCCCTTCACCACATTGTTGCTGGCGGCGGCAATCAGAATTGCGCCCGCCGCCACCTTGACCGGCGTCAAAGTGCCCGCGGCCTGCGTCAGCCCCATGATGAACGGGTCCACGTCGCTGACGCCCATGATGGCGGCCAGCGTATCCACGCCGCCGTTGCCGAGATACTTGACCGCGAGCTGCGTCGCCACCAGCATCACCAGAAACAGCAGGGCGAAGAGAAATGCCGTGGTAAGCTCCAGCGGATTCTTCGGCCCCAGCCCGCTTTGGAGCGCCTGCGCGCCCTTGTCGCCTCGCCTCGTCCACAACCAGCCGAAACCCACGGACGCGCATGCCAGCACCACAAACGGCAGCCATAGCGCGGCCATCAACTGCCCGTTGAAGAGAGCCAGCAGAATGACCAGGCGCAGATACATCACTCCAGAGGCCATCAGGATGCCGCCCGAGAACAGATGCGGGTGATTCTCCACCTTGCCCTGGCGCGCCAGCACCACGGTCGTGACCGTCGAAGAGTAAGCGCCGCCCAGTAGCGCCGCCAGCACAATGCCGCCCTGGCCCTTGCTGAGTTTTTGCAGCACATAGCTGGCGTAGGAGATGGCGCTGATGGCCACCACCACAAGCCATGTCTTGAAAGGATTGATCGCAAACGGCCCGTATGCCTGGTTCGGCAATACCGGCAGAACCACCGCGCTCAGGAACAGGAACTTGGCGAAGGTGAGAATCTCCGGCGCGGCCACGTGCGTGGCCAGGCTTTCGAGCGCGGCCTTCAAATCCAGCAGCAGCAGGCTGGCGACGCCCAGCGTGGTCGCGATCCAGAAATGCCCGTAGCAAACCAGCGCCCCGACCAGAAATGTCGCCAGCCCGGAGATCTCCGTGGTTGCGCCCGCCATGGTCGTTTGCGTGAGCTTGTGCCAGTACGACAGCATCAGAAAGCCGGCAACGACCAGAAAGCCAACTGTCAGAGGCAATAGCTGCGTGCCCGAAATCAGCGCCATCGAATACCCGATCAGCCCGATCAATGGAAAAGTCCGCACGCCGCCAAATTGGTAATTCCCCGAGGCGCCCTTGTGCTCCTCGCGCTCCAGCCCGACTAGAAACGACAGGAACAGCACCAGCACAATCTTTACTACATCGGGGGGAAGTTGTTGGTAAATTCCCACGCTTTCTGCACCTCGCAATCTGTTGGGTTTTGGCCTGCCACACAGCATACACTTCGCCGCGGCGTGCAAGACCAAAAGTTTTTCGCCATGTGCTTCCAGCTCGTCCGTTCGCCAAGTGGCGAGACACTCGCTCCGCTGGTCCCGCTAACTCGCCAACTTACTAACTCGCTGACTCGCTGACTCGCCTTCTTGCTTCCTTGCTCCCTGCCTTCAAGTGTTAGCCTCAAAGTTTATGGCAAAGGGCTCCGGGGTGGATTTTCTGGTGATGGGCGCGGGCGTGGCCGGCCTGCGCGCGGCTATCGAGCTCGCCGCGCACGGCGAAGTTCTGGTCGTCACCAAGGAATCGCTTAGCGAGTCGAATACGCACTACGCACAAGGTGGCATTGCCGTCGCCATGGAGGGCGACCAGGACATCGCCCTGCACCTTGAAGACACCGTGAACGCGGGCGACGGCCTGGTCTATCGTCCGGCGGCCGAGGCGCTCGTCTCCGAAGGCCCGCTGCGCGTGGCCGAACTCATCGAGTGGGGTGCGAATTTTGACCGTGCCGTGGACGCAGAGGGCCGCCGACTCGACGGCCAGTACATGCGCACGCGCGAGGGCGCGCATTCCCTGGCCCGCATCCTGCACGCGAGCGGCGATGCCACCGGCGCAGAGATCAGCCGCGCATTAGTCGCCTTCGCCCGCGCGCACAAGAGAATTCAGTTTGCCGAGTGGACGCGGGTTGCGGCTCTGGTCGTCGCCGATGGCCGCGTCGTTGGCGCCGATCTTGCTGCCGCCGATCTGGCCAGCGTCGATCTTTCCCGCGCGGAGTTGGGAGCGGCGATCGATAAGCCGCCGCGCGCCCCCGTTCGCATCGCCGCGCGCGCTGTGCTGATCGCTTCCGGCGGCGCAGGCCAGGTCTACTCCGACACCACCAATCCCGCGGTCGCCACCGGCGACGGCATCGCGCTCGCCGCAGACACAGGCGCCGAGCTCGCCGACATGGAGTTCTACCAGTTCCATCCCACGGCGCTCGCAATCGAAGGCGCGCCGCGCTTCCTTATCTCCGAGGCTTTGCGCGGCGAGGGCGCTTACTTGCGCAATGACCGCGGCGAGCGCTTTATGGAGCGCTATCATCCCTTGCTCGAACTCGCGCCGCGCGACGTTGTCGCCAGAGCCATCGCACGCGAAGGTCTCCGCGACCTCCAGGACAGCGCCGGGCAAGACAATGCTCCTCGATCGCTGCGCCCCGTCTATCTCGACATGCGCCACGTCCGCGGTATAAATCTTGCCGCGCGCTTTCCCGGTATCAGCGCGTTCCTCGCGCGTTACGGTCTCGACCTCAGCCGCGACCTGATTCCGGTGCGCCCCGCTGCACACTACTTGATGGGCGGTATCCGCACCGATCTTGACGGCCGCACCAGCGTCGCCGGGCTCTACGCGGCCGGCGAAGCCGCCTGCACCGGCGTCCACGGCGCCAACCGCCTGGCCTCGAACTCGCTGCTCGAAGGCCTCGTCTTCGGTGCGCGCGCCGCCCGCGCCATGCTCGCCGATTCGTCCTCGCTGGCATCGACCCACGCCGCGCCGGACCCTGATCCTGCTCCGAAGCAGTTGACCGCAACCGAAGAAGAGCACGTGGAGAGTCTCATCGCCGCATTGCAGGCATCCATGTGGGCCAACGCCGGCCTGCTACGCGAAGCGTCTTCGTTGCGACAAGGGTTGGCCGCGCTCGCCGCATGCGAAGCAACCCTAACCGAAATCGCCGCAAGCGGCCGCACCAGCCGCCGTCTGGCGGAAGCGCAGGCCCTGAGCCGCGTGGCGCAAGCCATCCTCGTCTCAGCGCTAGCCCGCACCGAAAGCCGCGGCGCGCACTTCCGCTCCGACCATCCCCGCATCGACGACGCAAACTTCAAAAAGCACTCGGTCATTGCCCGCAACGGCGCGGTCCGCTTCGAAGAGTGGTAATTCCCCGGTGCTATTTTGAGCGTGCAGTTTACAATCGCCGTCCTGCTGACTTGCTAACTCGCTGACTTGCTGCGCTTGTCACCGCGCACACCGCCAGAATTCCGCCAATCACGATGAGCGTAACGGTAGCGGGCACTGCGATCCACCGCGCGGCAAGGATTTTGAGCGCAGCAAATGCCAGAATCGCGCCCAATCCAAAATGCAAAGAGCGGAAACGGTCGAGCATGGCGGCGAGCGCAAAGTAGATCGAGCGCAGGCCCAGAATCGCCGTTACATTCGACGTGTAGGCCACAAACGGGTTGTGCGTCACCGAGAGGACCGCGGGAATCGAGTCAGTGGCGAACACCAGATCGGTGACTTCGACGGCCAGAATCACCGGCAGCAATGAGCCTTTGGCCGGCTGCAAGCGCACAATCCACTCCGGAATCGCCGCGCGGGCCGAGCCGCCGCGCAAGAGGCGCCACGCCGCGTAAAGCAGAAACACTCCGAAGACCCACGTAATCCACGCGAACTTTTGCAACAGCGAAATGCCCGCGGCAATAAAAAGAGCCCGCAGCACAAACGCGCCCCACACGCCCCACATCAGTGCTTTGTGCTGGCGCTGTTGACTGATCCGGAATCCTTCGAAGAGCACCAGAAACACGAACAGGTTGTCGATGCTGAGCGAAGACTCGATCGCGTACCCGGCAGCGAACTCGAGCGCCGTCTGCCGGCCCATCGTCACCGCGATCCAGCAGGCGAATCCCGCCGCGGCCAGCACCAGGCCTGCCGTCCCCAGCCACACAAAACCCTGCGCATGCCGCGACGCGCGACGATGGCCGGGCAGGAACGAATCCGCCACGAGCAACGCCGCCACCACCGCGTGAAATGCCGCCCACCATGCCCAGGAAACGCCGGCAATCATAGCTGGATGCTATCGCAAGCGAGCGAGTTAGCAAGTCAGCGAGTCAGCAAGCCAGCAAAATTGCTACCGGAAGTGCGATTTGCGCATCTCTTAGATAGGAGGCAAGGTTGGGCGAATTGACCAAACCGCCGGACTACAAGCAGCCGCCGCGCCGTCCCCGCGTGGTCATCGTCGGCGGAGGCTTCGCCGGCCTGCAAGCGGCCACGGGCCTGGCGCGCCTGCCCGTCGACGTCACCCTGGTCGACCGGCGCAATCATCATCTGTTTCAGCCGCTGCTCTACCAGGTGGCGCTCGCGGTGCTCTCGCCTGCCGACATTGCCCAGCCCATCCGCACCATTCTGCGCGGCCAACGCAATGCCGAGGTGCTGATGGACGAGGTCGTCGGCATCGAAGTGCGCGCGCGGCAGGTGTCGCTTGGGAGCGGGGCTCGACTCGACTACGACTATCTCGTGCTCGCCACCGGCGCCACGCATTCTTATTTCGGCCACGACCAATGGGAACCGTTCGCGCCCGGCCTCAAGACCATCGAAGACGCGACCGAGATTCGCCGCCGCGTGCTCCTGGCCTTCGAGCTGGCCGAGCGGCAAATGCTCGAGCAGGGCTGGCATCCGCCGCTGAATTTCGTCGTCATCGGCGCAGGACCTACAGGCGTGGAGTTGGCCGGGGCCATCAGCGACATTGCGCAGCTCTACATGCGCCACGACTTTCGCCACATCGACCCCGCGAAGAGCCGCGTCATGCTGCTCGATAGTGGCCCGCGCGTGTTGGCGGCGTATCCTCCGGATCTCTCGGTCAAGGCCGCAGCCACGCTCAAACATCTGGGCGTCGAAGTCCACACGCAAATGCAGGTCACCGGCATCGGACCCGGCTGGGTCGAGGCCAACGGCGAGCGCATCGAGGCCGCGGTCACGCTGTGGGCCGCGGGCGTGCTGGCCTCGCCGCTGGGCAAAATGCTCGGCGCGCCACTCGACCGGCGCGGCGCAGTGATCGTCGACGATCGAATGAATCCCCCTGCGCTGCCGGAGGTCTTCGTTCTCGGCGACCTTGCTCACTTCGAGCAAGACGGCCGCCAGCTTCCCGGCGTGGCCCAGCCCGCCATGCAGATGGGCGATCACGTGGCGGAGATCGTCGCCGCCGATCTTGCCGGCCGTCCGCGCCCGCCTTTCCGCTACTTCGACAAGGGCGACATGGCCACCATCGGCCGCATGGCCGCCATCGCCGACGTGAAGTGGCCCTTCAAAGCCCACATGAGCGGCTTTCCCGCGTGGTTCACCTGGGCCACCGTGCACATCTTTTTCCTCATCGGATTCCGCAACCGGCTGTTGGTGCTGATCAATTGGGCGTGGGCGTATTTCAGCTTCACACGCGGCGCGCGCCTGATCACCGGCGACCAGAATCTGCCCGGCTGGAAGGAACAAACCGAGGCCAAACCCGCACAGAGCAAAACCGAAGCGGCCGATTGAAGAAGGCGGCGATTAGCTGACAGCTAAAAGCACCCTCCCTCCGCCATCCACTAAAATAAAGAGGAAATGCTCGACTTAGGATTTGTTCGCGCCAACCTGGAGTTGGTGGAAGAAAAGCTTCGCGCGCGCGGCGCCGACCCGGTCGCGTTGCTGGGCGATTTTCGCGCGCTCGATAAGAGCCGCCGCGAGGCGATTACGCAATCCGAGCAACTCAAGGCCCGCCGCAACGAACTCTCGCAGCAGGTGGGCGCGCTCAAAAAAGCTGGCAAGCACGACGAGGCCGCGACTGTGATGGACGAGACCCGCGCCCTCAAAGACTCGCTTGACGAACTCGACAAGAGCGCAGCCGCCCTCGACGACCAGTTGCGCCTCTCGCTTGCCCGCGTTCCCAACCTCACGCGCGACGAAGTTCCCGTTGGCCTATCCGAAGCCGACAACAAAGTCGTCAAAACCTGGGGCGAGCGGAGAAACTTCGACTTCGAACCCAAGCCCCACTGGGAGATTGGCGAATCTCTCGGCATTCTCGATCTGGAACGCGCCGCAAAACTGAGCGGGGCTCGCTTCGCCGTCTACATGGGCGCAGGAGCGCGCCTCGAGCGTGCGCTGATCGGCTTCATGCTCGACATGCACACCCAGAAGCACGGCTACAAAGAAATCCTGCCGCCGTTTATGGTGAACTCGAAATCCCTCTTCGGCACCGGCCAGTTGCCCAAGTTTGCAGAGGACCTTTTCCGCTGCTCCGATGCCGACGCAGAGGCCGCCACGCGCGGCGAATTCAAGGACAACGATCACTGGTTAATTCCAACGGCCGAAGTCCCCGTCACCAATCTCTACCGCGACGAGATTCTTGACGAAGCGCGGCTGCCCATCTTGCTCACGGCCTACACGCCGTGCTTCCGCGCCGAGGCCGGCGCTGCGGGCAAGGACACGCGCGGCATCATTCGCCAGCATCAGTTCCAAAAAGTCGAGCTGGTCAAGTTCACGCGTCCCGAAGAGTCGGACGCCGAGCACGAAAAACTCACGCGCAACGCCGAGGAAATTCTCGAGGCGCTCAACCTTCCCTACCGGCGCGTTCTGCTCTGCACCGGCGACACCGGTTTTTCTTCCGCCAAGACCTACGACCTCGAAGTCTGGCTGCCGGGGCAGAGTCTTTACCGCGAAATCAGCTCCTGCTCGAACTTCGACGCCTTTCAGGCCCGGCGCGCCAACATCCGCTTCCGGCAGGGCGCGGGCAGCGGCAAGTCCAAGCCCGAGTTTGTGCACACCATTAACGGCAGCGGCCTGGCCGTGGGCCGCACCTGGCTCGCGATTCTCGAGAACTACCAGCAGGCCGACGGCTCGGTCCTGATTCCCGAGGCACTGCGCGCTTCCATGGGTGGACTCGATAGAATAGTCAGGGAGTCCTGATGGCATCATCCGCATCCAACCACGTGGCCGCGCAGCCCAAACCCGGCATCCAGCAGTTGCTGAAAAGCTATTTCTACTGGACCTACCCGCGCGGAGCGTTTCACTACGACGTGCTGGTGACGCTGATCCTGCTTTTCATCTTCATCACGCCGCACCTTTGGGATTACGGCGCGAAACCGACGCTCGCCGCCGGGCCCATGCATCCGCTGCAGGTAGTCGCAAGCGGACGCGGCATCATCGTTACAGTCGAGGCTGCCGATGTGAACATTCCCCCGGCCGCATCCGAAAATCAAGTCAAGAAAGCTCTGCGCCAAGCCATCGAGCCCGTTGCCGGCGACTCCGTCTTCGTGGAGAAGTGGGAGACGGTCACGGACGCTCAAGGCAATCTGGCCTGGAAGGTCTGGGCGCACCGGTAGGGCCTGTTCACCCCAGGCTCGTTTGCCGCGACTTCCGAGCCCAATCGGCGTCTAACAAGTTAAGGAAACCCATGCACTCACGCAATATTCTTGTAGCTTTCGCTCTTGTTGCGATCGCACTTCTTCCAGTTCGACCTGCGCACGGCGAAGATCTGGCCAGCGTGCTCGCCAGGCTCGATGCCGCGGCCAGGGACTTTCATACTACGTCCGCCACCGTCGAGTTCGACAGCATTCAGACCGATCCCGTTCCCGATACGGATGTGCAGAAGGGCACTGCGTATTATCAGCGCAGCGGAACGTCCTTCCAGATGGCCGGTCACATCACGGAGCATAATCATCGTCCCAACGGAAAGATCTATATCATCTCTCACGGAGTTCTGCGCATCTCCGATACCGGAAAAGAAGCCGACGCAAGAACCGTTGCCCAGGCCAGCAAATACGAGGGTTATTTCATGCTCGGCTTCGGCGCCAGCGGCAGCGAGCTTGCGGATAAGTGGACGATCAAATACCTCGGCCAGGAAAAAATCGACGGCGTTCTGACCGACAAACTGGAGCTGGTGGCGAAAGACCCGGCGGTGCGCAAGAACATTGCCAAGGTCACCGTTTGGATGGACACGCCCCGTGCCATCAGCCTCAAGGTGATCTTCGATGAAGGCGAAGGGCAATCCTACGTCTGCCACTACACCGACATCAAGGTGAATCAGCCCTTGCCGAAGACCGCCTTCTTATTCGACAAGTAAGGCCAGCCTGAAATCGTACCGCCGGTCTCCTGACCGGCTGTAGTGCGGGTCTCTAGACCCGCACCGATCAAAGAGCGATTACGAACTCGCAAAGTCTGTGCGTTTACGCCAGCCGATCCACCGCGAAATCGCCACACCGCCCAACGCGAAGAGCATCGGGAAGCACTCGATTGTGTAGCGCGTCTCGGGCGCTGCGATGGTCCAAAGCAAAGCGCAGCGCAGCAGTATGTAGGCGAGCAGCGCGCCCCAGAAGCGCGGCCGCATGCACAATCCCGCCATCGCCAGCAGCAGATAAAGCGCATTCAACCCCGCGTAGGCCCAACTGAACTCCGTCTCTAGGTTGTGGTTCGCGTAGACCCACCAGTCGAGATCGATGGGCAGGTTCTCAATGCGCGGGCGCAGACCCATGTCGGCCACGCGGCCCAGCGGCAGCCACAAATAGTAGCGCAGCGGATGCGCGGCGATGCGCTCCTGGGCCAGCCGCTCGAAGGCCGCGTCGATTTGCGGCGTCAATTCCATGCCGTGCGTGTTGTAACTGTCCGCGAGCGCCACGGTCTCCGCGTACTCGGCCGGCGTGTCGAATGCGCGGCCCGGCAACGCGCTCACGTCGAGCTTGTCGCCCGGCACGTTCCAATAGATATTGTAGGTCGAGTTGAAATCCAGGCACCAACTCTTTACCCAGCGCTGCCAACCCGGATTGGTGCGTTCGCCGGGGTCGTTGGCCAGCCGCGGCGCCAGCGGCTCAACCACGTGAAAGACGCGCCAGTTGCGCCAGGTCCAAATGGCGAACGGCATCAGCGCCAGCAACGCGCAAACCACTGCCATGCGAGCCATCGAAGTAGCGCCGGTCTCCAGACCGGCTGTCGTGCGGGTCTCCTGACCCGCACCTGATTGCGGATGGCGTGGAGTCCGGAGGCGCCGGCGTCCAAAACCAAGAAAAATCGCCGGAGCAAACGCAATCGCCGCCAGCGCACCATCGGGCCGTAGCAGCGTCGCGCCCGTCACCGCGAAGGTAAAGCAAAGCGCATGCCCCCAGCGCGGGTCGTCATAAAACCGCGCCATGGACCACATGGCCAGCGCCAGCATGAAAATCGTGAGCCCTTCGGCGAGCGGCAAGATCGCGTAGGAAGCCGTGAAGGGACAGAGCGCGGCCAGCCAGAGAGCGATCCGCGCCGCGGCTGGCCCGTGTGCGGGTACGATGCGCCGCACAAAGCTCGCCAGCAGCAGGCAGGCGAGCAAGTCGAGCCCGATTTGCACGCAGGCCGCGGCAAAGTAGTTCTCCATGCCGAAGAATTTGAAGCAAAGCGCGAGAAAAAGCGGATAGCCGGGCAGCCGGATCAGTGTTGGAACCAACTGCCCGCCACCCCCCGTAAGAGCGAAGCGGCCGTGCAAAAGCAGATTCTTTCCGAGGTCCCCGTAAATCAGCATGTCGCCATTGACGTAGAAGAGTTTCGCGAGCATCCACAGGCGCAGCGCCAAGCCCGC
>Ga0326727_10027735_pt1 | contig 10368 bp, 10 predicted proteins | sample MB2enrmetagenome_FD_207643 | JGI IMG/M metagenome (GOLD analysis project Ga0326727, IMG submission 207643) | Lab enriched peat soil microbial communities from McLean, Ithaca, NY, United States - MB29MY | ecosystem: Environmental > Terrestrial > Soil > Wetlands > Peat | place: USA: New York...
TCGAAGGCCGATAGTTCCGGAGCTGGAGAAACGTGAGAATGCCGCGAAGGAAGAAACGCAACCAGTTTAGTGAGCTAGTGGTCGGGGCGCGCGGATTTGAACCGCGGACCTCCTGCGCCCAAGGCAGTTGCAAAAAATCTATCTTATTGGTCCGTCTAGCTTTGTTCTGCGTCACGGTACACGGTTTTGGACCTAATTCGGCAGTATTTGGACCCAAGTTGGACCCAACTTTTTTCCGCAATTAGGCAGACGGTAGGCAGGCGCGGACTAAGGAGCTGATTCACGAGGGCCACCGCCTTTTGACCTTGAGCGTAACTGAGCTCGATAGTCTTTTGTGTCGGCCACGCGAACGATTACGCGCTTACGAAGCGGTCCCTTGCGCCAGCTGGATTCGTGGTTACCCTCCCCCGCAAAATCGCCCCAGCAAGCCCGTATTAGCAGCGCGGGCTATCCTGGAAATCGCTCAGTACAAACGAAATAAGTGTCAAGCAAAGTATTCGAAATTATCCCTTTGATTCCACAAAGTTCCCAAGGTTTATTCTTCCACAGGAGGAATCCGACACCCCAAAATCTGCTCGATGTATGCCACATCCTCTTCGTCCAATTGGTACCGATAAAATCCGTTCAAGAAGCACCGGATAAATTCATCTTGTCGATACATAGCTGCGGCGAGACGATGAAATCCATCACTCATTCCCCAGCGGGGTTCTATTCCCACCTCTCGTGCACGTCGAGGCGGAACCACACACAAAGTTATCGGACAAGGCCATTCGTGCAGCACTAGATGGGCAATGCGCTCCAAATGCTCATTGCGAGTCTGTCCACCTTCCTTGTCTCGAAACTGCCGGGCTGCAATTTTGGCCTTTATTTCTTCGCGACGAATGGGGTTGCTTTCCCACTCGGGGAGCGTGCGCCACTCTTCTTTATTTGTGTTGGCCAGAAAAGTACACCACCCTGGGGGAGAACACTTAAACGGGTCGTAACAATCCGCGAGCGTCTTAGTCGGGACTGATACGAGCATTCTGTCTGTGGATTTCATCCTAATTTAGTTAGTAGCTTTCGCTTCTGTGCAAGCTCCCGTTCAAACTCCTCTATCGAGCGATCATGCATCAGTATGGATGGCAAGGGTCGTTGTCTCGATAATATTTTTTCTGAGCGTCTATGGCGCAGCCTCAAGGCCTACGCGACCGTCGGGGCTTGCGCCCGTGCTTTATCAATTGCGCTTCAGACAAAGAGCGTGTCTTAATTCCCCACATGCGAAAGTAGCGGAGGACTGTCGGAGCGCCCGTTCCTGCCCACTCTGCCACCATAGCCATGCTTTGGCCCTCTTCGTATCTCCGGATGACCTCTTCCTTGTTCTCTTCCATGAACGGGAGGGAGTTAGCCTTGCCAATTTTGTCTTTAGTCTCTTGGGTGTGCGTCTTCCTGAAAAAGGCATTCCCCTCCCCCTTTCTGCGAAGGCTCATCTCCTCGCGGGCCTCGGGGGAGTGGCTCTTCCCGGCAAAGCTGTTGCGTTGCCCTGCTTGGCGTGCGGTCGCTTCCGCTTTCCAGCCTTCGGGGTGCTTATGGCCCTGGGAGTGTATATTTCCTATCTGGGACTCGCTGAACCACTGCTTGCGCTCGGGAGTCCACGCTCTCTTTTGACCCTCCGATATAGCTGCGCATTGCGCTTCGTAGATGTTCTCGTCTAACCACATTACTCTGGCTCTGAGGAAATTCTTGCCACTTGTGCCGAACTTATGCCATGTCTTTTTCTCATTCATCCAGTGGTCTTCTCGGGGGACTGCCTTTAGTCCGCAATCGACCTTGGTTTCCCCATGGACGGTCTCCAATACGACAAGCTCGAAATTGTCCGGACCCTCCTCCATCATGAAACGGTCAAATGGAATTTGAAGCAGCTTGCGGTGCTCCCTGTCACGCTCGGCCACGTCAAACGCCGAGCCGACATACACATACACGCCGGTTTCTTTCCGCTTGTACCCATAGATGTGGCGCTCTACCATCCCAGTCCTCCTTGAGCCAGCACCAGCAAGCAGAGGCCTGTTTTTCAAGGTCTGCGGCTCCTCTCACTGATCGCACTCAAGGGCGGCAGACCTACAAAACAGGTCCGCGCTACTCGCCCTTTGGCGGTTCGGTTTGGATAGCATCCTGAGGTTTTGGACACGGTTTCCCGCTGAAGCGGCCCTCGTTCTCCTCGGCGACCAGGGGTGCAATCCAGGCATGCAATTCGGGCAACGCCTTAAATTGAGGGAACGGATTGTCCGGCCAAGGAGCGTTCTGTAGCGTTGCCATCGCGAGTGCCTCGCCGCTTCGGCGAGGATGGCGAAGGATCCATGTCGTAGATAGTTTCTTGTGAATTCCGAAGTGATCCCTGCAGAAAAAGGGCTTCCAAGCAGCTTTGAGTTTTATCTCTGGTTTTATATCGACAATGCTTACCTGGGCGAGCTCAAACGTGGGATTGTCAGCCCAGGTCCGTGACATCAATTCAACGGCTGCCTCATCAGTGGTTGGGGCGCTATAGCCGAAGATTGTGACCATGTACGCTTCCTTTAGGAACGCATTCAAGACACACCACTCGTTAGCTATAAATGGGTCTGAATTGTAATCCTTGTTCTGGACCGGGTAGAGGAGTGTCGTGGCATCGAACAACTGGCCGCATTTTGAACAGGTGTCGCCTCGGAACCCCTTTACACGGTCTTTGATGCACACGGCTACCTCGACATTGCCGTGAAGGAACGCGAGCTGTGGCAACTTTGATGCACCGCGATTGCGCTTGAACGCGCGGGGTAGGAAAGGGTCCCAATTAAAAGTCGCAATCAGGTCATTTTCTCTAAGCGATAGTAATAGGTAATCGTAGAGCGTGGGTGTATCGGGCAGAACCAGCAATTCGAAATAAGATCGGACTCGGGATTCGATTTCCGCTTTCAGCGAAGGGCACCGACCGCTTGTCGCAAGTTCGTCGTAAATGGATTCAAAATTGTTTTTCGCCGAGAATCCTGCGGAACTTATGACGGCGCGAAGGTCAAGGCAGTCAGGCAAGTCCACCAGCAGGGGAAGTCGTTTTCTGTTTGCGTCCCCCTCTGGGAAGGCCGCCCTGCTTGCTCCAGCACCCAGAATGACTACATGTGGTGAGTGGTTGATTCCCTTGTCCGGATTGAAAGTCGGAAGGCGTGGCACCTAAAACCTCCGTAATCGGTTAGTGTTGCCAACCATGCGACCGAGCCGATCAAATCGCGTATCGCTAGTGGTAATCGACCCGAGTCGATTGATGAATGGTGTTCACTAGCCTAGCACAGGATGCAATGACTTCCTGACCTCCCAACAGGCTCACAGCATGAAAGACCCGCAAGAAATCCTAGACAAGATTGTGGACGTAGTTGTGAAGTATAGACCGCCGAAAAAGCGAAAGAAAAAAGGAAAGAAGGTTAAACCACGAAATAGGCGTCAATTGCCGCATGAATCCCACTAATGGCGTTATCTATTGGTTGCAAGTCATCGGGCCGAAGTTTAATAAAACCTCCGTTTTCGCCCACAACCATCTCAAGTTCATGCACCCCGGCGGGATTGAATAGGTGTCCCGTCCGTATTACGTGCGCCGCCATTTTCTTTAGACCTGAAACGGGTTTAACAGGATTTTTCTTAAAATAGTGCTCAACAAAATATCTCGCTGGGTTACCCTCGTCGCCCGCAAAGATACTCCCAAGTTTGTGTCCAGGGGCGATAAGCTCGAAGTTTTCATTCAAAGCCCAGTAGGAGGCGGCCCAGATAGCGATTTCAGAACAGTCTAGAGCCTGAACCCAAAGGATTTTTCTGTATTGAGTTTTAGGAAAACACCCCGATTTGGTTTTGTAGTCTTTTAGTGCCTCATTAACATTTGTAATAAATTGAATCGGATTTTCCAAACCTGAATCACCCGCTTTAGCGACCATTGTCATAGCGATATATTTAGCACAATCATCCCCGGCGAATGTGCAAACAAACCGAGATTTGACCATCATCTTGGAATTTGAATCAGTAACAATCATCTCTTTTGGTTGAGATGATACCAACGTATCGCTAGCGATAACGACTCCATCACTTCCGCGCAACACCACTTGGAGTGTCATTGACTGTTCCTCGGACGTAAAAATCTCGGTTTTTGCAGTTTGTATTAATTAGGCCGCTTTGGTTGAATTTTTTCGCAAACGCCACCCGAAGCGTCGTAATCGCGTGTCACGGTAGCCGCCGTCTCGCCACTTCCGGCTGTTTTCGTAAGTGTCGCGGAATTGGCATAACGCATCGTAGTTGGTTCGATGGTGAGGCGTTCGATATAAGATTCCCTGACGTATGCCTTCGGGTCTGTTGGAGGAATTGATTGAAACCACGTATTTCCATCCCAATGAAAAACATTGGTGCTGATTTTGACGCCTTTGTCGTAGAAGTATTCAAACAAACTTCGGCCGCCGTTTCGATAGAATTGCTGATCCTCTGGGGAAAATACGTCGAGCCACTCTCGAAAGAAGAAGTGAACATACGGCAAAGCGCTTCGCTCAACTCTTTCCATGATATCGACCTGCGTCTGCTCCTCGGGCGTCAACGGCGTCTGACCCCGCACTAAAACAGCGGCCATTTTTTCCTTATTGGTGGCTCCGGGCATGGAGCTGGTACGCAACGCGAACAACTTATCGAATGCATCGTAGTAATTTTGATCGTAGGCCCATGCTTCGAAAGTAAAGAATTGGTCCGGGGTGGTGGTAAGAGTTCCACGTGGGCTGTTATCGCTGAAACAGACATAAGAGCCGGACAAACCGCCAGCATCGTAGAGCTGTTGGTAATAGTCGTGGGCACTAGGATTAGTCTTTGCCGTCGGCGCGGGTACGGAGGAAGGTGTATTCCCTTCGTGCGTTTCCGCATGTACTGGCTCGGGCTCGTTGGGCAAGGCCTGGATTTTGGAGAATTTAGCCAGAAGCAGGCTTTTCGCATCATTGATGGGGATTGCGAAATTCAGATTTTCGCCGCCCTTAAGATACAAGGTCGTGATTCCAACCACCTCCCCAGCCATGTTGAACAACGGGCCGCCGCTGCTACCTGGAGAGATCGGCGTCGTGACCTGCAAGAATTTGCCGCCTTCCTCCTCGACTGTTCGGATTCCGCTGACTATGCCGTTTGAGACTGTCGATTCGAGAGAAAGCGGATTGCCAATGGCAACGACTTCTTCTCCCACTTGAAGTTGGTCTGAATTCCCGAGAGTGAGCGTCCGAAAGTTTCCACCATGCGCCTTGATGACGGCAACATCGCGGGCTTTGTCCGATGCGAGTACTCCATCGACAACGTAGAAGGCACCGTCAGGGAATTTAACAATAGCGGAGCTACCCTCGGAAATGACGTGATAGTTGGTCACGATGATACCATCCTTGCTGACGAGGAAGCCGCTGCCTTGGGCTATAGGGCTGCCATCCTTGTCCGACATCACGATAGATACGATGGCCCCATTCGCAGCCTTGGCTATCGCTGGTATGTCCTTCCGAGGCGGTGCTGATTGCGCGGCTACGACGCCAACATTGTTCGTTGCCTCCAATATGTCGAAATTCACATACTCGAACATTTTGATGCCGCCATTCGGCGCGATGGAGTAGTGCAGGGTATCTCCGTTGCGCGACATGCAGGGCGACGATACGGATTGAATCGCAATCACTGGGTGTCCGTCGCTGTCTGGATACCTAGTGTCCATCTCGCAGGCACGAATCGGCACACCGATGTGTGGCACTTGGCTCACGTCGGGCTCTTGCGGCCAGCTACCGTACCGCGTGTGCAAATGAAGATTCTTTCCTGGTGCTACCTGTTCAAGTTCCGATGCCCCTGGTTTCACCGTGCTGATTTGCGACTCGGCATATTGAACCGTCAGAACTTCTGACCCGTAGACGATGACGTAGTTGTCGAGTTGACTGTTCGTGCTCTCATCGTGAACAACCTTGTGAGCCGTTATCATGTACGTTGGCTGATCCGATTTGGCGGATGGTTTTGTCTTCAGCGGTGCCTGCGCCTTTGCAAGGGAAGAAAACGCCGAGATAACAGCCATCAGAGTGGCTATCAGGGTTGTTTTGCTCATTTGAGCGCCCCGTTCTTGGATTTGCCCTCTTGAACCGCTTCGCGCATGACCGCGAAGACCTCCGTGGCATCTCTTGGGCGAATGGTCCCCACTTCCGGCTTTCCGTATCCGCTCCAACTCTTCGGCGAAGATTTGGCTAGGAAAAGATATTGTACTGCTTCCGTTCCAAGTAGCATGGGAAATCCTCCGTTAAAGCTTCGAGGAGGCATGGTTTACCTCCAGCCACCGCCCGGTGAAACGACCTTTGCCTTCAGCCGATGTTGAGGGAAGTCTTTCAGGTTGAGAGTAACGATAAAGTCTGCCTTGCCGGATTCAGCGCAAATGCAGAACGCATCGTCCTTGGGATCGGGAGAAATTTCAGCCGAGGCATGGACCTTCACCTCTTCGGCCCGCTCGCGGATTAGGTTCACGACTTTCCCGATGAGATTCGGACGAACGCCGAGGCGCTTTAGGACTTCCTTGTACTCTTCCACAATATCTTCCGTTATGAGCCAGACGAAATTGTTCTGCTGCGCCCACTCGTGAAGCATATCCGCACTCGGATTCTTGCCAGGGAGGAAAGGCTCTCTGAAGCCCGATATGCCAGCCACGAGCGCACTTGTGTCAATGACGGCCCTGGGCTTGCGTTTCCTAGTTTTCGGCGGCAACTGTGATCTCTGGCGCACGTCTCTCTTTACGATAGCTGCGAACCGTGCGCAAGATTTCTTCTTCGGAGACCTCTCCGATGTCCTTTGCCGCCTCGGTCAGCGATTCCAGAAATTCCTTTTTCCAGCCCCGGCGCTTTTTTCCACGCGGCAGGTCCTTGTAAAGATCAGCCCGACTCATTCGCTCCTCAATTTGTTCCCCCAAGGCTCGAAACGGCACTCCTAGCTTGATTGGCTCCTCTTCCGCCGTGAGTCTACAGTTGAAGATGATGTACTTGGGATTCTCCGACTTGAATGTTTCTTCAGACGCCGAAAATGCTTCCATGAGTTTCGAGAGCACACTCGTCCGCGTGCCCAAGGACTCCTTTAGGTAGGAGGCGACCTTGGCCACCATGAGGGCGCTCGTGTCGAAGAAATATGTTCCCTCTAATCGTCGAGGCTTTACGACGCCGAATTGGACAAGATTCTGCAATTCCTTCGGCTCTATCTGAAGGACCGCGCTGGCCTGTTTTAGCTTTAAACCCTGCCTTGGCATAACCCCTCCAATTGACATCTAAATATTAGGCCTTAATTAGAAGCCTGTCAAGAATCAGCAGGGGTTTGTGTGTAATCCCAGTTCAGCAACAAAAGCCGCCCTAGACTTTGCTGACCGCGCGGAAAACCGTATAGAAATCGGTTTTCCTCACGGTTTTCCTTGCGGTTTTCCGGTCACGAAGTCTCTAATTCGCACTGAGGGAGCGAGATGCACGGACCCGAGACACTAATCTGGACGCGAGCGAGTACGACAAAAGGGCGGGAGCGACCCCCTCTTTTCGCTCGGCCTGCGGCCCGAAAAGCAGCAGGGGGTCGCTCCCGCCCTTTCTTACGTTGTAATGCTCTTTGTATTCGCCCGCATTGGGTGAGCACTGCCGCCAACAGCTACAAACCCGTATTCAACCAATCCCCAAAGAATAGTTTTCAAATCACGTGGGCATTTTTTCTTTCTAGGATTTTCCCGACGCGTTGCCCATTAGTAGAGATAGAGGATCGCTTCTTTCCATGAAAGCCGACACGCATCCTAGAAACCGCATGGGACGACTCGAAAAGCGGCCTTCTCTCCTGCGAGTCAGAGAGAAGCATGAGAAGGCCGAATACTCTTTTCAAGACAAAGAAAATTGAATTTCCCCCTCACATTTCCCACATTTTACGCCTCTTTATAGATAGGGGACACTCTCGCCGGTTTCTTTGAATTCTCTCGGAGAGGCTTGACAGATTGTTCGCCCTTACCTGAGGAGGGGCTTGTGATGTGCGGTTCAGCAGACATGGCTGATGTCAGAGTCCCCCATGTTTTCTTTGGCTGTGAAATCATGCGCGGAAAGCAAACGCTGGAAAGGGAGCTTAAATTCGCTCCCAATTTACCCCTCTCAGACATGCGTACAGTTTGCAGCCAATTGTTAGGTATGACGTTCGCACGCAGTATTTCTCTGCAATTTCTCGGCTCGTCTTTTGTGGCCGCGTTCCTTGGCCTCGATTCAAACGCCAGAAATGGGGTGTGCTTTTCAGGCTCGCGGCAGACACATGACATCATCGCGCCAGAAGCACCGCATTATCATGCAGCTCTCCTAAGCATCCCGGATGCTTTTTGGATTAACAAATGGCGTCCCCTTTTCGCGAATGCTTCTTCCGAGGGTGAACGGTGCATGAAAGACACAGATCACCCCCTCCGTCACCCTTTGCGTCACCATCGGATTTTCGGAAGGGTCCGAAGGAGAACAGGTTGCGCATGGCGCGAAGGTCAATTTGGGCGCGGACAAAACACCGGATTGGGCTGGAGCGACCCCACTTTTGTGCACGTATCCGTGCCCAAAGTAATTCGTGGGGTCGCTCCATCCCAACTGCGCGGTGATCGCGCAGAGTATTTTGTCCGCGTCCAAATGGGAAGAAGAACCACGTCCAAGACGGTTTGGAACCACCCGAATTCTTAAATCGAGCCAGGTCCAGAAAAAGGGGGCCACAGTCATGCCAAGCGGAGATGAAAACCACACTGAACTTCTAACGGTCCAGGAGACCGCCAAACTCTTGAAGGTGCCAGTTTCTTGGGTCTACGGACACACTCGAAAGCGTTCGATTGACCCGTTGCCAGGGTATCGGCTCGGCAAGTATTGGCGCTTCCGGGAGGATGAATTGTTGGCTTGGGTGTCACGTCAGCGAACGGGTCGCCAGGCGGCTTGACATGCGGACTACACTACAAAGCGACGAAGAACAAGCTGGGCGGGCCATCGAGATCCCAAGGAAGGGAGAAACGATGGCTCGAAGAGGTTTCCAGCAGGGATCGCTTTTCCAGCGCGGCACTCGGCGAAAGCTTTGGGTGGCGCGCTGGTGGGAGGACGTAATTCAATCAGACGGCACGCTCGGCAGACTGAGGCGGTCCGAAGTGATCGGGACCGTCGCTGAATTTCCGACGCGTCGCCTTGCGATGCAAGTGCTGTCTCAGAGGCTAGGGTCCATCAATAGCGGCAAGGCAAGACCGCAGTCCGTCCGTACCTTTGGCAATTTCGTCAAGGACGATTGGACGCCTGTAGTTTTGCCCACACTCAAATACGCAACCCAGAAGCACTATCGGTACATGCTCGACGTGCATCTCATTCCGGCTTTCGGCCAAAGACAGCTTCGTGAACTTACGCGAGAAGAGTTGCAGAGCTTCCTCAGCCGAAAACTCAGCAACGGGTTATCGTGGGAAACCGTTCACCACTTCAAGTGTGGTATGAGCAAGATTCTCGGAGCAGCCGAGGAATGGGGCTATATTGCCGAGAACGTAGCTCAGAAAACGAAACTCCCGCGACGGCAGCATGCAGCGGAGCGGGTTGTCCTCACTCCGGCCCAGATACGGGGCATAGCTGCGGCGCTTAATGAACCCGCACGCTCGGTCACGTTGCTGCTGGTGTTGACGGGGTTGCGTGTAGGGGAGTTGCTTGCGCTTCGATGGGGGAGTATTGATTTGAAGGCTCGTTTGCTCCGCGTAGTCGAGACGGTGTATGACGGGCACTTCGACAAACCCAAAACGAAGCGCAGTACGCGAACCATTCCGATTGGGACGGAGACGGCAGAAATTCTCGCCGGCATCTGTTCCACCGCCATTGACCCAAAGGCCCTAGTATTCGCAACACGCGAGGGATTGCCGCTAGATCGCTGGAATCTCTTGCGCAAGCACCTGAAGCCTGCCGCGAAGAAGATGGGGCTTCCTGGTGTCACGTGGCACCTTCTGAGGCATAGCCACGCAACGATGCTCGACGGTGTGGGCACTCCAATAGGAACGATGCAATCTCTGTTGGGACATTCCACGCCGGAAATCACGCGCGAGATTTATTTGCACGCGATCCCGGAAGAGCAGCGTCGCGCAGTGGAAAGCGTCGAGCGGCTTGTATTTGGACCCAAATGGACCCAAGTTCAGCCTTCGACGCAAGTAGCATCAAGCGGAGCGAATTGAAAACAAAGAAGTAAGTGGTCGGGGCGTGGAGATTTGAACTCCAGACCTCCTGCGCCCAAGGCAGGCGCGCTACCAGGCTGCGCTACGCCCCGACATAGAATCAATCCCGATTCTAACGCACATTCCGCGCCCATATCTAATGACATCATGACGAGGAGACAGGAAGCAGG
>Ga0326727_10027738_pt1 | contig 10368 bp, 9 predicted proteins | sample MB2enrmetagenome_FD_207643 | JGI IMG/M metagenome (GOLD analysis project Ga0326727, IMG submission 207643) | Lab enriched peat soil microbial communities from McLean, Ithaca, NY, United States - MB29MY | ecosystem: Environmental > Terrestrial > Soil > Wetlands > Peat | place: USA: New York...
GGATTTCAGCAAGGGGATGGAGCTGCTCAACGCCGGAAAGGCCTCGAAGATTCTGCTCTTCACCGACGCCAACGGCAGCTTCTAAGCAGGTGGCCCACATCTGCCTGTAGTCGGCAGATGTGGGAATATCAGGCGGCTGCCGGTTCCCCGCGCAGGCGCTGCAGCAGACGGCGCGCGTTCAGCGCGCCCTCTGGCGTTTCTTCGTGTTTCAGGAAGGCGTAGACCTCGCACTGTTCCGCCGTCCTGGCAAGCTGCTTTTCGATCTTTGCCAGCGCCGCCTCGGAATACTCCGAGCGCCGGAAGCGGAAATAAGCAAAATCTGCGGTGATCGTCTCCGGAACTTCGAGCTTGTCGCTCTCCGCGATGCAGAGTGCGGCATTGTGCCGTCGCAGAAGCTCGAATACGCTCTCCGTAAACCAGCTTTCGTTGCGGAATTCCAGCGCGGCGTGCGCGTTCGGCGGCAGAGATTCCAGAAAATCCTGCAACCGGCTCGCATCCAGCTTGAGGAACGGCGGCAGCTGGAAGAGGACCGGTCCGAGCCTGCCCGCCGCAGCCAGCGGTTCGATCGAGCGATAGAATTCCGCAACATCATCGCCAACATCCTTGAGCCGCTTGATGTGCGTGATGCGCTGATGTGCCTTTATGGCGAAGCGAAAGTCACCGGGCGTAGCCTCGCACCAGCCGCTGAGCATCTTTGCCGTAGCGCGGGCGCGAAAAGTATAGTTCACCTCCACGCAATTCAACCGCGTCGCATAGAAAGCCAGAAATTTGTTGGCTGCGGTCTTCGGCGGATAAAACTCCGGCTTCCAGGTCGCATACGCCCAGCCCGAGGTTCCAATGTGAATTTTCTTCATTCGCCCATCCTCCGCCTGCCGAAAGCAGAAGGTTAGATGCCGAAACTCGCGGAGAGTGAGACAATATCGGGTTCGTTCGGCGGTTGCAAATGCAGCCGGCCCGGCGAGGAACTCCTATGACGACGACTCGAACCAATCCGCTTGCATTTCTTACCGATGAACTGAACACCCTGAAACAGAAGGGCACATATTTCAAGCTGCGCGTGCTCGACGACGAGCAGGCGCCGGTCTGCCACTTCGACGGCCGCAAGGTCATCAACCTCGCCTCGAACAATTACCTGGGATTGACCACCCATCCCAAGCTGCGCGAGGCTGCGCTGGAGGCGACCCGTCGCTATGGCGTGGGCTCAGGCGCGGTTCGTACCATCGCAGGAACCATGAAGATTCACATGGAGCTGGAAGAAAAGATCGCGCGCTTCAAGAAGGTTGAAGCCTGCGTCGTCTTTCAGTCGGGATTTACCGCCAATGCCGGGACCGTCTCCGCGCTGCTCGGTCCCGAGGACTTCATCATCAGCGACGAGCTGAACCACGCCTCCATCATCGACGGCTGCCGGCTCTCGCGGGCGAAGATTCTCGTCTTCCGCCACAAAGACGTTGCCCATGCCGAAGAGCAGCTCGCCTCCGTGGCCGCCAAGCCGGGCAAGAAGCTGGTGATCTCCGACGGCGTCTTTTCCATGGACGGCGACATCGGCGCTCTGCCCGGCCTCTGCGATGTGGCGGAAAAATACGGTGCCATCATGATGGTCGATGACGCCCACGCCTCCGGAGTGCTGGGGCGCAACGGCCGCGGCACGATCGATCACTTCGGCGTCCACGGACGCGTCGATATCCAGGTCGGCACGCTCTCCAAGGCCATCGGTGCGCTCGGCGGCTACGTCTGCGGAACGCGCGACTTCATCGAGTTCCTCTATCATCGCGCGCGGCCATTCCTGTTCTCGACCTCGCATCCGCCTTCGGTCGCCGCTACCTGCATCGCCGCCTTCGATGTGCTGCAGAATGAGCCGGAGCTGATCGAGCGGCTGTGGTCGAACACGCGCTTCTTCAAGCGCGAGCTCGGCTTGCTCGGCTTCAACATCGGCGGCGTCAGCACGCCGGCTAGCGAGACTCCGATCACGCCCATCATCATCGGCGACGGCCGCGCAACCATGGAATTCAGCAAGGCTATCTTCGAAGAGGGAGTGATGGGAACCGGCATTGCCTTCCCCACAGTTCCCGAGGGCAAGGCACGAGTGCGCACGATTGTGACCGCGACGCACACCGAAGACGAGCTAAGCCGCGCGCTGGAAGTGCTTGGCCGGACCGGCAAGCGCATGGGACTGATCGGGTAATACTGAACCTGTCATTGCGAGCTGCGGATGCGCGAACTTCGCGTCCGCAGTCGAGCAATCTTTTGTTCCTATTCTTTCGCCAACTCGGCGAGAAGTTCTTTGCCGAACTCCTCGGCCTTCTTCTCGCCGATGCCTTTGATCTCCCGGAGCTCGCGCAGCGTGCGAGGTCGTTGGCGCGCAATCTCCAGCAGCGTGGAATCATGCAGAACGCGGAAGGCACGCCAACCGCGAGCCCGCGCCAGCTCCAGCCGCAGCGTGCGCAGGCGCTCGTAGCGGGCTTCAACCGTGGGGCCGTGCAGAGCTGCAACTTTACCTCCTGTGATCTTCTTCGCCGAATCAACCTTCGCCCGTGGAGCCTTGCGTTCGGCAGCCGCCGGCATGCCTGCGTGTAATTTCTCCTTCTGTGCCTGCGTCAGGGCAATCTGCTTTGCCAGCTCAGCGGCGCGGCCGGTCATCTTCAGCGCGGGATGCTGCGCGGCGCAGACATCGCAGCTGCATTTCTCCGGGAGCTTGTTCTCGCCGAAGTATTCAAGAATCTGTCGCCGCCGGCACCGCTCCCAGCGGGCGTAATTCTGCATGGCGTCGAGCTGTTTAATCGCGCGCCGCTGCAGGACTGCAATCTCCTTCTCCGTCAGCCGCTCGTTGCCGTCGCCGATGCGGTCGATGAAGAACTTCTGCGTCATCACGTCGGCCACGGCGAAGTAGAGGATGCACTCGGCGGGCAGTCCATCGCGCCCGGCACGGCCCGCCTCCTGGTAATAGGCTTCCAGGCTGCCGGGCAGGTTGTAGTGAATCACGAAGCGCAGATTCGGCTTGTTGATTCCCATGCCGAAGGCGTTGGTGGCGACGATGATGGCGTCTTCGCGATCGACGAAGCGCTGCTGATTGCTCTGCCGCGCCTCCTGGTCCATACCTGCATGATAGGCAACAATGCTGCGCCCGCGCAGCCGCCCACCGAGCAGCGCTGTGATTTCATCCACCTGCTTGCGCGTAGAGCAGTAGACGATGCCGCCACTCTTCCGCCGCTGCAGGTAATCGACGAGTTCCTCGCGCTTGTTCGCTGCCTTGTTGAAGACAATCGATTGATAGCTGAGATTCGGCCGGTCGAAGCCGGTGACGTGAATCGCCGGCTCGCGCAGCATCAGATTGCGCACAATGTCGCGCCGAACCTCGGGCGTGGCCGTTGCCGTCAGCGCGATGGTCAGCGGCTGCCCGAGCTGCTCCCTGACCTGGCCCAACCGCAGATACTCTGGGCGAAAGTCGTGTCCCCACTGGCTGATGCAATGAGCTTCATCAACCGCGAGCAACGACAGCTTGCGGCTGGTGATGATGGAAAGAAATCCCGGAGCGCTGAAGCGCTCCGGCGCAACGTAGAGCAATCCGCGAAATCCCTCGCGCAGCCGCGCCATCGCCGCTCGCTGATCGTCCCAGCTCTGTGCGCTGTTGAGCGCGATGGCGGGTATGCGCAGCGCCCGCATCTGCCGCACCTGATCGGCCATCAGCGAGATCAGCGGCGAGACAATCAGCGTGAGTCCACGCAGCGCGACCGCCGGCAGCTGATAGCAGAGGCTCTTGCCTGCTCCCGTCGGCATCACCACCAGCGTGTCGCGCCCGGCAAGCACGTCGCCGACAATTTCGCGCTGCTCGGGACGAAAGCGCTCGAGTCCGAAGATCGACGTGAGAATGGATTCCGCGGCCTGCATCTATGATTGCCACTCTAACAGCAAAAGGCCCGCACGCGGCGGGCCTTTGAACTGAGCGGCGAGGAATCACAACTCGCTGAACACTACCTTTCCTCCCACGATCGTCGCCCGCGCCTTGCCGTAGAACTTCATCCCACCATAGGGACAGTTCTTCGAGCGCGAGCGCGTCTTGTCCAGATCGTACGTCCATCGTTTCTTCGGATCGAAGATGGTTACGTCGGCTAGAGAGCCCGCGGCGAGCGTGCCGCGTCCCTGCAATCCGACAATCTTCGCGGGATTGGTCGAGAAGAGTTCGACGATACGCCGCAGTGAGACCTTGCCGCTGTGATGCAGCGCGGTGATCGCCGCTCCCAGCGCGATCTCCAGCCCGGTGACGCCGAAGGCCGCTTTGTCGAACTCCACCAGCTTTTCGAACTGCGCGTGCGGAGCGTGATCGGTGGCGATGGCGTCGATGGTGCCATCGACCAGCCCTGCCAGCAAAGCCTCGCGGTCGGCGGCCGAGCGCAACGGCGGATTCATCTTGTAGCGCGTGTCGTAATCGGCGCAGGCTTCCTCGGTGAAGAGGAAGTGATGCGGCGTGACCTCGGCCGTCACCTGCACGTTGGAGGCGCGTCCCAGCCGAATCATCTCCAGAGACTTGGTGGTGGAGACATGAGCCACGTGCAAACGGCTGCCCTCCTGGCTGGCCAGACGAACATCGCGTTCGATCATCTGCCACTCGGAAGCCGCCGATTGCCCCCGTAATCCGAGCCGAAACGCCGTCGCGCCCTCGTTCATCGGATTGTTATTGGAAAGCCGGGTATCTTCGGCGTGCTGGATGACGGCCAGTCCTACTTTGGCGGCCATCGCCAGCGCCTCGCGCATTACCCGATCGTCGAGGATCGGCTGGCCATCGTCGCTTACCGCTACGGCGCCAGCCTGCTTCAGCTCGCGGTAGTTGCTGAGCTTTTCGCCCTGGCTGCCGATCGTTGCCGCGGCGATGGGAAAGACGTTGACCACCGCGCCTCGCTCAGAGTCCTGCATCCAGCGCGTGATTGCCGGCGAGTCGTTGGTGGGCCGCGTGTTGGGCATGGCGCAGACGGAGGTAAATCCACCGGCCGCAGCCGCAGCCGTGCCGGTGGCGATCGACTCCTTGTGCGTCTGTCCCGGCTCGCGCAAGTGAACGTGCAGATCGATAAATCCGGGAGCGACGATGAGTCCCTTGAGATTGATCTTCTCGTCGGCCTCGGTGATCGTGCCCGGCTCGGCAATCTTCACCACGCGCCCGTCGCCGAGCAGCAGGTCGGCTGGCGCGTCGATGTTCTGCGCGGGGTCGATCAGGTGTCCGCCGGTCAGCAGCAGCGTACTCATTGCTCACCTCCCAGCAGGATTTGCAGAATAGCCATGCGTACCTTTACTCCGTTCAGTACCTGCTCCAGCACCACCGATTGCGGACAATCCGCAACCTCATCGGTCATCTCCATGCCGCGAATCATCGGGCCGGGATGCATGACCAGCGCATCCTTCTTCGCCAGCTTCAGGCGGGCGGGAGTGAGCTGGTAGCGGCGCACATATTCATCCACATTCATCTGCATGCCACTGAGCCGCTCCTGTTGCACGCGCAGCATCATCACGATGTCGGCTCCGCGCACGGCCTCGTCCATGTCGCGTACGATCTCGACGCCGGGAGCCAGCTCACGGGCGCAGTCGGGAAGCAGCACATCCGGACCGCACAGCACCACGCGCGCGCCCAGCTTGCTGAAGAGGTTGGCATCGCTGCGTGCCACGCGGCTGTGGAAGATATCGCCGACGGTGACAATCTTCAGCCCCTTCATGCTCTTCCTGTGCTGGAGGATTGTGAAGGCATCGAGCAGCGCCTGCGAGGGATGGGCGTGCATGCCATCGCCGGCGTTGATGATCGGAATATCCACCAGGCGCGAGAGCAGCACCGGCGCTCCCGAGCTGGGATGGCGCATCACGATGGCATCGAAGATCGACTGCAGCGTCAGGCCGGTGTCTTTCAGCGATTCGCCCTTCTGAACGCTGGTAGTCGCCGTGTGAATGACGACCGTGGAAGCGCCCAGCGCCTTGGCGGCGATCTCAAAGCTGGTGCGGGTGCGGGTGGAGTTTTCGTAAAAGAGAAGTGCGATTCGGCGGCCGCGGAGAGTATTACGGGGACGGGCAGGATTCATCCGCTTGGCCAGCGCAAGTATTTTCAGGATCTCGCGCGCATCGAGCGGCTCGATCCCGATCAGTGACCGGGGCTTGGCGTCCATTGTTTTCCTTTACTCAGCCTTTCGCTTCGGGAACGCGTTCGACCAGCAGTACCTTTTCCATCTGGTCGGTCTCGGTCAGCATCACCTCGATCTCTTCGTTATCGGCGGTCTGTACCTGTCGGCCGACGAAGGTGGCCTCGATGGGCAGCTCGCGATGGCCGCGATCGATCAGCACCAGCAGCTTCACGCTGCGCGGGCGTCCCTGATCGAAGAGCGCATCCATCGCCGCACGGATCGTGCGGCCGGTGTAGAGGACGTCGTCGCAGAGAACGATGTCCTTGCCGGTCACGTTGAAGCCGACCGGCCGCGGCTCGATCACGGGCTTAGGACCGACCGTGGACAGATCGTCGCGGTACAAAGTGATATCGAGCGTGCCGACAGGCACCTGCGTTTTCTCGATGCGCTCGATGTGGCGGGCCAGCCGCTCGGCAATAGGAATGCCGCGGCGCCGGATACCAACCAGACCGAGGTTGCTGACTCCGTTATGCTTTTCTACGATTTCATGCGCCAGCCGGACCAGCGTCCGCTCAATTTCCGAAGCGGACATGATCGGGCCTTTTTCCCGGATATTCGGAGGACGTGAGATAACGTTCATATCTGCCGAATCATACGCGAGCCGCCAAGCAGGCGGCAAGGACGAGTTGCAGCGGTTTCGAACCGCTCTGGGATCTGCTTACCCTAGAGGCGTCGCTGGCCCTCGCGCCCAAAGAGCATCGCCCCCAGCATTCCCCCCAGCGCGCTGAACGCCACAAACAGCGCCCCGGTCAGCAGGATATTGGAGAGAAGAAAAATGAAAAGCCCATGATCCGTGGCCACATAGCTCAGCAGCTGCTGCATGGCCTGCTTTTGGGCCTCGGGGGCCGAGGCGATCACGCGCTCGATCATCTCAGTGGTCGCCTTATGAAGTTCGGCGACCGCGGTGGCATTATTCAGCATCACCACGCAAATCAGCACCAGTGGCGCGTATCCCGCCAATCCGGAAAACGCCCCCAGCTTCGCGCCCATCCTCAGGCTGATTTGCCCACCGCCGCTTCTCGACCGATAGAGCGTAACCGACAGTCCCCCGGCGGCGAACATGCAGAGAAATGCGAACGGCCCCGGCGCCGAGCTGCCCGATGCAACCAGGGCAAGCAACAGAATCGTCCCCACTACCGCGACCAGACCGGCGGTCACCACCGAGCTGATAGCTGCCCGGCTAAGCAGCGGATTCTTCGTCCGGATCACGGGGGCCGACGGCGCAATGTAGATCACCGGTTCGGCGGGCGGCTGAAGATTCTCAGGGGTTCCCGGCGGCAGCGGCTCCGTCGCCGGCGCCGTCGGAGGACGCACCGGAACTCGAATCTGCGGGTTATGACAACTGGGACAGAACGGACGGCCGTCCTCTACCGCGGCTCCGCATTGGTTGCATGGATGCTCCACGGAAAAACGTTAACAGCCCGGTTATGCGATGCGCAAATGCCTTAATCGCACTCGGCTACTGTCCCGATGGCACAAACACCTGCACCAGCAGCCAGGCGTTCAGCACGGCGATCAGCACCGCCGTCGCCCAGGCCAGCACCTTCAGCCACACCGGATTGACGAACTCGCCCATCAGCTTGCGGTCGTTGGTGAACATCACCAGGGGCACCACCGCAAAGCTCAGCTGCATGCTCAGCACCACCTGGCTGAAGACCAGCAGCCGCGCCGTTCCTCCCTCGCCCGCTACGGCCGTCACGATGATCGCCGGGGTGATGGCGATCAGCCGCGTAATCAGCCGCCGGAACCACGGCTTGGCCCTCAGATGGATGAATCCCTCCATCACAATCTGCCCCGCCAGGGTGCCGGTCAGGGTGGAGTTCTGTCCGCTGGCCAGCAGCGCCAGCGCGAAGATGCCGCTGGCGCCGGTCACGCCCAGCAGCGGAGACATCAGCTTGTAGGCATCCTGTATCTCGGCAATCTCGTGCTGCCCGGCGCGGTAAAACGTCGCCGCTGAGACGATGAGAATGGCGGCGTTGACGAACAGCGCCACCGTCAGCGCCACGGCGGAATCGATATTGCAGTACCGCAGCGCCTCGCGCCGGCCCTCGGGAGTGCGCGCATAGTCCCGCGTCTGCACAATGGCCGAGTGCAGGTAGAGATTGTGCGGCATCACCGTCGCGCCCAGGATTCCGATGGCGATGTACAGCATCATCGGATCGTGCGCGATCACCGGATCGGGAATGAACATCGCCCTCAGCGCCACGCCGAACTCCGGCCGCGAGAACAGAATCTCCAGCCCGAAGCAGATTCCGATCGTCGCCGTCAGCGTTACTACTATCGCCTCGATGTAGCGGAAGCCGCGATTTTCCAGCAGCAGCAGGAGCAGCACATCGAAGCCGGTAATGACAACCCCGAAGATCAGCGGGATGTGGAAAAGGAGCTGCAACGCGATCGCCGAGCCAATCACCTCCGCCAAATCGCAGGCGGCGATGGCGACTTCGGCAAGAATCCAGAGCACGAAGGCCGTGCGCCGGCCGTAGCGCTCGCGGCAGGCCTGCGCCAGATCGCGTCCGGTGACCACTCCCAGCTTCAGCGAGAGGCTCTGCAGCAGGATCGCCATCAGGTTGCTGAGGACGATCACGTAGAGCAGCGTGTAGTTATAACGCGAGCCTGCGGCCAGGTCGGTGGCCCAGTTGCCGGGATCCATGTATCCGACGGCGATCAGGAAGCCCGGGCCGGCAAAAGCCAGCAGCTTGCGAAACACTCCGCCGCCCACCGGCAGCGGGATGCGCGAGCGCACCTCCGGCAGTTCCGGCACGTGTACTTCAGCTCGCCACTGCTCGCTTTCCGTACTCATCAACTGAACTCAGCCCCAGTACTTCTTCTCATGCATTGCCCAGAGAATGCTACCCACCGTGTAGCCTGCCGCCAGCCATCCCACCAGCGAAGCAAAGATCAAGGCGCAGAACTCAAGCGTGCTCGCGGGCCTGGTTGCTCCCAGCATCTCAAACGCGACCCAGAGCGCCCAGCAGAACAGTCCCCAGCCGAAGATACCGGCACGCCAAATGTAACGTGCCTTGCCGCGCGCCCGTGTCCGCAACCACTGTTCGAGGCGTTCCTCTTCGTTCACCTGCCTGAACATCTGCACCCCTTTCGAGCAGTGCTTCAGCTCCATCTCGATCATAATCTGCCTTGATGCCAAGGTCGCCACATCTTTGTGCTTCTACTCCCAAAACTTGTCAACTCTTGCTCTTGGCGGCTGAGGCGGCAAGCAGGTGCTTGTCTGCCCACCATGACAATTGACTTCTCCCGCCGTTACCTCATACCCTTTCTCCTTGGAGAAGCCATGAAAGTTCTCGTTCTTGGCGGCGGAGGCCGCGAGCACGCACTGGTCTGGAAGCTGAAGCAGTCGCCGCGTGTCAGCCAGGTATTCTGCGCGCCGGGCAATGCCGGCATCGCGCTGGACGCCACCTGCCTGCCCTGCGACGTGAACCGGCTGGATTCGATGCTGGAAGTTGCCGTCAGGAGCGGTGCCGATCTGGTCGTGGTCGGCCCCGAGGTCCCGCTGATGCTGGGCATCGTCGACGAGCTTCGCCGCCGCGGAATCCCGGTCTTTGGACCCACGCGGGCAGCCGCGCAACTGGAGTCGAGCAAGAGCTTCTCCAAGGCCTTCATGACGCGGCAGCGCATTCCCACCGCGCTTTACGTGCAGGTTCACGCCGAATCGGAAATCAAGTCGGCGCTGGCCAACTTCAGCCCGCCCATCGTGGTCAAGGCCGATGGCCTCTGCGCTGGCAAGGGCGTGGTCATCGCCAATAGCCGCGAAGAAGCCGCCGAGGTCGCCACCGCGATGCTGCGCGGCTCGCTCGGCGAGGCCGGCCATCGCATCCTGTTCGAGGAATTTCTGCAAGGCGAGGAGATCAGCTTCCTCGTCATCAGCGATGGCGAGCGCGTCGCCCCGCTGGTGGCCGCGCAGGACCACAAGCGCATCGGCGATGGCGACACCGGTCCCAACACCGGCGGCATGGGAGCCTACTCGACCACCGATCTGGTCGACGACAACATGCGCGAGTGGCTGCTGCGTCACATTGCCCGCCCGGTGATTCAGGGCATGGCCGAAGAAGAAATGCCATACACCGGCATCCTGTATTGCGGACTGATGATGACCGCCCGCGGCCCACAGGTGCTGGAATTCAACTGCCGCTTCGGCGATCCCGAGACCCAGCCGATCCTGATGCGCATGGAAAGTGACCTTGTCGATGCCATCGAG
>Ga0326727_10027739_pt1 | contig 10367 bp, 12 predicted proteins | sample MB2enrmetagenome_FD_207643 | JGI IMG/M metagenome (GOLD analysis project Ga0326727, IMG submission 207643) | Lab enriched peat soil microbial communities from McLean, Ithaca, NY, United States - MB29MY | ecosystem: Environmental > Terrestrial > Soil > Wetlands > Peat | place: USA: New York...
AGCAAGACATCCTTCTATCTTGGAACTTCAAGCATCTCGTCAATCGGCGACGGCGGGCGCAGATCAATCAAATCAATATTTCGGGCGGCCTGCCCCTCATTGAAATTGTAGCTCCGCCCGAAATCTGAAGGTGTGAAACTATGAAATATTTTGATTGGGAGCCAACAGCTCGCGAGGCCCAGGTCCCACCGGAGAAGATGGAAGTACTCAGTCAGCTAATTCGGCAAGAATTTCCGGCGGACGAAATGATGTACGAGTTACATCTGCTGCGTGCCTGTGCCGCCATTCGCGACGGAATTCTAACCCTGGAGGAGGCCCTGCGACCCACACCTCATGTTACCCGTGCGAAGTGAGAATCTGTGTAACGTTCCGTCTGTCCCCGGGTTCCCACGTTCCCCCTCCCTAGGGCTTTGCCAGATGGTCAGCAAAAAAGCGGTCCATGAGGTTGAAGGCCTCCTTGCTTTCGGGCAAATCCAAGTGATACCAGAAGGCGTGGGGCAAGCCGTCAAAGACAACCAGTTGGGCGTCGACTCCGGCGCGCAGCAGAGCCCGATGCAAATCCACAGTGCCGCTCAACAGCACGTCGCGCGTGCTGGTAACCAGCAGGGCGGGTGGAAAGCCGTGCAAATCGGCGAAAAGGGGGGAAAGGACGGGGTCGCGGGGGTCGGTGGAACCCACGTAATAGGAAAGGAGCGGTCCCGGGCCGGGAGGCTGGAGGTTACCGGCAAGTCCCCGCACCGTGAAGAAGGCCTGGGAATCACCGGGGCGGCTCATGTCGCCGCTGCCGGAAAAGATGCCGAGGACGCCGGGCAGGGGCAAGCCGTCGCGCCGCAGCCGGACGGCGACTTCCCCGGTCAGGATGGCCCCGGCGGAAGTGCCGTACAAGCCGATGTGGGCAGGCTGGTAAGTTTTCATCAGTTCCTTGAACACCGCTTCCGTATCGTCCACGGCGGCGGGGAAGGGGAATTCGGGCGCCAAGCGGTAGTAAACAGATACCACGGTTATCCCGCTGAGATTGGCGATGGGGATTCCCTCCAGTAGCGAGCCGGAGTCGGAGTTGAAACCGCCGCCATGAACGTTGATGAGCACCAGGGAGCGCTTGCCCTTGGCAAGATCACGTGGCTGGATGAGGTCGCAACGCACCCCGCCCAGCGTCTCCTCATGAACGTCCACGGGATAAAGCTGGCGGGCGAGCGCTGTCCGCGCGGTGCGGTCACGGTCGGTGTTGGCGCGATGCTCGGCCAATGTCCGCGCGGGCGGCACGGGCGGCAGATGCGCGAGATATTTCTGCGCCTCCGGGCTGAGCGTTTGCGGCACGGGGACAACGCGCGTGATGTGCGCGGTGCCGTCCGCGTCGATAGTGGCAGTGTCAGTCTGAGGGACCGGCAAGTTTTGCTCCTGCGAAAACAAGCACGCCGGCAAGAAAAGCCAGACCATGGCAGCAAGGATTTTCTCCGCGCGCGAGCGGAAATGGCGATTCATGAACTCCTCCCCAATCTTGCAGTTGTTAGCCGGCGAGCATGAAATCACACGGCAGACGGAAAGGCAAGGGCGGAGGTCGGAAAGGAGCCTTAGCATGGGAAGGGCTTACCTGAAGAGGTGGGCGCGTCGCTCTTCCAGCCGTTTCTGCAGGGAGCCTGCCGTCTGGGCGTTGCGAACAGTACGCTCCACTTCGTCCGCCTGGCGTTCCTGGCCGGCTAGGTACGCTTCCACCTCCTCGGTGTGTTCCAAGTAATAATAGATGGCGCCGTAAGCCTCTCGTAGAGTGAGGGAAGGAAAGCTGTGCTGGATTTGCTCTGCGGTGGCTCCCTGCTTAAAGTGATGGACCACCAATTCAAGGAGGACGCGGGAAGAGCCCACCCGAATCGTTCCGTCGTCCCAAGTCGTGAGAAGCGCGGGGAGTTTTGTTGCAAGCTTGGCCATGTCTCGAATCATACAACGAGGTTTAGGAGCTGAGCCAACGGTAAATCAGCAAATATGTGGCAGACCGGTCATAGCGTCACCCTGACAGGATTGCTCCAATCCGGGTACCTCTTGCCACCAACCTGGAACGGGCATGTGGTACCTCGCTTGAATTCCACTGTTCTCTGCCCTATGGTATCGGCTATGAAAACCACAGGCCCAACCCTCACACTGCTATCTTTCTTGGTTCTAATCATTTCGGCCAGCAGGCCCCTTGCGGGTCAATGCGTAGGGCATGAGCTCAACAAGCCGGTGCGCAATGTTTGCGGGATCGTCTTGGGGGGTTCGCCCGAACCGCTTGAAGGTGCGTTGGTCACCGTCTATAAGGGTGATACGCAAGTGGCTTTTGCGCGAACCGGCAAGGATGGAAGGTTCTCGCTGGATGGACTGAAAGCAGGGGACTACAGTATTCGAGTCGAGCTCCCCGGTTTTCAACCCGTCGTATCCCCGCTGGTTCTCAGGAGGCCCACGAAGAAATGCAAGCATAGTATGCGCGTCATGCTCGGGCTTGGTAGCGTGGACGCATGCTCGGCGATTTGGACTGATTCCGAGTGGCGCAAATGGCAAAGAGAAAACGACTGAGGTTGGGACATTTGAGTTCTCCGCGGCAGGCGCAGCGTGGCTGGCGCAGAACGAGCCCAGTTCTGCGATCCGCCCAGCTTGATTCGCACTAAATCGCATAGCTGCGCTCGGCGGGAGAATGGTTCCTGGGCGGGAGAATGGTTCCTGGAACCGCTTCCTCTAATCGTCGTCCCCATCGTCCCCTTCTGTCCAATCTACGCCTTTCAAGGATTCCGTGGAATCGCCCAAGGGTTTCCTCGGATCACGATCCGATCCGGGAGGGCGATATCTGCGTTCACCAGGTATTGACCCAGTGACCGATCGATGACGTAGGAGTAGGTGATTCGGATCACGTCTTGACCCCTGCGCGCCTCAAGCTGCCACGATGCCAAGTTCTGCTTGGCCCCTTCCACCAGTGACGCAACTGCTTCACCCTGACCCACCGCGGCATCTTGAACCTCAATGCCTGAGATTCTCCCATCGGACCGAATTGTGCCGACCAACGTTGCTGAGCCTGACGCTTCGGATCTCAGCGCATCGTACGGGTAGTCAAGTTCTTTCAGTGCCATGAGGCAACGCCCGTGCACCTCAAAACGGCAAGGGGGGGCTTCTTTAACAGGAAGGTTGAGCGTCGTAGCGTCCGGGCGTGCGGTAGTCCAACCATAGGGCAAGATATCGAGGTGTTCCTCGCGTGTCTCCCGATTGAAAGTATATACAGCATGCACCTGGCTCTGAGCTCGAACCGCAAGAGCTGGAAGTTCGACGCGCGGCCCAGGGAGGAAAGACTTTGCAGCATCATGCGAAGTAAAGATCACAAGATCTTTACTCAACCACTCGGAGTGTCGCGCTTTCAAATCTTGAGTCAGGCAAATCAAACCATCAATAGTCAGATCCCTCGGCTTGATCACGATCTTCGAGACACCCTTTTCGGCTTTCAGACTGTCCAGGGCGTGGTAGTGCGGCGCCTTACACTGGGCATAAAGGTGCCCTTCCGCGAACAAGACGGAACATAGCAGGAATGCGGATCGCATTAACCAGCTTACATGCATAATCTCACCTAGGAGCAAGTAGCTCGGACCACCGTTTTCGTGGTCCGCGTCTCTTCCCTGGCAGGCGCCACGCCGTCCCATTAGGTAGCCCTCGTCAACGAAGAGTTGCGTCGCTCCGGCACGCTAGACCGTCGGGGTTCTTAGCATGCGGTATGACGCGAGAACCGAAATCACTCCCATTGCAAGTCGAGGAAGGAAGACAAAAAACAAATAGAACTCATCCCAGCAACCACTTCCCAGGACTCTGCAATATGCGGGCACCCAGACCGCGAACCGACATGTCCACCCGATAGCTGCAATGCCTCCCAGTAAGATCCCTCCTGCCAACGCAACGACGAGAGCCTTTCTTTTGTGCATTACATAGACAATCGCGAAAGCCAACGGAAGCCACGCGAGCAAGTTCATGAGGAAGAACAGAGGGCCAAACGCCCAAGCATGGCTTACGAGCCCCTCATCGTAAGAAGGTAGGATTTCTTCGTCGAGCCAGTGCTCGATAAGGGAGGGAAACGGGAAGTTTGAGTACAGCCACGCGGATACTAAACCTGCGATCACCGCAGCCCAAAGAACCATCACAAGAGTGCTTCGCTTCATAACGCCGCCTCTAAATCACACCCGGAAATTCTCGGGCAAATGCCGGTCTTCAATCTCGATTTTCTTTTCGAGTAGCGGCACCAAATCGGGAGTGAAGAGGAAGACATCCTCTTCCGCGGCGGTGGGGGCGGCGGCAAACACTGGCGTCTTGGTGGTTTTGAGCAGCGCAATCAATTGCCGCGTGTTGTCCATATCGTCTTCGACAATCTTCATGCCTCTGGCCAGATCCAGCCGGCGATTCGTGGGGTCAGGGGGGTCGGGCGGAGTGTGCCGCATCTGGTCCAGGAACTCCTGATATTGCACCGTCAGGCTGGCGTTGCGGATGGTGAGAAGCAGCGCCTGTAACCGCACGTCAAGCGCCGCCAGATCGGCTTGGCCGTCTGCACTGCCGGCCGCGCGGGCGTCTTTTAAGGCGGCCCGCGCTTCCGCGAGTTCCGCGGTGGCACTGTCGAAGATCCGCGTGGCCAGCCAGGCGCTGGCCGAACCTTGAATCATACGAGTGCCCTGGAGGTCCATCAGGTTCGCCGCCTGCTCTTCCGACCACGCTTGAAACTGGAAGCGCCGGTAGTAATCCTTCTCTTCGGGCGTCAGTTCCAGCGGAAACGGCACCAGGGGCCGCACCAGCCAGCGTTGACAAATGCTGCCCAGCAACAAGACGGGGCCGCCCCTTTGGAGCGGCGCCAGCGCCTCGGAAGCGCGGGTGAGGCATTCCCACGCGCGCACCAGATGCGGACCGCCGCTCGCGCCCGCTGCCTGCTGGGCCACGCGCGTGAGCACTTGATACCGCGCCAGGGGGCCTGGAGCCGCGTTCTTTCTCAACTCCCGGGCCAGGCCAAACAACCAGGGCGACGACGGTTCGAGGTTGATGGCCAGGTCGGCTTCCGGACTCGACAAGGTGGCCTGCCATTCCTCGGTAAACCGGCAGGGTTGTGGAAGGCCGACCACGGGGTAAAAGTTCGAGCCGTAGAAGTAGTTACCCAGTCCGACGTTCATGCGCTGTGGCGCCTTGCCGCTGGGGGTCAGCCAGCGTCCGCCCAGGGACACTTCCGCAACACAGCCGGAATCGCGCGCTCCGGCGGCCACGGCCTCGAGCCAGCCATCCAGGCGGTCGTCCATGGAGCGGTTCCGGCAGAATTCCGGGCCGTTCGGGCCAGGGTACAAGCGCGGATGCCAGCAGATGCCGGCACCGGAATCATTGGTCAAAAAGAAAAACTCCTCGATGGGCGCCAACTGGCAAAGCCTGGCCACGGCGCGGCGATAGAGCGCCAGCACTTCCGGGCGATCGATGCAGGGAGCGTAGTAATTGTGCCGGGCGCGGGGCGGATACTGGCAGCGCGGCCCTCGCCAGTCCGGGTGGGCCGCATAGACCGCGTCGGGCAGAAACATGGGTTCGGCGCCGTCAAAGCTTGCCTTCAAGTTTAGTTTGCGCAGCACCTCGCCACGCTGCGCCAGAATATCCTGACAGCGTTGGACGTAGTCGGCCGGTATCCACGGCTGGAGCTCTTCCGGCGGGGCGATTTTGAAGAACGAGGCGTGCCGCATGCTCCAGTTCGGATACGGGTCCAGGGGGTCGAACCACTGCCAGCGCGCCTTGGGCAGATCGCCAATGGAAACGTGGGTGGCGCCCACCTCCGCGGCAAAATCCGCCAGCCGCCGGAATTCATCAAGGCTTTCGGTAGGGCAGGTGACCACGATTCGGCGGCGCCGGCCCGTGCTCCCCTTCTCCTGCGGTGCGGACCACGCTTCCAGCGGCACACAGCGCAGCGTCGCGGCGACGGCCAGCATCCGCTGGGTGAAGGTTCTTCGGTTCATCTCAACCACCTCCCGATGTTGGCGACCTCAAGTAAACGGGAATTTCCACTTTAGCTCCCAACCGCCCCACACTATACGCCCCTCGAGGGGTTCCAGCGCGCTATCTTTCGTTGGCTGGGTCCAGAGGCTCGTGACAGGGCCCTGTCTACTTCATCGCGAGTCCGGAAACTGCCGACTGCGGCCTACCCGTCCGCACACCCCTCCGTCCCTGGTGACCCCAGGTTCCTGCCTACTGCCTTCTGCCTGACGCCCACTCCCCCAAGCACAAATGAGCCGCCTGTGGTATCCTCCCTCGCTGCTCATTTTTGCCCAAGGCGCCGCCGGCGGAAGGTCGTCCTCTTCCGCCACGCCAGTCGCACGAATGGGAGCATGTTTGATCCCGCGGCGCTTCGGCCATCCCGGCTCGAGGAGGAGTCAAAACCCGCCATGAAATTGCATCACGTTATCGAAGCGCAACAGTTTAATTCATCCTCGCTTCTTCATCTCTTTGATGCTGCCAAATACATGGAACAAGTCGTGGCCCATGGAGGCACGATGGAATTTCAGAAGCGCATTATGGCGGCGCTCTTCTACGAGCCCTCCACGCGCACCCGCTTCTCCTTTGAAACCGCCATGCACCGGCTGGGGGGGCGCGTCATCTCCACGGAAAACGCCGCCGAGTTTTCTTCCGTGGCCAAGGGTGAAACCCTGGAAGACACCGTGCAAATCCTCAATGGCTACGCGGACGTGATTGTGATCCGCCATTACGAGGTGGGGGCCGCCAAGCGCGCCGCCGCCGTCTCACAAGCTCCCGTCATTAACGCCGGAGACGGCGCCGGCCAGCATCCCACCCAGGCCCTGCTTGACCTTTACACGATCCGCAAGGAAATCGGAGCGGTCGACGGCCTGAAGATCGCCATGGTGGGAGACTTGGCGCAAGGCCGCACGGTGCGCTCGCTCACCTACCTGCTCAGCAAATATCAGGACATCAAGATTTACTTTGTCGCGCCCACCCTGCTGAAGATGAAAGACGACATCCTTGAACACCTGCGCGAACACCACATCTGGTACGCGGAAGAGACCGATCTGGACAAGGTCCTGCCGGAAGTCGACGTGGTCTACCAGACGCGCATCCAGAAGGAACGCTTCGGCGACCGCATCTCCGATTACGAGAAATGCCGCGGCGTCTACGTGATCAACCGCCATGCCCTGGGATTGATGAAGGCAAAATCCATCATCATGCATCCTTTGCCCCGCCTGGATGAAATCAGCATGGAAGTGGACGCCGACCCCCGTGCCGCCTACTTCCGCCAGGCGCAGAACGGCTTGTACGTGCGCATGGCGCTGCTCTCCATGGTCTTTTCGTAAGCGTGCTTGCCGTTCATCCTGCCGCCTCTGCCTCGCCGCCTCGCGACGTAACCACGGCGGTACCTCTGTACTAGTACCGTAGTTACATTGAGTGTACCCTGGATTTCATTCAGAATGCCTGTGTAGGTAATGATGTCAAATCGAAGAAAAGGATTGCGAGGGGTTGATCATATGGTTATCGGCACAAGATTGCGTTCTCTCCGTGAAGAGAAGGGCATGTCGCAGGGAGACATCGAAAAAAGCACCGGCCTGCTGCGGTGTTATATTTCGCGCATTGAGAACGGGCATACCATCCCGTCTTTGGAGACTTTGGAGCGCTTTGCGGGCGCCCTGGATGTTCCCTTGTACAAGCTGTTTTACTCGGGTGATGGCGATGCTCCCACACCCAATCTGGTTCGGCGCCAGAGCCTGGATGAGCTGGCGGCGCAGCCGGGGAAAGCCGGCGAGGAGGCGCGCTTCCTGCTCCAGTTCAAGAACGTCCTGGCCAAACTCGGTGATCCCGACCGTGATGTGGTGCTGACCCTGGCCAAGAAACTGGCGACGCGCTAAGTCCTCCGCGGGGCCGCCGCGCCTGCTCAGCGGAGGGATTGGCCGGCCATGGTGCCGGGCCTCCCTCCGCCACCTGGAGCCCTTCTTAGTAGCCTACTGTGGAACCAGGATGACGTTCTCCTCGGGCTCTTTCCCCGTGGACTTCTCCGGCACCTTGCCGGAGACCGCGCGCAGGTAGTTTACCAGGTTCCAGCGCCGTTCATCGCTCATGCGGCCCGCCTGGGACGGCATGGGGTCCTTCCCGGCGCCAATGATCGCGAAGAGCTCTCCGTCGGTCCGGTCCTTCAGCGTATCCGCCTTGGTGAAATCCGGCACATTGAGCTTCATGTCGGCGGCCAATTCACCCTTCCCATCGCCCTTATCACCATGGCAAAGAGCGCACTGGGTGGTGAAAATCTTCTTGCCCCGGCTGACGGAAACCTCGGTGAACTTCACCGGGTTCTTTCGCGCTTTATCCTCGGCTGAAATCACCGCCGGGTGAGGCGCTTCGGGCGCTTGGGTTGTGGCGGCGCCGGCGGGAGGCGGCGTCTCCTTCTTCTCTTGGGCCCACAAGCAACCTGCTGCTAAAAGCAGGACTAGAATCAACGTCTTTGAAGGCATGGCATTCCTCGGGCGGATAAATGTCGTGCGCCGCAATCAATCCGCTGCGGACAAGGTTGCGGTGCTTTTGAACCACCCCACTCCCGAGAGAGCAATTTCGTTTCCCACTTTGACATAGGTCACAGAAGGAATGGGACAAACTGTCTCTGTCCCAGCGATTATAGTGACAATTTGTCTTTGCCACCCGCGACTCCCTGCACCGGGGTGCGTCCTTTTGCCCATGTCCCTCTCGAACCCCCACACACCGCCAGGGACCCAGTGAGCAGTATGGCGAGAGGGATGAATTGTAAAGGCGAGGTCCATTAGCTATGACCCGCAACATAGAGCAGCAGCGCGAGGATGAAGACAGGGATCAATCCCAGCAACAGGTAGGGGAAAAGCCTTCCGTATGGCGCCGCCTGCCGCTGGTGGGAGGTGTGACGCTCGGCGGTGGCGCCCACCGCGACTTGGTCCTGGTGTTCCAGGTCGTTGGCGAGTTCGCGGGCAACGTGGTAACGGTTCAGCGGATCGCGTTCCATGGCCCGCAGGATGATTTCCTCCAGCGCGGGAGAAATCTCCGGCGCAATCTTCCGTGGCGACGGCGGATCGGCCTTAAGTTTGACATTCAGGATCAGGAAGGGGTCCTCTCCGGGGAAGGGCGTCTCCCCGGTCAGCATTTCATAGAGGATGACGCCCAGGGAGTACAGATCGCTGCGCGCGTCCCCGCGTTTGCCCTTGACCTGCTCGGGTGAAATATATTCGGGCGTTCCCTGCGTTTTGGAGAGCTTCCCGAAGGTCAAGCGCCGCGCGCCGGCCTTGGACGCAATGCCGAAATCGATCAGCTTGATGCGGTCGCCGGCGTCGAGCATGATGTTTTCCGGCTTCAGGTCGCGATGCACGACGCCCTGACCGTGAATGTAATCGAGCGCTTCGCAGATTTGCAGCGCGATGTGCACGGCGCGTTCCGCCGAGAACTTTCCCTGCTCGTTGAGCACCTGGCGCAGCAGGCGTCCCTCCACCCATTCCAGCACCATGTAGAGGCGGCTGCGGTCTTCCTCGGCAAAGACCTTGATGATCCCCGGATGGCTCAGCGTCGTGCCAATCGCTTCCTCGCGCTGAAAGCGGTCGAAGAAGACGGGGTCACATTCCATCTCGAAGTGGGGAAGTTTGATGGCCACGCACCGGTCGTTGGTCAAATCGGTGGCGCGGTAAATGGTGGCCATGCCGCTGGTGGCCACCAGGCTGTCAATCCGGTAGTGATCCAGCACGTCGCCGGCACGAAGGGGAATCAATTGCAAGGAGGAAGCGCCCATACCCGCCCATAGTAGGGCACAAGGCATAAAGAATTCATAAGGATCCCCGAAGGAATCTATAAACAGAGGTGCAAGCGCTCCTGCCGCGCCGCGGCTGTTCCCGACCCTCACGCCGAATGGACGGGCGCCTACATCTTGATGGCCGGATGGGTATGTTTGCGGAGGTACCAGCAGGGGGTGTAACCCATGTGCGGGAACAGGGAGTTCACGCAAGTCTGCCGGCGCGGATCGAGGAAGTAAAAATCCGACTTGCCGCTCTTCAGTCCTACGTCGTAATAGGGCCGCACGGTGACCGTGCTGTAAGCGGCGCGCCCTTTGGGAATGGGGATGCGCACCACGGCGTAGTCCGCCGCATACACTACGGCCAGCAACCCCACCACGATCAAGGCAATTTGCTTTACGAGTTTCACGCGCCAATTCCGCCCCACGGCCTGTCCGGAGCATCACTCCCACTCCGCGGCCGCGCCAGGATTTAAATGTACCGTTTTCGGCAAAATTATTGTACTCCATTTGTGCCCCGCGCGGCATCATCCCCGTGGTGTCCTGTGCGAAGCACCTTGGAGTGCGGCGGCTCGACGCCGCCTTGGTCCTTATCCTCGGCGTT
>Ga0326727_10027740_pt1 | contig 10367 bp, 6 predicted proteins | sample MB2enrmetagenome_FD_207643 | JGI IMG/M metagenome (GOLD analysis project Ga0326727, IMG submission 207643) | Lab enriched peat soil microbial communities from McLean, Ithaca, NY, United States - MB29MY | ecosystem: Environmental > Terrestrial > Soil > Wetlands > Peat | place: USA: New York...
GCCTGCTTTTCGCCGCAACGTAACGAATACAGCTGCCCCGGTCCGGAACCCGGGGCAGCGCTCCGTTGCGGCAAATCGCGAATCCTAGTCCACAGAAGAGGCACATCATGTCGGCCATTAGCTCAACCGGATCCACTCCGCTCTCGACGAGCTCCGGCGCGTCCACCGGTGCCAATCCGCCACTGACCATCTCCGGCCTGGCTTCCGGAATCGATACCAATGCGATCATTCAGCAACTCGTCGCCGTTCAGCAGCAACAAGTCACAAACCTGCAGAACCAGCAGTCGGGCATCACGGCAAAAGAGACCACGATCAAGCAAATTGAGGCTGACTTGCTCGACCTGCAAACTCAGACGAATTCACTGGCCGCGTCGACCAACGGTATCTTTGATGCGCGTTCGGTAACTTCCAGTGACCAGACCATCGTCACCGGCGCTGCTTCTTCGGACGCGACGCCGGGTATCTATTCATTCAAAGTCGATTCGCTGGCGCAGGCGCAGGAAATTGCATCGCAAGGCTTCACCAGCGGTGGAAGCACCATTACTCAAGGGACTTTCAGTTTCCAGGTGGGTTCCGGTCCGGTGACTTCCATCACGATTGGCGGCAGCAATAACACCCTTCAGGGACTGGCAAACGCAATCAATAACTCAGGCGGCGGCGTCACCGCTTCGATTGTCAATGATGGCTCCGTCTTCCAGCCGTATCGCCTCGTGCTGACGAGCAATGCGACCGGAACTGCCAACGCCGTTACGATCACCAATAATCTGGGAGCCGACTCCGGTTCGGCGTCGCAACCGGTGTTCGGGTCGACTTACATCGGGGCAGCCAACGCCGCCGCTGCGAATACGAGCACGTCTGTTGCTTCCAGTAACTCCGGCGCCGGCAATTACACGGGCGCTACCAACAACACGTACACTTTCACCGTGACGAACGGCGGGACGGTCGGTACGAGCGATGGCATCACATTGCACTACACGGACTCGACCGGAGCGAACAGCGGCACGATCACCGTGAACTCAGGAGACGCCGGCGTCGCCAAGACGGTCGCACAGGGCATCACTGTCGCCTTTAGCGCGGGCACGTTGGTCAACGGCGACACCTTTACCGTCCAGGCCTACGAGCCGAACGTGCAGGCCGCGACCAACGCGTCCGTGACCGTCGGTTCCGGCAACGGTGCCCTTACCGTCGCCAGCTCCAGCAATCAGGTAAACAACGTGATTCCAGGTGTCACACTGAACCTCGTTGGCGCCAACCCCAGTGAAAACGTGTCTCTGACAGTCGCTGCAAATACGAGTTCCATCGCCACGACGGTTCAGAACTTTGTCAATGCATACAACACCGTGGTCACCGACATCAACACCGCCACGAGCTTCGATCCGTCAACCAACACGGCCGGCGACCTACTGGGGAACAGCGACGTCTCCTCCATCCAAAGCCAACTAGCAGCCGGGATCGGCACGGTCGTACCCGGTCTGACCAATCTCAACAACCTGACGGCCATCGGCGTCACCGCTAACGCCGATGGCACGCTCACGCTCGACAGCACGACGCTGAATAACGTCCTCAACGGGCAAGTCCCCGGGGCGTCCCTGAATGAAGTAAAGAGCTTGTTCACCTTGAGCGGCAGTTCCAACAACCCTGGCGTACAGTTCATAACCGGCAGCAATAGCACGGTCGCATCCTCGACGCCTTACCAGGTAGTCGTAACGCAGGCCGCAACTCAAGGGTCTGTCACAGGCCAGGGGGTGCTGACCGCGCCGGTAACGATCACCGGCAGTAACAATACTTTTACGCTGGGTATTGACGGACAAACCGCTCAAACGATTACCATTCCGCCGAACACCGGGAATTCGCAATATACTCCCCAACAACTGGCAAACATCATCCAGTCACAGATCGCCGCGAACGCCACGCTCGCAAACGACAACGTCCAAGTCAGCTTGAGCGCCGGGCAATTATCGATCACGTCGTCCACGTACGGCACGTCGTCGAATGTCACTATCGGCAGCGGCACAGCCCTGAGCGTCCTGGGGTTCTCGACCGGTCAGTCCGGCAGCGGGCTGAATGTCGCGGGTCATTTCGTTGCCGGAGGTAATACCGAAGCGGCCACCGGCAGCGGGCAGGTGCTGACCGGCAACACCGGCAACGCAAATACCGACGGGTTGACTGTCCAGGTGTCGCTGACGCCGGCTCAGGTAGCTTCGAATCCGCAAATCAACTTGACGGTCTCGCGCGGCGTCGCCTCGACTCTAAGCCAGACAATCACCGGTTTGACCGACCCGACGACCGGCCGGTTGCAAACAGTGATCCAGGGATTCCAGGATCAAGTTCAAACAATCCAGAACACGATTACGCAGGACAGTAACGAGATAACGCAGCAAGAGAACCGCTTAACCGCACAATTCGCCGCGATGGAAGCGATCATCAGCCAGTTGAAGAGCGAGAGCTCGGTGATCGCCACTCTGACGCAGAACTTGAACTCGACTTCGTCGTCGAGCAACAACAATTCGGGAATCTCCTTCCCGTCAACTACTTCGTCGTCGTCTTCCGGCGGTTGATCTTTTGATTCGCCGGCCCACACGACCAAGGACTCCACACAGTCATGAATCCTGCCGTAGCGTATCGCCAGCCTTATTCGCCCGGATGGACTCGGGTGGACATGCTGTTGGCTTTGTACGATGGAGCCATCGAGCGGTTGGAGCTCGCCGCCAGCTCATTGCGCAGCGGCGACCGCATGACCGCGGTACGCCTGCTGACCCGTGCCGCAACGATCGTCGCCGAACTGGTTGGCGGGGTCGACCCGCATTACGTCCATGCTCAAGAGTTCCTGCATTTGTACGGTGTCGTGTCAACCGGAATCAGCCGAGTTACCTTGGCGGATACGGAAGGCTCCCTTTCTCTCCTCCGCGCTATGCGCGACGGCCTGGCCGACTGCCGCGGTGAAGCATCACGTTTGGAACGCGAAGGAGTGCTGCCACCTGCAGGCACCTCACACATCACCGGCACGACGGCCTGATTTGCATTGATGGCCCGGGAGCAACCGTCACTCGGTTTCCCGGGCTCTTTTTGTACACTGACTGTGACTCGCCGGGAGGCGAGTTACATCAGGAGCTCCCATGAGAACCTTTGGCGCGCTGTCCCTGGCCATTGCCGGCTTGCTCTATTCCGTTCACCGGGACAGCTCGTTGCAGCCAAGTTCAGCCACAATTGTCGGGCGTTGGGACCTGATCATTTCCGGCGAGCGCGGCGATTATCCATCCTGGCTGGAAGTACGGAAGTCCGGCTATCGTACGCTCGTCGGCTCCTTCGTCGGTCGCACCGGCAGTGCCCGGCCGATCAGCCGCGTGGAATTCACGGACGCACACCTTCGCTTCGCCATACCGCCGCAGTGGGAGAATCGCTCCAGTGACCTTGTATTTGAAGGTCAGCTCGAGGGCGACTCTTTACGCGGCGAGACAACCGACGATCAGGGTCGTCATGTGAAGTGGACGGGCCGGCGCGCTCCTGTGCTGCAGCGCGATCGCCTTCCGCATTGGGGGACGGCGATCGAATTGTTCGATGGTAAGAGTCTCAACGCATGGGTACCGCGTGCGCCTGCGAAGAAAAGCGGCTGGACGGTGCGCGACGGCTTGCTCGTCAACGTACATCCGGGAACCGACCTGGTTAGCAAGCAGAAATACGGCGACTTCCAGGTCCACGCCGAGTTTCGCTATCCGAAAAAGAGCAACAGCGGCATCTACCTGCGGGGGCGCTACGAAGTCCAGATCGAGGACAACTATGGCGAGGAACCGAACGCACTCGGGATCGGCGGCGTCTACGGCTTTTTGATTCCGCGGATCAATGCAGCCAAGAAACCGGGCGAGTGGCAGACGCTCGACATTACCCTGGTCGGCCGGGTCGTCACCGTCGTCTTCAACGGCGAGACCGTGATCGACCGCCAGACCATCCCCGGGATCACTGGCGGAGCGCTCGACTCCGACGAAGGAGCTCCGGGACCGCTCATGATTCAAGGCGATCACGGCCCGATCGAATTCCGCAAGGTCACGCTCACGCCTGCGGAATAAGCGCGTCGGGCGAAGTCGCGCTTTGTACGCCCTGGAAACCCGGGACTTGAGATCCCCCCGCATCCGCGTCATACTGATTTCATCCGCCCGCTGAGTTTGACGCAGGTAGCTCCGCTTAGAAACTGCTTGAAGGGGAACTCGGACCCACCCGCACCCCCCTGACGTTCCTCCCCCCCCGTAAGTCACGCCTGAACTATCATCGAGGTCATTCCGGTGAATCGCGTCGCGCTTGCTGCACTCACTGCACTCGTGAGTTATTTCGCGTTACCGCAGTCCCGCGCGCTAGCGCAAAGCCGCGCTTCGCGTCCAGTGATTCCCGGGTTCGAACGATTCTATTCCGGCCCTGGCGCAGATGAAGTTCGAGGCGGCCGGTTGTTGTTCGTCGAGTTGAGTTGCGGAAAATGTCACGCCTTCCAGGACAAGGCCGTTGCGCCCAAGCAACCTCCGATCCTGGACGGTGTTGCCGGCCGAGTGCGCATCGGCTGGCTTCGCCAATTCCTGACCGACCCGCAGGCGGCCAAGCCCGGAACGACGATGCCGGGCCTGTTCTCCGGTGATCCCGCGCGCGATCAAAAAGTAGAGGCCTTGGTCCACTTTCTCGCCTCGACCGGACCGCTCAAAGTCGGACACGGGGAGCGAAAGCGAATCGCCGCAGGTCGCGAGCTATACCACCATGTTGGCTGCGTCATGTGCCACGGCTCGCGCAATGCGAGCGGCAAGCAAGAAACCGTGGTGGCGACTTCAGTGCCTCTCGGCGACCTGTCTGCCAAATACTCGTACGACAGTCTAGCGACCTTTCTTGAAAATCCTCATCGCGTCCGGCCTGCAGGACGAATGCCCAAACTCTTGTCCGCCGTGGATGCGAAAGCGGTTGCCAATTACCTGCTTCAGGGAACGACTCCACCGGCTCGCGGATCGTCCAAGTTCGCGTATTATGAAGGCTCTTGGGACAAAATCCCGGATTTTGCGGAGTTGAAGCCGGTCGATCAAGGTACGGTCATCGGCTTCGACCTCACACCCGCGCGCCGCGGTGATCGCTATGCAATTCGATACGAAGGCGTGTTCGCAGCCGACGTCGCCGGGAAATACTCATTCTCGCTCGCCAGCGACGATGGCTCGCGCCTCTATGTCGACGGCAAGTTGATCGTCGACAACGACGGTATCCATCCGCCGCAGTCGAAGAGCGGATCGACGCAACTAACGGCCGGTATTCACCATGTCGTAGTCGCATATTTCCAAGGCGGCGGTGGCGCGGAACTGGAAGTGACCATCGGCGTGCCCGGCTCCGGAAAATTCGACCTCGGCGACATGGTCGCTCCAAACGCTTCCGCTCTCAAACGGAAGGCAGACGCAAAACCGGCGAACGACCCGGATGCTCTTCAGATATCTGAAGAGCTAGCCAAGAAAGGTCGAGAGTTGTTCGCAACAATCGGCTGTGCAAGCTGCCACCAACTCAGTCACGGCGGTTCGCAGATCGCTTCGAGTTTGAAAGCGCTACCGGTCGGCAGGCTGCGCGAGGATGCAGGTTGCCTCTCTTCCACGCCCGGTCTGAATATCCCGCGGTATGGGCTAGACGCGGCACAGCGACACGCACTGGCCCGAGGCATGTCGAGTCCGCTGGCGACGCCGCCGTCGCGGTCGGAACTGATCCACCAAACGATGATCACGTTTAACTGCTACGGCTGTCATAGCCGCAACAAAATCGGCGGACCCGACCCGGCGCTCGACCGATTCGTCGGCACGACACAGCCCGAAATGGGCGAAGAAGGACGCCTTCCGCCGCCGCTCGATGGCGTCGGCGCGAAACTGAACGAAGATTACCTGCGAGAACTTCTCGACGGCGGCGTCCATCATCGGCCGTACATGCACACGCGGATGCCCGGCTTCGGCGACGCCAACGTGGGCAAACTCGTCTCCCTGTTCGGAGCGAGCGATCATTTGCCCGCCGCGCCAGCCGTGACTTTCAAACAGCCGATGGCGCGCATCAAGGATTCGGCTCGACACCTGGTCGGCGGCCAGGCGTTTGGTTGTGTCAAGTGCCACACCTTTGCCGGCATCAAGGCTGAAGGCGTGCAAGGCATCGACATGACGTTGATGACGAAGCGCCTACAACGTTCCTGGTTCCACGCGTACATCCTCGATCCGCCGAGCATTCGGCCTGGAACTCGTATGCCATCTGCCTTTTATCAAGGCAAAAGCGCTCTGCCGGCTGTGCTCGACGGCGATCCGGCGACGCAGATTGAGGCGATGTGGGTTTATCTCAAGGATGGATTGAAGAGCCGGCCACCGACCGGCATCGGCAGCCGGTCGATCCCGCTCATACCCGACCAGAGCGCCATCATTTATCGCAATTTCATCGAAGGCGCCGGGCCTCGCGCCATCGGCGTCGGCTATCCGGAGAAGATGAACCTGGCTTTCGACGCGAACGAGATTCGCCTCGCGATGCTCTGGCAGGGCGCTTTCATCGACGCCGGACGGCACTGGACCGATCGCGGCGTCGGCTTCGAGGGACCGGCCGGCGATAACGTGCTGCACCTGCCGGAAGGCGCCGCATTCGCGGTGCTGCCGCGCCCGGATGCTCCGTGGCCAACGGCCAAGGCCAAAGAATCGGGCTATCGCTTCCTCGGCTATCGCCTGACGCCGGATGACCGACCGACGTTCCGGTACGCCTTCGGCGAGTTCACTATCGAGGACTTTTCGAATCCGGCTACGTCCGGCAAGCAGCCGCTGTTCCACCGCGCGCTTGAAATCAGCGGCCCGAGAAGCCCGACCGGTCTCACGTTCCGTGCAGCCGTGGCCGATCAGATCAGCGACCTTGGCAAGGGTGAATACCTGATCGATTCGCTTCTTCGCTTGAAGATCGAGAGCGGCACGAAAGCCGTGGTTCGTAAATCCGCTGGCAAGACAGAGCTGCTCATTCCCGTGCGTCTCTCCGATGGCAAGGCCCGGGTCGACGTCGACTACGCTTGGTAACCCTCGCTCCTGCTTCGGCTCCTTGGCGATAATCCTCAGCACCCAACGGCGATCCATGCGAAATACGCTCTTCAGTTTGGTTCTGGCAGGCTCCGTGTGCTTCTTGCTTTTTTCTTCGGCAGCCGGCCGGCCGGATAGTGCGGCCCCGAAATCCGCCGACACCGAGGCGGACTATTACAAACTGCTCACCTTCACCACACCGCCGGGCGAGGTGTTGGAAGCCGGCGCTTTAGAGGTGATGCCGGACGGCAGAGTGGCCGTGGGTACGCGTCGCGGCGAAGTTTGGATGATCGACAACGCCTATTCGGATAACCCCGCTGCCGCGAAGTTTTCGCGGTTCGCTCACGGGCTGCACGAAGTTCTCGGTCTGGCAGCCAAAGATGGCTGGCTGTACGTCACGCAACGGCCCGATGTCTCGCGCATCAAGGACACCAACGGCGATGGCAAGGCCGACGTCTTCGAGGTCGTGACCGATGGCTGGGAAATCAACGGCGACTATCACGAATACGCCTTCGGCTCGCGCTTCGATAAGAACGGAAACCTTTGGATCACGCTCTGTTTGACAGGCTCATTCGACAGTCACAGCAAATTCCGCGGTTGGGCGTTCAAGGTCACGCCGGAGGGCAAGGCTATCCCGGTAGCCAGCGGAGTGCGTTCGCCCGGCGGCGTCGGGTTCAACGCCGAAGGAGATGTCTTTTACACGGACAATCAAGGCCCGTGGAACGGTTGCTGCGGGTTGAAGTACGTCCGGCTTGGGGGTTTCTGCGGGCACCCGGGTGGCTTCCGTTGGTACTCCGAAAAGGAGGCTTCTTACCTCGGGCCGGCGCCGACGGTTCCGAAGAGCGGCAGCCGGATGATGCTCGAAGCCAAGAAAATTCCGCAACTCGAACCGACCGCGATCATGTTTCCCTACGGTCCGATGGGCCAATCCGCAAGCGGCTTTGACTGCGACCTGAGCGGTGGAAAATTCGGCCCGTTCGAAAAGCAATTGTTTGTCGGCGATCAAACGCACAGCACGATCATGCGAGTCTTCCTGGAAAAGGTGCAGGGGCACTACCAGGGCGCCTGTTTTCCGTTCCGTCATGGATTTGCTTCGGGCGTGGTGCCCGTGCGCTTTGCGAAAGATGGCTCGTTGTTCGCCGGCGGGACGAATCGCGGCTGGGGCTCACGAGGGCCACAGCCTTTCGCGATCGAGCGCCTCGTTTGGACCGGAAAAACTCCGTTTGAAATTCGCGAGATGAAGGCACGCCCGAATGGTTTCGAGCTGACGTTCACCAAGCCGGTCGACCCCACCAGTGCGGGTAAGATCGAGTCTTACGTAATGAAGACATTCACGTACATCTATCAATCGAGCTACGGCAGTCCGGAAGTCGACCAGACCACACCGAAGATAACGGCGGCTACGGTGAGTCCAAACGGGATGGGAGTGCGCCTGAGCGTGGAAGGTTTACAAGAAGGGCACATCCACGACCTGGCGGCCGCGGGGGTCCGCTCAACGGAGGGTCAGCCGCTTTTGCATCCACAAGCGTATTACACGCTCAACTATATTCCAAAGGAGTAGCGCTGCCGCGTTATTTCTTCCGCTGGCGGTTCCAATATTCGACCAGGTCGATGCGCGTGATGATGTCGATGACCCGGCCGTCTGCGACGGCCAATACGCCGGTATTTCCAGACAATAACAAGCGATAAGCCTCGTCCAGGTGAATCGCCGTATCGAGTTGCGGGAGTGGACGCGCCATCACTTCGCCGACTGTGACAGCGGCCGGGTCGCTCTTGTCGTGAAGCACGCGCGCGAGCGTCACTTCCTGAATCGTCCCGACCGGCTTGCCTTCTTGGAGCACGGGGATTTGCGAGATATTCGACGATTGCATGCAGTCGATCGCTTCCGCCACCGTCGTTTCCGGACCGATCGACACCAACTGGCGGGGACCTCTCGTCTTCAGCAAATCGCCCACCGAATAAGCCTGCTGCTTCTGCATCTCCAGGTTGTTGTCCGTCAGCCACTGGTCGTCGAAGAATTTACTCAGGTAATTCCGCCCGGTGTCGCAGACCAGGCCCACCACCAGCGATCCGGCAGGCAACCGACGGGCGTAGCGCAGGGCGGCCGCGACGCTGGTGCCGCTGCTGCCGCCGGCCAGGATTCCTTCGCGCCGCGCCAGGGCGCGAGCAACGTGAAATGATTCGACGTCGCTGACGCGCACCCAATCGTCCACAAGCTGGCTATTAAACGTCTTCGGAACGAAATCCTCGCCGATTCCTTCGACCTTCCACGCCTTTGGAGCGCCGCCGGAGAGCACGCTGCCTTCGGGATCGGCGCCCACGATCTTTACGTCCGGGTTGCGTTCCTTGAGATAACGACCCACTCCAGAGACTGTTCCCCCCGTGCCGATGCCGGCGACAAATGCGGTGATCCGTCCCTCGGTTTGTTCCCAAAGCTCCGGTCCGGTGGTGCGATAGTGGATTTCCGGATTCGACAAATTCGTAAACTGGTTCGGACGCCAGGCGCCCGGAATTTCGCGGGCCAGGCGATCCGCCACGCCGTTGTAACTATCCGGAGAATCCGGCGGCACGTTGGTTTGCGTGATGACGACTTCCGCACCGTAGGCCTTCAGGAGCAGGATTTTCTCACTGGCCATCTTGTCGGGAAGAACGAAGATGCAGCGATAGCCCTTAACGGCCGCCACCATGGCGAGGCCGACGCCGGTGTTGCCAGCCGTCGCTTCGATGATCGTGCCGCCGGGACGCAGCAGGCCGCGCCGCTCGGCCTCGGCCACCATCTCCATACCGACGCGGTCCTTGACGCTGCCACCCGGGTTGAGGGATTCGACCTTGACCGCCACTGTGACAGGCAAGCCTTCAGCGAGTCGGCGGAGTCGAACGAGTGGCGTCCTGCCCACCGATTGGAGAATATTGTCGAGCATCGGTCTCCCTCTCAGGCGTAATGAATGGTGCGCCTCATTGTGGCTTCGGAGGGGGCACTGGGGCAAGGCGAGTCTCGCGGTGGACGCCGTTGGCAATCGGCTCATAGCATGATGGTCGCCGGCCGGGTTCGAGGACTTGAATCGTGAGTATCTACGACGAACTGGGTGTCAAACCGATCATTAACGCCACCGGCTCGGTGACGCGCCTCGGCGGCGCACCGATGCCTGCCGAAGTGGTCCGCGCCTTCGCGGATGCGGCCCAACTGGCTGTTCCGATCGAGCAATTGCAAGGCGCGGCCTCGCGCATCATCGCCGAAATTACCGGTGCCGAAGCCGGACTGGTCACTGCCGGAGCGGCGGCGGCGCTGACATTGGGTACAGCCGCGATTCTGACCGGCTTCGACGCCGG
>Ga0326727_10027743_pt1 | contig 10366 bp, 9 predicted proteins | sample MB2enrmetagenome_FD_207643 | JGI IMG/M metagenome (GOLD analysis project Ga0326727, IMG submission 207643) | Lab enriched peat soil microbial communities from McLean, Ithaca, NY, United States - MB29MY | ecosystem: Environmental > Terrestrial > Soil > Wetlands > Peat | place: USA: New York...
GAAAGAGAAGTGCTGGCAGCGGGAGCGGATGGTCTGGGGAAGGTCCTCGGGCTGCGTGGTGGCCATCATAAAGATGATGTGCTCCGGCGGCTCCTCGAGGGTCTTGAGCAGGGCGTTGAAGGCGGCGTCGGTGATCTGATGGGCCTCGTCGAGGATGTAAATTTTGTAACGGTCGCGGGAGGGGGCGTAGCGTGCGGCGTCGCGCAGCTCGCGGATCTCGTCGATGCCGCGATTGGTGGCGGCGTCGATCTCGATGACATCGACGGCGTTGCCAGCCTTGATCTCGGTGCAGGATTCGCAGACCTGGCAGGGCTCGACGGTGGGGCGTGCGGCGGAGCCGATGGGGTTGCGGCAGTTGAGGGCCATGGCCAGGATGCGTGCGATGGTGGTCTTGCCGATGCCGCGATGGCCGCTGAAGATGTAACCGTGGGCGATGCGGTCCTGCAGGAGTGCGTTGGCGAGGGTGACGGTGACGTGGTCCTGTCCGACGACGTCGGCGAAGCGCTGGGGGCGGTATTTTCGGGCTAGAACCTGATAGGCCATGGACGAGATTGATTGTACCGCCCGCGACCCAGCCATGCCGGGATGGGGCACCCGCATGCATGGGGCACCCCGGTGGTATTGATTGCGCAGGGTAGTGAGGTGCTGTAATTTGGCTATATGAAATCCAGGGCTTTATTCCTATTTGTGATGTTTACGGCGGCCAGTGTGTTTGCACAGAGCGCGGCAAAACCGATTGCACCGAACGGGGCGGCGAAGGCCGCGAACACGCAGAGCGCCTACGCGGCGTTGCGTAGCGACCTGCCCGGCAGCGAGGGCGTGATGGTAAAGAATTTCATGCTGGAACGGGAGGGCGGGAAGTTCACCTTCGAGCAGGGCGATTTTTATTTTTACGCGCCAGTGGAAGGCCGGGTGACGGGCGCGGTGTTTGTGGGCAAGGGCGGGTTCGACCTGACGGGGCAGGACATGGTGCAGCAGCGAGCGCTGGCCCTGCTGACCAAGAAGAGCTCGATGCAGGAGGAGTTCACGACGCTGGTGCTGCGCTTTGCGGACGACACGGCGGATGAGATTCGCAAGGCATCGGTGGGCGCGTCCAAGGCTCCTCCGGCAGAGGTGCGCGCGGCGGCCGAGGAGCTGGCGAACGGCTTCCGCAAGAACCTGCACAACAATGTGGACCTGCGGCTGCTGGCGGACGTGCTGGGCGACGGCGCGGACGGGCTGGGCGATTTCTTTCTGGCGTCGTTCCGCATGGGCGACGCGGCGACGGGAAGGAACGTGCTGTTCCTGATCGACCCGGAGGGCACGTTCCACGCCTCGCCGGACGAGGTGGAGCTATCGACGTGGAACGGCGACGAGGTGCGGCCGTGGTTGTCGTATCTGATGGAGAACGCAAAAGAGGACGACCTGGGCAACCGGGTGCAGGTGACGGACGAGAGGCTGGATGTGACGTTCGACCCGGCGGGCACGATGAAGAGTTCGGCTGAGACGACGATGAAGGTGCTGCGGGACGGGATGCGCGTGGTGCGGCTGAACCTGTATCCGACGCTGCGCGTCTCCGGGGTGTACAGCGAGGATGGAACTGCGCTGGACTTTGTGCAGGAGGCCAAGGAGAACGACGCGGAGTTTGCGGTGGTGCTGCCGAAGGCGGCGAAGGCGGGAGACACGCTGCGCCTATTGACGGTGTACAGCGGCGGAGACGCGCTGAAGGCCGACGGCAACAATACCTATCACCTGGTAACGGGCGCAGAGGACAGTTGGTATCCCTCCGGCCTGGGCGAGAGGGCGGACAGCGCCAACTTCCACATGACGTTCCATCTGCCGAAGAACCTGCAACTGGTGGCCAGCGGGAAGCAGGTGAGCCTGTCTGCGGAGGGCGATGGCATGCAGAAGGCGGTGTGGGAGACGCAGGCGCCAATCACCGTAGCGGGGTTCAACCTGGGAGACTTCAAGACGGGAACGGAGCAGATCACCCAGGGGCCGATTTTGGACGCGTATAGCGACGTGGACCTGCCCGACCTGTACAAGACGCTGCTGCAGACCGCGGCGCCGGGCAACCAAAACACCGCACAAGCGCTGAAGACGGAGCTGTCGCAGGGGAAGGCGGCCATGCAGCTCTACTCGGACTACTTCGGCAAACTGCCCTACGACCATATGGCACTGGCTCAGCAGAGCGGGTGCAACTACGGCCACATATGGCCGATGCTGGTATCGTTGCCGATCTGCGGCTTCTGGGACCCGACGGTGCAGCAGAAGCTGGGGATGTTTAACGACAGCTACTGGGGCGAGGTGACGCCGACCGAGGTGGCGCACCAGTGGTGGGGCGGGCTGGTGGGGTTCTACAACTATCGCGACCAATGGCTGAGCAATGGCCTGTCCAGCTATTCGGTGGGGATATTCCTGAATGGCACATCCGCCAAGCCGGAGGACTACCGGGAGTTCTGGAAGGAGAAGCGGAGGATACTGCTGACGAAGAACGATCAAGGAGTGCGGCCCTTCGACCTGGGGCCGCTGACCATGGGAGAGCTGGGCACGGACCGCAAGCCCGGCGAAGACCCCTACCAGGTGCTGATGACCAACAAGGGAGCGTATGTGGTCCACATGCTGGACATGCTGTACTGGACACCTGCCTTTGGCGACAAACCGTTCAAGCTGGCGATGCAGAAGTTTGTGCGTGATTTTGCGGGCAAGACGGCGCGGACGGAGGACTTTAAAGCGGCGATGGAACGCTCCATGTCGCACGCGATGGACCTGCAATTCAACGGCAAGCTGGACTGGTTCTTCAACGAGTATGTGTATGGCACGGAGCTGCCGCACTACACGATCAGCTCGGAGTTCTCGGTGGACGACAAAGGCATTACCAGTGTGCGTATGAGGCTGACGCAGAGCAACGTGTCTGCGAACTTTGTGATGCTGATCCCGATCTACCTGGAGGTGAAGACCGGCGAGGTGCATCAGATATTCAAAGTAGTGATCCACGGCAACGGGACCATCGACACCTCCGACAAGCCCATGGTCCTAGGCAAGTTGCCCACGCCGGCCAAGGCGCTGCTGATCAACTACAACTCGGATGTGTTGAGCGACGAGTAGGGGGGCGAAGCTGAGGAGGTAGCGGAGCGTTTGCGGCGTGCGAGACGAGCGCGGCGCTTGAGTTCGAGGTCGGAGAACATGGTGGCGCGGCAGTTGGGAGCGGCGCAGAAGCAGTTCTGGTGCTCGTCGTCGGAGTCGTAGAGGTTGTACTCGTAGGTGAGCTCTTCTCCGGCGGCGATGTCGCGGATGGCGGAGATGAAGACGCGGTCTCCGTGCTGCTCGGTCTCGCAGTTGGGGTTGCAACTGTGGTTGAGGAACATGGCCATGCCGAAGCCGTCGATGACGGTGTTGCCCCCGCAGGAGAAGAGATAGGTGACGGGGCGGCCCTGGTAGCGAGCGTCGGCGACTGCCTTGGACATGCGCTGGCCATCGTACTCGCAGACGCGGACGCCCTTGAGGATGGGACGCATGGTGTAACAACCGGCGGCGTGGATGGCGGAGGAACGAACGATCAGTCCGGGAATCATCATACTGGGCCGACTATAACAAAGGAGCGAGGGGAAGTGGGTTAAGGAGATTTGCGAAGACGGTTGGAGCGGGGGAATCGTCTAAACTGGAGTAGAAGGGGAGCGAGATGCGGAAAGAACGTGGGGTGGTGCTGGTTGCGGCGGCGTGGGCAGCGATGGCCTGTATGGCCCAGAGTACGCCAGCAACAAAGCCCTTGCCGAAGCCCGACAAAGGCCTCGCGCCGTGCTCCGTTGCTCCGCAGCCAGTACCATGCGGCGCGACCCCGGCGGTGGCGGGCAAGCCGAGCGCGACGGAGCAGTTTCCGTTTCCCGGCGAGGAGAGCGGAAGCAGCGTGCCGCTGACCCAAGGCGCGGCTGCGCCGAATGTGAGCGGCGTTCCGCAGACGCCGGACGCACCGGGCGCGAGTTCCGGCGCGGCATCGGGAACGGCGGCGACAGGGAAGACGGCCACGGCGTTTCCATTTCCCGAAGAGGATGAAAAAGGAGCTGCCGCGGGCGAAGGCCCGGAAGCGGGCAGTTCGAGCAGCAGTTCCAGCAGTGGCGACGATGCGGCCGCGGACGCGCCGGACGGGACGACGGATGGGACCGGTCTACAGGACAAAGGCAGCGAGGGCACGACGGGCAGACACCTGCTGCACCGAGTGAATCCGGTAGGAACGAAGCTGCAGAGCGCGGACGAGCGCGAGGCGGAGGACTTGAGCGTGGCCAAGTTCTACAACGATTCGGGAGATCTGCAAGGGGCTTATCTGCGCAGCCAGGATGCGGTGAAGACCGTTCCCGACGATCCGGAGGCGCACTTTGCGCTGGCCGAGGCGGCGCTGAAGTTGAACAAGCGGGACGAAGCGATTGCGGAGTACAAGGCGTGCTTGAAGCTGGACCCTGTGGACAAAGAGGCGAAGGCGGCGCGCAAGGCGCTGGCTCGGCTGAATCCGTAGGGTGGATTTGCACAAGTCTTCAACATACCCTCAGTGGCTAAAGCTCCTGTGATGTTGCGGCACACACGGACGTGCTGAAGCCCCCCTTTCAAAACATGAACGTGTGCAGCGATTACTTAGGGTCTCAAGAGAGGCGGCTACGGACGAGAGAGATCTTGGGAGGGACGGGGTCGTCGTCCGGATCGGGTGAAGAGGCCTGGGGGTCGTCGATGGGGGGCGAGGGCTGACCGTCTTCGGGGTCGAGGTCCTCTTCGACGCGCAGATATTTACGCATATAGCGGAGGGGCTCCTCGGCGAGGGCGAGTTCGCGGAGGTGATAGCGCCAGGCGTCGGGGCGGGCGCTGCGCCGGGTGTATCCCTTGCGGGTCACGGTGGCGATGGTGCCATCGGCCTTGCGCCGGGTGAAGGTCTGATTGGCCACCTGAAAGGTGATCTGTTCCCCGGCCTTCCAGAAGGTGGAGGCGAACTCGTGGGAGAAGAGGAGGGCGTAGTATCTGCGCTCGGCGCAGAGAGTTTCGACCGCCTGACGGGTGGTTTCGAAGGGCAAGCCAAGCTTTGCGATGTACCACTTGCGGAACTCGAAGCCGTTGGCCCTAGCCTGCGAGACAAGCAGATGAAGCAGTTCAAAACGGGTCATAAACAGTCTAATTTCTTTGTCAACAGATAGGACTCCCAGTGCGCAAGAAGGGTCCGTCGAGCCTAGATGCAATGTACCTCAGATGGTTCGGCGGGATTGCGAATTTGTTACTTCAGGCGCATCCTATTGGTACACACTTGGAGTTGTGCCTCGACCCTGGGGCTTGCAACGAGGCGCAGCTCTGCAAGCGGAGCAAGGCGTATAGAACACCTGGTTCACCTGGCCAAAGGGTGTTCGGGAGATAGGCAGCCATGGGTGTTCGGTGTCCGAAGTGCAAAGAACACGACATACGGAGGTCGCATCGCCGGCTGCTGGACTTTTTTTTGCGCATGGTGGGCGTGGTTCCCTTGCGCTGCAACATCTGCGAGCACCGCTTCTACCGGTTTCACAGAAGCCTGCGAAGCTGATTTGCGGCCGTTGGGAGAGATGGATTGAGGCAGTTTACCGCCTGTGGAGTGGGGTTTCCGTGGGCAGGCCGCATGAAGGGGAGCAGAGATCGTTGCGAGCAGTCGATGGGATGGGTTGGGGTGATTCTTCGTTTGCGTCAGGGTCCCGCCGCGGGCGCTTCATGGGCGGATTGGCTTTGGGCAGAGTGCAGGCTGGGGGGGTTGCACTGGCACTGATGTTGTTTGGCGGCTGTGTGCCCGCAAGCGCCGCGTCCGCGCCCGCCGCTGCACAGACAAAGGCGGATGCGGCGATCCAGCATACCGACCCATTGAACTTCGATCCCATGGTGAGGGATGCCTATGAACACTTTTATATTCTGGACTTCGATGGCGCGATAAGCCGGTCGGATGCGGTGCTGAAGGCGCATCCCCAGGAGCCGATGGCCTACGGATACGATCTGATGTTCAATGTCTTCCGCGAGCTGTACCACCAGGACCTGCTGGATACGACGTACTACGCGCACGACAATTTTCTTACGACGAAGCGGAATGTGGCTGTGCCCGCGGCCTCGCGGCAGAGGATCGAGTGGCTGACCAATACGGGGACCCGGATCGCCGACGAGCGGATCAAGGCCAATGGAAACGACAAGGATGCCTATTTTGCGCGGGGGTATCTGCGCGGGATGCATGCGGCGTTCATCACGTTGGCGGACCACAGCTATGTGGCGGCGGCGCGGCAGGGATATGAAGCTCGCAACGACTCGGAACAGGTGTTGAAGATCGATCCTCAGTACACGGACGCGAAGATGGCGGTGGGGATCCAGAAGTTCGCGGTGGCCAGCCTGCCGCGCTGGGTGCGCATCCTGGTGGGCATCTTCGGTGTGGGCGGAAACAAGGAGCAGGGACTGGCGTTGCTGCGCGATTGCGCAGCACACGGGGTGGTGACGGCGGTGGAATCGCGCACCGCGCTGTCACTGTTTCTGCGCCACGACGGACGCTACCCGGAGGCGCTGGCGGTGCAGCATGGGCTGGCGGTGGAGTATCCGCACGACTACCTGTTTCGCTTGGAGGAGGCCAACCTGACCAAGGACGAGGGCAATGGGCCGGGCGCGATTGCGCTGTACAAGGAGGTGCTGGCGGATGCGGCCAAGCCGGGCTACTTCGTCGATCCGCGGCTGCAATTGGCGTTGTTCGGGCTGGCAGACACGCAGCGCGGGCAGAACGACATTGCGGACGCTGCGGAGAACTACCTGCATGCGGCGGAGCAGCCCGAGTGCAGCGACTGGCTGCGCAAACGCGCGCAGTTGAACGCGGGGGAGATGTACGACCTGCTGCAGCAGAGGGCGAAGGCGGTGGGGCTGTACCAGCTAGCGTCGTCGGGCGGAGGAGACCAGTCGCAGGCGGAGATGGCGCGGCGGTTGCTGAAGACGCCATATGCGGGGAAGTAGGCGGTTGGTTTCGCGGAACCGGGAGGTGGGGGCGTGCGTATAGAAGACTGGGATGTGGCAAAATAAGAGACTCCCGGAGGCGTGCGATGTATTGCTCTCATTGTGGAAGGCCGGTGGATGCGGCGGCGCGGTACTGCCCTGCCTGCGGCGCGGCGGTGCAGCAGGCAGGCTATGTGCGCGTGCCGGTGCTCGGGCAACTGATGCGGCCACGCTATCCGCGCGTCTTCGGCGGAGTGTGCTCCGGACTGGCGCTGCACTACGGGTGGGACATTACCACGGTGCGCCTGCTGTGGGTGCTGTGCGTGCTGTTCGCCGGGACGGGGATACTGGCGTACATCATTGCATGGATTGTGATACCCGAGGCACCGTATGTGCTGCCTGAGAGCAACACTGGGAGCGGGGTTTGAGCGCTCGCACGAGGAGGGCCACGGGCAAAGACGCGGCGACTGTGGCGGCGCGGCCATTCCACTCGCGACCATTCCACTACCAAAGGCGAGAATTATATTGCGACGGGGTGTCGCTGACGGGGCTCGCGGAGGAGTATGGCACGCCGCTGTACGTTTACTCGGCGGAGCAGATACGGTATAGGTTTGGGCTGTTTCAGGAGGCGTTCGCGGGGCGCGAGGCGACGGTGTGCTATGCGGTGAAGGCGAACTCCTCGCTGGCGATCCTGCGGATGCTGGCGGAGATGGGCGCGGGCTTCGACATTGTTTCGGGCGGCGAGCTGGAGCGGGTGCGGCGGGCGAGCAAGACGGCGCTGGGGCGGGTGGTTTTTTCCGGCGCGGGCAAGCAGGAATGGGAGATTGACGCGGCGCTGAAGGCCGGGATACTGATGTTCAATGTGGAGTCGGAGGCGGAGCTGGAGGTGCTGGCGGCGCGGGCGGAGGCACTGGGTGTGCGGGCGCGGTTTGCGCTGCGGGTGAACCCGGATGTATTCGCGGAGACTCATCCGTATATCTCGACTGGGTTGGGGAGCCATAAGTTTGGCGTGGAGATTGGGCTGGCGCGAGGGATCTATCGCCGGGCGGCGCGGTCGCAGTGGTTGGATGCGGCGGGAGTGAGCGTGCACATTGGGTCGCAGATACGCGCGGTGGAACCGTTTGCCAAGGCGCTGGAGCGCGTGGCCAATTTGGTTGAAGAGCTGCGAAGCGATGGGCACGAGATGCGGTATGTGGATGCTGGGGGCGGGCTGGGGATCGATTACAACGATTCGCCGACTGAGCCGAAGTTCGATGCGGCGCGCAAGGTGAAGGAGTATGCGGCGGCGCTGGGGAAGGCTATGACGGGGTTGGGTGCGGTGCGTCTGCTGGTGGAACCGGGGCGGTTTGTGGTGGCGCAGGCGGGCGGTCTACTGACGCGGGTGGTCGTGGTTAAAAAGAACGGCACGAAGACATTTATGATTACCGATGCGGCGATGAACGACCTGATCCGTCCAGCGCTGTACCAGGCCCACCACGAGATTCTGCCGGTGAAGCAGGGACGCGGAGCGATGGCGAAGGTGGATGTGGTGGGGCCGATCTGCGAGTCGGGCGACTTTTTTGCGCACGACCGCGCGATGGCGAAGGTGAAGGTGGGCGAGTTGGTGCTGCTGCTGGACGCGGGAGCGTACGGGATGAGCCAGGCGTCGAACTACAACACACGCGCGCGGGCGGCGGAGGTGTTGGTGGATGGGAATGATGTGCGGCTGATTCGGCGGCGGGAGACGCTGCCGGAGATGATGGCGGCAGAGATTTTGTGAGGGCTCGTTTTTGTGCGTTCTTGATTGGCAAGCAATCAAGAACGCACAGTCATACAAATGAATATTTTCGGCCCGCACGAATGCTGGCCCTTCCGACTAAAGCCCAACAGAGATCAATGAAGGCCGATAGAGTCCTATCAGTGCTTTGTCCAACCATGCATACCGGCCTGGAAGCTGCGGCGGTCGAGGCGAGGCAGGGCGCGGGCCACATTGGCGGGAACGAGCGGGTAGTGGCGCGCGGCGATGAGGAGGTCCGGGACGCACCAGACGTCTTCTTCAGAGGTCATCCAATGTTGGCTGTCCAGGCGGGCAAGATTTACTGGCATTGAGTAGGAACGCAAAGTGCGTTCGCCGCGCAGGTTGTAGTAGCTCTCGAAGTAGCTGAGGGCGAGTTCGCGCAGGGTGCGGTAGATGGGCGCGCGGAAGCGAAGGCCGGCGAAGTTTGACTTGGCAATGCCTCCCCAGAGGCCGCGTTCGCGGTAGAGGGCGATGACGTGGTCGTCGTCGTGAGTGGCTTCGAGGTCCATGAGCAGGGGCGGATGTCCGTTGATGCGGAGTGCGGCGGCGGCCAGCAACGCTCCCTCCAGGCAGTGTCCCTTGCGTTCGCGCAGGGCGCGGGCGGGCGAACATGCGGTGTTGGCGTACTGATAGGGCAATGTGTCCAGGAATCGCTGGATTCGCGCCGGAGTTTTCAGGGAACGCAACGTGCGGAGATCCCTGGGGGAGAGGCCAAAGGTCTGGTCTCGGCGGGATTGGTTTTTTGAAGGTTGCGAAGGCAAGGTCGTGGCTCGTTATCTGGAGGGTATGGGGAATTATATCGAGGGGTGAGCAAGGACGAGGGGGAGCGGTGGGTCGTGTGGTGAGTAATGATCCCATGTCTCAAAATCGAGAGATGGGGCACCCGCATCTAATTGTCATGGCGATTGCGAGTGGGGCACGGATTGGGCATGTGCATCTGAAGGTGGCGGACCTGGATCGGGCGCTGAGGTTTTACAACGGCGTGCTGGGCTTTGAGGTGACGCAACGGATGGGGCGGTCGGCGGCATTCCTGTCGGCGGGTGGGTATCACCATCACATTGGGCTGAATACTTGGGAGAGCGAGGGCGGAGGGCCGCCGCCGGCGGGAACGACCGGGCTGTATCATCTGGCGATTCTGTATCCGACACGGGCGGAGCTGGGTGCGGCGCTGCGGTCGCTGAGGAAGCATGGCGTGGAGCTCGACGGCGCGGCGGACCATGGCGTGAGCGAGGCGCTGTATCTGCACGACCCGGACGGCAATGGGGTGGAGCTTTATTGGGACCGGCCGGAGGCGGAGTGGCCACGCGATGCGGAGGGCGGGATTGCGATGGTGACGCGGCCGCTGGATTTGAAGGGGCTGCTGGCGGCGGTGTGAGGTGGCATCCAGCAAGTCGAGGAAAGCGGCCGAGCTGTGCTCGATACCCCACCCTGTCGCGCGATAAGACTGTGCGTCGCGGATGAGGCACCCGGCTACTCTTGGCGTGCTAAAATCGACTGTTGCGTTAGGCTGGCGGGGCGTTGTTGTATGCGTCCAGATTGACTCGTTCAACCAGCCAAAATCACAGAGTTAAGAGGGAAGACATGTCCGGCCATTCGAAGTGGGCGACCATCAAGCATAAGAAGGGCGCGACCGACGCCAAGCGGGGGAAG
>Ga0326727_10027744_pt1 | contig 10366 bp, 7 predicted proteins | sample MB2enrmetagenome_FD_207643 | JGI IMG/M metagenome (GOLD analysis project Ga0326727, IMG submission 207643) | Lab enriched peat soil microbial communities from McLean, Ithaca, NY, United States - MB29MY | ecosystem: Environmental > Terrestrial > Soil > Wetlands > Peat | place: USA: New York...
GTTTGCGCGTTTTGCTGGACTTGTCCGAAGGCGAGGTCGGTCAGCCCGCGCGCGTTGTCGATCTCGTAGCTCATGTCGGAGGTCTTGAGTCCGCCTTTCTCGCCCTCGATGCCGGTCAGCGCGAAGTCGCCGGGCCCCGCCGCCAGCGACGAATCGAAGCTGACGTCGCCGTCGCGGGTCTTACCGGCCACCGACTCGTGGATGTCGTAATTGACGAAGCCGCTGAGCGCGTGACCGTAGACGATGTTTTGCGGTTTGAGCAGGCCGAAGAGAATCTTGGTGGGGGCGAAGTGCGCGGCCCCGATCTTCACGGTGAGCAGATGCTGCTCGCCGTCCCAGGTATAGGTGAGATCGGGCGCCAGGGAGTCGAGCGAGACGTATTCGTCGCCGCCGTAGTTGAGCGTCTTACCCGCGGGCAGCCCGGTCGCGCCGAAAGCCTCGACCGTCTCGCGCGGCACGAAGACCGCACCGGCTTGCAGCACGACGAACGTGTCGCCGTGCTGGTTGCCGTTGACGACCCAGTCGCCCAGCGTGCGCTGGAGCTTCTGGGTTGGGGCGTCGGCGCGCGCCGGCCGGCCGAAGCCGATCAGCAGCGCGACGCAGACGCCGAGCGCGAGGGTGAGGGCGCGCATCCGCGGATTAGTTGCAGCTCTTCGTCGCGGGGACCGTGCGCTTCGTCAACACCGTGCCGAGCGGGTCGCTCACCTCGACGTCGATCTTGGAGATCGCGCCGCACTGGGCGCGAACGATGGGGAATGCGGCGCGCTGACTCTGTCCCGCGAGCGCGTACCAGAGCGTCGTCTTCGCTTCGAGCACGCGCTTGCCGGCGGCGTCGCTGGCAACGACGTGGACGGTCGACGGCGGGACGTGGACGTTGCCCGCGGCGAGCACGTCGACGTTGAGCCGGTCGCCGGTGACGGGATCGACCCGTACGTCGGTGACGTCCTTGATTCCGGCCGGCGCGACGAACACCGGGACGCTGATGCGCAGACCGACGCCCATGCCGAGCGTGTGACCTTTGCCCGAGGCGCGTTCGACCTTCGGCGGCAATTTGTAGACGACGATGCGATACGACTGTTCGATGCTCGGATCCGTCGAGGGAGCGCCGACGCGGATGCGCATCGTCTTGCCTGCGACCAAGTCGAAACTCTGCGGATAGAAGATGAGATCGTCGGCGGGTTCGAGCACCGTCTTGCCGTCGGGGCCCTGTTTCCAACGATAGCCCGTGACGGTGAAGTGGCTTTCGCCGTCGCCGTTGGCGGCGACCGTGATCGATCCGGAGCTCTGACCTTTGCCGATCAGCACCGACATCGGTTTGACGTCGAAGGCCGAGGGGGCGCCGGGAGCGGCCGCATCGGAAAGCGATTGTGCGGAGACGTTCGTCCAGGAGCCGGCGGCGAGGAGCGCGGCGAGGCAGATGCGTGCGAGCGAGGCCTTCATGGCGTGAATTGCAACTCCGTTTAACGTCGAGATGTGTGTGCAGCGTGGGACGTCGAGCGACGTCCCACGCTGCGTGGGATTGACCGGGATTAGTAGGAGAGGTTGAAGGTCACGGTGTCGGCGTACGTGCCGGTCGGGACCGTCTGCTTGGCGGGGACGTTGAGGGCCAGCGCGTAGTTGTCAACCGAACCGGACGCGGTTTCGGTCTCTTGGCCGTTGAAGTTCTGGGCCGGGTCGAACGGGCCGTTGCCGTCGATCACGTTGAGCGAGTAGGCCAACAGGCTGCCGTTGGAAGCCATGTTGTTCTGCGAACCTTGGCTGTTGAGGCCGCGATCCGAGTAGAACCAGTAGGCAACGCCCTTGTTGCACTCGACCGAGAGTTCGTTGGAGACGGTCGACGTGATACCGGCCTGCCAGTCGTAGTTGCCGAGGTTGATCGAGGGGATCGGCGCGAACGTGCAGCTCTTGACGACGGTGGCGCTGATCTGAACCTGCTCCGGTCCGGGAGCGGCGAAGGCGGCGAGGGGGCTGGCGACGATCGCGAGGCCGATCGCGAGGGACTTGACGATGTTCTTCATGGTGGTTTTCTCTCTCTATCTGTGTGTGTGAAGTGATGTGAGTGTGTGGTTGGGTTGTGGTTGGGTTGTGGTTGTGGGTGTGGGTTGGGTGAGGCGTGAGAAATCCGCGTTCCGACGTGTTGGTCGGTCCGGAGAGGCTCGCGCCTCGTTACGTCTGTGCCTGGGAATCGGTCTGACCGGGTGCTCTTCTCTCTGTGTCGCAGGCCCGCGTTGCCGTTTCGCTCGGCGCTTCCGTGACCCAAGAATCGCACATTTCGAGTCATCGCGCAACCGGATATTTGTCGCATAAACTCAAAAATACCGTAGGGAACTCACGTTAACGCGTTAACAGACGGATATTATCCGTTAGCACATGCATTTTGCCGTAATGCCGGCGAACGGGCGCGCGGCCCCGAAGGCTCCGAGCGGGCAACCGTCCGCGGCGTGATGCCGCACACAGGCTCGAATTCGTTGTAACGAGTGAGGAAAACGAGCCCGAAGAGCGGCAAAAACCTACGGGCGAATCGCTATTTGTCGGACCGCTTCGCTGGTTTGGGCTTCGAAGCGCTTGAAGTTTTCCGCGAACAGTGCGGTCAATCGTTTGGCTTGCGCGTCGTAGGCCGCGCCGTCGCTCCAGGCGTTGCGCGGGTTGAGCACTTCCGCCGGAACGCCCGGCACGCTCGCCGGAATCATCAAGCCGAAGAACGGCTCGCGATGATACTCCACGTCGCGCAGTTGTCCGGCCAGCGCCGCGTCGATCATGGCCCGCGTGTGGCCGATGGCCATGCGCTTCCCAACGCCGTACGCGCCGCCGGTCCAACCGGTGTTGACCAGCCAGCACTCGACTTCGTGCTTGGCGATGCGCTCGCCCAAGAGGTTTGCGTACACGGTCGGATGGTGCACCATGAACGGCGCGCCGAAGCAGGTGGAAAACGTGGCGGTCGGCTCGGTCACGCCGCGCTCGGTGCCGGCGACCTTCGCCGTGTATCCCGAGAGAAAGTGATACATCGCCTGTTCCTTGCTCAGCCGCGAGATCGGCGGCAGCACGCCGAAGGCGTCGGCGGTGAGCATGACGATCGTGCTGGGATGACCGGCGCGCAGGCCCGGAACGACGTTGGGAATGAAATCGACGGGATACGCCGCGCGCGTATTTTCGGTCTTCGCCTCCGAGTCGAGATCGAGCGCGCGGGTCTGGGGGTCGGCGACCACGTTCTCGAGCACCGTTCCGAAGCGATGCGTCGCCGCCCAGATCTCGGGCTCCGCGCTCTGCGAGAGCCGGATGACCTTCGCGTAGCAGCCGCCCTCGAAGTTGAAGATGCCGTCGGCCGACCAGCCGTGCTCGTCGTCTCCGATGAGCGGCCGCTTCGCGTCGGCCGAGAGCGTCGTCTTCCCCGTTCCGGAGAGGCCGAAGAAGATGGCGACGTCGCCCGCCTCGCCGACGTTGGCCGAGCAGTGCATCGAGAGCACGTCGCGCAGCGGCATCAAGTAGTTCATGATCGTGAAGACGGACTTCTTGATCTCGCCCGCGTAACGCGTGCCGCCGATCAGCACGAGCCGTTTGCCGAAGTGCACCAGCACGAACGTGCTGCTGTTGGTCCCGTCGCGGGCGGGGTCGGCGTTGAACTGCGCGGCGTCGACGACCGTGAACTCGGGCTCGAAGTCGGCCGGCGTTTCGGCCGGCGTCAAAAAGAGGTTGCGCGCGAAGAGGCTCTGCCAGGCCGCTTCGGTGACCACGCGGATCGGCAACCGGTAGCGTTCGTCGGCGCCGACGTAGGTGTCGAGCGTGAACACCTCGCGCTCGGAGAGGTAGGCCGAGACGCGTTCCAAGAGTGCGTCGAAACGGGCGCCGTCGATCGCCTTGTTGGCCTCCCAGTCGATCCGCGATTCGCTGCCCGGCTCGCGCACGAAGAATTTGTCCTTGGGCGCGCGGCCCGTGTGCTTGCCGGTCTCGACCATCAACTGGCCGTCGGCGCCCAACGACCCTTCGTTGCGGCGCAAGGCCAGCTCGTACAGTTCCGCAGCCGAAAGGTTGCGGTACACCGTCGTTGCGGAGATTCCAAGGTCTGCCAGGTGCGCGCGCAGTCGCTCGTCTCCCTGATCTCGAAGCGTCAGAATGGCTACGTCCCTCCCGGCCGAAGTCAAAACGTTTTTCACCGTCCTTAAGGTATCCCGCTGAACGAGCTTTTCACGGTACGAACGCCTTCCGACGCGTTCGCCCGATTCGCGGCCCAACTCACCCCGCTCGCCGACATCGAGGTCGCGGCGGTGCCGCACGCACTCGGCCGGATCGCTGCCGAGCGGGTCGACGCGCCCGAGGCACTTCCGGCGTTTGCCCGTTCGACGATGGACGGTTTCGCGGTGCGCGCCGCGGAAACGTACGGCGCCTCGGATTCCGCTCCGGCCTACCTGCGGCTCGCCGGCGAGGTGGCGATGGGACGGGTCGCGCGCGATCCCTTGGAAGTAGGCACCGCGCAACGCATCCACACCGGTGCGATGCTGCCCCCGTTGGCCGACGCCGTCGTCATCGTGGAAGACACGACCCTGCGCGGCTCGGAACTGGAGGTGCTGCGAGCGGTGGCCCCCGGCGACAACGCCGTTGCGGTGGGCGAGGACGTCGGCGCCGGCGAGCCGATCGTGTGCGCCGGCCGGGAATTGCGGGCGCAAGACCTCGGCGCGTTGCACGCCGCGGGGGTCACGGCCCTAAGGGTGCGGCGGCGGCCGGTGGTGGGCATCCTCTCCAGCGGCGACGAGGTGGTCGCGCCCGACGCCGCTACGCCCTTGGGCGCCGTGCGCGACGTCAACGCCGTCACGGTCGGGGCGACCGTCGAGCGCGCCGGCGGCATCCCGCGCTACCTCGGCATCGTCCCCGACGACGAGGCGCGGCTGTTTGCCGCCGCGCGCGCCGGGCTCGAGGCCTGCGACGCGCTCGTCCTGTCGGCCGGCTCGTCGGTGTCGGCGCGCGACCTGACCGCCCGGGTCGTGGAGCGTTTGGGGCCGCCGGGCATTCTCGTCCACGGGATTGCCTTGCGTCCCGGCAAGCCGACCATCTTGGCCGTGGCCGCGGGGAAACCGGTGGTGGGGCTGCCCGGCAACCCGGTCAGCGCGCTGGTCGTGGCCTGGCGGATGGTGCGGCCCATGGTCCGCCTGCTCGCGGGCGCGTCGCTCGCGTCCGGCGGCTGGGACGAAGATCGTACCCTCGACGTCCGGCTGACCGCGACCGTCCCGTCGCGCCCGGGCCGCGAGGATTACGTGCCGGTCGCGTTGCGCCGCGCCGCCGACGGCGCGTTGGAGGCGACGCCGGTTTTTGGAAAGTCGAGTCTCATCTTCACGCTGGTGCGCTCCGACGCGTTGCTCGTCGTGCCGCTCGATCTCGCCGGATATGCCGCGGGCTCGGTCGCGAAGGCGATCGTGACGTGACTTTCGAGCCGGGCGCGAGCGAACTCGCGGGACGCACGATCTTTTTGGAGGACGTGCCGCTCGAACGCGCGCGCGAGCGCTTTGCGGCGTTGCTCGCCGAACTGGGTTTCGCGTTCGCGCGGACGGAACGGGTGCGGCTCGACGACGCGCTCGGTCGCGTCACCGCGACGCCGAGTTTCGCGCGGCTGTCCTCGCCGCACTATCATGCCTCCGCAATGGACGGAGTCGCGCTCGCGGCGGCCGCCACGCGGCAGGCGCGGGAGACGGCGCCGCTGGCCCTGCGCCTCGGAAGCGAAGCGTTTCTCGTCGACACCGGCGACCCGTTGCCGCCGGGCTGCGACGCGGTCGTGCCCATCGAGGACGTCGACCTGCGCGGAAACGGAATCGTCGCCTTACGCGCGGCGGTCGCGCCGTTCGCGCACGTGCGCGCCATCGGCGAAGACGTCGTGGCCACCGAGACGGTCGTGGCGGCGCACCGAACGTTGGGGCCGGCCGACCTCGCCGCGCTCGCCGCCGCCGGGCTCTCGGAGGTGGAGGTCGTCGCGCTGCCGCGCGTCGCGGTGGTGACCACCGGCAGCGAACTGGTCGACCCGTCCGTGCGCGCGCCGAAGCCCGGCGCGATCCTCGATTCGAACGGCGTCTTGCTGCGCGCTTACGTGCGCCGCTACGGCGGCGACCCCGTGACCTTCGCGCGCGTTCCCGACGACATGAACGCGTTGCGGCGCGCGCTTTCGGACGCGCTCGCGTGCGACGTGGTGCTGGTCAACGCGGGGAGTTCCGCCGGCTCGGAAGATTACACCGCGGGCCTGTTCGCCGAGTTCGGCCGCGTGGTCGTTCACGGCGTCGCGATCAAGCCCGGTCATCCGCTGCTGCTCGGCGCCGCGCGGCGCGACGGCCGGGCGGTACCCTTGCTCGGCATTCCCGGCTATCCGGTCAGCGCCGCGCTCTGTGCGGACCTGTTCCTACGGCCGTTGCTCGAGACGATGGGACGGCGCGATCCCGCCGACGAGTCGACCTTCGAGACGACGGTGAGCCGCAAGATTTTCTCGCCGCTCGGCGACGACGAATACGTCCGCGCGGTTGCCGCGCGCGTCGGCGACCGCTTGACGGCGACCCCGCTGCGCCGCGGCGCCGGCGTGATCACCTCGCTCTCGCGCGCGAACTGCTTGATCGTCGTGCCGCGCTTCTCCGAAGGCGTGCATGCCGGCGCGACCGTGCGCGCGCGCGCCTTGCGTCCGTTCGCGGCGATCGAACGCACGCTGCTCGCGGTGGGCAGCCACGACGTCGCGATCGATCTGTTGGCGGGACGGTTGGCCGCGCGCGACTTGGAATTGGTCAGCGCCAACGTGGGCAGCATCGCGGGCTTGGCCGCGCTCGCCGACGGCGCGACGCACGTCGCGGGCACGCACGTGCTCGACGCCGGAAGCGGAACCTACAACGACGTCGCCGTCCGCCGCTACGTCCCGGGAAAGCGGGTCGCGCTCGCGTTGCTCGCGCGCCGTTCGCAAGGTCTGATCGTGCGCCGCGGCAATCCGCTTGCGCTCCACTCGCTCGTCGATGTGGCCGCGCGGGGCGCGCGCTTCGTCAACCGGCAGAAGGACGCGGGGACGCGGATGTTGCTCGACGTGCTCTTGCGCCGCGACGGCGTCGATCCGGCGGCGATCGGCGGGTACGATCGCGTCGAGTTCACGCATTTGGCCGTCGCCGCGCTGATCGCCGACGGTTCGGCGGATTGCGGCCTCGGCATTCTCGCCGCGGCGCGCGCGCTCGGCTGCGACTTCGTCCCGCTCGCCGAAGAGCCGTACGAACTCGCGCTCGATGCGGCCTACGTCGACGAGCCGCGCATCGCGCTGCTGCTGGCTACGTTGTCGGACCCGGCGCTCCGCGCGGAGATCGAAGCGCTCGGCGGTTACGACGCCTCGTCGAGCGGCGCGCTGCGCTTCGTCGAGCCGTCCGCGTGACGCTCGAACTCTTCGGAATGGCGCGCGCCCTGACCGGGCGCGCGCAGGTGTCGCTCGCGGTGACCGAGCCGTGCACGCTGCGCGAACTGCTGGCCGCCTTGCTCGCCGACTTTCCGGTGCTGTCGGAAACCGTGCTCGACCCGCGAACGTGCGCGCCGCTCGAACCCAACGCCGTCCTGCTCGACGGGCGCCGCGCGCGCGCCCTCGACGAATCGGTCAGCGACGCCGACCGGCCCGTGTTGCTCCTGATCCCGAGCGGCGGCTGACCTACGGTGCGATGCGGATCTTGGCCATCATCCCGCCGTCTTCGTGCGCGAGGATGTGGCAGTGATAGACGAAGTCGCCGATGATGTTCTTGTCCCTGAAGTCCATCCGGAGCGTGACCGCGCCCGGAATCATCTGATTGCCCGAGGTCTCGCCGGGTTGCGGAAAGACGCCGTAGGGCACTTCGACCGTGTCGAGCACTTGCCCCAAGCCGGTTTCGTAGTCTTGGGCCTGCAGCACCAAAAAGTGAATTTGGTGGATGTGGAACATGTGCGTCTCTTGGGTGTAATTGAGGATCGTCCAATCCTCCACCGTGCCCGATTTCACCGTTACCGAGGGCGGCCCGCCCTGATAGGGCCGCTCCACCGCCTTCGGGTCGCTCAATTGCGTGATGTAGAAGTCGCCCTGCGCGTTGTACTCGGTGAACGCAAAGGTGCGATGCTTCACCGGCTTCGCGTCGTAGAGGTCGCTGAAGCGCTGTTGCTCCGGCGCGACCGTCTGCGGTAAGCGCACGACCTGCTGCTTCGCTTGCGCCGCGGTCACGTTCACTGCGAACAGGTTGCGTTCGAGCGTGACGTCGCCCCAGCAGCCCGAGTCGATCGTCAGCGTGGTGAACACGATCAGGTCGCCCGGGTTCGTGCCGGTCAAGTAGAATTCGAACCGCGACGCCGGCGGAACGAAGACGTGGTCGAAGGCGACCGGTTGATACGTCGGCCGTCCGTTGGCGTAGACCAGCGGCACGGCGTCGCGGGTGGCGACCATGATGTTGGCCGGGTTGCCGTTGACCGTGGCCACGACGTCGAGGATCGTGTCGGCCGAGGTATTGGTGAAGCGATAGTAGTCGGTCTCGCCCGAGGCGATCGTTTCGGTGGGCAGGCCGGTCAGCGTATTGGGCGGGTCCGGTACCGCGATGTGGTTGACCGTGAGACTCTTGACGTTTTGCGGGTTGCCGTTGGGTGCCGGACACTGATCGGGATCCTGGAACGGATAACCACCCTTGCGCTGAAAGTAATCGGTCTTGGCCAGTTGCTGTCGGGCCCAGGCGATGCGTTGCGGGCTCGGGCCGCCGCCGTTGCGCGTGCGCGCGGCGCCTTCGAGCCCCTGATCCCGGATGACGATCACCTTGTTCGGCAACGTCTGCGGAATCGACTTGAGCGCCGTGTCGACGATGATGACGCCCGTGAGGCCGGCCAGCAACTGATGATCTGATTCGCCGTGGGCATGGGGATGATACCAGTAGTTACCCGGCGGCTCGTCGGCCGGAATGTCGAGCGTGTACGTGTACGAGTCGGCGTGCGCGTAATCGGACACCGGGCAGAGCAGCACGTCGACCACGTCGTCGGCGGGCGCCTCGGGCGAAACGTTGAGTCCGTGGAAGTGCAGGTTGGTCTCGTTCCACGGCGTGCGGTGGTATCCGTAGATGCGTCCCGTCTGCGGGTTGGGCGGCGGCGGCGTCGGCGGCGTGACGGGCTGGCCGCAGGGCAGTTGGCCCTGGGCCATCATCTGGTCCATCGACATGCTGCCTTCGTCGCCGTGTCCGATGGTTAAAGCCGGCGGCTTTTGAGAACCTTTGGGAATATGCAACGTATTGACCAGTTGCACGATCAGCCGGTCGCCCTGTTTGACGCGCAACGTCGGCGGGTCGTCCGACGTCACCGGACCGTTCTTGCCCTGATAGGTCCACTGGTAACACATGGTTTGGAACTGCGGATCGCTGTTGCCCACCAGGGTGAGGCGCACGCGCAGAACGCCGTTTTGACTGACCACTTCCGGCGGATTGTGCAGGTTCGTTCCGTAGGGGACGCCGCCGCACGTCGGAGCTCGCGAGCCGTCGGGGTGGAGGTGTTGCGCGGCCGGGGCCAAGGTCGTCAACGCTGCGAGAAGGATCGGAACCATCGGGTCGTGCTCCCAGGTGAAGTTCAGTACGGGTAGGCGTTCCAGACCTTGACGTAGTCGATCAGCATGTGCGCCGGAAAGACCGTGTGTTTGTCGGGGAAGCCCAGCCACCCGCCGATGGCGAGGTTGAGGATGATCACCATCGGCAGGTTCGGGATGTTGGCGGCGTCGCTGTAGGTGCGCACCGCCTTTCCGTCCTCGTACCAGGTCACCGCGTTAGACTCCCAATCGAGTCCGTAGGTGTGAAAGCCGGCGCTCATGTTCGGCCCGACGAAGGTGCCGCCGCTCTGTTGCGGATCCGAGGACGAGCCCCAGTGGATGGTCAGGAAGTTCGTGCGCGGTTTCTGGCCCTGCCACTCCATCGCGTCGATCTCCGGCGGCCAGGTGTGGTTGGCGGGCACGAGCCAGAACGCGGGCCACATCCCTTTGCCGGGCGGCAGTTTGGCCGACATCTCCATGTAGCCGTACTGAAATTGAAACGTGATCGGTCGGCCGCAGCAGTCGTTGGTCGAGACCATGCCCGAGGTGTAGTGGTGGGTCGGGTCGACGTCGTGCTTTTCGGCGACGAGGTCGAGGTAGCCGTCGTGCACGCTGACGTTGTCGGGCGTATAGTACTCCTGTTCCAAGTTGCCGCCGTTGGTACAGGTGTTGCCGCTCGCCCACCAATAGCACGTGTTCCACTTGCTCGCGTCGAGTTGCGAACCGTCGAACTCGTCTTCGAAGATCAGGGTCGCACCGCCGCCGTGCAGTCCTTGCTGCATGCGCCCTTGGGGCTGCGCTTGCGCGACGGAACTCGGCGGGCCGCTCGACCCCGCGCAGGCCGAAAGCGCG
>Ga0326727_10027746_pt1 | contig 10365 bp, 9 predicted proteins | sample MB2enrmetagenome_FD_207643 | JGI IMG/M metagenome (GOLD analysis project Ga0326727, IMG submission 207643) | Lab enriched peat soil microbial communities from McLean, Ithaca, NY, United States - MB29MY | ecosystem: Environmental > Terrestrial > Soil > Wetlands > Peat | place: USA: New York...
CGCGCACAAATGGCAGCTCGACGGCCCAATCGTGAGGCAGATTCAGCGGACGCCACTTCGAGTCGTCAAACCCGGCCTTGGCGAATTTGAAATCGCCGGTTTTGGCAAAGTCTCCCTGGCTGTTGCCAAATCCCAGATCACGGGCCGGGTCGGCACCATGACCGAACTGAAACTTCCAGTCAAAGTCGAACAGCAGCCGTTCGCGGGGTGCGATGGCTGGCGAAGTCTCGGCCGTGAGTGAGCCCGGAGCAGCAGCCAACCGCATCGCCGAGCGCCCCCAGGCCGAGCGGGCAATAAGGGAAGAAACCGAAACAGCGAGTCCAGATGAGAGCAGCTTGCGGCGAGAGATACCGGCCATGAAAAACCTCTTTTCAGTGAATTCTCACATAGACGACCGGAGAATGCCGGGCGCCTAGCAAAGACAAATTTTAAACCCGCGGCGCGGACAGGCAGATGGCTTCATCGTTATGGAGAGTTCAAAGATGCACCACGTATTACCAAAGGCTAGCTTGCGGAACCTCTATGGGGGAATTTTCTCATCACAAGGACAGGAAGCTGATACTCTAAAGTCATGAAATCAGGGGCCTTGGTCTTTCCCGGTTTCCACGGCAATACCCACTTATACGATTGCCGAATCGGCTGGCCAGCCGGCCCTTCTCTCTCCCGCGGCTTCGAGGCTCGGTCACAGAATGATTGACATTCATCATCATCTGCTCTACGGAATCGACGACGGCTCGCCCGATCTGGAGACCTCCCTGGCTATGGCGCGAGAGTCGGCGGCTAACGGCGTAACCCATATTGTCTGCACTCCGCACGCCAGTGAGCAATATCCCTATCTGACGCATCTCATCGAAGAACGCTACGCGGAGCTGCGTGAGCTGGTGAAAGGCCAGATGGGGTTGAGCCTGGGGTGCGACTTCCACATGAACGCGGAAAATGTGATGGAGGCCGCTGCCAACCCTCTGCGCTACTCCATCGACGGCAAAGGCTACCTGCTGATCGAGTTTTCCCACACTTCAATTCCCCCGCAGATGAACGACGCAATGCTCCTGCTGCAATCGACAGGCTACCGGCTGATTGTTACCCATCCAGAGCGCTACCCAGCCGTACTGGGCAGGCCGGAGATGCTGGCGGAGTGGCTGCGCATGGGTTGCCTGGTCCAAATGACCGCTGGTTCGCTGTATGGACGCTTTGGCAAGATGGCGGAGGCCTTCTCCAATGAGTTATTGGAGCGCAACTGGGTTCACTTTATAGCAAGCGACGCGCACAATATGACCGGGCGGCCGCCGCACCTGAGAAAGGGCTACAACTACGTGGCTAACCACGCCGGCGAAGAGACGGCGCACCGGCTGTGCGAGAGCAATCCGCGGGCCGCCGTGGAAGGAGCGCCGTGGCCTGCGCAGCCCGAGCCGGAAGGACTTTGGGATTATGTACCCATGAAGTTCCGCGCCAAGAAATTTGACGCCCCGCACGGCAAGAGCGCCCGCGACGACAGCGAGAACGATGCTCCCAAAGCCGGATTTTTCAAGCGAATTTTCGGGAAATGAATTCGGCTTCCAATTACAATCGGATTGAATGAGCAAAACCCAATCAGGCACGGCCCAGGGAGCGTACCGTCCCGACATCGATGGTCTCCGAGCCATCGCCATTTTGAGCGTTGTACTCTACCACGCCGGCGTGCCATTTGCGTCTGGCGGCTTTACTGGAGTTGACATCTTCTTTGTCATCTCCGGTTACCTTATCGGCGGCCACATTTTCTCTGAGTTGCTAAGCGGGACATTCAGTTTTCTGCGCTTCTATCAACGGCGTGCCAAGCGGATTCTACCCGCCTTTTATGCCGTGCTGATATTCACCCTTTTGGCCAGCCTGCTGCTTCTGTCTCCCTCCGAGAACCATCTTTATGCGCTGTCGGCCTTCTCCGCAACACTGTCTGCTTCCAACATCTTCTTCTTGCGATATCTGGAGGGCTATTTTCGGGTCAGGTCCTTTTTTCATCCTCTGCTGATGACCTGGTCGCTGGGCGTGGAAGAGCAGTTTTACGCGGTGATCCCGTTGCTGATGATGCTGCTGGCGCGCATCCGCCGCAGTTTGCTCTTTCCAGCGATTCTTACCGTGTGTGTGCTGTCGTTTCTGATGGCATGGCGTCAGGTTGGCATCGATCCGACAAGCGCCTTTTATCTGCTGCCTAGCCGCGCCTGGGAGTTGGGCATCGGCGTTTTTCTCGCGGTTATGCAGCAGACGCGAAAACCGCTGCCTATCTCTCTACCAATCACTCAACTTCTGAGTATGATGGGTTTGGCGCTGATGTTTGCGCCAATCTTTCTGCTCAATGAGAACTCGTCATTTCCCGGCCCGGCAGCCGTTCCCTCGGTACTGGGCGCAGCTTTACTCATCGCGGTCCCTTCCAGTTGGATCAACCACAGGATGCTCTCCCTGCCGCCACTGGTGTTTATCGGCAGGGTTTCCTACTCCTGGTACTTATGGCACTGGCCGCTGCTCTCCTATCTGCACATCGCCTCCAACGACAAAGTGCCATCACGCGCCGCATTCCTTGCGATTGTGCTCTCTTTGGCAGCGGCGATACTTTCCTATTACCTTATTGAGCAGCCGTTCCGCCGGTCGACCCGAAGGCCCGGACCAATGCTCATCCGCTACACCGCGGTCAGTCTCTTTTTACTGGCAGTGTGCGGTTCGATCTACATAAGTTACAAAATCCCCGGGATGCCTAAGCGGTTTCCCTTGTTAGCCAAGGTAGAGCACGAGGCTGCGTCATCTTCGGGTTATCCTTGCACTCCCACCCAGGATAAGTTGAACCTATCGCCTCCCTGCTACGACGCATCGGATCCCCGGCCAGCCGTCGCCGTTTGGGGAGATAGCCACTCAAATGCGTTAGCACCCAGCATACGATCCATTGCCAATGCCCAGAACTATGGCTTTGTTCAACTCAGTCTCCCCGCCTGTCTTCCCACGACCGGCGCTACAAGCTATGGCGTCCCGTATCAGGAGAGCGGACGCCGATGCATGCAATTCAATCGCATGGCCCTACACCTGCTGCAAACGGATCGGCATATTCGAATTGTGTTTTTGGTTGGCAAGTGGACGAATTTCTTCAACCCGGATGGCGGGGAAGCCTGGTTGCTCAGCGATTCCTCGATCAAGCCTGAAAAGCTTAGCCTGGACGCTGCAACTCCTCTCTTCAAGAAGTCCTTGAGCGCTTCGATTCAGGGTCTTCAGGCAGCCGGGAAACAAGTTGTTGTCCTGGAAGATGTGCCCACATTCGATTTTGATCCAATGTCTCGATATGCCTCCTCTCAAATCCCAATGCGGCGCCTTCTGGCCGAGTGGATGGGATCACCCGACGCAAGCGATCCAGGAACCGGCCAAGCCAATGACCTAACTCTTGTTACAAACACCAATGTTCAACTGAGGACGACAATCAACGGTTTGCATGACGTGCCGTTGATCGATCTGTATTCAGCTCTATGCCCAAATGGCATAGATTGTTTATATCGGATTGGGGACCGATTGCTTTATCGAGATCCTCATCACGTTACTCGATACGGCGGGGACTACGCACTACGGGAGTTCCGGCTTCCTGCGCTGGCTCCGGCAGTGACCGCAACGCAATAGACTTTAACCGAGTCCCAGACCGCCATCCACGGCCAACACCTGGCCGGTGACAAAGTGCGGCCCCGCTGCAAAGAAGAGCACCGCCTGGGCCACGTCTTCCACGCTGCCGTTGCGCCGCATGGGAGTTTTATCAGCAAAATGCTTCGCCTGCCCGGCATCGTCTCCGCCTATCTCAATCCATCCCGGCGCAACACAGTTCACGCTGACCTCGGGGGCAAAGGCCTTAGCCATGGCCTGGGTAAGCATGTGCAGCGCTGCTTTGGATGCGCAATAGTGGGCGTGGCCGGCCCAGGCTTTCATCCCTCCCAAAGAGCCGATGTTGACGATCCTGCCCTCCCTAGTCTTGGAGGCGCGCAGATGCGGCAAAGCCTCACGCGCTACCAGAAAAGGACCGCGGGCGTTGGTTTCGAAGACCGCATCCCACTGTGCTAGGGTGAGCGAGTCGAGCTGCGCGGACTCAAAGACAGCGGCATTGTTGACGAGCAGATCAAGCCGCCCGAAGCGGCCCACGACGGCAGCAATGGCGGCACGCACCGAGGCCTCGGAACGCACATCGCACTCCACAGCCAAAGCACGCCGGCCAAGACTCTCGATATCGCTGGCGGTTTCGACTGCTTCGGCGTGTGAGGTGCGGTAGGTGAGGGCCACATCCGCGCCTGCCTCGGCCAGGGCCAGCGCAATGCCGCGGCCAACGCGCCGCGCGCCGCCGGTAACCAGTGCCGATTTGCCATCGAGGGATTGGTTGCTCATGGCCATGCTATGGGTGCAAACATTACTTCGGCTCGGGTTGGCTCGAACCTGGCTGCGCGTCCGGCTGGGCCGGGGGCTTGATTGCATCCGGGCTCTTGCCGCCCTGGGTCGCCTCGGAGTGGGGCTTATAAATGGAGTACTGCTCGCCGGGGCGCTTCATCCGGATTTCGATCGCGATCTGTTCTTTGTCAATCTTGAAGTCATCCCCATAGGTCTGAAAGCCCTTGGCGATGATCTGCAGCCGCACCGTATCTCCAAGAAGCAACACGTCGATAATGGCCTTGCCGTCCTCGTTGGTCTTCAGCTCCATGTTGCCCTTTTCCTTCTCGCCCTGAACGGGGTGGAAGATGACAGCGGCATGCTCGATGGGCTTGCCGTTCACGTCACGCAACACGGTAACCTCAATGCGCGCGGTGGGCGGGGGTGACTTGTATTTGCGGCCGCGATTAGAGGGTTTCTGCTGAGCGCCGGCGGTGAGCGACGCAAGGACCAGGCCGAGCATGACCAGGATGGCAAAGAGGCGGAAATTAGAGCAGTGTTTCATAGGCATCATTGTAAATGGTTATCGCCCCTGCTATGAAGCCTGACCGAGGACGCTGGCGAATGAAAGAAAAGCCAGCGCGGTGGGAGAGTAGCCGCCGGGGTCCGGCTGGGTGAATTCGCCGGTTTGTGGGTCTATTTGCTGGCGAAACTCCCCTTGCCTTAGGATGGCCTCGCACCATTGCCGCATCAGCACTTCAAGCTCCGCCTGCTTGCCGTAGTGTGCCATCCAGCGCGGCGCGCGCAGAGCGGTCAGCGCCTGTGAAGCTCCGCCCCAGGAGTTGCGCGGAATGGGGCGAACAAATGCGGGGTCGTCCTGGGCAATGCTCGACAGGGGATACGGCGCCCAGAAAGCCTTTGGATTGTGAAGCTGGCGGGACCAGAGAGCCTCAAAGATAGCCCGGTCGCGTGCATGGGCAAGATCCAGAGCATGCTCGCCCAGAACCCGGCTGATCACGTCCGAGCGCACACGGACAAAGTTGCTCTGCGCGTCGAGGTCGTAGAAGGCGGCATCTTCGGGGCAGTAAAGCTTGTCGATGATTAACTGCCGGATCGTCTCTGCGTCGCGCCGCCAGCGAGCTGCTTCGGCCTTCTTTCCCAACGCGTTAGCCATCTTGGCCAGCGCAACCCTGCCGCCGTATACGGTGGCAGATAGATCCGGGCAAAGCCGCGGCATGGTGGGCAGGGGCGGACATTTGCGCGCATCGGCATCGGGGCAGCGATTGGGAATCCCCTTCCAGCGGGGGCTGTTGTCGTGGCCGGTGTCGTAGGTGCAAAAGCCTTCCACCAGGCCCGTCTTGCGCGTGTCGCGATATTGCCGCAGCCACGCATCCCAGCGGCCGCACGCCTGGTAAGCCGTCGCCAGGAAGGCTTCATCTTTGGTGAGTTGGGCCAGCTCCCATGCCGTGGCGGCGATTGGGACCACCATCTGAATCTGGCCGTAGCCGTTCTCGGTGGTCTTGATGCTGGCGGGCAATTGCCCGTCCGGCCGTTGCAGCTCAAAGAAGGCCATGTGGTTGTTGCGGGCGGCCACCAGCGGGGTCACGCGCGCCTGGCCAGTGGGGATATGACTGGACAGCGTGGCGTAGACCAGCCCCTCATGCGGTCCGCACTCCTGCCAGATGCCCTGGTAGGTGCTTCCCTCGAAAAGCAGCGGGTGCGCGTATCCCGGCACGGTGCGGAGATTGCCCGCCAACACAGCCACAGCCGCATCCCAGATGCGCTTCCATGCGCGTTTACTTTCCAGATCGTTTGACGCCGGCTCCGGCCCCTGCGCCATGGCTTGTAGCGCTGGCGTGGCCATCACCGCTCCAGCCATACAAACAGTATTGGCCAGAAATCTTCTTCGGCTTTGGGTAGAACGCTCAGACTGCGCCATAAAGCACCTCGATCCGCTCATAAATAACCCGGAATACAGGCTCCTTGCGGCCAGAGTATCAAATTGCGCTCGTTACAGGCGACAACACCATATTCTTTGAGAAATATTGGATATTCAAGCTATATGAGTGAGTTCTACTCATATTTTTATCAAACCCCTTGACAAAATACACTGGAGTTGCCTATCTTAGCAATTGGAAGGCGAGAGTGCTAGCACGCGGCTGGCGAAACTGCTCGCCGGGTTCGTTGTTCAGGTTTTGAACCGCAACCCACTCATTCCACAGCGTATTTCTAAAACCACCAAACCTCGCGGAGGGGTTTCCCCCTTGTCCGCGTGTGAAGGAGAAGCGAAGCAATGGCATCAACATCCGCAGCGACGACGTTTATCCCGCTTCATGATCGCATCCTCGTCCGCCGTCTGGAAGAGGGCGAAACCATACGCGGGGGCATCATCATCCCCGACAGCGCCAAGGAAAAGCCCCAGGAGGGCGAAGTGATCTCCGTGGGCAAGGGCAAATCCAACGACGAGGGCAAGGTCTTCCCCCTGGATGTGAAGGCGGGCGACAAGATCTTGTTCGGTAAGTACTCCGGCACCGAGATCAAACTCGACGGCCAGGAGTTTCTGATCATGCGCGAGGAAGAAGTTCTCGGCATCGTGAAAAAGTAGGCGCTTAACAGCCGCTAGCTTCTAGCTTTTAGCTTCTAGCTAAAAGCCTGCATTCGCAATTTACAACAAGGCTTCAGCTAATAGCTAAAAGCTAGAAGCTGGAAGCTGAATGAGGAGAGATACAGAAATGGCAAAGCAGATATTGCACGGTGAAGAATCCCGTCAGGCGATCTTGCGCGGCGTCAACACGCTGGCGGACGCCGTGAAGGCAACGCTCGGGCCCAAGGGCCGAAACGTAGTCATCGAGAAGAAGTTTGGTTCGCCGACCATCACCAAGGACGGCGTGACCGTAGCCAAGGAAATTGAGCTGAAGGATCCGATGGAGAATGTAGGCGCCCAGCTGGTGAAGGAAGTTGCCTCAAAGACATCCGACGTGGCTGGCGATGGTACCACTACGGCGACGGTTCTGGCGCAGTCCATCTTCCGCGAAGGCGTGAAGACGGTGGCTGCGGGAGCCAATCCGATGGCCCTGCGCCGCGGCATTGAAAAGGCCGTGGCCGCGATCATCGGCACCCGCGACAAGGAAGGCAAATGGACCGAGGGCGGCGCCCTGGGCAAGCTATCCAAGCCCGTCAATGAGGGATCGGTGGCCCAGGTAGGCGCAATATCGGCCAATGGCGACCAGGAGATCGGCGACATTATCGCCGAGGCCGTCAAAGTTGTGGGCAAGGATGGCGTCATCACCATCGAAGAGTCCAAGACCATGCACACGGGCCTGGAGACGGTCGACGGAATGCAATTTGACCGTGGGTATCTAAGCCCATACTTTGTTACGGACGCCGAGCGGCTGGAAGTGATTCTGGAAGAGCCCTACATCCTGATCTACGAGAAGAAGATCAGTGCAATGAAGGACTTGCTGCCCCTGCTGGAGCAGATTGCGCGCGGCGGCAAGCCGCTTTTGATCATCGCCGAGGACGTTGAAGGTGAAGCTCTAGCCACACTCGTAGTGAACAAACTTCGGGGCACGCTGAATGTGGCCGCCGTGAAGGCGCCGGGCTTTGGCGACCGCCGCAAGGCGATTCTGGGCGACATTGCCATTCTTACCGGCGGCAAGGCCATCACCGAGGACCTGGGCATCAAGCTGGAAGGCGTGAAGCTGGAGGATCTGGGCAAGGCCAAGCGGATCACCATCGACAAGGACAACACTACGATTGTGGATGGCGGTGGCAAGCCCTCTGAAATCGAGGGCCGGGTGAAGGAGATCCGCGCACAGATCGAGAAGACCACCTCGGACTACGACAAGGAGAAGCTGCAGGAGCGGCTGGCCAAGCTGGTGGGCGGCGTGGCCATCATCAAGGTAGGCGCGGCCACCGAGACCGAGTTGAAGGAGAAGAAGGCTCGCGTCGAGGATGCGCTGCACGCTACCCGCGCGGCAGTCGAGGAAGGCATCGTCCCCGGTGGCGGCGTGGCGCTGGTTCGCACCATTCCCGCAGTCGACATATTGATCAAGACGCTCGATGGGGACGAGAAGATCGGCGCCAACATTGTCCGCCGCTCACTGGAAGAGCCTCTGCGCCAGATCGTCGCCAATGCCGGCGAAGAGGGCGCGGTGGTGGTGGCCAAGGTGATGGAGTCCAAGGAGCCGCACTACGGCTACAACGCCCTGACCAACGTCTTTGAGGACCTGGTGAAGGCTGGCGTAATTGACCCGACCAAGGTAACACGGACAGCGTTGCAGAATGCAGCCTCTATCGCAGGTTTACTGCTCACCACCGAAGCCCTGGTTGTCGAGATTCCAGAGCCCAAGCCCGCTCCGGGCGGCGGCCACGGCGGCGGCATGGACGGCATGTACTGACGACAGTAGTCAGTGGACAGTGGTCAGTAAAAATCTTGCCACTGATGCTGAATTCGGCATCTCCGAGTGTGGCCAACTGAATGACAAAAGGCCTCCAGCTTTGGCTGGAGGCCTTTTTTTAAGCAATAAAAATTTGTACAGCGACATTTTTACAGACAACCTCTTATCGCCTCAACCGCCAGTCAGCGGCGAGGCGAATAGCCGTTTGCTCCACTATGAGGCCATTGCAGCTACATTCGCGGAGCCGATGGATGTTGAAGCTGTCGCAGGCTGCGGCCGCATTGAACGCAACCACCCGGCGGAGAGCCAGGAGCGCGGAATTGAAAACTCCGACCAGCCGCAATCAAGGCACACCAAAACGTCAGGCGATGGTGTCATCGGCGGATGGCTAAGAGTGCGATGGCAATTTCTGTAAAGACGGATCTCCGCGGGGATGACGGACAAGGACGCAGACTGGCACTTCGGACAATTCATGGGGTACCTCTGGAGCAAAAAACATCAAAAAGAACAAATAAACAACCTGAGGAGAAATTAACTTTAATCTTTCTAATGTTAGTTTTTCAACAACTAATATGAAAAGAAGAAGAAATAGACCTAAATATCCGCAAATTACTAGAAAATTACTTTGACTATATCAAATATATTTTAAGTATTATTTCTGTATATTTTTCTCTCGGTACTTCTAAGAACCTGTCTAAAAACTACTGCAATCGCCTGAGGAGCATATGTGCAAAGGCGATGTAGATCATGGCTTCTGCTGAGGTGTGTCGCAGTTCGTAGTCTTTGCTGAGGCGGCGCGACCAGTTCAACCAGGCGAAGGTGCGTTCCACGATCCAGCGCTTGGGCAGCACTTGAAACAGGTGTTGCTCGTTGCGTTTTACGATCTCGACGGAGTAGCCAAACATATCTTTTGCCCAGTCGATCAGCTTGCCGGTGTAGCCGCCATCGGCGAAGACCGTAGTGATCAAGTCGAAGCGGCAGAACAAGCGCATCAGTACGGCGCGGGCCGCCACACGGTCCTGAATGCCTGCTGCATGTACGATCACCGCCAGCAGATTTCCTTGTGTATCTACCGCGATGTGCCGCTTGCGGCCTTTGATTTTCTTGCCCGCATCGTAGCCGCGCCGCCCCCTTTTAGCACCGTCTTGGCCGATTGCGAATCGATAATCGCCACCGTGGGCGTGGCGTTTCGTCCGCCCGCCTTGCGCCCTTGCTCACGCAGCGTCTTGGTCACACGCTCCCACGCGCCGTCGTCGCGCCACGCCCGAAACTGCTGGTGCACACTGAGCCAGGGAGGAAAGTCGGTGGGCAACTGCCGCCACTGGCAACCTGTTTTCACCACGTACAAAAGGGCATCCACGATGCGACGAAGTTCATATTTGCGCGGACGGCCTCCAGCATGGCGGTTCCCCCGAGGCGGCTTCAGAAGCGGCTCCAACTTGCCCCACTGTGCATCGGTCAAATCGCTCGGATACATGCACTTAACCTAACCCCGGTTTCACACTGCGCATATACCAGACTTGGTTCCACATTTAGTTTTTAGACAGGTTCTAAGGAGCCGATTGTTCGATGAGGCGCAAAAGCACGAATTGAGCGAGTCGGATCA